>Ga0065721_10004569_pt1 | contig 33522 bp, 29 predicted proteins | sample Mesricmetagenome_FD_59108 | JGI IMG/M metagenome (GOLD analysis project Ga0065721, IMG submission 59108) | Mesophilic microbial community from rice straw/compost enrichment Sample: eDNA_1 v2 (version 2) | ecosystem: Engineered > Solid waste > Grass > Composting > Bioreactor | place: USA: Davis... | reverse complement strand
CCACCAGTCGCAGTTGCGGGTACCGCCACCCCCCGCCAATGAACCGCGGCCATAGGTGTCCGCCAAGGGGAAGTCCAGTCCCGAGTTGATCAGCGCAGTGGTCTTACCGGATCCGGGCGGTCCGACGATGATGTACCAGGGCAGCTCATACAGCGCCTTGCTACCGGTGGCGCCTTTGAATTTGTAGCGCTTCAGGATTTCCAGAGCTTGGTTGAAACGCTCTGTGATCTGGAACATCTCCTCCGCGGTCTGATCGGAAAAGCCGCTTTGTTGCAGACTCTCCTGACTCTGCTGCAGACCCGCCACCAGGTCGTTGTTGGTTTTGCGATTGCGCGTCTGGATCCAGAGATTGTTCAAACCCCACAGCACCAAAGCCACCATGATGCACACCAGGCGAACATTGACGCTGGCCAGAGGTGCGGAATTGTTTTCACCGAACTTGATCTGCGGCCCGACAAACCAGATCAGCAAACAGATCGCGATCAGGCCTATAACGGAGATGGTGATGGGGTTGGTAAAAAAGGCTTTGAGTTTTTGCATGGCTGCCGTTCATTCCGTCCTGCGGGCGCCCGGCCGGGCGCCCCTGTGTTTGAATATTCCACTTCCCTGGATGGGTTACGGGTGCGCCGGTTGCGCGATCACCGCATCAAGTTTCTGCAATACCGGATCCGATGCCGAGCGCATCCAATAGGCAAATCCGGCGTAGCCCACGAATACCAGGGCGGCGAACACACTGGCCGCCACCCACATGGGGACATAGTGATAGAGGGTTTTGCGCACCCGTCCCAGCCCCTGCCAGTGGGGGGACAAACCGCGTTCAAAGTCGCCGCGCTGATTGCGGATGGTGCGGAAGAGGTCATCACGCAGCCCTTCCAGCTGATCGCGCCCCCGGTGCATGAGCCGGTATTTGCCCTCGAATCCCAGGCTCAGGCAGATGTAAAAGAGTTCCAGCATCGGCAGATTTTCCGCCGGAGCCTGCAGCATACGGTCGAGGATGGCAAAACACTTTTCTCCGCCGAAGGTTTCCCCGTGATAGATGCTGAGCAGCGTTCGCTGACCCCAGGCACTCTCGTCCCCCCAAGGGGTGTGCAACACCGCCTCGTCCAGCGCGCAGCACAACAGATAACGCGCCGCCAGCACGATTTCCGGCTTGATGTCCACGTCCTTGGCCTTCTGCTCAAAAGTGCGGATCTCGTTCACAAGCCGCTTGTGCAGACCGCCGACATCCGGATGACGGCTGGTATGGCGGATCTTTTCAAATACTGCAATCAAGGTGCTGGCGGCATTGGCCAGAGGGTTGAGGCCCAGGGCGGTATTGAACTTCACCTGCTCGTAACCGGCGCGGGCGCCGCTCGCGGGGGGTGGGCTCTCAGGCGCGGCCGGGGAGGTTGCGCCCACAGGCATGGCCGGGCGGGTGCGACCTAGTTCAGTGGCACCCGACCGCCGGCCCGGCGTGGGGCGGGAGCCGCGGTCGCCGCCAGGGTTGGGTTTGAAAACCGTGCGGTCGTTGTCATCTGTCATAGGGGCACCTCATTGCCTCAGCGTCTAATCGCCCAGAACTCCATTTCCAACCCGGGAAAATCGCCGCCCACATGCATGGCAAAGCCGCCGGAGCTGCTCATTTCCTTCCAGAATTGACTGTGCTGGTCCAACTCGAAATAGGTGTAGCCGGCGCGGAACGGGATCTGTCTGGGCGCCACCGGCAAGGGTTTGAGCTCTATACCCGGCAGGGCGGCGTTTACCAGCTGGCGGATACGCTCCACCGGGCCGATCTTGATCTGGGCGGGGAAGCGCGAGCGGATAACCTCGTCGGCGACATCGGCGCGCACCGCCAGAACGAAACTGGCGGTGGTGAGCAGCGACCGGTCGGTGATTTCCGCCACCCGGACACCGTATTTTTTCTCCGCCAGATTCATGGCGATGGCGGTCTGCTCATACACCATGGAGAGATATTTGCGCAGTGTCTGCATCAGCGGGGTGAAGGTCTGTTCCAGATCCGCATGCAGATACACCGGCAGCTCCGGCGGACGGCGATTGTTGGCCACGAAGGTGGAGAGCTCACCGATCAGCTGCACCAGAGAGTCAAACAATGGAAGCGGATGCAGGCCGTCGATCTGTCCCATATGACGCACCATGGGTTCCACCCGGTTGATTACCTGCAACAACAGATAATCGGCGATTTCCGCAGTGCCGCCGCGGCGCGAATCCGCCAGCCGGCCGGCTATGGCCTCGGCCCTGTGGCGCAACAGGCCGTGCAGTTCGGCAATGAAAGCCGACAGATTGAGGGCAGCCTTGCAATCGAGCACAGTGGGAATACAGCGCTCATCCAGCGCCAAGTCCTTCTCCTGACGGATCTCAGTGATGCGCAACAGGGGTATATAGGCAAATCCGCTGAGGTCACTGGTCTCCAGCAGCAGGCGCAAGCGCAGCTTGCCCACCTGCAATTTCTGGCTGTCACCACCCTCGATGGTCACGTCCCGGACGCTCTTGTCCACCGCATAGTACCTGGCGAGCCCCTGTTTGCTGTCCTGGGGCAGAACGTCCACGGCACCCGGTCGGCGCACCGGCACCGCCAAGTAAACCATGGCGTTTTTGGTGTTTTCCGGAATTTCGATCACCGGAGGCGCATCGTCCGTATCGGGAAAACTGAATGGCGTACCATCGGGAAAAATCCCGCTGGCCCGTTGTACCGAAATCTTGCCGAGGTTGAGCAGCTGCTGGTCGAGCTCAAACTCCCGAAAGCCCCAACCATAGGGCGCCAACGCGCTGCAACGTCCGTTGACGTAGTACTCGAAATAACGGTCCTGCTGCTGGAAGTGCTGGGGGTTGAGGAACATGCCCTCGGACCAGACGACTTTGGATTCTAGGGACATAAGGTTTCCATATGGATGAATGAGCGTTCCGTTCTCAGCGCGCGCGCTGCAACAGCATGGAGTTGCCGGTCACTTCGACACGCACCGAATTCTTCACCACATTCTTGGCGGTCACCGGGAATATGACTTTGAATTTGGAATTCTTGTATTCGTAGAATTCGGCAAAGAGGGCCACATAACGGGTGTTGGCATCAAGCACAAAATTTTCTTCCTGCACCTCTTCTGGCACCAGGCGGTTCAGCTCGCGCTTCACCAGCAGATCCTTACCCAGCAGCGCATCGTCCTTTTCATACAGCTCCATGAAATCCGCTTTGTTGAATGCATGATCCGAACTGAGTTCATACATGCGGATATAAAGGGGGGATGGCGTGCGCTTTTCATCCGGGTTGATGTCCTTGCCGGCCACCAACACAATTTTCAAATCCGTATCCAGGTTGAACATGCCCACCACACCGCTGTTCACCTTGGTACATCCCAGCAAACTCAGGGCCGTCAACATCAACAACCATTTGCGCATCAACTTTAACTGCACTGGATTTCCTCCCGGAATTTATTAATCGCGTTTGCGGGCTTGGGACAGCTTGCGCATCTGGTCTTCATAGGCCTGTACAAACTCATCGCCGAACAGCTCCTGAAAGGAGCGCTCCATATCGTTGATGACCTTTGCATAGTGCTCCTGGTAAGCGCCCCAGAAACGCCCTTTGATCACCCCTGGCAACAGGCCGCCTTTGCCGGTCTGCTTGAACTCCTCTTCCAACCGCTCCGGATCGAATTTGCCCAGGACCGAACGAAAAGCGGAGCGGATCCCGGCGATCACCGCCAGCTGATGATCCGCTATGGAGTGAAAACTCTCCTCTATGGCCTCCAGAGGCCCTTTATAGGCGCGACTGCGGCGCAGAAACATCAGTTCCAGCACTTCATCCACACCGGCGGAAAATTTGATGGGGTTGTTTTCCACCGGCTGGATGGTGGTGATATTGATGCGGAATTCATTCTTGATACTGGTGCGGGAGCGCAGCACCTGCATAAGTCCGTCGATGGTTTCGCGCACCATGGCGCCCACTGTGGCATTGATTTCACGGATCTGTTCATCGCTCAGATCCACATGAGAAAAGCCCAGGGCGTCCACCAGTGTCCGGTCCAGGGTACCGGCCGATGCCGCCGGTACACGGGTTTTGGATTGCGGCCGGGGTGCTTCAGCTGCGGGAACCCCGGTCTGGCCCTTGTCGCGGATAGGTTTTTGAACCCCCTGATCTCGCGGCGGCGGGGCGGACCTTCCGGCGGAAGTGTTGCGCAGCGATGGCACACCCGTATCGCGCGGCGGCCGGGTCTCCCGCATGGCCCGCCCTCCTAACGCCTGTCCCCCGGTTGTCCGGGGATCGGGCGGCGCTTTGCGGAATGGATCCGAATCCAAGAGCGCATCGCGCGGAGTGTCCTTGATCAGCTCATCATCTTCCGGCAGGGAGAAATTGGAGGCACCGGTTTTGCGCCCGCCAATCAGGCTGATGTCATCCGCCCAGTCTTCAGGCAACAGACCACTTTCCTGCCGCGACTCCGGCCAGGCCACCGCCTCGTTCATCAGATCGGCCGAGTCCTCGCGGCTGCCGCTCCCGGCAAATGGATCGCTGGCGGCAAAGCCCTCCGCCAAGCCGCGCTTGGCATTGTCCAGGGCCAGCAGCGGATCCGTGATCTTCATGACATCCGGCGTTATATCGTGCACCGCGCCCTGATAGCTGCCGCTCATGAAAGGCGATTCCGGCACAGCGGGTGCCGCGCCAAAAGCATCCGGCGACACATAGGCCCCGCCCGAGCCGAAAGGGGATACTGCAAACGGATCTGCAGCCGGGAAGTTGGTATCCGGCAAACCCGGATCCCGCAGCAATACCACCTTGAAGCGGTAGTCCCCGACGTCAAAACTGTCGCCATCGTTGAGCGCCGTGCGCGACCCGCGCCCCAAAGGCTCAGAAGAGCCGTTGACGAAAGTGCCGTTGGTGCTCAGATCGGTCAGATAGTAGCGATCGCCTTCGCGGGTGATCTGGCAATGCTTGGAGGAGAGGAAGCGCTCGGGATCGGAGAGCACCCAATCGGTGTCCACACCACGGCCTATGACTCCTCCCTGTGCGTCAAAGGTTTTGCGGTCTTCCGCCAGGGTCACCCCGGGTGGGAATTTGATAATGGTGAGCTGTAAGGCCATTCGCACTTCTTCCTGAACCGAACGCTTTTATGATCGTCAGATGACACCTGCCGGGTAACGGGTAAACAGCACCCGCCCCGCGCGGACAGTTGCCGTGCGGCAAGTATCCTAAATAAGCTGGGTAGTATATTATCCATCGGCGGCGCGATGAAAGGTCCGACGACCTGGGCATACCCCTCCCCACCCGCTTGTCTGAATCCACTCTGAGTACTTTTCACGCATTCCAATGTGCTCTAGACTTGCGGACTGTTTCGATTGGCGCGCCATCCACCCTCAATCAGATGGATTTCAAAGGGTGCTGTGGCTCCGGGATTCCCGTATAGAGCGCCAGTAGACTCCTGGCAAAACGACAGAGCACATATATAAGAAGGAAACCTTTTATGGCATCGTTGAGCGTTATTGATCTGGAAGCCTTGTTGGCTCCCATTTCCGACGAGATGCCCACCGGCACCGACTGCCGTTCCAATTCGTCCCCCACCGCCCCCTATCAACAGGTCAAGGCCGCACGCAACGCCGCTCGCGAGATCGAACGCAAAAATGCCGCGGGCGCCGATATGGGCAGCCCGGACGACGAGTGGCGCAAAGTATTCGACATAGCCCCCAAGATTCTGCGCCAGGAGAGTAAAGACCTGGAGGTGGCCTGCTGGTACACCGAATCTCTGCTGCGCCGTTTCGGCTTTGGCGGCCTGCGCGACGGCTTCCAGCTGCTGTACCAGTTGATCGAACGTTTCTGGGACAATCTTTATCCCATGCCGGACGAAGACGGTCTGGAGACCAAAGTCTCTCCCTTCACCGGCCTGAACGGCACCGGCCAGGAGGGTGTACTCATTGCCGCCATCCGCACGGCGCGCATTACCCAGGGAAACTCCGTCGGACCCTTTGCCTTCTGGGAATGCCAGAAAGCCCTGGCAACCCAGCGCATTCAGGATATGGACAACCGCGAAAAGGAATTTCAGAAACTGGGTTTCACCTATGAAGAGGTGGAAAAAGCCATTGCCGAGTCCTCCAGTGAATTCATGACCAACCTGCGGGACGATCTGGAAGAGTGCATCAGCCTCTATCGCCAGATCAGCCAGCGTCTCGATGAATACTGCGGAACCTACGACGCACCGCCCACCAGCTTGATCATCTCCACCCTTGAGGAGTGCCTCGCTGCGGTCAAACACCTGGGACAAAACAAATTTCCGGTCGCTGAAGCTGCGGCCGATCCAGCAATTGCCACGGATGATGGAGCTGCATCCGCCGCACCAGCGACCCAGCAGGCCGCTGTCGGCCCGCTTGCCACCCGCGAACAGGCATTCAAACAAATGCTTGAAATCGCGGAGTTTTTTCGCAAACGGGAACCCCACTCGCCGATTTCCTATATCTTGGAGAAAGCGGTGAAATGGGGCAATATGTCGCTGTTTGAGCTGATGCGGGAGCTGATCTCAGATGACCGAGCGCTCGAAGAGTACAGCAAGCTCACCGGAGTAAAAACGGAAGATTAATTTCACCTTAAATCGAGGATAGGACAATGGCCGAAAGCATTCATGACAAACTGAAACGAGTGAGAAAACCGCGCGTTCACATCACCTACGATCTGGAGGCCAACGGCGCTTCCGAGAAAAAGGAAATCCCCTTTGTAATGGGCGTAATGGGCGACTACTCCGGTGATAACGCCGATAGCAAAAAAGCCCTGAAAGATCGCAAATTTGCCCAGATCGACAGCGAAAGCTTCAATGACCTGATGAGCAAAATCAATCCCACGCTCAATCTGAAGGTCGACAACACCCTACAAGGCGACGGCTCTCAGATGGCAGTCAATCTGTCTTTCAACAGCATGGAGGACTTCGAGCCCCATCGCGTGGTTGAACAAGTGGAGCCCCTGCGCAAACTGCTGGAAACCCGCAACAAGCTGCGCGACCTGCTCACCAAGGCGGACCGCTCAGAAGACCTGGAAAAAATTCTGGAAGATATTTTGAAGAACACCGAGGCACTGACGTCACTTTCCAGTGAGTTGGGTGTGGCCGGTGGCGAGGAGGAGAAACAATAATGACCGCCAAAGAAACCGAAGTGGCCGGCCAGAGTGCCGCCGAAGAGAAAGAAGTCAGCTTTCTGGAACAAGCGATTTCCGCCACTAAACAAACCAGCCGCGATGAGGCCGAGGATCTGCTCAAAACCTTGACCGAGCAGGCGATGAAAGGCACGGTGAAGTGGGATAAAAACCTGTCCGTCACCATCAACTCCGCCATAGCCGCCATAGACAAGGCCATGTCGCGCCAGCTCGCCACCATTCTGCACGCGGATAAATTCAAGCAGCTGGAAGGTTCATGGCGCGGACTGCACCATCTGGTGAGCAATTCCGAAACCAGCAGCAGCCTCAAGATCCGGGTGATGAACATTACCAAAAAGGAACTCGCACGCGATCTGGAAAAGGCGGTGGAATTCGACCAGAGCCAGATTTTCAAGAAGATCTACGAAAGCGAATTCGGCACTGCGGGTGGTGAGCCCTATGCGGCCCTGATCGGCGATTACGAGTTTTCCTCTCACCCGGACGACATCTCCCTGCTGAGCAAAATGTCCAACGTGGCCGCCGCCGGATTCTGCCCCTTCATATCCGCGGCCTCTCCGAAGATGTTCGGCTTCGACAGTTTCACCGAGCTTTCCAAGCCGCGCGATCTGGAGAAGATTTTCGACTCTGCGGAATATATCCAGTGGCGCTCATTCCGCGATTCCGAAGACTCACGTTTCGTCACTCTGACCATGCCGCGTGTACTCGCCCGCGCGCCCTACGGCCAGAACACCAAGCCCATAGAAGCCTTCTCCTTTGAAGAAATCGAGCCGGGCGAAGATGCGCGCGCACGCGCTGCGGATCACGACGACTATTGCTGGATGAATGCCGCCTATGCCATGGGCACCACTCTCACTCGCGCCTTCGCCGAATACGGCTGGTGTACCTCAATTCGCGGTGCAGAGGGCGGCGGTAAAGTGGAAGGTCTGCCAACCCATACCTTCATCAGTGACGATGGCGACCTGGATCAGAAATGCCCCACCGAAATCGCCATCACCGACCGCCGCGAGGCAGAGTTGAGCAAACTGGGATTCCTGCCGTTGTTGCACTACAAGAATACGGATTACGCCGTATTTTTCGGCGCCCAGACTGCCCAGCGACCGAAGAAATTCGACGATCCGAATGCTACCGCGAACGCTGCCATCTCCGCGCGTCTGCCCTACATCATGGCCACTTCCCGCATCGCTCACTTCTTGAAAGTGATGGCGCGCGACAAGATCGGCTCATTCATGGAGGCCGAAGATGCTGAGCGCTGGTTGAACAATTGGATCAATCAGTATGTGAACTCCAGCCCCGGCGCCAGCGCCGAGATGAAAGCGCGCTTCCCGCTGGCGGAAGCCAAGGTAGAAGTGAAAGAAGTACCCGGCCAGCCCGGCGTTTACAGCGCTGTCGCCTGGATGCGTCCCTGGTTGCAGATGGAGGAGCTCACTGCCTCATTGCGCCTGGTGGCCAGCATCCCCAAATCGGGCTAATACCCCACTCGGAAACTTAAGTGCGGGGGCTTTGCCCCCGCCGTTCCCAGAAGGATCCCCGCGTGCCTGCCTCCATAGGTCCCTTCGGTCCGCCCAGTGGCAAGGGCTCCCATCGCCAACCGTCCATCAGCCTAGATGAAGTGCTCGCCCAGCCAGCCTACGTCACTCATCTCGACGCTTTTATCGCCGAAGCCAATACCGGAAAAGCGCTGCAGTTCTGGTTCACCCACTGCTGCGATAAACGATTGGTGACCAGTGCGGCAGCAGCGCGCAATCTACTCGAACACACCATCGCCGACCTGGATCACTGCATCAACGATCAGCTCAACGCGATCATCCATCACCCCAAATTCCAAAAGCTGGAAGCCAGCTGGCGCGGCTTGTGGTATCTCGCCATTCAGATGGAAAACGTCAAAAACGCCAAGCTCAAAGTCCTGGATATCACCTGGGCGGAAGTGGTGCGCGACATCAGCCGAGCGATGGAATTTGACCAGAGCCAGCTGTTTCAGAAAATTTACAACGAAGAATATGGAACGCCGGGCGGCGAACCCTATGGGGTTTTGATCGGCGACTACGAAATTCACCATAAGCCTTCGGATTCCCATCCCTATGACGACATAGCCGCGCTCGAGGGTATGGCGGAAATCGCCGCGGCGTCCTTTGCGCCGTTTATTGCCGGCGCAGCGCCCGAACTTTTCGGTCTCGATCAGTTTGCCGATCTGCGCCTGCCGCTGAATCTGCAGGCGATTTTTGCCCAGACGGAATATGTGCGCTGGCGCAGCCTGCGCAATAGGACTGACACCCGCTTCATAGGATTGACCTTGCCGCGCACCCTGATGCGCCGTCCCTACCGCACCACACCCGGCAGTTACAAAGGGCTGTTTTTTTATGAAAAGGTCGGTAAGAACGGTCAGCAACAATATCTGTGGGGCAATGCCTGTTACGCCTTCGCCGGTATTTTGATTCGCGAATTTGCCGCCGTGGGATGGTTCGGACATATACGCGGTGTGCCGCGCGATCACGTGGGCGGCGGCATAGTGACGAACTTGCCCTGTGATCTCTTCTCCACAGACTCCGGAGATATAGCTTACAAACCCGTGACCGATGTGGTGATCACGGATTCCATAGAGCGCGATATCAGCAATCTGGGTTTTATTCCCCTGTGCCAGTGCTACGCGACCCCCTATGTGGCGTTTTACAGTAATCCGTCCATCCACATAGTGAAGCGCGGTGCCACCAAGGAGGCGGAAATCAACGCAAAACTCGCCGGCATGCTACAGCATGTGTTGTGCGGCTCCCGCGTGGCCCACTACATCAAAGTGATGATCCGCGACAAAATCGGCTCCTTCGCCACGGCCAAGGATTGCGAAACCTATTTGCGCGACTGGCTGTTTCAGTACACCACCGGGCGCGAGGATCTGGACTGGGAAACCCAGGCGCGCTATCCCCTGCGGGAGGCGGCGGTCAAGGTCAACGAGCATCCCGCCAAACCCGGCTACTACTCCTGTGTAATACATCTGGTGCCGCATTATCAGGCGGATCAGATGGTGTCGGAACTGGAGCTGGTGACAGAGCTGGTACAGTCCGCGGGAGGCGCTTAATCCATGGCAATTCAAGATAAAGAGCGCAATCTGCGCGAGTCGGTTCTGGACCGGCTGTTCGACGAGGACCCCAGCGTTACAGTGGACACGGAAAAAACCCGTCTGCGCAAACTCAAGGATCTGCGCAGCAGCGTGCGTCGCGATCTGGAAAACCTGCTCAACAGCCGTTACCGCATAATATCTCCACCGGAGGATTTGAAAGAGGTGGAGACCAGCCTGCTGAATTACGGTCTGCCCGATCTGGCAACCGTCAATATGCTCGATGTGACAAAGCGGCGGGAATTCACTCGCCAGATCGAAAATATCATCCGCACCTTCGAGCCGCGGTTTAAATCCGTAACTGTGCGCTATCTGGAAAACGGCGAGAAGCAGGATCGCACTTTGCGCTTTCGCATAGACGCCGTCATGTACGCCGATCCCGCGCCCGAGGTGGTGGTATTCGATTCGGTATTGGAGCCCGTACTGCGGGCCGTCACTGTAGAAGAGTCTAAACATGGTTGACGAACTACTTCCCTATTATGAAAAGGAATTGGCTTTCATTCGCCAGATGGGCGCCGAGTTTGCGCGCGAGCATCCCAAGATCGCCGGTCGTCTGGGAATCCACAACGACACCATCGAAGATCCACACGCATCGCGTTTGATCGAAAGCTTCGCTTATCTCAATGCCCGCATCCAGCACAAACTGGACGACGATTTTCCGGAATTGAGCGACGCCATTCTGAATGTGATGTTTCCCCACTACCAACGCCCGATTCCGTCCATGTCCATAGTGCAGTTCGTGCCGGACGAGGAGCAATTGGACGCATATTTTTGTGTGCCTAAGAATACGCTAGTGGAAACCGAACAATTCCAGGGCGAAAACTGCCGCTTTTCCACTGTGTACGACGTGGATCTCTGGCCGGTGAAAATAACTCAGGCGAATCTGATCGGTCGACCCTTTGCCACGCCGGGCGCCAATCAGGTGCGCGGTGCGGCGAGTGTACTGAAAATTTCGCTGCAGACATTCAACAGCGCCATTTCGCTTCAGGAAGTATCCCCAAACCGGCTGCGCCTGTTCCTCAAGGGGCAGCCGCTCTATACCTATCCGCTGTATCAATTGCTGCTGAATTCCTGTCTCGACGTTTATCTGGCCGAATCCGAGGGCGACTTAAATCCCGTGCGTCTGGGCAGCGACGCCATCAGCCCGGTGGGATTTGCCAAGAGTGACGGACTTCTGCCTTATCCACCGAATTCCGCACTGGGTTACCGACTGCTGACCGAGTTTTTCGTGTTTCCTGAGAAATTCATGTTCATCGATATAGATCTGCAAGACCGGCTGCCGGCAGCTGCCGTCAATCGGCTGGATCTGTATTTTTATTTCAACACCACGGATATAGAACTCGAGCACAATGTGTCGGCGGATTCTTTTGCCCTGGGTTGCACACCCATGGTCAATCTTTTCTCCCACAAGGCCGATCCGATCAAGATCGACCAGACTCATATGGAATATTTGGTGGTGCCCGACGCGCGCCGACCGGTGGGATATGAGGTGTATTCCGTGGACAAGGTCACCGCCACCACTTCATCGGGCGAGGCCAGCGAATATTTGCCGTTTTATGGACTGACACACAAAGAGCAGAACGACGACAGGCGCGCATATTGGTATTGCCAGCGGCGCCCGGCCAAAATGGGCTTTCACGAGCGCGACGAGGGCACAGACCTGTATCTCACGCTCGTGGACCTGAATTTCAATCCCAACCAGCCGTTCGACCGCACCCTGGTGATCAACACCACCTGCAGCAACCGCGATCTGCCCAGTAAATTGCCATTCACTCTGGATCATCCGCGTTTGCAATGTGTGAACGGCGCGCCGCCCTGCAGCCGCATACGCTGTCTGACACAGCCTTCAAGCACTGTGCGTCCACCCCTGAAAAACCGTGCGCGCTGGCGACTGATTTCCCATTTGAATCTCAATATTCTGTCCATCAGCGGGCACGGCAATTCCACTGAAGCTTTCAAGGAAATCCTGCGCCTGTACGACTTCAAGGAAACGTCCGTAACCCGAGGTCTCATAGAATCCGTGCAATCCGTGCGCACCAAGACCATCAGTGCACCGCTGAATATCGATGGCCGCGCCACCATCTGCCGCGGTTTGGAAATTGAAATTGAACTGGACGAAAATCTGCTGACCGGCAGCAGCAGCTATTTGTTCGCCACAGTACTGGAGCACTTTTTCGCACTTTACTGCCCCATCAACTCTTTCACCCGCACTCTGGTCCGACTGAAGGGCCGCGAGGGATACTTGAAAAAATGTCCACCGAGATCCGGCGAAAAAATCCTGCTGTAATCGAACTGCTGCAGCAGTCTCCCGAACGTGTCGCTTTTTTTCAGGCGGTGCGTCTGTTGGAGCGCGCCGCGGTATTTCACAACCGCCAGAGACCGGGCAGTCTCATCAATGAGCGCGCGGTGGGACAATTCACACCGCCGAACACAGAGGCGATGCGGTTTCGCGCCTATTTGTCCCTAGGCTTCCCCGGCAGCGAAATCATCCGCGTGCAGCAACAGCCCCTGGAGCAGGGCCGACGCTGGCAGCTGGTGGTGGGATTTATGGGGCTCACGGGTTCCACCGGGGTGCTGCCGTTTCACTACACCGAAATATTGTTTCAGCGACTCAAACTGCGCGATGAAAGCCTGCGGGATTTTCTCGACATGTTCAATCACCGCACTGTGTCGCTGTTCTTTCAGGCGGGTGTGAAATACCGGCTGCCCATCGCCTATGAGCGCCACAAGCTGCTGCAACAGCGGCGGGAAAAACTCGATACCCATACCCACGCAATTCTGTCGCTGCTCGGACTGGGTACGGATCACCAGCTCGACCAACTCAAGATTCACCACGAAACACTGGTGTATTTTGCCGGCCTGCTCAGTCAACGCACCCGGTCCGCCGACGGATTGGGTCGCATGCTCAGCCACTATTTCGCGGTGCCCGTGAAGATCGAGGAATTTGTCGGCGAATGGCACGACCTGATCGACGATGTGCGCTCGCGACTGCCGTATCCCGGCAATCCCCTGGGCCAGAATGCCTGCCTCGGCCGCTCGGCAATTTTGGGTGGCAAAGGCTGGTTCGCCCAAGGCAAAATACGGGTCGTCCTGGGCCCGCTGAATCACGAGCAGTTCCAGCAGTTCGCTCCGGGCACTTCCAACCTGCGGCAGTTACATGAACTCGTCCAGCTCTATTCGGGTACAGAGCTGGACACAGAATATGTGCTGCAGGTGGCGCGGCGGCATATACCCAACCGCATTCAACTGCGACAGGCGACTCCACCCACTATAGGTTGGGACACGTGGCTCGCCAGCAAGACGGTCGCAGATTCCGCCAATGAGGAGACTCTGGATATCCGGGTGTCCTCAGGGCGCCTGCAGCTTTGAGACGCGCAGCTGCAAACCTGTTAATGAGCGTCACATTCATTCAATCGCATAAAAGGGAATCCTATGATCAGCATCGACCTAAAAGCCCTGGTGGGCAAACTCAACGAATCCACCCGCACCGCCTTGGAGGGCGCCGCCGGTCTGTGCCTTTCCCGCACCCACTACAATGTGGAAATCGAACATTGGTTGATTAAATTGCTGGAGATCAGCGACAGCGATCTGGCGGCAATCCTGAAAAAATATGAAATCAACGTAGGCCGACTGGCGCAGCAGCTCAATACGGAGCTGGACCGCATCAAATCCGGCAACACGCGCGCGCCGGCCCTGTCACCCAATATCGTCGATCTCGCGAAAAACGCCTGGCTGCTGGCGTCCGTAGAATACGGACATGGGTTGGCCACATCCGGTCATATCATTGCCGCCCTGTTGCTGGACGAAGGTCTGCGCCGCCAGATCAATCTGGAGGAGCTGCGCAAGATAGCTCCGGAATCCCTGCGCGACATGGTGCGCGCCGTTGTCGGCACCACCGGCGAATCCGCCAGCACCGCCCAGGGTGACACAGGCTCTCAGGAGCCGGGCGCCGCGCCCGCCACGCCGAGCAAATCCCCCTCATTGGACAAATTCACCGTCAACCTGACGGAAGCGGCCAAACAGGGACGTATAGACCCTGTGCTCGGTCGCGACGAAGAAATCCGTCAGATCATCGATATATTGATCCGCCGCCGCCAGAACAACCCCATACTCACCGGTGAGGCGGGTGTGGGTAAAACCGCGGTGGTGGAAGGATTCGCCCTGCGCATCGCCTCCGGTGACGTGCCCGACCCTCTCAAAGGCGTGGTGGTGCGCAGCCTGGACCTGGGTCTGCTGCAGGCGGGTGCGAGCGTGAAGGGTGAGTTCGAAAACCGTTTGAAATCCGTCATTGCAGAAGTGAAGGCGTCGCCAGAACCCATCATTATGTTTATCGATGAAGCCCACACCCTGATAGGTGCGGGCGGCAAGGAAGGGCAGGGGGACGCGGCCAATTTGTTGAAACCCGCGCTCGCCCGCGGCGAACTGCGCACCATAGCCGCCACCACCTGGGCGGAGTACAAGAAATATTTCGAGCGCGACCCGGCGCTCACCCGCCGCTTCCAGGTGGTCAAAATCGATGAGCCCAGCGAGAGCAAAGCCATCGACATGATGCGCGCCATTTCCGGCATGCTGCAGAATCACCACCGCGTGCGCATTCTCGACGAAGCCATAGTGGATTCCGTGCGCTTGTCCAGCCGCTATATCACCGCGCGCCAACTGCCGGACAAGTCCGTCAGCCTGCTGGATACCGCCTGCGCCCGCGTGGCTCTGAGCCAGAGCGCCACACCCGCATCCATTGAGGACACCCGTCGCCGCATCACCCAGTGTGAAACCAATATCGTTTCCCTGGAGCGCGAAAACGCCACACTGGGCAACTGCGAAGAAGCCATAGCCTCGCTGCTGAAAGAGCAGGAAGAATTGCAGAAAAAGCTGCAGGAACAGGAAGTCCAATGGGAAAAGGAAAAGGCTTTGGTGGCTCAGATCCACGAGCTGCAAAAGCAGATAGAAGAAGATTTCCACCTCTCCCGCAAACCACTGCAGGAGCAACAGGAAAAGACCGATCGCCTGACACCGGAAGCCCTGCAGGAATGCAAAAAGCAGCTGCAGAATCTGATGGCCGAACTGGAAGCCGTGCAGGGTGAAGACCCCATGATCCAGATCAATGTGAACAGCCAGGCCATTGCCGAAGTGGTGGCGAACTGGACCGGCATACCCGTCGGCAAAATGGTGTCCAACGAAATTCACCAGGTGCTCAATCTGGCCGACCATCTCGGCGAGCGCGTCATAGGTCAGCCTCACGCTCTGGAAGCCATAGCCCAGGCCATCCGCACCTCGCGCGCGGGTCTCACGGATCCGCGCAAACCCATAGGGGTTTTTTTCATGGTGGGATCCAGCGGTGTGGGTAAAACCGAAACCGCGCTGGCGCTGGCGGATATTCTTTACGGCGGCGAGCAGAATATCACCGTGATCAATATGTCCGAATTCAAAGAGGAGCATAAGGTTTCCATGCTGCTCGGCTCACCTCCGGGGTATGTGGGTTACGGCGAAGGTGGTGTACTGACCGAAGCCGTGCGCCGCAAGCCTTACAGCGTGGTATTGCTCGACGAAATGGAAAAGGCCCATCCGGGTGTGCAGGATGTGTTTTACAACCTGTTCGACAAAGGCACCATCCGCGACGGCGAGGGCAGGGACATAGATTTCCGCAATACGGTCATCATCATGACCTCCAATGCCGGCGAAGAACACATCCGCGCCATGTGCGCCTCGGCTGAGGAAAAACCCGATCCAGATGTGCTGCTCGACAATTTCCGTCCGCAACTGCTGCGCTATTTCAAACCGGCATTTTTGGGCCGCACCACCATCATTCCCTATTATCCGTTGGGGGATGAGGATCTGATGAAGATCTGCCAGATCAATATGCGACGCATCGAGAAGCGCGTGCGACAGAGCTACAACGCGCGCTTCACCTATGACGAAGATGTGTTGCTGCAGATAGTGGCGCGCAGCCAGGAAGTGGATACCGGTGCTCGCAATATAGAGAACATATTGACGCGCAGTATGTTGCCGGAGCTGGCATCCGAGTGTCTTGGCCGCATGGCCAACGGCGAGGAGATCCACAGCATACACGTGGGATGCACAGAGGATGGCGGCTTCCGCTATGAGATTGCCTGAGGCCGTGGGAGTCTGCCGAAGGTCCTAGAAAGAAGCAGTGGAAAGGACAATCCTTTCCACTGCTTCCCTCATTCCATTTCAATCAGCCGATCAAGGCTCTTCCTCCGCCGTCAGGCGATATTCAGAAGCATCTATATAGCGCGGCAATTGGGGATCGAAGAGGTCGCCATAGAGATTGTGCAACACCAGCTTCTGATCCAGCTTTTGGTCGCTCTTGCGGTCCTGCCAAGGCACTACATAGAGAAATTTTGGCAGCTCCGTATTGCCTTTGATGGTGGTGGTTTCCAATTCCACCTGCGTCTGCGCTCTGGCGCTCAACACCAGTCCGAGCAGGATCATTACGCTCAATAAACGCATACTTATCTCCTCAAGGTGCTGCTGTTTGTGACAAATTTTCCACCCAGGCCTTGGTCTCTTCATCTTCGATCAGGCGCAAATACTGGGAATAGTAATTGACGGCGGCATTAATATTTTGCAAGTAAACATCCTGCAATAAAGCCATGTTGTAAAGCGCATTGGCATATTCACTGTCCAGCTTCAGTGCCTGCGCATAATGCTGCTCGGCCTTGGCGAATTCACCTTTCTCTACAGCCAGAAGGCCCGCCAGATTATGGGCCTGGGGCACATTTGGAAAAGTATTCAGCAACTCGGCCACTGCTCCTTCCACCTGCTGCCATTTTTTTTGCTGATACTGGCTCAGCGCCAGATTGAGCCACAGTTCGGCTATGTCGCGCCGTTCGCGCAATAGACCCTGCAACAGGTTTTCCGCCTGCCGCGGTTGCTGCTGCTCCAGATGCGTCAGGGCCTGTTGATAGAGGACGCTCTGCGACTCCGACAGAGACGCCACATCTGCGCTCTTCTTACCGGTCTTTACCGGACCGGTAGACTGACACGCGCTCAACAGCCAGATGCCCAAGGCGATACAAAAAATTCTGCACAGAGTTTTCATAAGCATTCACATCCCGCCGAGCTATCTCGCCAGCTTTTGCACAGAGGTTTCAACTTTGCCTGCGCGACCATAACGCGCAGGGAAAAGCACTTTCAGCTGTTCCAGGCTGGTCTTGATGGCCGGATCAAATGTTCCACGCGCTATGCGGCGAATATTGGTTTCATAGAATTCGATCGCCTTGTCCTCGAAGGGAAACGCCTGATCTTCCAAGAGTATGTTGTACTGCTCCAGCTCGTCCGCATTCAAATTGCGCGGCCGCTCGGATTCCAATAGGGATTTGGCAAAATTGCGGTAAATGTCCCCTATGGCCAAGGTGGAACGCGTGACAAATTCCGCATGGCCATACACAGCCGCCTGACCGTAAAGTTTGACCGCGTCCTGCATGGCAGCTTTTTTGGCTTGCAAGGATCTTGGCAGTGGATTGACCAGACGCACTTTATCGAAGTCGTCCTTGCGCAGCTCCGCCAAGTCGAATGCGGCGCTGGCTGCCAGAAATTCCGTACGTTCCGTTTTATTGGATTTCGCCGCCTTGGCATCCGCGCTGACAATTTCCTTCAGCCAGAAACGACGCTGTTGTGTATCGGAGAGGCGACCATAAAGTGTCGCCAGCTGCCCCATGGCCTCCAGATTCTGCGCGTAAGGGCGCTTGTATTTTTTGACGTACTCGCCGTACACGCGCACCGCCGAAGCCAGATCGCCCTTGGTCTGATAAAGCTCAGCCGCATGCCAAAGCGCCGCCATTTTTTCGTCTGTATCCGCACCGAAGTTGGAGAGCTTTTCAAATTCCCTGGCCGCATCGAGACTGCGTCCGGAATTCAGATAGGCGACCGAGAGCTTTTTGGTGACGTCCGTCTGGAAGGGGTGTTTGGGATAGAGCTGCTTGAAGAGGTTCAAATAATCCACCGCCTCGTTCCACATGGCGTTTTCCATGAACACCGCGGTGGCATCATACAATGCGGTGGGGGCGAGCTCCGATTCGGGAATTTCGCGCTGAACACGCAGAAATTGACTCGCCGCCTCCTCGTGTTGCTTGCGGGCAAGAGCAGCTTCTGCCTGGCGATAAATGCTCAGTGCCAATTTATTGCCGAGATCGCGCCGACTGTTTTTGCTCAATGAAGGATTGACCAGCAGATCCTGGTAAACCAGCTCCGCCTCTTCAAATTCCTTGCGATCGAAATGCGCCTGCGCTTTCAGCAGATTGATTTCCTCACGCACGGCGCCTGAGGCACTGTCTGGCATTATATTGGCGAATTCTATGACGCGATCCAGCATGCCCGCCTTGAATGCCAGTTGCGTGGCATTTTGCAGAATCAGCGGCGCATTTGCTTCACCCGAGTACAACTGCGAATAGAGTTTGGCGTAGGAGAGATGTTTGTTCAGCCACTGGCTTTTCGCTTCCGGCTCGGTCGTCTGCTGCTGCAGTTTGTCTGTGAGATAAACCGCCGCATAAGCGGATTCCTTATCCAAAACTATGTCGCCATCGAATGCCGCTTTTTCGTAGAACGCCAGCGCTTGTTGTAGCTGACCCGCCTGATTCAGCAACTCGGCGTAGAGTTGATAGATTTTGTCCTGGCGCGCGTAGGCCGAATAATCCTTGAGGTAGAGTTCATACCACCTTTGGGCGGCAACAAAATCCGCCTGCTTTTTCTGTTTGCGGTAACGGTCATGATCGCGGCCGGCCAGCAATACTATGTTTTCGCGGATGGCGCTGATGGCCAGCTTGCGCTCTTCTTCCGGTATGGCAACCCCCGGTGCTTTCCAGATACTGGCTCCCGGTTCATAGCGTGCATAAAACTCGTTGAAGGCATTGCGATAGGGATCCAGGAACTTGGCGTCCTTCCAGATTTTGATGACCGCAAGACCCGCGCGCACGGACTCAGACGCCTGCGGATAGCGGCGGAAAAAAGTTTGATAAGTGGTTGCTGCGTCGGAGTAGCGCTCCTGCTTCAGCTGCAGTTCGGCCACAGACTTGTAGCTGGTGTACACATATTGCGGCTGCTTCTGGTTGGAAAAATACTCGTTGAGTGCCTCCGCGCCGCCCTGATAAAGGAAAGCCAATCCCACTGCGCGGAAATATTCATCGAATAATTCCTGATCCGTCTTGGTCAGTTTCGTATAGGGTGCAAAGCCATGGTGTTTCACCGCAGCGAAATAATCATCCAGCGCCTCTTTATAGAGTTCCTGCTTGTAGCGCGACCAACCGCGCTTGAACAGCGCCTTCTCAAAGAAATTGATGTTGTCCTTTGAGCGGATCACATCTGTGTAGGCATCCTCCGCATCGAAATAACGGCCGTTAACAAACGCATGTTCGGCCATGCGGAATCTCGCCTCGACGAAGTAGGGTGTGTGCGGATAACGCGACACCATCTGCTCCAAAGTGGCAACGGCCTTTTCGCTTTCGGCCACCTGGTCATAGGCTTTGGCAAGCTGATACATCACGTGATCATTGCCGGGGGCGTCGGGAAAATCCCTGAGAGTAGAGGTCAACAACTCGATAGTGTTGTGCACTGTGAGGGTGAAAGCCTCGTCATTTTCTGCGGATTTGCCGACACCGTCGCCCTGCATCTGCCGGTCCAGTTCCAATTCCAGCTCTGCGACACGGGTAGCCGCCGTCAACCGCAGTTTGTCGTCCTTATCGGCGCTCTTGAGATAATCATAATAAGCGCGCTTGATCTCCTCCTTGCTCTTCTGAGGTTCGGCAGCCCTGGATTTTTCCACCGGTCTGCCGGATACATCCAGATCACCCAATGTCCCGGTCTGCTGCGGCTGGGAGCTGCAACCGCCGAGCACCAAGCTGCCGGCCAGGAATATCGCTAGCGTGTAATTAAGGTGTGTCATAGAGTTTTGCCATTCCAAACTTGGCCTGACTGAGATAACTGTTGAGGATGGCGCGTCGCGCTTCGATATTCTGCGCGGTGGATGCGCGCATTTGCTTGCGATAGCGTTGTTGCAGATTCTGCGCGGATTTTTGCAGGCCCAGTTCACCGGCCAGTTTCTGCAAGGATTCCAGGTTGGCCTCATTGCGCGCTATATAACCGGGTATGGCGGAGGCGCCGCCCAAGACTTCCAGCGCATTTTTTTCTACCTGCTGGATCTCGCGCATCAGCGCGCTGTCATCGGCGTTGAGTACACGAAGCTGCAAAGCCTGCAGCGCCTCCAGTCGGCGCTGGTAGTAGTCCACGGCCTTTTGATAAGCCGATCCCGCCTCTGCGCGATTGCCCGCCTCGAGCAACGCGTAGGGCAGCAACAAAAATGCCTCATCGACGGTAAGGTCCGTCACAGGTTTTTCCGTCAGCAGACGAAATGCATTGGCGGCGCCGCCGAAGTCTTTCTGATAGGCAGCCGCCAAGCCGATTCCCATCAGCGCTTTGTTGGCCGAGTCACTATTGACGGTCACCTTGCGCAGGCTGTTGCGCGCGTCCCTATAGAATTCGTAGCGCAGTTGGGAGTAGCCGAGCACCACCAGCAGACGATTGCGCAGCGCCTCATCCCGGACGCCGTCAGACAAAACCTGGATGGCGCGCTCAAATTCCATATGCGCCTCGGTCCACCATCCCTGACGCAGGTTGGCGGTGCCCCCGTTGAGCTTGGCGTGGGCGTAATAGGGCGAGCCGCTGGGTATCTGTTGATAGTGTTGGATGGACTTGCGATGGTCCTTCAGGTTCTGCAGGGCATAGCCCATCAGCAGGTGATAATAGTGGCGATCGCCCAGGCTCAGATCCCGTGGGTTGATGCGCTCCAGTGCGCCCTGAACCGCGCGCCAATTGCCGCGCTCTTCGTAGTATTGGGCGAGCAGGAAATTATTGCGCGCGCGCGCGCCTGGACCACCGGCATTTTTGAGACGGTTGGTCAGCCTCTGAACGGTCGCCGTATCATTGGCTTGATAAAGAAAGCGCAGCAGGGCAGCAAATTCCTTTTCAGCCGTATTGCGCTGCACGTAATCCAGACTTGCCCGGATCGCGGCCAGGCCTTCGACCTGGGGCTTTCCCTGTACCTGTGCAGCCAGGGTCGCTATATTCTCCAGCGCAGGCTGCGGATGCTTTTTGAGGTATTGACTAAGCAGCTGGTCCAAAAACTCCTGATACTGAGTGTCCAGAACCTCAAAACTTTCGGCCACGGCGACGTCCGCCGTCTGACCTTTCATTTGCGCGGAAGCAACCCAGGGCAAGGAGGCCCAAATACTGATCTGCAGAAACCAGAAGGCAATCAGGGTCGAGGAACGTCCGCCAAGGGGCTTCTTCCTGAAGAGATGTAACATGATGCACCGTGGGGTTCACTATCTGATGACGGCCAATGATAATGCCTCGCAACCCCGCTGTCTGCACCCGAGTCCACAAGTTGAGCAGCACCTGCGTCAATCATTGTGAACGAATGAGGTGTCATTTAATTTTATGCGGGCCGGGCTATTCTGCAGGTGGCGCGGAGCGGTAGAGATCAGGTTTGCCCTTCAATCATTTTCAATTTTGTATTCAGGAACCAACCCTGATCACCATCCATGAATGCAAATCAATCCTCAGGCAGATCCAAAACCTCCACTTTGACATCCTCCAGCACACCATTGGGTTTGTAGGTATAACTGTATTTATCCATCAAGCCTCTGCGGACAATCCAGGATCCAATAAGATCTCCTTTTTCATTGACCCGATACATGTAGAATTCATTTTTCGATAAAGTGGCCTTGGCGTCTATAGGTAATTCTAGCTTTATAGTTGTATTGTCCCGTCTTATGGAATGGAAGTAGGTACCTGGTTGCGAGACTGCATTTTCAGGGGCTGGAAAACTAGAAAAGCGGATCCAGAATTTTTCCAGATATACCAATCTCGGGCCCGACTTTTTCGCTGCCGAGTCAGACTCATCATTTATATACCACGCCAGGTAATAGGCTCTTCTCTGAGGGTTGTAGATTTCCTCCAGATCAATGGGTTTTTGCGGGGTAAAAGGATGGAAATTCCCTACAAATGTCGAGAAAAAAAGTACTGAATAGGTGAGGCCATTAAGAACCTGGTCAATACCATACATGTATTAATCCTCTAATTTCCGTGGATTTCAACAGAGGCTAAATGACGCCCCGGATTTCGCTGACATTAGCTTATTCTGAGGGCGGCGATGATCGATATATATCAACCTTATCCATGGAACCACTAGGCTTATAGGTATAACTATATTTGTCTAATAAGGTTTTTCTCACCAGATTGGACTCAATAACCTCATTTTTTTCATTTACTTTATACGTGTACAACAAGCTAGACTGTATGGCTTCCACCGGTTTGATTTCTTGTCCAATGACTATTGATCCATTAGCTTCCTTCGCTGTATGAAAATAACGACCCTGCTCCTGCCTTGGGGACTGCAGCGGAGATTGCCGAATAAAAGTCAGCCAGTATTTCTCAAGAAAAATCAATTTGGCTTCTTTTAATGGAGCAGCTTTCTTATCTGTATTTTTTTCACCTGTATACCACGCCAGATAGAATGTTTTTCTATCCATTGAAAATGTCTCATCCACATCAATTGGATCTTGCGGCGTAAACGGATGGAAATGCCCTGCAAAGGTCGAAAAAATGAATATCGAGTACCTAATTCCATCTAAAACATATTCGAAGTCATACATGATAAATGAATCCTTTATATTAATTTTAACTTTATAGAGAAATTATCAGCCAACACAAGAATTAGGCCTTCCAATCCTTAAATTTTTCAATGCCAATCGTCTTGATCATTTCAATTTGAAAGGTATGACAGTTGCGTCCGTATTCAAATCTCCAGGACCATTCTCCCTGGTAAGAAAACGCAAAGTCACGAATTTTTTTCTGCAATTCTTCAATTGTCGTGCAATCATTAACAACCGGTGAATATTCTTCTTCAAATTTTTTGTCCCCATGATGGGGGTCAAGCTCTAGACGCTTACCATCTTCATCACCGTTCAAGATTCCAGGCACGCCGACAAATGTTTTGGCGATAGCCTGAGCATAGACACTCACCTTACTTTTGTTGGCGTTATATCGAGCCATTTGCGCGGAGTATCCTGCCCTGGCTGCCATATGTTGAATACGCTCCACAATCGAAGGGTCATCGCCCAATGGTGGTGGAGGTTGTGGTTCCTCCATGTCCTTGGCGCCGAGATGGCCTTGCTCAGGCCACCATCCGTAGCTCTTATTTCCCACTTCGACCCACCAATGGCCGTAATCCAAGGGCTTGAGTTTGAGATGAAGTCTGCGAAAGCGGATTTTATCGATGATTTTATATGCATCGATTTCCACACGCATTCTGCCTTCGCCCCCCTCGGGAACATCCCCGTCTCCCCAGGCACTGCTTTTGGCCTCTTTACGACGCACAATGCGTGGCATGATATGGGAAAAGAAGGTCAGATAGTCCGCTTCCTTGAAGTGCTTATTGACCATGGCCTGCGTAGGTCCCGCAGGCAGATCGCTGAAAGTCGTCTCGCCGGAATCGTCCGTCGTCTGCGTCTTGGTTCCAACCGATACAATTGCCCCTTTAATTCTCGAACCGTCACATTTATCTCTCACAGTAACTCTGAGACCTCCAGTCTTGGGGTCCTCAACTTGAGTGACAGCAACTGACTCACCAATCTGCGTCATGCTTGAATCTCTCCCAATGTTTGCTTTTCCATAACCACAGCACCTCGCGGAGCATCGTCGGAGGAGCTATAGACAAGGCATGTGCTTCCGGGGTCGCAGTCCGCTAAATCCATGAAGGCCAGTGACATCAAAGCCGGTGCGGTCGCTGCACCCAAATCGCCCCAGCAATCCGCCGGATGAAATACCGCACAATTATCGGAAAATGCGTGTCTATGACGCAGCTGGGCGACACCCAACTCTTTTGCCCAGTGGTGCTCGCCATTCATGCTCGAATAAATACGGCTGATACCTTGCAATGGTTCGGCGTGCGCCAAAGCCTTGGTCAAGGCCTGGTGCAGCCCTTCACCCAGATAAGGGCGCTCACTGTACAAGTGGCCCGGTTCCGCATCTATGCCCGGCAGAGAAACCGCCACGAGTTGTCCTGAAAGTGCGTGGGCCAATTGAGCGTTTCTGGTCAAAAGAACAAATGCCGCAGCTTCACCCGGTACAAATCCCTCTTGACTGCCCGGTGAAAGTAACCGGTCTTCATTGCCGAGGTTCGCCAGTTTTCGTTCATCCACATAGGAGTCGACACCTCCAAGCATCAGATACTCATATTCCTGTGCATCAAACAGATAATTGAATGCGAACTCGAGCGCATGAAATCCCGACGCCCTGCCGAAGTCGAAAGCTCTGCTCAGGGATTTTTGCATCCAGGGACTGCAGTTCATCTCCAGATCCTGGCTGATGCCGGCATAGGTGTTGGCAATATCCTGCTGATCCACCGCCATCAACAAAGGAACCGCCGACTTGCGCGGCAATTTTTCGCAGACTTCCCGCGCAGCTATTATCGCCATTCGGGTCATCCTGTCGCGCAGTGCACTGAATTCGGGGCCATCACTGATCTGCGTATCTAATTCATCCAATGCCTGTTCCGGCACAGAGGCAATAGTGACTGGCTCACCGTATCGATTGCCTATGCCGGACAAGGCATAGGCGCTATGACCTGCGCGCCACACCGCATGACTCATGGCAGAGTCGTACCCAATGGGGGTAATCATGCCGGTAGCGGCAATATAGAACTGGCGGGAGTCCTTCATAGAAAACTTGGCTTCGCGTGGTTCAGCAATCTTTGCTGGTTGCTTTGCAGCGCGAGTTCCAGTGCCGCGCTTTTTCTCTGTCTTTGGTTACCGGTTCGATAAACTTCCAGCAAATGCGCCGAAGAGAGCATTTTTCCTGAAAAATGGCGCACACCCGCCGGCATGTGCAATCCCGCAGCGGACCAGAAATTTTCAACCAGGGTGGGGTTAGGCAGAGGCAATGAATCATCTTGATCATCGTCTTCTTCCGCAGCCGCTGTCTCAGCCTGGCAGAGCATTTCTTTTTGCAAATCGATTCCGGTGATATTGCTGAATGCCTCACCGGCAATTCTCGCAAGCTTTGCATCGCGCATTTGAAGCAGCAGCCAGGGTATAGTCTGAGGATCGCCTAAAACACCTGTGGCTTTGATCACTTTCTCCCGCTCATTTTTGCTGGCAAGTTCATTGATCCACTCGCGGGCGGACGCTATCGGCAAACTGCGAAATGCGATGTCGATCGCCTGATCCTGCCATTCGGATTTCGTGGTGACGAACGGCTGAAATGCCTCTACTGCCGTTTTATCGCCCAAAAGTATCGCTGACCAATGGGCCCAGAATGCCTTGTCACTCTCGGCTTTTCTTGCTTCAACAAGTACGGGTAACAAATCCCGACGTTTGATTTCACCAATCAGGCGGTAGATGCGGGTGCACAGTTCGGCGTGTTCCAGACTAGAGACATCCTCAACCAAGCGGGTGAGCAGCGCGCCGGGATTCTCGCGCCGGACACTACATGCAGCGACGCCCACAAGTCGGAGATAGTCATCTTTGCTGCGAAGAAATTTTTTGATCCACGGATGAACCATTGCACCGGGCATCCAGCCGAGGGCGGAAAAAAGGCCGGGTCTCAGCTCAGGCATCTGGCGGCTGTCCTCCAGGACGCGCTCGATAAGCGATGCTTTCGCACTGTTGAAGGCCTGTAGGGCAGCGACGAACATATAACCTGCATCGCCCAGCGAATAGGCTTCGCCTGCAAATTCAAAGGAGAGTTCAGCAGAGAGTTGCAGGACACGGAGATTCGCCAGCAGACGTTGATCAATTTCATCCACATCCTGATGCGTGTAATCAGCCCTCGTCAGAGCCCGGCACCGCTGGAGCCACAGAAAGCTGGCATCATCTGCGCAGCGCTCGAAAATGGCGTCATAACCGGGACGCTGGCTGGTCTTTTGCACCGCTGTCACAAATCAACCCATGATATTTTTTTTGTTGTGAAATAAAGGATCGCCCATGCGGCAGACGTTTTTGCCTTCAAACTTCACATCAAACGAATACATCATAAATTCGCATACACCCATTTGATCGCTACTGATCACACCTTTGGCCACGCCAGGTTCGTCGCCTGTACTGCGGGAATATTCCGCGCCCTTCACCATGGGCATCTGGCCATCGGTTTTTACGGACTTGGGTCCTTTGCTGGTATCCGACGCCATGCCGATATTGGGGTAGGGGATGGGCACAGGACCCGGCGGTGTTTTGCAAACGTCAGGAAATACGATACTGAGTCCGCCACTTCCTTTGTGGACGATGCCTCGGCTGTTGGCGAATGTGGTCTGAGCCATAAAATCTCCTTCAGCGACTCATTTTCACGCTGATCTGTCGAACTTTGCGGGTGTGCTTGTCGCATATGACGGCGGATCGCCACACCATGCTTACCTGCAGCTTGTCGGGCTGCAAATGCACAGTTTCCAAAGTAAATGGAGCGGTCACTTCGCGCGTCCGCAGATGAACCTGATTGATCAGATTGACCTGTGGCAGGTTGAAGTTCAACTCACCCTCAGGATGTACACCCATGATGCAAACAGGTTCGCCGCCGCGGAGGAATCCCGGATAAATCTGATCTTCCGGAGCACAATTATTGAATCTGGGTTGATAATCTTCCGGCAAATAGGGTGCGCGGTTGCGCTGCCAGTGGTCATCATATGTACCGGCATAGGCCGCGCGCGGATGCCAGTGCGGTGCAACAGGCGCGAAGCAGGCCGGGCCGGGTCGGGCGCCCACGCGCTGGATCAACTGCGCCGGGTCTTCCAGATTGGGCAGCGCCCATCCCTCGACGTCCTCAGCAGTGAGATCTCCGGAAAATCCCAATCCCAATGGATTGCGCTCCTCCTGTTGATGCAATTCACCATCCAGCCATAGGGTTCCGCCAAACGCATGATCATAGGTCAGCGGCATACGCGTGAAGGGTTGCGCTTCAGACACTCGTCCGCGGTACCAGACTCTGTCACCAGACACTCGGATGACTTTTGACAGATCCGCCACACGCAGAGAGACTTCCATTTGCCGCACTTCCCGCTCGTCCTCACTGCAAGCCGAACCGGTCATGACAATATCAGTGCCGGCTTTTCCCGGATGGTAATCAGACGCCAGCAGCAAACTGGACTCACCGGGTTCAGCGACATACTCATCTTTTTTTTGCGGCTCCGCCTGTTCCGGCGCCAGAGTGAACCGCGGCAGAAAAACAAAAGTGGCTTTGACGATGGTGTAGAGCGTGTCTATGCCCTGCTCATTGGGAAACAGAGCAATGGAAGCAGCAAATGGGGTATTGTTTTTCAGCTGAAACATCTGCATTCGCCTCTTTCATACCCGAAATCAGTTCACCTGAACCGACCCACCGAGAATGCGATTGACGCCGCTTGCCCGGCTCAGCAGATATTTACCTCGAATAATGATTTTCCCTGCCTTGGTCAAGGTGATACTGGATTCACCGCATTTGAGGACAATTTCCTCCTGCCCTTCGATCACCACTTGTCGTCCATCCACTTTCACAACTTCACGCTCGTTTCCCTGTGGCTCGGCATCAACTTCTGTTATCTGCTCCGGCGTCGCAAAATTTTCCAGCAACTCGTCCAGTGGATTGTGAATAAAGCCCATGATCACCGGCTTGCGCAGGTCGCCCGCGGCAAACAAAAGCGCGACCTGGCGCCCCAAATGCTGACGCGTGACAGGCAGGGTGGATACCGCTGGCTGGGGTGTAGCATCCGGATTGCAGTCATAATCCACCATGGGAACACCCTGCGCATCAAGCGCCTTGAGCTGTCCGAGAATAATTTCACCCGGCGCCAGCACTGGCTGGACGCCGTCGAAAGGGCCGCTTGTGGATTTGGATGCGGAGTGATTCATAGGGCTCAGTTGTTGGTTATCTTACTGCCTTTCAACACCACATTTCCGGAACCTTTCACATTGATATTTTTACCGGAAAGGGTGATATCACCATTTTTCTTCATCACTATGGAAGCCGAACCGGTTTTCAAGGTAATCTGATCGTCCGCTTGCAGTGTGATTGTCTTGGCGCTGAGGGAATATTCCTTGGTGACCTTCTCCGTGTACTTGCCACTGACACTTTCTGACAGATCTTTTTGGACCTGGATGGTCATATTCTTGCCAACGGTTTCCTTGTGGTCTCCACCTATTTCTATGGTGATATTTTGGCCCACACTGAACTTCATGTCTTTGCGAATGGATTCATCCTGATTACCACCTATGGTCTTGGTGCGATTTTCCTTGATCTCATAGGTTTCATTCTTGCCCACAGTTTTACTGCGGTTGGCTTCCACCGTAAGTTTTTGGTTATTTTCCACATGGGTATCGAAGTCCTTTTCAGCGTGTAGATAAATCTGCTCGCTGCCCTTTTTGTCTTCGAAGCGGAGTTCATTGAAATTCTGCGGTGTACCGCCTTTGGTGGACCGGGTCTTGATGCCGCTTTGAGTTCCCGACTCGTAGACCGGCTTGTTCCAGCCGTTGTAAACACAGCCGGTAACCAATGGCCGGTCTGGATCGCCGTCCAGGAAGTTAACGATCACTTCCTGGTCAATACGGGGAATGAACGATGTTCCCCATTGATTGCCTGCCCAGCTTTGCACCACGCGAATAAAACAGGTGTTGTTCCCATTATTCTCCGTGCGATCCCAATAGAATTTCACTTTGATGCGGCACTGCTTGTCGATATAGATCTCTTCCCCTGGAGGTCCCACCACTATGGCGGATTGCGGACCTTTCATAAGGGGCTTTTCGTGCAGAGGTTGCGGGCGGAAGTGCACATTAGCGGGAATACAAATAAATTCATTGCTGTATTCCGGCTGCCCCTCTTGCCCGGAAAAAAAGCTGGCATCCGCGGCAAAGTGGCGTACACCTATCAATATGTAACTGTTCTTCTCCGCAGCCGTATCATGCTTGGCCAGCTTGAATTTGCCGCCGGCATAGAAGCTGGAACAGTCGCTGGCACCTTCCACCACATCACGCAGGGTTTCCTCGGCTTCCAGCCGGATTTTCACCAGATCCGCGCCGCTGGCGTAATCATACAGAGCGGCGTATTCATAGTGTTCGTAGGCGCCATTGTTGGTGAAGGTTTTGCTGCTTTTGGTGCTCGACCGCAGATTTTTCTGGGGCTCCATGAAATTGTAATCATTCAGGGTCCATTTGCCCTTTTTGAATTTATAGATATGCTCCCAGCGCTTGATCTGGGTGTTGGGCATATTGCCTTTGGAATATTCCAGATTGGTCTCGGCCACCTCTTCATAGGCATTGGACTGGTCCACCAGTACCAATGTATGTTTGTTTTCGCTATGGCGGAAATAATAGGCAATGCCTTCCTCCTCCAGCAGCCGCGAAACAAAATTGAAATCCGACTCGTGGTACTGCACGCAGTATTCCCGCGTTTTGCCGCCCGCGGCTTTGAACTCGAAATCAACAAACTCCAGCGCAGAAAACACTTCGGTCACTATCTGCTTGGTGGTTTTTTCCTGGAAAATACGGCAGTTCTGCGTTTTCGTCAGAAGCCACAACCAGGGCACCATGGTCATGCGATAGCGGCGGTAGTTATGCGGTCCCACTTCACCAAAAGTAAAGGAGGAAATCACGCCGTTAAAGCAGCGCTTATGTTCGTTCTGGATAGTGACTGTCGCTGACTTGCCGACTATTTTGTCCGGCGAGATCCGGTGGTTGGAGGAATAGAGCTCCAGCTCATATTCAAACAGACCCGATATATGCTCGGTGCCACTGATAGAGGTAATGATGAATGTGTCTTTGCCGAGGGAAAAATCAGTGATGGCAATGAAACGATTTTCTTGAGTGATCTGACCCATAAAACATTAACCTTGTCAGGAGTCTGGGCATTAACAGCCTACCCAGCTCGTCCGTGAGGATTCCTTGAATCAGGCAGTTACGCCGCGAATTCGTAATCAACCAATAAAAACAGTATTGCAGAAGTAGAAACGGCCTGTTCGCATCCGCCAACAGGCCATCCGCATGGCAATGATTGCCCTGATATCGACAAATTACAGCGGTTTGGCTGTGGTAAGGTCGTAACCAGCGCGTTGCGGGCTCTTGCCAGTATTCTTCTTGTCGTAGTCGTGATAGTTGACCAGGATTTTGGAGTAGCTGAGGGTGATGCTTTCCACCGGATCACTTTCACCACCAGCGGAGATGGAGTAGCCGCTTACCAAGCAATCGTGCAGTTCGTAGTCCATGAATTGAACCACTTTATCTGCGCCGGTTTGAACAAATTTGACTTTTACCAGTTTACCTGAAGAACCTGTCACCGCTTCTTTGAAAAGAGGGGTGGAGGAAATATCGGCGTTTTTGGTGAAGGTGATTTCACTCAAGCTGGGACGGGTAGCCTCGCGGTTGGCCATGTGGCCCGCCTCCATAGTAATACCACGACCTACGCCGAACTGGATGGAGTGGACAGATATGTGATTGGCGAAACCTTCCGCTGTCACGTTACCGGCAATTCCTTCATATTCAATATAAACGGCCATTTGAATTTCTCCTTAAACAAAGATTGTGTTGTAACTGTGAGACTGACGATCGCGATAGAGTTGCAACACAATCTGCAGAAACCTTGCAGAAGTTAATTTTGTATCCCTATCCGCGAGAGCGGGTAATACCGCCTGTGAGCCAGCGGGACCAACAATACGCGATGGCACCTGACAATTGCAACTGAAATAGAACGTTTCTTAGAAAAAAAACTGCATTTCTTTCAAAGAAAAAAAACTAATGGTTTCAAAGGCTTAATGTAAAAAATCCCGGCGTTTGGCCAGCCTGGAAAGAGATGATTTGCGCGCCAAACACCCATGCAAATAGGTTGCCAGCTTTATGCGTGCCTCGCGGATTTCTTTCATTGCCAGCGCCACTTGCGATAGCGCCTGCCCAGAGTGGTGGCGGCCAATACACCTGCAAGCGCCCCAAAGGCGTGCCCCTCGAAGGATACACCCGGCTGGTTTGGCAGAATTCCCAGGATCATTCCTCCGTACAAGAGAATGACCAGAAGGGATATCAGCAGATTCACCACGCTCTTTTCGAACCAGGCCAGGGTAATGGTCAGACTCCACAACCCGAATATCCAACCGCTTGCGCCTATATGAACTGCCGTGCGCCCGAAAAGCCAGAGCAGCAAGCCACTCACCACCACGATCAGCAGACTTGCCTGACTGTAAAACCTTTTGCCCCGCACCAGGCACAGAATGCTGAAAATAAGAAAGCCCACCGAATTATTGGCCAGATGCAGCCAATTACCATGAATAAATGGCGCGGTGAAAATGAAAAGCAGGCTAAAAGGGTCCCGCGGATGTATGCCAAACGCGCGTAGAGCGCCGCCGGTAAACTCATTGGCGAGCTGCACCAGATACATGATCAGCAGTATCTGGAAGATCAGCCCAAATCCATAACGGGAGAGAAATCGTTTCATTGGACGGCTCAGGGAATCACCGCTTCGTCTTCACGCCGCAAGATCAACTCCAGGTTCTGCTGGGTTGCTATCACGGTCACCACCATGGGATGACAGCAGACAGAACAGTCCTCTATATAGGTTTGTTCCGGAATCGAGCAATCCACCACCAGCTCGATACATTCGCCACAATAGGGGCAATCATCCGACAGGGTTTCCAACATGACAGAATCTCAGCAGCAAAGAGGACGCAGGTGCGACAACCAACAGACGGTTTCGGTCCTAGGCTCTGGCGTCGCCAAAGGCGCTCACCGCCAGACATAACCAGCCCAACAGAAAGCACAAACCACCCAGGGGTGTCACAGGTCCCAACCAGCGCGGTCCACCCAGGGCCAGCCAATAGAGGCTACTGCAGAACAGTAATATACCGGCGATAAACAAATATCCCGCTGTATTCAACCAACCGCTGGCGGCAGATCGGCTCCATAGGATTCCGACCACGCATAAAGCCAGCGCGTGATAAAAGTGGTACTGCACCCCTGTCTGCCAAATACCGAGAGAATATTCGCTCAAGCGGCTTTTTAAGCCGTGGGAGCCGAACGCGCCGAGAGACACCGCGAGAAAGCCATTGATCGCAGCAATAAATAAGAAGATGTTGGCTTTAACCATAGTCGTTGCGGACCTCTAAGTGAAATTGTTTTCCCAAATACCGTCCATAAAATCCAATGCCGCCTGGTGGCGAATGGTTTTACGATGGTTGGCCCACAGGCGAGCGATCTGATCCTGACGGCACACCTTGCGGTCCACCAATACCCGGGTTTTCAATTCACCAATAGGCTGCTGCGTTGGGCATTTGCTGAATACCAGCTGATTGCTGATCATGTCCAGGAACGGACCGGACTTGCTGGTGGGCATAATAAAAATCAGCTGCAGACCGAGACTTTCCGTTAAGTACCGAATAACTTCACGGGAGCGGGTTTCGTCCATTTTGGAAAATGCCTCGTCCACCATCACCATGCGCAAATGGGATTTGCCTTCATTAAAGCGAAATGCCGACGTCACTGCGGCCGCGCGGATAATATAAGCGGGAGTTTCCAGCTGCCCGCCGGAGCCGGTGCCGTACTGGCTGAGAGCGATGGGCTCTTTATTTTCCGGCTGCTTATAAATTTCGTAACGCCGGTAATTACGGTAATCGCTGATGCGCGCCAATTCGCGGTGTGCAGTCTGTTGATCTTCGTCCAACAACATGGCGAGCAGGCGGTCGCGGGTGGCAGCTTGTTTCGGCGGCAAATCCAATTCGAACAAAGTGGCTCCGTCGCCGAGATTGGGAATATTGATAATGGTTTTGAAGAACTGCCAATATTCCTGATATTCCGGCACCCATTCCATGGCGAAATAAAAGCGCTCACGATCGCTGCCAAAGCAGTGATGGCTCAATTCGCGGTTGAGATCTTCGAGAATATTTTTGCCTTCGTTGATCGCCTGATAAATCGAGTGGCAAAGGTTGGTGACAAATGCGGTATTGAAACTGTCTTTTAATTGGCGCAACTGGCGATGGCGCTCCACCAGAATGTTGTTTTTCAGACGATTGTGCAGTGCCTCTATAGCGCCGGACATATGCACCCAATGCTGGAAGAAGGCAGCGGAATGCAATTCCGTAAATGCGGCGTCGTAAATCAATTGATCCTGAGTGGCCGCAGATTGGTTGTGGATCTGAGAGATTTTAAACAGCTCGCGCTCCAAGAAATTCAGACGCTCGCTACAGCTGCGAATCTGTTCCTCGTAATCCTCGTCGTCGTTGCGCGCAGCCTGTTCCGCCTCTTGCAGCGCGGTTTCCGCATCAAAGCGCGGCAGTACT
>Ga0065721_10049474_pt1 | contig 33561 bp, 36 predicted proteins | sample Mesricmetagenome_FD_59108 | JGI IMG/M metagenome (GOLD analysis project Ga0065721, IMG submission 59108) | Mesophilic microbial community from rice straw/compost enrichment Sample: eDNA_1 v2 (version 2) | ecosystem: Engineered > Solid waste > Grass > Composting > Bioreactor | place: USA: Davis... | reverse complement strand
TGGGGCAACCCCTTCGCGATCGGCAGGGACGGAACCCGCGAGGAGGTCGTCGCCAGATACGAAAGGCACCTCTTCTCGTCGGGGCTGATCGAGTGCGTCGGGGAACTCAAGGGCAGGAACCTCGCCTGCTGGTGCTCGCCGCTCCTCTGCCACGGGCACGTGCTGCTGAAGTACGCCAACCCGGCGCTGCTGCGCGCCGCCTGAGCCTCAGGGACGGACCGAGAGCGCCTGGCGGCGCTCGATCACCTTCACCTGTTCGGGGAACCATACGACCGCGTGGGTCTCCTCCCCGTAGCTCCTGAAGAGACCGTCATGGCCGGTCAGATCCCTGACCGCCGCGAGGAACGCGGCCTCCTGCCCGTTCCACAGGTCGTTGGAGATGGCGTTCAGGACCTGCAGCGCGTCATCGCAGCCCTCATTGATGGCCGCGTAGGAATCCACCGCGCGGCGGACGACGACGCCTTCTCCCTCGAAGTCCACCTCGCCCCAGTTGCAGATCAGGTCTCCGAAGTCGGGGGAGGCCCGCAGCATTTCTTCGATCTGCCTGCGGGTGAACCGCGTTTCCGGGAGGAGGGGGCTGGAGATCGCGAGTTCCGCGACGAGCACGAAGCCGCCTGCCGCGTAGCCGTAGGCGGTGTCCTCCCTGTCCGTGAAGTAGAAGCCGCTGCCGAGCTGGTCGTTGCCCTTGCCAAGCCTTGCCGGGTCGAAGGTCTCGAAGTCATGCGGGGTGCCGTGGAACCAGGTTTTCACCGGATCACCTCAGCGCGTCATCGAGGGAGCGGCGGAAGCGCCGCCCTGCAGCAGCGAGAGGACCGCGTCCCGCTCATGCGCCGGCACGGACACCGCCACCTTCGCCGCCGGACCCTCCGAAGCATAGGAACGGTCCGCCTTCCTGAGGATGCAGGTCAGGCCCGATCCCGCCACGAGCGCCTCGACGGCGGCCTTCGTCGCTGCCCTGAATTCGTCGCCCCAGCCCGGCGAGCCTTCCGGAAGCGCCACCTCCGCCTCCATCCGCACCAGCCTGTGCGCGTCGATGCCTGCGATTTCGGCCAGGAACTCGTTGAGAGGCCCGACGCAGGCGATCGCTTCGTCCTTGTCCGCGTCCTCGCAGACGCGCATCACCTTGCCGCCGACATCCACGTCGACATGGGCCTTGTCGCGTTTCCACGACCTTTCCTCGGCAGTGACGAACGCCTCGAACCACGGAGCGTCCTTCAGCAGCCGGCAGGCCTGGAACCACTCGTAGCCTTCGGAGCGGTTCGACTTCGGCAGCGGCGACATGTCCATGAACATGCCGCTCAGCTTGCGCAGGCGCTCGCTGGCCTTGCCGCCGCCGCACATCATCGCGGTCGTCGACCCGATGGAAAGGGCGTCCGCCATGATGAGGATGTCCGCCGCCTCGAACTCGACGGTGAACCTCTTCCGGCTGTTTTCCCTGCTGTCGCTCATGCCGCCCTCCCTGGGAATACGGGAATACTCCTCCCCGCGAAGGAAATCCACCACGCCGGGCGATGACCGTTTGCAGGATTCGCCAGGACAGGTTTCCATCGTGATGAAGGACCGCGCGAATCCCCGGAGGCCCAATTGATCATCAACGGAACGCTGCTGCTCGACGCAGCCCCCATCGACGCCATGTCGCCGACCAAGAACCGCGAGCACGGAGTGTCCTGGGGGCTTTCAGAGGTCGGCTACGACATCCGGGTCAAGCAGGAGATACGCTGGACCCCGCCGGACCCGGTCAAGGCGATGAACCTATGGGATAACCGCGGCCATCACGATCCGGTCTCCTTCGACGAGAAATTCCGCAAGGCCTTCCACGGCTACACGGAGACGTCCTTCGGCGGCGAGACGGTGACGAGGATCGGCCGCACGGCGCTTGCTTCCTCCGTCGAGCGCTTCGACATCCCGGACACGCTGTGGTGCGAGTTCCGCAACAAGAGCACGCACGCGCGCTGCTTCTTCGACGCCACCATCGGCACCGACGGGGAGCCGGGCTGGAAAGGCTACCTCACGATCGAGGCGATCTTCCATGACCTCGAGCCGATCGTCATTCCGGCCGGCTGCGCGATCCTGAAGGCCGTCTTCCACGAGATCGCGGTGCCCACGGGCTACGGCGGCAAGTACCAGGACCAGGCCGACCGTCCGGTCTCCGCGATCTTCGAGAAGGGGTGACCCGCATGCACTACGAAGCGGCCAGGAAGAACCCCGCCGATGCCCTGGCCCGCTTCCGGAACGACGTCGAGGGCCATGAGATGCAGGTCGTCAGGGACGACGGGGTCTTCCGCCGCCTCGTGTTCGCAAACCCGGACAGCCACCATCGCCGCTCCACGGTAACTGCTCCCTGACGGCCGCCTGTGGTGCCAGGCCGGAAGGCGCGATAGACGTCGGGGATGACGAACCGACCCCTCAAACACATCGACCAGGACGAGATCGAACGGCTCGCCCTGCGCTCGGAGGTCATGGGCGCCTTCCCGAGGAACAGGATCGGGCAGGCGCTCGCCGCGCAAGCGCTGGCTCTTTTCGACGCTGCCGCCGACACCGAGGCCCGGCACGAGGTCTCGATGATGGCGCGCTATGCGGCCTCCTACGCCGACAGCCTGTTCCTCGCCAACGCCTACCGCAGGGACGGGGACCTGAGCGAATGGTTCGGCCTGCCCGAAACGGGCGTGGCGGCGCTCGCCAGGCGGCAGGAGGATCTGATCCGGGCATGGCGGGCCGCTGCGTCTGACGAAGACGACGAGAACGAGGAACGCTTCTGGAGCGAGGACGAGGAGGAGGCCGCCTACGGCAGGACCCTGCCGTTCGATCCTGGGAGCGCGGACTGGATCTGGGTCCGCTTCGGGCGCATGCCGAAGGACGGCAGGTCCCGCTTCGGGCTGGCAGGCGAGGACAACGAGGACGGGCCGGACCCCTGGCGGCAGGAGCTCGGCAACATGACGCACGAGGCAGGGGTCTGCGTCTTCCGCTGCCACATGCATCCGGACGTGCCCGGAGCCTACGTGCTGATGGCCCCCGACTTTTCGAAGGCCCGCTACCAGGTCCCGTCGCAGGACGGCCACCTGTTGGCTGTCATTCCCGACGAGGAGGGCGAGGAGCCGGAGGCATGGCTCCTTAGGGGAACGCCCGTCACCGTCAAGGCGCGCGACGGCTCCCTGAGGTGCGACCTCGGCAGCGACGGCGAATACCTGCTCGGCACGCGGGGACTTGAGGCGGAGCCAGTATCCCTCGGCCTGGTCTACGTCCACAGGGGGCAGTCGGTGGAGGACTTCCTGATGGAAAGGCGCGGATACCTCGCAGCGCCTGCCCTCTAGGCGGTCAGGCGAAGGCAGGCCTGCCCACGTTCGGCTCTTCGGAAATCCCGGGGTGTTCCGGATAGGGCACGGCGTCAGCCTCGGGCCCTTCGAGCGGGTCGCCGCGGCCGAACCTCTCCAGCGGGAAGCGGTCGCCGACGGCAAGGCCGCTGGCTGCGTCGTCGTCGACCCTCAGGTGCCAGACATGCGCCGGAGCCACGCCCGTAGAGACGTGCTGGTAGCGCGGGGGCCGCCACTCGGCCATCCCGGCCGTCGCCTTGACCCCGTCGAGCGCCTCGGTGGCGGGCGGAAGGCGCCACGCCATGTTCCCCGCGTCCTTCTGACTGAAGTTGCCATAGACCTCGTAGGAGAAGCCGTCCCGGCTGACAGTGATGCGGCTGACGCGCCAGATCGAGTGCGGATACTTCAGGCTCTCGAAGACCGCCGATCCGAACGGCACGTTCAGGCCCTGGGAAACGATGGCGCGCGGTTCCTGCATGGCTTCCTCCACATCATGGTTCCATGCTGTCAGGCCGCGTCGCAAGGCTCCATCCGGCAGCGGGTCAGAGCGGCCGCTGGCCTCCTGTCAGCTCGCGGTAGTAGATGCCGCTGACTGCACCCGTCAGCATGCACTGCGCCATGGCCAGCACCATCGTCAGGATGCCTCCCATGACGAGGACGGCGGCCTGCTCCGATCCCTTGCTGGACGATTCCACCAGGGACTGCGCGATGCTGACGGGGATGGAACAGAGGAGTGACGAGACGAACATGCCGAGCACGTTGCCGTTCGCCAGTGCCCACGGGCCCGAGACCGAGAAGGGCTGGCCCGCCACAAGCGAGGGGACCAGGAGGTTCATCCTGAGGCCGACATAGGCTGCCGCCGGGAACCCGACGATGAACCCGATCGCGAACGTCAGGGCGACGGCGTCATCGCGCGCGCCTGTCGCCATCGACATGAAGCCAGGCGCCAGGGCGACGAGCACGATCGAGGCGGAAACCAGCCATACTCCGACGGCCGCGGCGACACACTTCCAGAACTGCTTCTCGCGGAAAAGGGCGCCGGGAGCGGTCGGAATATCGACGCCGATGACGCGGGCCTGCGCGACCAGCATGACCGCGACGAAGGAGGGAACGATCAGGACGAAGAACGCGGCCAGCGTGGCGATCGCGATCACCGCATTGCCTGAGGCGACTCCTGCCAGCATGACCGCGAACGCCACGACGAGCGGAACGCCGCCCGCCGACAGGGCGGGCAGGAACGAGTCGGCCACCGCTACGAAGGATTCCTTCGCCGTCTGGATGATCTCGGGCTTCCTTGGGGCGGATAGCTGCATCGTTCTCTCCTGGCACTGCTATGCAATGGATGGTGAGGCCGGCCGACCGGGACCGCAACCCGGAAAGGATTCAGTTCAGGCCCGATCAGGTTCCGTGTAGTCGGAGAACAGCCGCAGCCGGGCGACCTTCTTCGGCAGCTGCGAGCGCAGGCAGGGTCCGACGGCGCCCACGGTCCACGTCGGCTCGGAGAACACGGTGTGGGCCGCGTCCCTGACGGCGACCGCGACTAGGCCGGCCGCCCTGCATTCCTCCACGGCCTGCAGGAGCTCGCGCTCGTCCTTCACGCCTACGGATACCTTGCCCTGCGCCTGCCCGACATAGGCCTGCGCCAGCGCCGGATCACGCTGGGCGGCGAGCCAGAGGCACGTCCCGAAGCCGTGCCCGGCCTGTGCCGCGAGCTTGCCCGGCGGCATCGGAAGGTCCTTGCGGATGAAGAGCCACATCCGCAGCTCGGCAGCGGGATCGACGGAGGCCATGTCGCGCGTCTCCCGGACCACGCCTTCATTCGCGCTTTTCAGGTTTTCGTCGGAAACTTCGGCCATCTCGAATCCTTTCATCCGCAGGCAAGCGACTATGCCCGCCTCACACGCGGCAGGCAAGCTCGTTGACCGCCGCAGGACTCGAGCGTAAGAGACCACGCTTACCTCCTGCACGGAAGGATTCGCATGAGCACCGGACTTCTAGCCCTCCTCGACGACGTGGCGGCGATCGCCAAGGCGGCGGCTGCCTCCCTGGACGACGTGGCGGCCCAGGCGACGAAGGCAGGGACGAAGGCCGCGGGCCTCGTGATCGACGACACGGCGGTAACACCGCGATACGTCGTGGGCCTCTCCCCGGCCAGGGAGCTGCCGATGATCTGGCGGATCACGCTTGGCTCGCTTCGCAACAAGCTCGTCTTCCTGCTCCCGGCGGCATTGCTGCTGTCCTACGCGGTGCCCTGGGCCATCACGCCTCTCCTCATGCTCGGCGGGCTCTACCTCTGCTACGAGGGGGCCGAGAAGGTCCTGGAGGCATTCTTCCCGCACGCCGCTCACGGCCACGAGGAGACGGTAAAGCCGAAGGCCGCGACGCCCGAGGAGTTCGAGAGGAGCAAGGTCGGCGACGCGGTGCGGACAGACTTCATCCTGTCGGCCGAGATCATGGCCGTGACGCTTTCGGTAATCCCGACGCAGGGCCCATGGCAGCAGGCCGCGATCCTCGCGGTCGTCGGCATCCTGATCACCGTCGGAGTCTACGGAACGGTCGCGTTGATCGTGAAGGCGGACGACATAGGGCTGGCGCTGGCAAGGAACGGTTCAAACGCTCTGCGCGCCGTCGGCCGCGGCCTGGTGATCGGCACGCCCAGGTTCCTGAAGGCACTCGCCGCCGTAGGCACCGCGGCGATGCTGTGGGTCGGCGGCGGCATCATCGTACACGGCCTCGAGGTCCTGCATGTCGATGCACCGGCCGCCGCGATGCACGCGGCCGGGCATTCCGTCGAGGCCGCCGGGCCTGCCGCAGTCTGGGCAGCCGAGGCGGCTGTCGCCGGGATCGGCGGAACTGCGCTCGGGCTTGCCGTCATTCAGCTCGCCGGGCCTGCAGCGTCACTCTTCAGTAGGTTTCGCGGAAAGCGCTGAGAGCTAACGCCCGGGCATGAAGAGGGCCATGCCTTCGGTCTGCGGCTCCTCCTCGCGCTCCTTCTCGTTGCCGAAAGCGCGGCCCGCAGCCCAGGCGAAGTGCCGCCCGTGGACCTCGAAGCTCCGGCGCAGGAACTCCTTGATGTCCTCGGCGTCCTCGCGGGTCGCCTCCCTGATCGCCACGATCACGTCCGTCCCCTTGCGGGGGTGGGTCATCCATATCCTCAGGCCGAAGCGTTCCGGAAGCTGTGACCCGGCGAAGTCCTGGTCGCGTGCCTCCGGCGGCGCGATCACCTTGTAGTCGAAGACGAGGTTGAGGTCGGTGTCGAACCCGCTCCCGTAGTGCTTCCAGGTCTGGTAGGCGCCGTCAATGCCGCGAAACGAGGGCTCGCCCTTCATAGCGGGCTTGCGGCTGCCGAAGGTGTCCCAGTCGTCCTCGTAGACGATCTCGGGGTGCATGTTGTCGGACACCGCCCAGCCGAACCGGCGCTTCACGCCCTCCCAGCCCGTCTCCTCCATGAACTGCCGGACCTCCCCGATCTCGTCGGGGGCAATGCTTTGGACGGTGTCGACACGGCTCGTGCCGGCCGCCGTGTCGAACGTCCAGACATGGAGCTTGATGACGGCGTCGGCGACGGGGACCTTGCCCGTCCCTACGCACTCGAAGCAGTCGTCGGTGGAGATGCCGAGCCGCTTGGCGCGGACCGGCACCAGGATCCAGCGGTTGATGGCGTCATGCCCGATCGGCCCGAGGTGGCGGCCGAGCGTCTCCGGCGTGACGTCGCCCTTGCCGACGTTCCTGCCCAGCCGTCCGGCCTCTGCGAGCGCGTCGATCTCCTCCTGCGACAGGTTCTTCCCCCAGCCCCTGGGGCCGTGGAAGTTCCTTTCCAGCTCGGCGTATTTCTCGTTCTTTCCCGATCCCGCACAACACGCGCAGTCCTCGGACTCGACGTGGTGCTCGAAGTAGAAGTCATGGATTTCCCGTGCCGGCGTCTGCACCGCACCGAGGAAGTCCTGCCATGTCGCATGGTAGACGGTCCTGCCCGGCTCGCAGGTGTAGTCCTCCTCAGGCCCCCAGCCGACGTAGCCTCGCGACTGGTCGGTCGGGTCCTCCCTTCCGGGAAGCTTCTTCGCCAGGTCGAGTATGCGCTGGTTCCGGATCTCGCGGGACATGAGGCGGCCTCTCGTCGTTCGTCTCCTCGCATGATCGGTCCGCGCCGTGCAAGCCGCCATTGACGGCCGCCTTTCGTGGCGGCGACCATTCGCACCGAAGGAGCACCGACCGATGCCGCAGCTCGCGCTATACGACACCATGCAGAGGGCGAAGATGCCCTTCGTCCCGCTCGATCCCTCCTGGGTGCGCATGTATGTCTGCGGCCCGACCGTCTACGACTACGCCCATATCGGCAACGCCCGGCCGGCGGTCGTCTTCGACGTCCTCTACCGCGTGCTCAGGAAGCTCGCGACCGATGGGGCGTGGGACGGAGGCGAGGGCAGGACGCGCGTCACCTACGTCCGAAACCTCACGGACGTGGACGACAAGATCAACGCGCGCGCCGCCGCCGAGCATCCCGGCATGCCGCTCAACGAGGCGATCAGGGAGGTCACCTCGCGGACCGCCGCCCGCTACCAGGCCGACGTCGCGGCGCTCGGCTGCCTTCCGCCCGACCACGAGCCGAGGGCGACCGAGTTCGTCACGCCGCGCGCAGACGGGCTTCCGGACATGGTCGGCATGGTCTCGAAGCTCGTCGAGAAGGGACACGCCTACGTCGATGGCGGCGAGGTGCTGTTCGACGTTTCCTCGATGCCTGCCTACGGCGGCCTCTCGCGGCGCGGCTCCCAGTCCCTGCGGGCGGGGGGAGCGCGGGTCGCCGTGGAGGGACACAAGAGGAACCCCGGCGACTTCGTCCTGTGGAAGGCTTCGTCGGAGGGCGAGCCCGGGTGGGATTCCCCCTGGGGACGCGGCAGGCCAGGCTGGCACATTGAGTGCTCGGCAATGTCGGCTGCCCATCTCGGACCGGTCTTCGACATCCACGGGGGCGGCCTCGACCTCGTCTTCCCCGCACCACGAGAACGAGATCGCCCAGTCCCGCTGCGCGAACGGCACGCACGAGATGGCCCGCTACTGGCTCCACAACGGCTTCGTGCAGGTCGAGGGGCGCAAGATGTCGAAGAGCGAGGGTAACTTCGTCACGATGCGGGACCTCCTCGACACGGAGGCGTTCGGAGGCCGCAGATGGCCAGGCGCGGTGCTCCGCCTGGCCATCCTGACGACCCATTACCGCGAGCCGATGGACTTCTCGGTCCGAAAGCTCGAAGAGGCGTCGAACATGATGGCGAAGGCCGCCCGCTACGCCTCCGGCGCGCAAGGGGGCGGCCAGGTGCCGGACGGGTTCGTCGAGCCTCTTCTCGACGACCTCAACACGCCAGCGGCCATCGGCTGGGTCTTCTCGGCGATGAAGTCAGGAGAGGCGGACGCAGCTTCCGTCGCCTCCGCGCTGGACTTCATCGGCCTGCGCGTCGGGCAGGATGCCGGGGAGACCTCGTTCGACATCACGCTCCTCGCCCGCAGGCAGGAAGCCGTCGCCCGGAAGGACTGGGACGAGGCCGACAGGATCCGCAACCTCCTCGCCGCCCAGGGCATCCGCCTCAGGGACGTGCGCGATCCCGCCACCGGGGAGCGGAGGACGGAGTGGGAGCGCATAAACGCCTGATTCCCCGCGGTCCTCCTTGCGCTCCGCCCCGCCCGGCCCAATCCTTTCAAAAGGGACATGGCGGAGGGATTCATGCTCAGGACGTTGGCGGCGGCGGCAGCCTTTCTGATGGCCACGGGAATGGCGCAGGCCGAATTCCCCACCCTTTCCGAAATGCGGTCGCAGAAGGCTGCGCTGGCCAGCCGGACAGGCGCCGATCGAACCGAGGCATCGGCCCCTGCCACGCGCGGGTCTTCCAGCCGCTTCGCAAAGGAGGCTCCCGGCACGATCGTGATCGAGACCGGCGAGAGGCTGCTGCACTACGTCGAGGAGGGCGGGGTGCTCCGGACCTACAGGATCGCCGTCGGCCGAGAAGGCGCGCAATGGACGGGGACGACCCATGTCACGGGAAAGCGCAAGAACCCTGAATGGAGGCCGACCCCGAACATGCGCAGGAAGAATCCGAAGCTTCCCGCCGTCGTAAAGCCCGGGCCGTCGAACCCGCTGGGCATTCGGGCGATCTACCTCGCCGAGGGCTACCTCAGGATCCACGGCACAAACGATCCGTCCTCCATCGGGAAGGCTGTCTCCAGCGGCTGCTTCCGGATGCGCAACGAGGACGTGGCCGAACTCTTCGAACTCGTGCGGTCGGGGGCCAGGGTGAAGGTCCTGCGGTAACGCGGTCCTGACTCAGGCCGCCGTCGCCAGCCGGGCTTCGACGGCAAGGGCCGGCGCTGCGAACCCGGAAGGGATTCCGGGACCCCGCTTCTCCGGTCAGACGGCACGGCTCCCGGAGTGCGCCAACGGCCGATGGAGCGCCGCGTCTGAATAAAGGATGCCTGTCCGTTCCATACAGGCAGCGAAAATGAGAAGGGCCGGCGCGAGGGCCGGCCCGATCCCGTTCTCGATGAGTCGCTGACCGATCATGCGGTTTCCGCCAGCCGCATGCGGCGGACGCGGCGGACGCGGCGCGCCGGGGTCTGCTTGCCGACCTCGTCGCCGGAAGCCGTTTCCTCGGCCTTCTCCTCGACCTTCTCCGCCTGCTCGCGCTTATGCTTCGGGGTCTTGTCGATCTTCGAGCCGAGGCCGACGTGCTTGGCGTAGACGCTCTTCTCGTTCGAGTAGCCCGGCGCGACGCTCGGATAGTCCGACGGCAGGCCGAAGTGCGCGATGTAGTCGTCCCACTCCATGCCGTAATTGGCGCGGACATAGCGCTTCAGCATCTGCTTCTTCGTGCCGTCGAACAGGCACACGAGGTAGCCCGTCTGGACGCTTTCCTCGACCGGGACGACCGGATCGCGGGAAAGGTGGGCGAAGCGATAGGGAGCCTCCTCCTGCTCGGCCACCGCATCCGAGGCTTCGGCAGCCGCTGACATGGGGGCGACTTCCGCGACAGCAGAGGCCTCATCGCGGAGGGAAACGCCCGACACCGACGCAACGAGGGACTCGTAGACGGAGGCGATCAGCTTGGGGAGTTCCGAAGGAGCAACCGTCGCCGTCTGCAGGTAGGTCTTCACCAACGAAAGGGCTTCGCCCATCAGGGCAGCCGGATCGTAGTTGGCACCGGGAGGGACGATGTCCTTGACGTGGATGTCCATTGCATTCTCCTCATTCTCTAGCCCCGCTTCCGCTAGGGCGTCGCTGTCACGTGCTAATAGGTAACAACGAAAGGATTGGTTCCAAAAAAAGTTGACGAATCCAAGGCAAATCGTCATTTTCACCTTTGGTTCCCGCTACGTTCCATGTCTGTTCCAAGGAGGCGCAAGTGAGGCCTGCGAAATGGTGGATCGGGTCCTACAGCCTACAGCCCTTTCAAGGGTAGAATCACGAATGTTCCAGGATTCCTGCCCGAACGCTTCCTTCCGTAGCGGAGCGCGCACGCCCCCGCGAAGGCCCGATGGGCGTCCGTGTCCTTCCTGCCTTGCGGACTCGGGTCACGAGACATAGCTTTGAGTCCTGCGTCCTAACCGACACCTGAAGGAATCACATGATCATCAAGCTCCTGCGCCGGCTTCCCGGTATGGCGAAGCCGAGAGGCTTCAGCGTCAACGACGTGAGGGCCATCGGGGAGCTGGAGCCTTCGATGCGGGCGCTGGACGACGACGGGCTTCGTTCCAAGGCAGCCGAGCTGAAGAAACGCGCCATGGACGGCGAGCATCTCAAGGGAAGGCTCCGCATCGAGGCCTTCGCCCTCGTCAGGGAAGCGGCCCGGCGGGTGCTGGGCCAACGTCCCTACGACGTCCAGATCGCTGGCGGCCTCGTCCTCTCGGACGGAAGGATCGCCGAAATGCGCACGGGCGAGGGCAAGACGCTCGTCGCCGCACTGCCGACCTTCCTCTTCGCGCTCGCGGGCAAGGGCGTGCACGTCGTCACCGTCAACGACTACCTCGCCGCGCGCGACGCTGGCATCGTCGGCCGCGTCCACCGTTTCCTGGGCCTCACCGTGGGCGTGATCGGGCAGGGGATGGCCGATCCGGAACGGCGCGTCGCCTATGCCTGCGACGTGACCTACGGCACCAACAGCGAGTTCGGGTTCGACTACCTGCGCGACAACCTGCGGTTCGAAAGCTCCCAGATGGTCCAGCGCGGACACCCCTTCGCCATCGTCGACGAAGTCGATTCCGTCCTGATCGACGAGGCGCGCACGCCGCTCGTCATCTCCGGTCCGGCAGCAGACCGCTCCGCGGCCTATCTCGCGGCCGACAGGATCGCCGCCTCCCTACGCGCGGGCGAGCATTATACCGCCGTGGAGAAGGAGCAGACCGTGCTGCTCACCGAGGCGGGCGTGGACGCGGTCGAGCGCGCCATGCGGGAAGCCGGCCTCGTCATGCCGGGCGAGTCCATCTACGATCCGGGCAGCGCGGGCCTTGGCAGCCTCGTGGACATGGCCCTCAAGGCGCGCGTCCTCTTCCTCCCCGAGCGCGACTACATCGTGAAGGACGGGCAGGTCGTCATCGTCGACGCCTTCACCGGGAGGACGATGCCCGGGCGCAGGTTCAGCGACGGCCTCCACCAGGCGCTGGAGGCCAAGGAAGGCGTACAGATCCTCCCCGAGGACCAGACGCTCACCTCCATCACCTACCAGAACCTGTTCCGCATGTACGGCGTGCTCGCCGGCATGACCGGGACGGCAGAGACCGAAAAGGACGAGTTCGCCTCGATCTACGGACTCGAAGTGGTTCCCGTGCCGACCAACAGGCCCGTGATCCGCGTCGACGAGGACGACGAGGTCTACTTGACCGAGGCCGCGAAGCTGGACGCCGTCGCTGAAGCGGCGCGCGAGGCATGGGAGCGCAGGCAGCCAGTCCTCATCGGCACCGCCTCGATCGAGAAGTCGGAAGCCGTGGCCGCCCGCCTCGTCAAGGAAGGCTTCGTGAGGGCCGAAGGCGGGGAGGCCCCCGAAGGCGGCAAGTCCTTCCGCGTGCTCAACGCCCGCAACCACGCGAACGAAGCGCGCATCGTGGCGCAGGCGGGCGTTCCCGGAGCCGTCACGATCGCCACGAACATGGCAGGACGCGGAACCGACATCCAGCTTGGCGGCAGCCTCGAGATGATGATCGAGGACGCGCGCTCGGCGTTCGTCGGCCCCGAGGAGCAATGGCCGGCCGTCGAGGAGAAGGTGAGGTCGCGCCATGAGGCGGCCGCCGCCGAGGCGAGGGCGGCCGGCGGCCTGTTCGTCATCGGCACGGAACGCCACGAGAGCCGGCGCATCGACAACCAGCTGCGCGGCCGTTCGGGCAGACAGGGCGATCCCGGGCGGTCGCGCTTCTACGTTTCCCTCGAGGACGACGTAACCCGCGTCTTCGCGACCGACCGCTTCCGCCGGCTGCTCGGCGGCCTTGGCCTCGAGGGGAGTTCCGCGATCCGGCACCCGCTGGTCACGAAGGGACTCGAGAAGGCGCAGCGCAACATCGAGGCGCGCAACTTCGACATCCGCAGGAACGTGGTCAGGTTCGACGACGTGGCCAACGACCAGCGCAAGGCCGTCATGGCCTTCCGCCAGGAGCTGATGGGCAAGGACGACGTGTCGGAGGAGGTCGTGCGCATGCGCGCCGACGCGGTGGCGGACATCGTGGCACGGCACGTCCCCGAGAACAGCTTCCCCGACCAGTGGGACCTCGAAGGACTCGCCGCCGAGATCGCCGAGACGCTCCTCCTTGAACTTCCAGTGGCCGAATGGGCTCGGCGAAACGGCGTGACCGAGAAGGAGATCGAGGACCTGATCCTCGAGGCCGCGGACGCATGGTGCTCCGACATCGAAGCCCGGCTCCCCCCGGGCCTGATGCGGCAGGCCGAGAAGCAGGCGCTGATGACGTCGCTCGACCGCGTCTGGCGGGAGCATCTCGTGGCCCTCGAGGAACTGAAGGCTGCCGTCGGGCTGCGGACCGTCGCCCAGCGCGACCCGATCGTAGAGTTCAGGACCGACGCGCTCGAGATGTTCCAGCAGACCCTCCGGCGGCTCGACAGGGAGGTCACGAGATACGTGATGTCTGTCCGTCCGGTCGAGCGCCCTCTCACGGAGGAAGCAGAGGCCGCCTGACGGAAACTCCCCGCCGGCGTCATGTCTCGAACAGCCCCCGCAGTCCTCGCGGCCGCCGGCCGGTTTCGCTCCCATCTGGTTGCACGGAAGCGCCGGCGGAGGAATCCTGGAAAGACCTGCGGCGGCGTGTCGCGCGAGCGGGCCGAAGCATTAGCGGACGCTGGCGTTTGGGCAGTGCATACGCTTCACGTCAAGCATTAAAACATTCGTTCAAACACATAAAATCGCCCGACAAAGGTTGATCCACTGGCCGACCGTCAGTAGCCTTGTTCAAAGGATCGGGAGCAACCACGGTCCGGAAGGCGGGCGATAAGAAGCAAGCGCGAAGACGCACCCCTCCTCCACGCGCCGGAAGCGCCTTCTCGGGGACTGCAGCCACGTCGGCCGCGGTCCCCTCCTGTTTGGCTTGCCTGGCGTTGCAGGCCAGGATGACAATTCCATCCACGGGAATCCCGCCGGAGGGGCATCCATGGACTTCATCGCCGACGCCGAGTGCGAATGGGGCGTTAACGCGCTCGGAAACGTTCTCGTCTCGCTTCCGCGCTTCCATGCCGACAAAGTCGACCACGCGCGCCTCAGGGGCGAGGAACTGGTCTTCCACCACGACTGGTTCAGGAGGACTGCCGTCAGGGTGCCCGGCTCCGTCCTTGGCCACCTGTCGTCCCAGCCGACCGTCCTGCTTGTGGCTTGGGAGGGCGAGGGCCAGGCTTACGAAGCGGACCTGCCCCTGAGGCACGTCGACGCTTCGGCAGGCCAGGAGTGACCACGATGCCAGGTTTCACCCGCACCCGGGAGTTCTTCAAGGACGGAGGCGCGCTCCTGTCCGCGCCCGGCGGCAGGCTCGCCAGGGCGCTGGCCGGACTCGGCGTTGCCGCCGCGGTGGCGGTCGTGCCTTATCCCTTGGCCGAACGGACTCATGACGGTCCGGCAGCGGCCGTCGAAGTCAATGCCCCGGCAAGCGAACAGCAGCCCGACGGGACTTTCGGCGCGTCGGCTTACGCCATCTACGTGGCGGCAGCGGCCGTCGCGGAGAAGGGATCCGACCTGCTAACCCTGCAGGCTTCCCGGCTCGCCGGCATGTTCCATGTCCACAAGTTCGGCAGATACGAGGTTCCTCAATTCGTGGCGGAAGCCATCGTCAGGGCTGCCCGCGACACCGGTTTCCCGCCCGACACGCTGATGGCGATCGCCGAGAAGGAATCCTCCTTCAACGTGGGCGCGCGTCCGCCCAGAGGGTCGGCGCTCGGGCCATTCCAGTTCATCGAGCAGACCTGGCTGTCCGTGGTCCGCGACTACGGGGCGGAGTTCGGCCTGGGCGACGAGGCGGCCGCGATCAAGTCGCGCGTCGTCAAGGCGAAGGGCGGGAACAGGATCGAGCTCTACATGGACGACGCCTCGCAGCAGGACCGCCTTCTCGCCCTGAGGACCGACCCCTACCTGTCGGCCGCCCTCGCCGCGAAGGACCTCATCGTCGCCAAGGAAAGGATCGAGTCCCGCCTCGAGGCGGCGATGTCGAACGACGACCTCTATCTGCCGCATTTCCTCGGCAAGGGCGGGGCCGAACTTCTCCTTGCCAAGAGCGAGGAGAAGCCGGGCGCTGCGGCGAGGAAAGTCTTCCCGAAGGCAGCACAGTTCAACGCCGGAATGTTCCGGGGCAAGGGCGGCAGGCAGCTCACCGTCCGCCAGTTCCACGAGAGGGCGCGAGCAGTCATCACGGAACGCGTCGGCAAGTACAGGGACGTGGAGGCAAGGGTCATGTCCGTCAGCGCCTCCCACGCCCCGGAAGCGGAAAACGGGACGGGCCTCAGGCTGGACACGGGCATGCTGCGACGCTGAATCCCCCACAGACGGTGGGGGCCGTCAACACGCCTGCGAATCCTGACTGAAACGGGTCGAATCCTGTCGTCGCAAGGCAAACATTGTTGACAACCCATTCCGGATGCGTGAATGCTTCGGCCTTGACCAGGAGGCCGACGATGCAGGATTCTAAGCCTGTCCACGTGATGGTGGACACAGAGACGCTGGGAACGGATCCCGGCTGCGTGATTCTGTCGATCGGCGCCATTGTCTTCGACCCCCACGCGCCCTGGGACCTCGTCAACGGGCAGGAAGCCGCCAACAGGCACAGGTTCCTGTCTCTCGTCAGCCTTGAGAGCTGCCTGGAAGCCGGCCTGCGGGTCGAGGCCGGGTCGCTGCGCTTCTGGCTCGCGCAGGAGAAGGCCGCCGTCGACGAGGCTTTCGCCGGGACCACGCCGCTGCGCCAGGCGCTTTCGGACTTCACCGATTGGCTGGCCGCCCTGTGTCCCGGAACCGACGCTCCGACCGGAGCCTGCATCTGGGCCCACGGCGCGACCTTCGATCCCCCCATCCTCGCCGCGGCCTACAAGGCCGTCGGTCTCGAGCCCCCGTGGGACTTCCGCAAGATCCGCGACACCCGGACGATCTTCGAAGCAGCCGGCGTCCACCACCGGGGCAGGCACCACACGGTCATCACCGACTGCCTCCAGCAGGCGGAAAAGGTCTGCGAGGCCCATGCCGTCATCCGCGGGCGGATGAGGGGCGAGGGCTGACGGCATGGCTCCTGTCCGGACAGCGCAAGCACGTTGCGGCATTGAGGTTTCCTGCCTAGCTTGAGGAACAGGACAAGGGGAAGGCAGGATGAAGCTCGTTGAGTTCCTCGAAGCGACGCGGTCGGACCTGGAGAGGTTCGAGGCCTGGTGGAAGCGACAGAACGGCGCGAATCCGGACGTATTCCCCATGGAACTCAGCGAGGGGGACTGGTTCGAGCAGCTTCTCCTTTTCTGGAACTCGGGACTCGGCGAGGAACCCGAAGACGGCGGAGCGCCGTCCGCTCCGGCGAAGGGAAGCCTCTAGGCCTCGGTCGATCGGGCCGCTTCCTCGCCCCCTGAGCCGACCAGTTGCAACGGCTTTGAAAACTCGACCGTCGTCCTGAGGCGGTGCAAGGACCTCAGCAGCCTCGTGAAAGAGTCGCGGGCCTTCTGCTTGGCTCCGGGCCGAGGCCTGTCGGCGAGGCCGTCCAGGACCATCGATGGCTTGGCCGCAGACGCCTCCGCGAGAAAGGCCTCGGCGGCGCGGGCCACGTTCGCGTCAGCCTCCCGCTGGAACGCCGCAGGGTCGGCCGATGGCGGAGCCTGCCTGATGCCGATGTCGCATAGGCAGGCCGAATGGGCGTCCACCGAATGGCCGCCGAAGGCCAGCATGACGAGGAGGTCCTTCGCATCCTGTCCCGACAGCGTCCTGAACGCAGCGGAAAAGGCTTCCTGGTCGATCTCGAGGGCGACAGTCCTGCGCATCAGGGCATCCTCCTGCATGGGCGCCTACCGAGAAGGCTAGGCGCTGCCGACGAAACGGGCAACCAAGGACTGAGTCCTTGGAAATTGTTGACAGAGGCCGTTCCGGCGTGCCATACGGACCCCCTGCAAGGAGTCCTTATGACCATCGTAACCGCAACCGTCTGCCTCGCGGCCAGCCTGTTCACCTGCCAGCCCATGCAGGTCCGCGTCGTCGACGGCGACACGATCAGGATCGGCGGCGAGTCGATCCGCTTCGAAGGGATCAACGCCCCGGAAACCTCCAAGCCCTCCTGCGAACGCGAGGCCGCGCTCGGACGCATGGCCGCCGAGCGGGTGGCCAAACTGGTGGGTTCAGCCCGGCAGGTCGTGCTCGACAGGAAGGGACGGGACAAGTACCGCCGCACGCTCGCCACCGTCAGGGTCGACGGAAGGGACATCGGCCAGTTGCTGATGCAGGAGGGTCTGGCCCGCCGCTGGGAGAAAAAGTGGCGTCCCGGCCTCGACGGATGGTGCGCATGAGGACGCCGGCGCTTCTCGTTTCGGTAGCGTTGTGCGCAGCCGCTTCCGCCGCCTGCGCGGCCCAGGGCGAAGAGGCCGCCAGGGCGCGCATCGACTGGTATGTCGCCGCCGCCTGCGAGGCCCTTGGCCACGACAGCGCCATGGACGAAGCCGGTCGCGCCATCATGGCCCGGATGGAACGGCTCGGCACCGAGGTGGTGCCGGAGGAAATGGACCGCATCGCCGCCGTCCTCGCCTCCGAGACCGAAGCCGACGAGCGGGCCGCCGCCTTCTACTGCGGGCAGAAGGCCGACGAGACGCGGTCCGCCTACGGCACTGCCGAATAGCAGCTTGCGCCCGCTCCGCGAGGGCGGCCATGATTCCCAAGACGTCACCACCGGAGCAGGATCTTGGCAGGCACGGGGCATCCATACGAGATCGCGAACCTGTCACTCGTCCTTGCGGTGATCGACGAGGCGGCCTCGCGCGCGCCCGAAGGCGAGGCGCAGCGGTGGTTCAGGTCGCGCCATGCGCTTCGCTTCCTCACCTCGCCCCGCTACGTCGCCCGCGTCCCGCAGGATTGCGAAGGCGCGCTGGAAGCATTCGATCCCGGCGAGCGGGAACTTCTGAAGGAGAAGGCTGCCTCAGGCGGCGACGTCAGGCTCTTTTCGCAGGAAATGCAGGCCGCGCTCGGCCCCGACCTCGGGCACGTCGCCGACTGGATCTCGTGGGCCGAGCGCCGCGACCGGCGCACCTTCGCCAAGCTTTCGAGGATCACGCTGGAGCAGGCCGCCGCTCGCGCCGCCGCATGGTCGGCCGGGGCCATGTCCCGCGCCGTCCATGGGGCCGGCAAGACCGCCGAAGTCCTCGTCACGAAGGCGGGACGCGCATGGGTGGAGCTGCTGGATTCCGACGCTCTCCTTTCCGAAGGGCGCGCCATGGACCATTGCGTCGGATCCTATGACGACCGCGTCCTGGTGGGGGTCTCCCGCATCCTGTCGCTGAGGGAAGGGCGGGGAAGGGCACTGGTGACCGTCGAGATCCGCAACATCTCGCCGCCGACGGTCAGGCAGGCCTATGCCGCCTGCAACGCCCCGGTTCCGTTCGGGGCCCAACGATGCCTTGCGGAGCTGCTCCAGCATCTCCGAGCCGCCCTGACGCCCAGCGCCGAGGCCGCTGGAGTCACGATCGGCGCATCGGGAAGATGGACGCCGATCCACGAGGCCTGGGAAAGGATCGAATGGAACGGCTACACGGCGGTCACCAACGGCACGCGGATGCTCGTCATGTCGCCGCGCAACCCCGTCCTGCCGCTCGCAAGCGTCACCTTCAGGAACGCGGACAGGTCCCGCGGCGTTGCCGCGCCGGCCGAGAACCGGCACTTCAACATGGACGAACTCAGGGCCGCGGCGCGCATCAGGAACCTCCTGGAGGACGGGGAGGAGCCGTGGGTGCAGCCGTCATGGCCCGGTCTTCAGCGAGTGGTGGCTTCCGGAGAACCCGCACGCTGGGTCGCGACAAGGGACCTGTGGGAGCGGAGGGAACTGGCTGGCGAGACCTGCCTGGTCGAGCGGGCAGGTCACGGCGAAATCGTCCATGTCACGAAATCGGGCGACCAGGCCCGCACGATCCTGGTGATCGGCGACACGCGTGACCTCGCCGAGGCCGGAAACGGGAAGGAGTTCGGCTATCAGGCGTCCGCGCCACGGGACTGGATGCGCTGGACGCTCTCCGAGGCGCGCAGGTGCATGGCCGTGCTCACGGCATCGGGGGTCCGCTACATGATGGCCTCCCACGATGACGGCCGCGAGGTCAGAAAGCGTTACCGCCCCGTCGTGTCGCCGGATGGCAGGTGGTCCCTGTTCATGCAGGACTCCGTCAGGCTGCCAGCCCTGACCTGCGAGGGCGAATGGCGCTGCTCGGACTGGCTCGCCGAGCTGACCACGCCTGAAGGAAGCGTCAGCGTTGAGCGCCGCGGCGACAGCGTAGTTTCAGTCGATAGCTGGTACATGTCGAAGAAAACCGCCGAGGAGGCGGCGTCCTTCATGGAAGCCCGGGGCTGGACCGCGGGACCGCGCCTCTCAGGCTCGGCCGCCCGCTCGAGAAAGCCCGGAGACCTGTGGGTGGCGTTCTTCAGGGGCCGCTGGATCCACGCCTCGTCGCCCGTGGAATTCGTCGAGAAGGCGTGCGCCCTAGTGCCGGCGAAAAGGGCCTTCAGGCTTTCTCGCGCCGAGGCCGAGGCTGTGTTCAGGGCGCTTCCCGAGGAGCGGGTCTCGGAAGCGGGGGACCGCCTACTCGCAGCCGCCCTCGCCGCATGGGCGCGCGAAGCCTTCCGCGAGCGTGGCGAGGCGCTCATCTTCGACCCCAGAGGCTACCTTGCTCCGCCCATCGGCCGTTGGTCGGAAAGCTGGGAAGGAAGGCTCCGCCTCGCGGCGCGGCTCGAGGAGACCATGTCTCCCGCGACCGCGAAGCACGTGGGCAGGATCGCCGCCGCCGCGCTCAGGCATGCGATGAAGGGCACGAGAGGAAGGCGCGCCTTCATGGACCCGCGGATGCCGTCGGCCCTGCGTATCCTTGCCGAGCATGTCTCGCGCCTGCCGGAAAAGTGCGCCGTCGCCGCGATCAGGAAACTGTTGGGCGGATACTGCGACTTCGGCCTCTTCAGTGACGCCCGCTCGCCGCATCCTGCATGGTTCGGCTCGGTGCGGCGCCTCGCCGACCAGCACGGCCTCGGTCACTGCGTCAGGGCAGCCGCCGAGCGCGCCCTCTACCACCTGAAGGAGGAGGGCCTGACGGCCGAGGACGCCCGGAACTGGCTGGAGTGCTTCCGCCTGGCCGCGGACCAAAGGTTCCGCTTCAGGGCGGCCGCCGGGATCGCAGGCTTTGCCGGGATGCTCGCGGCCCGGGCTGACGCACCGGAAGAAGATTCCCCGGAATGGGCGGAACTTGCGCGCCAGGCCGAGGAAGTCCGCAAAGCGGTCGAAAAGGAATCCTGCGAAGGCATGGGCATGGCCGCCTGAATCGATCCAATGACGCATTTTGGCCACATTGGATTTGCATGCACGGCCGCAGGGGGGACCTCGGCAGGACAGCATGCAGAGCCAGATCTCTCCGATAAACCTCTCTGAGGACATAGTCCGTCGGCGCGTCGCCGGCGCGACGGTCAGCGAGCTGCTGGACCGCTTCCTTCGCGAGATGGAGGTCGATCACGTCCAGTATTACGGACTCGGCATCGGCGGAAGCCCGCTTCCGGTCTCGCTCGGCACCTTCACCGAGCGCTGGCTCGACCGCTACATCACAGGCCACTACTTCTTCGACGATCCGGTCATGGCGCAGGTCAAGGACCTGAACCACGCCCTCCCGTGGGAGCGCATCCAGGGACTGAACGATCGCCAGATCGAGTTCATGGAGTTCACGAGGAAGGAGCTTGGCCGCAACGGCGTGACGGTCCCCGTCGGCACGCCGCCGATAGCAGCGGGCCTCAGCATCGTCTCCGACGAGTCTCCGGAAACATGGAAAGAGCGCCTGCCGCAGATCATATGGAACGCGACCATGGTCGGGCAGCGTGTCCACACCCTCGTGCTGGAGGACAAGAAGGCGCGCGAGGAATCACACGTCAGCCTGTCTCGGCCTCAAAAGGCTTGCCTCTACCTTGCCGCAAGCGGTATGGGTCTCGAAGAGATCGCGCAGGCCACGTCGATGGGCACCAAGTCCGTAATCCGCTGCCTCAACGACGTGCAAGCTGCCCTTAACGCGCGAAACCACACCCATGCGCTGGCCAAAGCGGTCGCTCTGGGGCTTGTCGTCGTATAGCGCAAGGTCAGCGTTACAACGACGCGATCCGGCGCTCTCCCGCGGAGCCCACTGAAGGCCAACGCGTTAATTTACATCTTTGCGGTCAAAATGAAGGCATCCGATTGACAATTGAACATCGTTGACCAGAAAAGGCACGACGGCCTGCTGCGGCAGGCCGAAACGCTGGAGGACGAAAAGTCCCTCCACGATTACCTTTTCTTGCTCCGCGACGCCTACGGCCTTCAGTTCATCACGCTCACTCTGACGGGCATTGGCTTCACCGACTTCATCGCGATCCTCGGCACCGTCGACCAGCAGGCGCTGGACGCCTACATGGAGAACAACCCGGTCCAGGTCAGCCCGATGCTCAGGATGGCCAGGCAGGGGTCGCCTGTCCTCTGGTCGGCGGTGGAGACGCAGAACGACATCGAGGCGATGTACATGTCGCGTTTCAAGGAGCTGCTGGGCGAGAACGGCGTCGCCATCCCCCTATGGAGCTCGGACGAGAACACATCGATCCTGATGGTTGCGGCCCACCCGAACGATCATGACTGGCCGAGGAGAATCCCCACGCTCCTCCGCGAGATGAAGGCGATCGGCCTTGTCCTCCACAGGAAGCTGCTCCTTTTCCGGGGCCTCGATCCGCCAGCGGTCGAGCTGTCGAGACGACACCTCGACGTCCTGCAGATGCTCGCGACAGGAATGAACGAGGAGCAGATCGCAAGATTCCTCGGCATCGGCGAGAAATCGGTGAAGCTCTACATCAGCCAGGCCAAGATCCGGCTGAGGGCGCGCAGCAAGGTGCACGCCGTAGCCGTCGCGATAAGCCTGGGCCTGCTGAAGACCTTCTAGGCCCTCAGGCGGTCAGCCTGAGCCCCGGTTCCGAAAGCAGGCGTGCGACCAGGTCGCGGCCCTCGTCCCATCCGCTGATGACCAGGCGATGGTCATGCATGGCGTTGTAGGACTGACGGAACAGCACGCCATGCAGGCCGACGCTCTCCGCCGCCTGGACGTGCTTGTGGAGGTCGTCCACGAAGACGCTGCCCTTCGGCAGGCGCGAAAGGTGTTCGGCCTTGGATGCGCCCAGCGGCAGGACATGGACGTCGTCGAATGGGAACAACTCGAGGTTCTGGCGACGCATCTCGATCGTCAGCGGCGAAGATCCGGCGCTGGTGATCGCCACCACGCTGACATCCGGCAGGGTCGACTTGATTGCGTGGACGGCTTCCACCGCGCCCTCGATCGGCGGGATGCGCGAGAAGCCGTCCGTGACCGAAAATTCCTCGATCAGGCGGTAGATTCCGTCGTCGTCATGGTCCGGGAAGGCGTTGCGGCACGACCAGTCCGTCACTTCGTGCGGCTCGCAGGCCACTCGATGGCCCTGGGAGCGGGCGTAGGCGAACAGGCCCGACAGGTAGTTAAGAAGGACTCCGTCGGCATCGAGTCCCAGCACAAGTCCGCGTCCAGACATGAAAGGCGCTCCATAAAGGATTCAGATGGGAAAAGGTCGAGGATTCATTAGAACGTGTCAACTCTTTTAGCGGACTAGGCTCGCCGGGGGTTCCTGGCGGCGAGTCCAGCGCCACAGTCGCGGAAAAGCCTGCCGTCACGCTGCCTGTCCGGCTCGGCCGTCGGCTATCCGGTTCCTGGGGCCGGCCGCCCATGTCTTGGCGTACTCCCGCAGGCTACCGCGCCGGACAGCAAGCTTCGAAGGCCAGTACGCCGTTCAACGTTTGCCCCTTTCATTCCTGACGGCCACGATCTCCGGAACCAACGGGAGGCATGGAATGGAACGCGAAGAAGCCTTCATCGAAAGGATTCTCGATGCGCGCTCGCGCGGGGCCGAAGCCCGCCAGCGCGAGGAGGAAGCCATTGCCGAAGCCGCAGCCGCCATGGGCGAGGCGCTCGGAACCATGAAGGCCTTCGCCGCCATGGACAGCAGCGCGTTCCCGGTGAGGCACGAGGCCGTCGACTCGCTGGACGATTCATCCGAGATACCGGACTTCGGTTCTATCGTGACCGCCATCATGGACCGGGCCGCCGCGGGCTGCACGCGCGTCTACGCGCAGACGAGGACTCGTGACGGCGAGGAGTTCATGACCGTTTCCCTGCACCCCGCGCGCAGCGGGCTGTGCTGGACCGTCGAGGTCGCGTCCAGGGCTTACGACGGCGAGGACTGGAACGCGCGCAGGGAATACAGGACCGCCGAGAAGGCGCTTGCCGCCGTCAGGACACGCGTCCTCGGCCACGCGGTGAGGACGGCTTCACACGGAGAGATGGATTCGCTGCCTGTCCTGCCGGAGGGAGACGAAGCGGCGGCCGCCGCGGCTCGTTCCCAGATGGAGCAGGCCGTCGAGGCCGGCCGCGAGGCGGAGTTCCGGAAGCGCAGGCGCGCCGAGGAGATAGCCCGCAGCGCGAACGCGATAGCGAACGTCTGGGAACGAGCCGCTGGAAAGCTCGGGTTCCTGAAGCGCCTGGGCTACGGAGTCGGCATGGTCGTGAACGGCTTGGGAATCGTTGCCGGGAGGACAGGTTCAGGCATTTCCGTCAGGATCGTTTCCGGAGAGTCGTGGGCGGGCATCACTGCGGAAGCCCTGCATGACGACCCGGGGACCGCGGTGCTCAGCGTCGTAGACAGCGCGGGCCGCCGCGAGGCGAAGGGCCATGTCGCCGTCGCCGACTCCGATCTGCTGGCTTCGGAAATGGAGAGGGCCGTGCTGGCGGAGATCGAAACGGCCGAGTCCGCCTACCTGCCCGACTTCCAGCCCGCCCCTGTTGCGGGGCCTGCCATGCAGTGAAGGGAACTGTTGCCGCGGTGCAACATCATCCCCTCGCGAATCCTTTGCCCTATGCCGGCGGGGTTTCCCTGACAAAGGACTCGTGCCTATCCTCGAAGAAGTCGCCGCCCCTCTCTCCGGGGAGCGGGGCCTGAAACTCGAACTGCAACAAGGATTCGATCCATCATGAAGCTGAAGACCCTCCTGCTCGCCAGCGCCGCCGCGATGATCGCGGTTTCGGCCCAGGCCGCCGACCTCCTGGCCGACGAAACTGAAGCGGTCCCGACCCCGGCCCCGGCCGTCGCCGGCAACACCGGCACGAGCGTCTGCGACGCCCTCGGCGCCGGCTTCTTCTACATCCCGGGCACCGAGACCTGCCTGAAGATCGGCGGCGCCGTGGAAAGCCGCGTCGGCTACGCCAGCCTGGCCAACGGCGCGTGGCGTGACGGCTACGCGACAGTCGAGGCCCGCATGGACATCGACACCCGCACCGAGAGCGAGTTCGGCGTGATCGGCTCCAAGTTCCGCGTCTCGCTGAACCACGGCCTGATCGCCACCCCGTTCCTCAACACCGACCGCAGCGTCGGCCTCGAGCTGGCCTACATCACCGTCGGCCCGGCCTTCATCGGCTACAAGGAGACGCTCTTCAACACGAACGTCGCCTACGGCGACACGCTCGACATCGAGAACTGGATCGGCGGCTATTCGAACACGCTGACCACCGGCTTCCTGGTCGATAACCTCGGCGGCGGCTTCTACGTCGGCGGCGCGATCGAGGGTGCGGGCCGCTCGCAGTGGGCCGGCGCCGTGACCGGCCTCGACGACCTCGACTTCGTGGCACGCACCGGCATCGCCGGTCAGTCCTGGGGAGGCAGCGACCTGTCGTTCATCCACTCCAAGACGAACGACACCTGGATGGTGAAGTCCACGACCGACTTCAATGTCCTCGACGGCACGCAGGCTCGCTTCACCGCGGCATACCTCGACGTCGCCAACGACGACGCGGTCTTGATCGGCCTTGGCGCGAAGCAGGCCCTCACCGAGCAGGTCAGCGCCTTCGCCGGCGGCGCCTACCTCGTCAACAAGACGCTGTCCAACCCGTGGCTGGCCAACGTCGGCGTGGTCTACACCCCGGTCGTCGGTTTCGACGTCTCCGGCGAGTTCGGCTACGGTGACCTGCTCGGCACCGACAGCTACAACACGACCGTCAAGTTCACGAAGTCCTTCTAAGGCTACACGAACGAGGGTCACGAAAGCCCCGCGGCTCGCCGCGGGGCTTTCTTTTGACGAGGGACCCTGGCCGTCCAATCCTGCCATCTTCCTGATGGCCCGGTCACGGCCGCTGCCCGGAGAGGCATCGAGAGGCGCCGCCGCCCGGCTGGGCCTCCTTTCATCGGAGGCGAATCCTTGAAGCAAGCGGCGCAAAGGATTCCCTAATTGTTGACAAGCCAGTTCCGCCGGGCTATCGCATTGCCGAGAGGTAAAGCTGGATGGCCAACGACGTCACTGTCAGCAGCGGAAGCGACGGCTTCCGCGGGCGATCGTTTCCCGATCGCGACCTGTCGATGATTCCGGGACGGTACTTCCGGACCGTGGGCGACATCCCGGAGCGCCGCGAGACCGCGCTGCGCGACGCAAGCCGCTGGCACAGGTCCGCTTCCGGACGCGAGGACGGCAAGGAAGAGGTCAACTACGAGGCGCGCCGGGCCGTCAGGGGCGGGATCACCCTTCTCGCCGTGCGGCTGCACTTCCTCGACGACGTCCTTCATTCGGTCGAGATGTCTCCCCATCCGGAAGACCCCGACCGGAGCAATCTCCGCTTCATGGCGGACGAGTTCTTCACCCTTTTCGTCCACGACCCGGAGGGCGAGGAGGTCCGCGAACGCGAAATCGCCGGCGTCCAGTCCCGGATCGCCGAGGTGCAGGCGCGCATCGCCGCGCCTCCGCCGCCCGGGGCAGCCGCCCTGCTGCCCGGTCCCGTCCAGAAGCGCCCGACCACTGCCGAACTCGTTCAGGCGGTGGGGCGGAAGGAGGACATCGCCGGGCGCGCCGTCGCGATCGCCGCGCAGGCCGAGGCGCGCATGCATTTCATCAAGCAGGGCACCGAGGAAATCCAGGGCCACGCCAAGGTCCTCGCGAACTTCTACGAGGAGAAGGCGAACGCAGCCCTTGCTCTCGTAAGCGACAGCATCCAGCTCGCCAGGGACATCACCGAAGGCCTGCAGACGCTTTCCCTGTACACGGGCGAGGGCGTGAGCGTTGAAAACGTGCTCGAGGGAGAGTCCGCCGACGCGTCCGAGCCGCTCACCCTCTACCAGGACCGCCTCTACCTCGACGAGGAGCTGGCCGTGCATTCGCTCGTGGGCGGATTCGACTTCAGCCAGCTTTCGTCCCTCGGCGCCATCCTTTCCGACGATCCGTCGCTGCTCGACCGGATGGTTCCGGCGAAGCGCGGCGCCGTCCTCGTCAGGGTGCGGCGCGAGGGCAGGGAATACTTCAGCGACCGTTCCATGGCTATGGCGGACGCGCTTCTCAACGAGCGCAACTTCAAGGTCTACCTGCTCGTCCGCGACGGCGGAAACGTCCACCTCGTCAACTCCGAAATCACGACCGACGCCGCCGAGCGGCTCTTCCCGACCCGCAAGGAGATCGACGACGTCTTCAAGGTCTGGGGCAGGCACGTAACCCCGGAACACCTCGACTACAGCAAGGCCCGGTCCGAGTTCGAGAAGCGCACCGTCTTCTACAAGCGGATGCTGCTCATGCTGTGGGGACTGGACGAGCGCCTGCGCCTCTTCGGCGAGTTCTACGACCGCGCCAAGTTCGGCAACTGGTACGACGGGGAGTTCCAGTCCGAGAGGATCGTCTACGTCCACGACGCGGAGGGAACGCTGGGCGTTTCGCGGCCCGGGTTCCGGGAATGGATGGCGCGGCAAAACGCCGGGCTTCAGGCAGGCTCGCGCGTCGTCGCGCTGTGGAACCGAATGGCCAATCCCCACAGCGCGCCTGCGCTCTACAGCTACCGTTCAAGGAGCGGGGAGCATGAACGCATCTACGATCCCGACGAGACGTGTTCCGTCGCGGTCGTAGAGCGCAGGGGCGACCGCCTTGCCGTCCGCTGCGCCGCAAGCGGGCGCAAGCGCACCGACTGGAACGAGGTCAGGAAGCTTGAAGCCCGGATCGACCTTGCCAAGGCGCTGGCGGACGATTCCAGCGCCTGCCTGTGCCTCGACAGGGTGACCGTCGCGGACCTCGACTACTACCTCAATTCCCGCCGCGAGCGGCTTGGTTACGCGAGCTATTTTCACCTCTTCAAGGAGGCGAGGAAGCTGCTCGCGGCGGAGGAGGAGGCACAGGCCCCCGTCCGCGCCGAGCTGGCGAGGGACATGGAGCACGCCGGACTCGGGAAGGAAGCCGCCGCAGAGGCGCTCGACCGCGCGGTCTGCCTCTGGCGCGCACAGGGTTCCGGCAGGCTGCTCGGCGGTCCCGGATGGTGCCCGAAGGAACACAATGCCGTCCTGGACATCGCCTTCGCCCTTTCGGGCAGCCTCGACGACCTTGTGGAGCGGGCCCGAAAGGACATCCCCGGGATCGTGCCGATCGAGGCGCGGATGGACGGCCGCGGCCAGCTGTGGCTCTACCGGGAACCGAAGGAAGACGAAAAGCAGCCCTTCGAGCGGCTGCTTCCGCAGGCCATGGCCGTCAGGACGCAGGTCCGCGTCGGCCGGCACGGGATCCGGGAAACGGGCAAGATCCAGCGCGCCTACGTCGCCAATCCTGCCTTCGCTCCCCGCGACGTCGACAGCCGCCGCGTCCCCTTCTCGGCCACACGCGAGGAGACCGTCTCCGCGGACGAAGAGCTAAAGGCCTCCTGGGCGGCGAGGAGCCTGCCCGGATACACGGCCTATGAAGAGCTGGAGGCGTTGGCAAAGGCCGCATCCCGCTCGGCGACGGACGCGCTCAGCAAGCTCGATCCCGCCGTGCTCGCAGCGGAGGCAGAGCGGGTCATGGACGAGGACCGCACCCGATGGGTGGCGAACGTGGAGGTCATCATCCCCGTCGGCTTCTTCGGCATGGGCGGGAAGGGCAGCGACAACATCGGCTTCAGGATGCTGGCCCTGTCCGGAAACGCCATCGAGATGATCGGCAGCCTCGACGCCGGCTTCGCGGAGAAGCTCGTCATGAGCCGCTACCGGACCCCCGAAGGACGGCTCGAAAGACTGCGCGCCTGCCTGGCCGGACTGACTCCCGGCACGTTCCCGCTGTCGCTGGTGCACCTCGGGACCGACACGGCACGCAAGGCCGCCGTCGGCGTCAGCGTGTTCAACCGGAGCGACAGCGTAGAGCACACGGTCGACACTCATCGCTGGAACGTGTTCGGCTTCGCCTCGAAGGAGAAGCCGAAACCCTACGCGTCGATCCGCGAATCCCTCTACAGCAGCCTCAGCAGGCATTCGGAAACGAAGGAAGACGACCTGCTGCTTGCGTGGCCCCTGGAAGAGAACCGGGTTCTCGCAGAAGGCTACTTCTCGATGAGGCAGGAAAAGGTGTCCCGGACGTAAAAAGGAGAGGACATTCACATGAAGAAGCTTGCCATCGCATCCATGTTCGCCGCGGCCCTGGGAGCAGGTCCCGCGCTCGCGGCCGGTGACGCGGACATCCTGAGATGCCGCGAAGTCGAGGATTCGCTCGCACGGCTCAACTGCTACGACCGCATCGCCGTCGAAGTCCCGCGCGCCTCCTCCTCCGCAGCGTCGAAGGCCGTGACGTTCGTGTCGGCGGAACTCCGTCACCAGGGTGAAGACTACAAGCGGGACATCTTCAGCCCGAGAATCGAGATGCATCCCGTCTTCAAGAACGGTTCCGGCAAGACCGTGACGGGCATCGCGCTGCGCATGACGGTGCGGGACGCGTTCGGGGACGTGCTCATCGAAGGCAACGACAACCTCGACATCAGGCTCGATCCGGGCAAGACCGGGAGCGCCGGGACCTTCTACCTCTGGGAAGACAATCCCTTCATCCGCACCCAGCCCTACGACAAGATGATCGGTCCTGTCACGGCCGGCACCGCCAAGGTCGAGATCGACATCCTGAAGGTCGTCTACTCCGACGGCACGGTAGAGACCTACTGAGGTCAGTTGCCCGTGCGGGGACGACAGGCCAACCTCTCGATCGCCCGCGAGGATGGGGGGAAACTGCGAAGCACGCCGCCGCCGGGTTCCACAGCAACGCGTTGAGGAACGGCGCGGACGACCTGCCCTTCATGCGTCCGCGCCGCCAGGCGACATCCGCCGAGATCGCCAGTGTCTTCAGGATTTCCGGAAAGAAGCGACCTGGGAGGCCATGCCTCGCCAGAGAGGGAAGGCGCCGCGCTCGCGGGTCTGCAGATCCTGGCAGGGGGCATCGACGACGGGCCGCAGCGCCTCCCTCCCGTGAGGACCTCGCACTTGCCCGCGGGATCGCGCAAATCGTCGTCCCCGAAAGGGAAGCGTGAGGCTCCGGTCCATGCCCGACAGGCCACCCTTCCTGGACTGAAGGTCGGAACCCAGCGCCGGCAATGGGCAGCCAGCCTGCCGCCGACGCGCTCGATCTCGATCCCCGCCTGATGCCGAGGCAGGAATCGCTCAATCAGCGCCTGGCTTCGTCATCGAGAAGGAACGGGATAGTGACCTGCCGCCGTTCCGGCATCGCCTCGGTCTTTCCCCGGGATTCTGCGTCACGTTGCAGGAATTGCCGGAACGGACGCCTAGCTGTCTGACCTGTCCGCCTCCAGTGCAGCCTGAAGGGCGTTTCGGAGGTCTTCCTCCTCGACGGGCTTGGTCAGGACCGGACGGTTCCTGAAGGCTTCGGGAACCCGCTCGATCCCGAATCCCGTCACGAAGATGAAGGGGATGCCGCGCCTCTGTAGTTCCTCCGCCACTGGTTCGACGCTTTCGCCCGCGATGTTGACGTCGAGGACCACCAGGTCCACCGGAGCCATGTCCAGGAGCGCGATGGCCTGCTGGACGCTCCATGCCGTGCCCACGGGATTCACTCCTACTTCCCTCAGAAGGTCTTCCATCAGGAGACCAACCATAGACTCGTCTTCCACGACGAGCGCCCGCGCCCCCACAATCCCTTTGTCGATCACGTTCGATACTCCTTGCATGCCGGCTTGGCGATTCCCCTCTCCAGCCGGTCGACGACCGGCTCACGCAAGCCGGAGCCGGAAACTCCGGCATTACCACTGACAGCGGGGCAAAGCGAGGGCGCCGCGGGCAGTCTCGAAGATGTTACCGCAAACGGCCCGCGCGAAGCGCTTCAGGCCCGGAGTAAATCGGCCGTCAGCCATAACGTTCCCCTGTTTGGGGAGGAATCTTGGCCGTTAGGAGGCAACGGAGGCCGACGGGGTCGAAATCGAGCCTCGAAACGCCATCGCTGCCCAGCACGCGCTCGATGAGCCGTGTCCCGAACCCCTTGGTTGCCGGGAGGGTTACCGGCGGTCCGCCGGCCTCCTGCCACAGGACTGTCAGGAGGCCGGCTCCGGGTTCCATGTTCCACCTGACGGTCACCCGCCCCGTGGGAACCGAAAGGGAGCCGTACTTGACCGCGTTGGTCGACAGTTCGTGCAGCGCGAGCGACAGGGCCAGCGCAAGCGAGGGAGGCACGCTAACGCCAGGCCCTTCGGCCGACATCCGGGCGCTGTCCCAGCAATGCTCCAGCGTCTTGGCGACCAGGCCTTTCAGGTCCGCCCGCTGCCATCCTGTCCCGACCAGGAGGTCATGGGTTCCCGCCAGCGCAGAAAGCCTGGCGGCGAAGGATTCCCGGGCGGAGGCCATGTCGGCGCCTTCCCGGAAGGTCTGAGCGGCCATGGCCTGCACGATGGCGAGGGTGTTCTTCACGCGATAGTTGAGCTCTGCGGACAGCATCCGCTGACGCTCTTCGGCCTCCTTGCGGTCCGTCACGTCCATGACGACGCCGAAGGCGGTCTCGGAAGCGCCGTCCATCTCGGCCCGCAGAAGCAACCATCTTCGGACTCCGTCCGCCCGACGGTAGCGGAATTCCGCCTCGACGAAGCTCCTGCCCTCCCTGACGGCTTCGAGCATGACCTCCCTCAGGCGTTCGCGCTCGCCGGGCGCGTAACCCGCCCTGATGCGGTCGATGTCTGGAGGCTCGCCTTCAGGAAACCCGAACAGGCGCAGAAGTTCCGGGGTGACGTGCATGACCTCGGACCGGAAGTCCGCTTCCCATACCGCAAGGCGGCCTGCGTCGGCGGCCACCCTAAGCCGCCTCGCCGCTCTTTCCGGCTCCGCCCCCGGAGCCGCCAGGTCCGTGTTCCTGAGCATCCATCACTCCCCGACCGGGGAACCTAGGACGCTGGGACCGGCCAGGCAACCGGATTCTGCTCAGCTGCGCCGGGGGAGCGCGACCGCCTTCTCCACCTTGGCCGCCACGGCCTTCAACGTCGCCTGGTCGACCTCCTGTCCGAACATCCCGCACAGGATTCGCCTCACGAATGCCTCCGCTTCGCCAGGCTTGTGCGTGGATTCCGCCGCTGCCGTCATCGCTTCCCCCGATGGCCGATCCCGATGATCGTGGACCAAAACGCCGCCGTCGTGAAGGACTCGGCCTGACGATCGTTGACTTGGACGCTGGCGGGGCCCACGCTACCTGAGCGGCTCTGCTCACGTCATCCGCGTCTAAGACCCCTCCAGGGGCCGCCGGACGTCGTCCGGCGTCGAGACACAAGAGGCCCGCGGCCTCGGCGCGCGCAGGACGCAGCAGCGCTTTACCGGAAAGAACCCCATGCCATCAGAAACACGTTCGCCGCGCCTCGCGGTGCTCATCGACGCAGACAACGCTTCGCCCAAGATCGTCGACGCCCTCTTCGAGGAGATCGCGAAGATCGGCGAGGCGAGCGTGCGCCGCATCTACGGCGACTTCTCCGGCGCACGCTCCAAGGGCTGGGCCGACGTGCTGGCCAGATATGCCATCATCCCCCAGCAGCAGTTCGCCTACACCTCGGGCAAGAACGCGTCCGACATCACCCTGGTGATCGACGCGATGGACCTGCTCCACAGCGGCCGCTTCGACGGCTTCTGCCTGGTCTCTTCCGACAGCGACTTCACGAGGCTTGCAGCCCGGATCCGGGAACAAGGCATCGATGTCTTCGGCTTCGGCGAACAGAAGACCCCCGAAAGCTTCCGGCAGGCCTGCCGGCGATTCATCTACACCGAGAACCTCGTCCCGGCCGCGGCGACAGGGGGCGAGGAAGCCGTGCCGGCACGCAAGAAGCCGCTCCAGCCGGCCGGGGAGGCATGCGCCATCATCCGCAAGGCGCTAGACCAGATGGAAGGAGAAGACGGCTGGGTCGGCCTCGGCGCCCTGGGCACCCAGATCGCGAACCTCTCCACGGACTTCGACCCGCGGAACTTCGGCTGCCGCAAGCTCAGCGACCTCGTCCGAAAGTCCGACGCGTTCGAGCTCGAGGCAGGCGAAGGCGGATCCCTGCGCGTCAGGGCAAGGCAGGACGGCAAGAAGGCGGAACCCAGTGGAACGGCCTCGAAACGGGCAGTCATGAAGGCTGCCGCCCCGGTTCCTGAAGAGGGGGCAGGCTCCCTGGACTGGCTTCGCGCTCAGCCTGCAGGACGCGGCAAGGACCCGGCATAAGGGCATCCGGTAATCCCCGTGGCCACATCCCCGCATGACGGCTCCTAGCGGAGCGACGGGGCCGGAGCCTCAGGCTCCCGTTCGATGAGGTCCCTGACGAATTCCGGATCATTAAGCAGGTCGGACCTCGCCAGCACGAGCCTCCAGGACGGGTCCTTCTTGTCGAAGGGTCTGCCGGGGGCGACGGGCCAGACGGAAGGAACCCAGGCGGAGTCGACCACGACGCCGTATCCCCCTTGCGGGCCGTCCCTGACGACCATGCCAGGTTCGACAGGGCCTTCCGGCCTTGCCAGGCACACGAAGGACCATCCCTTCCCGGCGAAGCCGGAGGCTACAGGGAACGTGTCGAGAAGAAGGCTGGGATTCGGCTGGAGCGACCGCATGGTCTCGCCTTCCATGAAGGCGGGAAGGCGCAGTCTCGCTGCCTCGTCGCGGACGCTGACGGGATCTCCGCCGAGGTCGTCGTAGACCTCCGTCCTGACGAAGGCCCATGGCTCGCACTCAGACATCCTGCCCTTGAACTCGCCGTGGCCGGGACGGTCGTGGGACGTGTTGTACCAATGCTGGTCGTTCTCAATGACCGCTATGAGCCTTCCAAGGCTCTCGCACTCGAAGCGGGGATACTCGTGGTAGTCGGAAAGGGTCCAGGTGTTAGTCGCCGGTGAAGTCCTGCCCGACATTGGACTGGGACTCAACGCGCAGGAACTTCCCAGTGTCCCGGTGCCTCAGGCCGAAGGCCAGCCTGCTCGTTTCTTCGCTCACGTCCGTCTCCTTTCGCGCCGCCGGTCAGGGTCCCCAGCCGCGCTCCTGTGCGTCGTCCTCTTCCCGCCGCCTGCAGCGCTCCACCCAGGCCGCGGCCTCATCAGCCACCCCGGCGGCTGCGGCCAGCCTGGCGAGGCGTTCGAGGTCAAGCATGGACACGTCGCACTGCGTGTCCGGCTCCTCCATCTGGCTCCGCTGAACGTGCGCGAGGTAGAACCAGTGCACGAGCGCGGCTTCCGCCGTCGCCCTCGGATAGGGGACGAGCGGGTTCAGCCTGTCCTCGCGATCGCCC
>Ga0065721_10049473_pt1 | contig 33586 bp, 32 predicted proteins | sample Mesricmetagenome_FD_59108 | JGI IMG/M metagenome (GOLD analysis project Ga0065721, IMG submission 59108) | Mesophilic microbial community from rice straw/compost enrichment Sample: eDNA_1 v2 (version 2) | ecosystem: Engineered > Solid waste > Grass > Composting > Bioreactor | place: USA: Davis... | reverse complement strand
TCGCACCAATAATTATCCACGCTGCTTTGTCGCGGATCGTTTGAATAAGTGACATATTATAATATATACTTTAAAATAAGGGATGGCAAAAATAGGGGAAAAATGCTTATGAACAAATTGTGGAAAACCAAGCAAAACCGGCATCAATTAAGGGTTTTGCCAATTCACAAGGCTGTGAATAAGCGGCTTTTACAGGCGACCGGCAGGGCTCGTGAAACCATATCGTGAAAACAGTTTCAACATGCCTACTGTATAACCCCGTTTTTATGTGGGAAAACCCCGTTTTTGTTTCCTGCATATGGTGGAAAGCTGGAATATAACTTTTCGAAAAGGGTGGCCGGCGCCGGCTCGTGTACATAAATCACCAGTTATTCCAGCTCCATTAACACCAATATTGTATGAAATTCGTTAAAAATTTATCCCGGTCTTTCACAATCCACGGGTGTGGGAAAACCCGCTAAACCTGCGCCCCATATTGATTGTTGAATGTTGGTATATTGTGGAAATCAGTGGATAAATGGCAATTCGTAACTTTACCAAATTTTCGGCTTCGTATTTTTTCCACGAATCCACAGCCGTAATAGTAATAGATTATTTATAAAATAAAAGAATTAATATAAATACTATGGAAGATATCCACCTGGCCGCGGCGAAACAAAATGTTGAGAAGGCCGGCTTTCTCGACATCGATATCGACCCCACGCTGGATTTGTTTGCCGAGATCGAAAGGTTAAAAAAAGATAAGAACGCCATCCTGCTCGCTCACTATTACCAGGAGGCCGATATACAGGATGTGGCCGATTACATTGGGGATAGCCTGGGCCTGGCCCAGCAAGCCGCAAAGACCAATGCGGATATCATCGTATTTGCCGGGGTGCATTTTATGGCCGAGACTGCCAAGATCCTGAACCCGCACAAAAAAGTATTGCTGCCCGACCTGAAAGCCGGTTGCTCACTGGCCGATAGTGCGCCGGCGCCATTGTTCAAAAAGTTCAAAGAACAACATCCCCATCACATCGTTATATCTTACATCAATTGCAGTGCCGAGATAAAAGCCCTGAGCGATATCATTGTCACCAGCAGTAATGCGGAGAAAATTGTACAGTCGGTGCCGGTCGACCAGCCCATTATCTTTGCACCCGACAAAAACCTGGGTGCCTACCTCATCAAGAAAACCGGTCGCGATATGGTGTTGTGGAACGGGGCCTGTATGGTGCATGAAATATTCAGTTTGGAAAAGATCACCAAACTGAAGATGCGTCATCCAAAGGCCAAATTCATCGCGCACCCCGAATGCGAAGAACCCATTTTGAAGATGGCCGATTATATTGGCTCTACTACCGGTTTGTTGAAATACACCCAAAAAGACAGTGCCACCGAATACATCGTGGCCACCGAAACCGGCATACTGCACCAGATGCAAAAAAGTTCACCCCACAAAACATTCATTCCCGCTCCGCCCAATAACAGCTGCGCCTGCAATGATTGTCCGCATATGAAGCTTAACACCCTGGAGAAGCTGTACCTGTGCATGGAATACGAAACACCAGAGATTACCATGGATGAGGAATTGCGTCAGGCAGCGCGTAAACCCATCGACAGGATGCTGGAGATCAGTGCGCAGTATGGATTGTAATTTGTGAATAACCATGTGAATAGATGTGCGTAACCCCCTATTTGCTGACAAGCGCTGTGTAAACCACTTTTAGAAATATCCCAACACTATATTTGCGCCATGGCAGAAGATTTGAAGATAGCGGGGGGCTCCAAAGACAATCAATATCTATCGCTCATACCCCAGATAAAGGCGCTGCTGGAAGGTGAACCCGACCTGGTGGCCAATCTGGCCAATGTTGTGGCTGCGCTGAAAGAGCAGTTCGCCTGGTTTTGGGTAGGGTTTTACCTGGTTAAGGAAGATCAGTTGGTATTAGCACCTTTCCAGGGACCCGTAGCCTGTACACGCATACGCAAGGGCAAAGGTGTTTGCGGTACCAGTTGGGAGAAGGCGCAAACCATCATTGTACCCGATGTGGAAAAGTTCCCCGGGCATATTGCCTGCAGCAGTTTATCGAAGTCAGAGATTGTAGTGCCGGTGATCAGGAACAATAAAGTAATGGCTGTATTGGATGTTAACAGCGATGTACTGGATGCATTCGATGACACCGATAAAAAATACCTTGAAGATATCGTTCAACTAATCGAATTCGAATAGCCATATGGAAAGGAGAAAATTTATCCAGTCTTCCCTGATCACTACCTCTGCATTGGCCGCCGGCCAGTTGTCATTTGCAGGTGTAATAAAAGCTGCCAAAAAAGAATTGTACGAGTGGCGCGAGTACGAGCTGCATTTCGGCGGCAACCACAATATATTTCATCAATATCTGGAGAAGGCGTTGATACCTGCATTGAATAAACAGGGTATAAAGAATGTGGGTGTGTTCGGGGAGATAGGTAAATCTGATCCGGCGAAGATTTATGTATTGATTGCCTATCCTTCTTTTGAAGATTATATGCCTGTGAATAACAAATTAAAGTCCGATGAAGAATTTATAAAAAGTAGTGCTGCTTATGTACAGGTGCCGGCAGAAAAACCGTTGTACAATCGTATAAAAACTTCTTTACTGGTAGCTTTTGATGGATTGCCTGCAATGAAGCTGCCCGGGAAAGGCCAGCGTATCTTTGAAGTACGTACCTATGAAGGATATAGTGAAGATGCCGTGCGAAGGAAGATCAAGATGTTCAATGACGAAGAGTTTACAATATTTTACCGCACCAAACTGAATCCGGTGTTTTTTGGCGAGGCCATTGCCGGCGATGCATTACCCTGTCTTACCTACATGTTGCATTTTTCGAGTATGGAAGAACGTGATAGGAACTGGGCCGCCTTTAGCGCCGATGCCGACTGGAAAAGAGTATTGGCCGATCCGCAATACGCCAATACGGTGTCGAATATACGAAGAGTATTTCTGGAGCCGCTTCCCTACTCGCAGATATAATAAATAATTGTTATATATCTAACGGCCCATATACACCATTAATATCTGCACATCGCTTGGGTTTACGCCGCTGATGCGACTTGCCTGTCCCAACGTACGGGGTTTTATCTTTTTGAATTTTTGCATGGCTTCGGCCGAGAGCGACGATATACGATCGTAGTTGAAGTTTTCAGGTATTATAAGGTCTTCCAGCTGGTTCATGCGTTTTACCAGTTCTTTTTCTTTTTCAATGTACACATCGTATTTGATCTGGATTTCTGCCTGTTCCAATAATTGCTGATCGTAATTTTTTAGCGCCTGTTGAATGGTGGGTAAACCATGTATCATGGCGTTGAGTGAAACATTGGGGCGTAGCAATAGTTGAATAGCTTTTTGTTTTTGAGGTAGAGGGGATGAATTGTTGGCTGCGAGAAATCCGTCAGCTTCTGCAGGATCCAGGGATATTTCCTTAAGAATTGATTTTATTTTTTCGACGCCTTCTTTTTTGGCAATCACGGCATCCATTCTTTCCTGAGATGCCAGGCCCAGGCGATAGCTCAGTTCGGTGAGTCGCAGGTCGGCATTGTCCTGGCGAAGGATGGTGCGGAACTCGGCGCGTGAGGTGAACATGCGATAAGGTTCTTCCGTTCCTTTACTGATGAGATCGTCGATAAGCACACCTATATAGGCATCGCTTCTTTTCAGGATCACCGGTTCCAGTTCTCTCGTTTTTTGGTGAGCGTTGATGCCGGCCATCAAACCCTGGCAGGCGGCTTCTTCATAACCGGTGGTGCCATTGATTTGCCCGGCGAAGAAGAGATTTTCTATGAGCTGGGTTTCCAGCGTATGTTTTAATTGGGTGGGTGGAAAGTAGTCATATTCGATGGCATAGCCGGGGCGAAATACACGTACGTTTTCAAAACCGGGAACCAGCTTCAATGCTTCATACTGCACTTCTTCGGGAAGCGATGTAGAGAATCCATTTACATAGATCTCGATGGTATTCCATCCTTCGGGTTCTATAAAAAGTTGATGACGTTCTCTTTCTGCAAAGCGGTTAATCTTGTCTTCAATACTGGGGCAATAACGTGGACCCGTGCCTTCAATGCGGCCCGTGAACATGGGGCTTCTGTCGAAACCAGTTTTTAATGTATCGTGTACTTTCTGGTTGGTATAAGTGATCCAGCAACTTCTTTGTTCGGTGGGTTTTTTGGTGTTGGTGAAGGAGAAGCCCGTGATTTCATCATCACCTTTTTGTTCTTCCATTTTGGAATAGTCCAGGCTTCTGCCATCTATGCGGGGAGGTGTTCCTGTTTTAAGGCGATCAGCTTCAAAACCCAATTCCACCAATTGTTCTGTAATACCTGTAGCAGCTTTTTCTGCTACCCTGCCTCCGCCGAATTGCTTTTCTCCAATATGTATGATACCATTCAGGAAGGTGCCGCTTGTAATTACCACCGCCTTTGATTTGATTTCATGGCCCATACCGGTAACTACGCCACAGGCCTTGTTATCTTTTATGAGTAGTGAGCGCACCATATCCTGGTAGAAATCTACATGGGGAGTTTTCTCCAGCATCTCCCTCCACCTGGCCGCAAACAGCATACGGTCATTCTGCGCTCTCGGGCTCCACATAGCCGGACCTTTAGAGCGATTCAACATACGAAACTGAATCATACTCAGGTCAGTCACAATACCTGAGTAGCCACCCATCGCATCAATTTCTCTTACAATCTGGCCTTTTGCAATACCACCCATGGCCGGGTTGCAACTCATTTGGGCAATGGTTTGCATATTCATGGTTACCAGCAGCACCTTTGATCCCAGGTTAGCTGCTGCCGCAGCTGCTTCGCAGCCTGCATGTCCGGCGCCTACAACAATGATATCATATTCAGGAAACATAAGTCGGCAAAATTACAACAGTAAACAGGGATTGATGGAGGAAATGTTGGCAGGTAGAGGTATTGTTTAGATAATTTATTGAGCGTTTGTAGCTATGGGGAGTTTTTTAGAGCATTTTTATACGTGGGTAGCTTGCCTTACCCGATAACGCTTTGTTAAACATATAATCAACCCTGGTTCATCTCATTGGTGGCCCAGGCATAAGACAAATCATGTTACACAGAGGTATCGTCCCATGAGGGCGAGTTATCGGTAACACATCATGTTACACAGTAGCATCGTCCCGTCAGGGGACGAAATATCGCTCCCCCATCAAGGTACACAAAGGCATTCGTTCCATTAGGATAGAAATACCGGTAGCCGCCCATCATGTTGCAAAGAAGCATCGTCCCATTAGGGTCGAAATAGCGGTATCACACCATGGTGTAAATAGACATGTTCCGTCGGGGACGAAATACCGGCCGCCTATCATATTCCACAGAGGCATCATCCCATTAGGGACGAAATACCGGTATCACATCATGTTACTCAGAGGTATCGTCCCGTTAGGGACGAAATACTGGTAGCCGGGTTACAGTTTCAGCTTATATGAACGTTAAAGCACAACATATTTATAAAAGAAAGCTCTTCCATCTGCAACCCTCCTGCCGTTCGCGGCGTTCCACGGGAAACCTTCTTTTAACGGTTCCACGTGGAACCTATTGCTTGACCTTCGATAAAAAGAGTCGTAGATATTTATCCTCAGCCTTTCGCATTTCCTTTTCCTCCCTTTCACTCTTATCCTTATACCCACATAAATGTAAAGCCCCATGGAAAATCACCCTTAACAGCTCCTTTTGAAAAGAGACCTGGTAGGTCCGGGCATTGTCCCTTACCCTATCCATACTTATATACACCTCTCCAGTCACCTCGCCGACGCCCTCCGACGACAAATCAAAAGTGATGATATCGGTGTAGTAATTATGTTGCAGGTACTGCTTGTTTATCTCCAATAGATACTCGTCGGAACAAAAAATATAGGTAAGCTGCGCCAGCCTCCTCTTCTCCTTTCTAAATATCTCCTTTACTACCTCTTTCGCTAAAGTCCTGTTGGTGAAACTGGCCTTCTCCAGGAAATGAAACTGTACCAAGGGTGATTGTTTCTTTTGCATTTTTCGAAATTCGTAAACCGATTTAATGAATACAAAGCTACATTTGTGCCCATTGATTTTATGAAACGATTATCAGAATTAAAGGCAGGAACCGTAGCCCGGATACTCTCCTTCGAGAACAATGATCTTTTTTTAAAGCTCATGGAGATGGGGTGCGTTCCAGGGGAATTGGTTAAGGTAGAACAGGTGGCGCCGCTGGGAGATCCTATTTCAATTACCGTGGCGGGGTATAACCTGAGCCTTCGGCTCAATGAGGCAGATAATATATTTGTAGAGGTGGAGGGCAGGTAAAATGCCATGACTTCTTTCGCAGTTTCTTTCCTTTCAGGATTTGATAGTTTGCAGGTCAGGTACACTGACCTTTTTGTTTTGTATAAGTGCGTTGCTAATAGAACTAAATCAGTGTTCGAAAAACCGGTACAGCTAATTTTTAAATTCTTCATGATTTTTCTTCTTCGGTTTCGTCAATATAATTTCCCGGTAATCGGGTACCAGGCAGTAAAGTGGTGTCCTGGATATAATGAGATGCAGTTAATAGTTGCCACTGGTTTGCTACCAAATTAGGTTGATCTTATTTGGAGGTGTAAGCTCACTTAATTGTAGAAAGGCTTAGGAAAGGATGTCGAAAATGACCAGATAGTGAGCAGGCAACTGCTCTGAATTCACCGCCTTCTCTGAACGTACGAGTTCTTCAGGGATAGCTTTAATTGTGTTACCGTGACGAATGGCTTTTCAGGTATGTTCAACATTCGTTGTAATAGTTGCAATCAGAGCGCCTACAATCATTTTTACCTACTCGTTTTATGCCTGTACATAGAGTTGAAAGCACGAAATACAAGTGTTGTAATAAAGATATTCCTGAGATATCCCGGATATATTTCCGACATAAGCCCGAGATATTTTGCACCTTATTAAATGCGGGATATCCCGGAGATAATACCGGGTTTAGTGTAAATTGTTGATGAGAAACAAACCCATTTAGGTTGAAAACCCTTTGCGTCGTTTCTTTGCAAAGGGTGGCCGGCGAAACGGCGCCATCTCAACATCATTCAATAAGGACTTAATTATTCAGATGACTATCGGACTCTATTTTGGTTCATTCAACCCCATTCACCATGGCCACCTGATCATCGCCAACTATATGCTGCAGCATACCAATCTGCACCAGGTGTGGTTTGTGGTATCGCCGCAAAACCCTTTTAAACAATCAGCCAGTTTACTCAATGCCTATCACCGCCTGGCCCTGGTGCAATTGGCCGTTGAACCGGAACCAAAACTCAAAGCCAGCGATATCGAATTCCGTCTGCCCCAGCCGTCCTATACGGTAGATACATTGACCTACCTGCATGAAAAATACCCAACACATGAATTCGCCATCATCATGGGCAGCGACAGCTTTGAAAACCTGTCCAAATGGAAGAACTACGAATTCATCCTGCAACACTGCCCCATTTATGTATACAAAAGGCCGGGCCACGAAATCAACAATACATTCACCAACGCACGCATCATTGTACAGGAAGCGCCGCTGTTACAAATTTCGGCTACTTATATACGTAATACCATTAAACAAGGAAAATCCATACGCTACCTGGTGCCGGAGAAAGTACTGGAAGAAATAGAAAGAAATGGTTACTACCGGTAATGAACAAACTAAATCTGCTAACATATTATGAAAAAACTTACTGCAACCATACCGTTTCTTTTCTGGGCAATGAGTTTGGCTGCCCAAAATACCGATCATAAGCTGCAGGTGCAGATTACGCAAATGATCCAGGGCTTTCATGGCGATATTGGCGTATATGTAAAAAACCTGCGCACGGGAAAAGTGGCCATGGTAAATGCCGACACCATTTTTCCAACAGCCAGTATGATCAAAGTACCCATCATGATCGGCATCATGAACAAACTGGAGAAAGGCGAGCTCAGCTACCACCAGCCACTGCAGTACCGGGACTCCTTATTTTATGAAGGAGAAGACATATTGGGCTCGTTCAAAGACGGCGAACAAATAGCGCTCAGCAAAGTGATGATGCTGATGCTCACCACCAGCGACAATACCGCCAGCCTTTGGTTGCAAAGCCTGGCCGGCACAGGCGTCCGAATCAATAAACTGCTCGATTCGGTGGGACTGGTGCATACCCGGGTAAACTCCCGCACACCGGGCCGCGAAGAAAATTGGAAACAATATGGCTGGGGACAAACCACACCCCGGGAAATGGCCATGCTGATGGAAAAGATTTACCGCGGTGAAGTGATCAGCCAAAAAGCCAGCGAGCAAATGATTCGCCTGCTGGGAAGAAATTATAACGATGAACAGGCCATTTCGCAAATTCCACCGGAGATATTCGTAGCTTCAAAAAACGGATGCGTAAACCGTTCGCGCAGTGAGATACTACTGGTGATGGCGCCCCATGGTCCGTATATTTTTTCGGTAATCACCAAAAACCAGCAAGACCAGAGCTGGGACAATTCCAATGAAGGATGGGTGCTTACCCGCAAACTATCAGCCCTGTGCTGGAATTATTTTGAGCCTAAGTGGCGCCGGAAGCCAGATCGATAAACCATTGAACTTGCCAAATTCCTAACTTGTGCCTTTTAGCAGAGAAAAACCGTGAATGATTCTTCTACGCCATATATCCTTTTTACGAGCTGTATTTGTACATAGTGTTACCGCCTTTGGCGGTCCGCAGGGCCATTTTGGAATGGTGATGAAAACCTTTGTCAACCAGCGGCGCGATGTAACGGAACAGGAGGTACTTGATTATAATGCTTTCTGCCAGTTACTGCCCGGCGCCTCCTCTACCCAGGTGCTCACCCTCATCGGATATAAACGGGGCGGTATTCCGCTGGCCATTCTCACATTGCTTATATGGATAGCGCCGGCCTGTATACTCATGGGCGCTTTTTCTTTCCTGCTGGAATATTTCGACCAGCGCGCCATGAGCAATGGCATCTTCAAATTCATTCAGCCCATGGCGGTGGGCTTCCTGGCTTTTGCTGCCACGCGCTCATTTAAAATTGCCATACATAATAATATTACCCGGGTGATAATGGTGGTCAGTACGGCGGCTACCTATTTCCTGTTTAAATCGCCCTGGGTATTTCCTGTACTGCTGGTAGCCGGTGGATTTGTCACCAACCTGAGCGATAAACGTATTCCCGAAAAACCGCAGGCGGTAAAAAAGATCAAGTGGGGCAATATCTGGCTGTTTGGAATCATATTTCTTGCCGCCGGTGTGGTTTCGGAACTGGCCCGGAAAAACGACTGGCCCAACCGCCGTCCTTTGAACCTGTTTGAGAATACCTATCGTTTCGGAAGCCTGGTATTTGGCGGTGGACAGGTGTTGATACCTATGATGTATGAACAGTTTGTGGAACGTCCCAAGTCGCCCGCGGTAATCAGGAAGAATTTGAACAAAAAGGAGAATGTGATCAGTATTGAAAGAAATGATTTTTATACCGGTGCGGGTATTGTGCGGGCCATACCGGGACCGGTGTTTTCCATTGCTTCATTTATGGGCGGTATGGCTATGAAGGATAAGGGTACCGGCTGGCAGATACTGGGATGTATTATCGGATCGATTGCTATCTTTTTGCCGAGTGCATTGCTGGTGTTGTTCTTTTTTCCGATATGGTACAATTTGCAAAGGTATGTAGTGGTGTACAGAGCCCTGGAAGGCATCAATGCCGTGGTGGTGGGGATTATGGTGGCGGGAACGATTTATATGATGCGGGATATATCGGTGACCGGGTTCAGAACGATCAGTATATTGAATATAGGAGTGATATTGGGGACATGGGCTTTGTTGAATTTTACGAAACTGCCTTCGCCGGTGATCGTGTTGATTTGTTTTTTGTTGGGGTGGGTGATGCAGGGATAAATTTTTTCGGTTGTATTGATACGATAGAGCAGCTTTGTTGTTTATATAGTAGCTGATGGTGGTGTGCATTGTTTAAAATGATTAAAGATGCACATTGCACCATATATTTATTGATAAGATAGACGACCACCAGTACATATTTATGAATGTGGGGAAAAATAAATAGTTAAAACGGTACTGTTCGATCCAATGATAATCATCAATCTTTATAATCTCGTATATGGTGATCTAAATCCGGAAGGTTCAATTGATGACATGGCTATTTCCAATAACGGGGACATCATAAAGTTCTTTTTGACAATTATCGATATCGTTCAATTTTATACCAGGCAATTTCCCATACATAAAATTCATTTTTCCGGTAGTACGAAACAGCGCACAAGTTATATGGCCGGAATTAACGACATATTATCAGGCGCTTAGCCGGGAGTTCAATATCACGGCCTACAACGACCCAAATACAATGGATAATCCTGAACCCTTTGACCCTGCCCTTGCTAAGTGTTATTCAGGATTCTTTATTAAAAGAATTGTTTAAATTTGAGTATATGACTTCCCATAAAAAAACACATATTACCGATAAACCGACGGTTACAGTCAAACCTGACTAACTGACACAGCGGCAGTGGGACTATATAAAAAGCGGGAAGAAACAACATTTCGAGAAAACAGAAAGAGCCAATAAAGTAGTTGCCAGAATTTTAGAAAGAAATCCCCATTACTTCGACTAACCCGATTCATCTCATTCCTCCTTTCCACCCTTCCCCAATTCACCCAAACCCCGTAACTTCATCATCCAGTAGCACATAAATAATATGCTTACCGCCGGTCGCTTGCCAGGCAATTTTTATTCAGAAGCAGAAATTTAGATTATGAGTGCAGAACATCAACGGCTCGCGGTTAATTCAACCCGGAAAATACCCCTCGAACAATGGGGCCCCTATGTAAGCGAACGCCAATGGGGCACCGTTCGGGAAGACTATAGCCACAATGGCGACGCATGGAACTACCTCACCCACGATCAGGCACGCTACCGCGCCTATCGCTGGGGCGAAGACGGAATAGCCGGAATCTCCGACTTTTTCCAAAACCTTTGCTTTGCCATCACCCTGTGGAACGGCAAAGATGCCATCCTTAAAGAACGCCTGTTTGGTTTGGGAAACTATGAGGGCAATCATGGTGAAGATGTAAAAGAACTTTACTACTATCTCGACAATCTGCCCACCCATTACTACATGGAGTATTTGTATAAATACCCCCAACAGAAATTTCCCTACGATGAGCTCACGGCCGTGAACAGACAACGCTCACGCAACGAGCCGGAATATGAAATTCTAGATACAGGCATATTCGACAACAATGAATACTTCGACGTACTCATTACGTACGCCAAACACAACTCGCGCGATATTTGCATCAAAATAAATATCCACAACCGCAGCACACGTGCCGCCGATATAACGGTATTGCCAACACTGTGGTTTTACAATCGCTGGAGGCACGACCCCAGCAAGAAAAAACCATCCATCGCCTGGCGCAATAAAACCTCGGTTAAAGCCGTGCATCCCCGCCTGGGCACTTATTACCTGTATTTTCAGCCCCCGCGAGATTGTCTCTTTACCGAAAACGAAACCAATTTTGAAAAAGTAAATGGTACACCCAACCCAACACCATTTACCAAGGACGCATTTCACGATGCCATCATCAACGGCGTTCATTTAAAGGAGCTGCAAATGAAAAAATCGGGCACCAAATTCGCCCCGGTATATCGTTACCGCATTGGCGGCGGAGAATCGGAGAACATCTATCTGCGCCTGAGTAATAAGATGATCGATACACCTTTCCCGCATGGCTTTGACGATATCTTTACATTACGCAAAGAAGAGGCAGACGCCTTCTATGCCAAAGTATTGGCATCGACCACCAACCCAGAAATGGCGCGCATACAAAGGCAGGCGCTGGCGGGCCTGCTGTGGAGCAAACAATATTACCATTTCGATGTGGAGCGCTGGCTCACCACTACAGATAATATAAGTACTTATAGTCCATCAAGATTGTACGGCCGTAACCACGACTGGCGCCATCTCAAAAACCAGGACATTATTTCCATGCCCGACAAATGGGAATATCCCTGGTATGCCGCCTGGGACCTGGCTTTTCAATGTATACCTATGGCCATGGTAGACCCGGTATTTGCCAAACACCAGCTTACACTCATCATGCGTGAGTGGTATATGAAACCCGATGGACAATTACCGGCCTATGAATGGAATTTCAGCGATGTGAATCCGCCGGTACAGGCATGGGCCGCATTGGAAGTATACCGCATAGAAAAAAAGCAAACCGGTAAAGGAGATATTGCATTTCTGAAACGCATCTTCCAAAAACTCATCATCAATTTTACCTGGTGGATCAATCGTAAAGACTCCAATGGCAATAATATGTTCCAGGGTGGTTTCCTGGGGCTGGATAATATCGGTGTATTCAACCGCAGTCACCTGGAGCATCACGATATGGAACTGGAACAGGCCGATGGCACCAGCTGGATGGGTATGTATGCGCTGAATATGATGGATATGGCCCTGGAGATTGCATCGCACGATCGGGCTTTTGAAGATACCGCCACCAAGTTCTTTGAGCATTTTGTGATGATAGCCGAGGCCCTGAATGAACAGGGTATGTGGAATGATGAAGATAAATTTTTCTATGATACGCTTACTATTGCAGGTTCGGAACCCTTGCATCTTCGTATATACTCGATAGTAGGGCTTACATCGTTGTTTGCTGTTTCTACTATTCAGAAACGGATACTGGATAAACTGGATGATTTCAGGAAACGTATTACCTGGTTTGAGAATTATCGGAAAAAGAACAACAAATTCTGGCCGAATGAAGAGCGTAGTGATGGAAAGACCATATTACTTTCTCTGGTGCAGAAAGAGCGGGTGGTGCATTTGTTGCAGCGCCTGCTGGATGAGGAGCAGTTTCTTTCACCATGGGGTATCAGGGCTTTATCGAAATACCATGAAAAAAATCCCTATAGTGTAAATGTTCGTGGCGTAGAATACAAGATACAATATGAACCGGGAGATTCTACTTCCGACTTTTTTGGCGGAAATAGCAATTGGCGCGGACCGGTGTGGATGCCTGTGAATTATATGATCATACAGGCTATTCGGCATTTTGGAATGTTTTATGGAGATGATTTGCAGGTGGAATGTCCAACGGGTTCGGGTATTCGCATGAACCTGGTGCAGGTGGCGGAAGAATTGACGCGCCGGCTGATTACGCTGTTTGAACCGAATGCCGAAGGGGAAAGGCCTTTGCATGGCGCGCAAAATAATTTTTATAAGCGTCCGGAGAATGCAGGGCTGGTGTTGTTTTATGAATATTTTCATGGCGAAACGGGGCAGGGATTGGGGGCCAGCCACCAAACAGGCTGGACGGCGCTGGTGGCGGAGCTCGTGAACTCGCTGTCGCCTGAACTACAGGAAAAAGAAGCAGTGGTGACGCAGCAGGAGGTACCGGAAGAACAATAGTGCAGATACGTAGCACCTGATGGTAATAACAAAGAAATACCAAAAGAACAACAACATACACTTCCTTACAACACAAAGGGTTCTGAAAGCCATACCTTTCAGAACCCTTTGCATTTCAGGCCACTGCCCCATGGCATAAACATTGCAAACCTGCTTATGACAATTGGTCATAAACATTAAAGAGGAAGTTATGAAGAAGCTATGGATTTTGTGCTCAGCCTGTGTATGGATGTTCTTATCAATCAATGCCCAAACCGATACCATTCAACCCGCAACACAGCATGTTATCGACACAACACCCAACATGCGTTTGCCGGAACAACCCATCACCACCAACGACAAATACGTCAGCTATAAACAAAAAAACAACCCTGCCCCGGTATATGCTCTGAAACCCGCCATGGATATCCCCATCACTGCCCTGGGCACCGCCTGGTCACTTTATGCGTTCACAAAAATCTACAACAAAGATCCCTCCAGCGAGGAACAAATAATGGCCTTGCGAAAAACTGATGTAAACGGCTTCGACCGCTGGGCCATCCGCCCCTTTCACGAAAGGGCCGATAAGATCAGTTATTATCCATTTTATGCATCTATGCCACTTCCCCTATTCTTTCTGATAGATAATAAAATGCGAAAAGATTTTTTCAAACTCTCTTTCCTCTATCTCGAAGCCATGTCCATCACGGGTTTGTTATACACCGGTTCAACCTACTTCACCAATCGTTACCGCCCTTATGCCTACGATGAAAAAACCGATTTCAATTACCGCCTGCGCGGCGGCGCAAAAAACTCATTTTATGCCGGACATGTGGCGCTGGTAGCCACCTCTACTTTTTTTTATGCACAGATTTACGCAGACTATCATCCCAACTCGAAAACCAAATGGCTGTTTTATGGATTGGCGGGCGCCGCTACGGGTTTTACGGGTTACCTGCGGCATTATTCGGGGCAACATTTTCCCTCCGACCTGTTACTGGGTTTAACCCAGGGCACACTAACGGGGTTGCTGGTGCCAAAACTGCACAAGACGAAATTATTGAAGCATCACAACGTGCGCTTGTATCCTTTTGCAGGTGCGGGTAATGGAGGGCTGGCGGTTGTATATAAATTTTAAGGAGTACGTACTACATAACAGAAAACTCAAACGGAAATTCAACTGTTCCCGATATATTGGTCAATGCATTGGGCACCAGTTCGCGTGCCATAAACACATCGGCCGGAACCTCGAACGGGGGTTTGATATTCCATTTGGCGGCCGGTACAAAACCAAATTTGGGATAGTAGTATTCATGGCCCAGCACCAGCACCGAGGTATAACCCAGGTCGGTAGCTTTTTGCAGGCCATGGGCAATGAGTTTGGAGCCAATACCCTGTTTTCTTAATGATGGATGCACCACCATGGGCGCCAGGGCCAGACTTTCGTATCGTACATCGCCATTCTGAATGCCGATTTTGGAAAATAATATATATCCAACAATTTTATCATCTACCAGGGCCACCAGCGCCAGCTCGGGGATATAATTGGGCCCTTCCCGCACATGCTCAACGAGTTTTGCTTCAGTGTCCTGCCCGAACACCAATTGATTGAGTTCGTAAATGTCAGGAATGTCTTCCTGTCTTTCGGGCCGTATTGTGATATTCATGGTTTAGTATTTGGTGTGTTACTATCTATATATACAAATCACAAACCACATTTATGTACGGCTGGTTCCTGCCGGCAATTTCCCTACCTGTTATTAAGATATGTTAAAGCCGTCAGACGTTGTACAGCAAACACAAAGATTTTGTTAACGGTTATGGTTTACCCGTATCCGGCACAAGGGATTCCACGGCTTTACGGTAGTCGTATTGCAGGTCTTCGTGTAAACCGGCCAGCTCTTTTTTGATCTTTTGCAATTGGCTATTATACAGATTCACGATGATGGGGCTTTTCTGAAAAGGTATGCCGGAGTTTTTAAGGGTTTCACAAAAATGAATGCCGGTTTCAATGGTCACCACGGCCGAGCCGGTATAACGGCTGTACTTTGTAAGCGTGCGCACTATTTTACGCAATGTTTTTTTTACGAAATACAGGTTGCTTTGATTGATACCGGTAAACTGTTCTTCGGTTTCTTTTTTCACCGATTCAATATACCCTGCCTCGTCGTGCGCTTCAAATAGCAGGTAAGTCAACAACTCCTTGTTTTCTTTTTTAAACTTCGCCAGCCTCAGGGTGAGCTCGGTGAGTTGATGGGGCGGCAGACTCAATAACTCCTGTTTGAGCTCGTGTATAGGGGCTGTTTTCATTTGGCAAAGTTAAACATACCTTTGTATTTCATTATGTCTACAATTACCATTACCACCATACAAAGTAACCTGCACTGGGAGGATAAGGAAGCCAACCTACGCATGTTCGATAAAAAGATCAGGGACCTGCAACAGAAAACCGAGATTGTAGTGCTGCCCGAGATGTTCAGCACGGGTTTCAGCATGCAGCCCGAAAAGCTGGCCGAAACCATGGAGGGGCCTACGGTGGCCTGGATGAAAAAGATAGCGGCCGAAAAAAGAATCGTGCTTACCGGCAGCCTTATCATTGAAGAAGAAGGTCAATATTATAACCGCCTGGTATGGATGTTGCCCAACGGGCAATACGGTATCTACAATAAACGGCACCTGTTTGGTTATGCCAACGAAGACCAGCACTATGCATCGGGCAACAAAAGGTTGATTGCCTCGGTGAAGGGCTGGAAGATCAACCTGCTGGTTTGTTACGATTTGCGTTTTCCGGTATGGAGCCGGCAACAGCAGTTAATAGAATCACCCAACGATCCTACTACTTCATTAGGCGCAGGGGCAGGTGCGCAAACACAGAATATTTTTTCCACGCCACCAGTTCAAAAGACAATCAACCCTGAATACGACCTCTTGCTGTATGTAGCCAACTGGCCCGAGCGCCGCAACCATGCCTGGAAAACCCTGCTGCAGGCGCGCGCTATCGAAAACCAATGTTTTGTAGTAGGTGTGAACCGGGTAGGTAACGATGGTAATAATATTTATCACAGCGGTGATAGTATGGTGGTAGATCCGTTGGGAACGGTATTGTATACAAAGGCGCATAATGAAGATATTTTTACCATTACGCTTAAAAAAGAAGAGCTGGAAGAAGTGCGCAGCAAAATGCCCTTCCTGAAAGATGCCGATTATTTTTTCATAGCTTAACCTGCCACATGTTAACAGCTTACACGAATGCAAAGGTTTTTACCGGCCAAACGTTAGAGAATGGCAAAGCAGTATTAACAGATAACAACGTCATCACCGGAATAGTATCGGAAAAAGAAATTCCTTCGCAGTATATGCAGGTAGACCTAAAAGGATTTACCATGGCGCCGGCATTTGTAGATATGCAGCTATATGGAGGGAATGGAAAGTTGTTTTCGCAGGAATTGAGTGTTGATGCGTTAAAAGCTACTTATGAATATTGTTTGCATGGGGGTTGTGCGCATTTTATGATCACCATGGCCACCAATACTATTGACAAGTTTTTGAAGGGGTTTGAAGTGGTGCGTGCGTACCGGCAACAAGGTGGGAAAGGGCTGTTGGGATTGCATCTGGAAGGACCTTATATACATCCGGCAAAACGCGGTGCGCATCTGGAGCAATGTGTGAAGCAACCAACAGTGGAGGAAGTGAGGATGTTGTTGGAAAAAGGCGAAGGCGTGTTTAAGATGATGACCCTGGCGCCGGAGCAATGTGATGAGGAGGTGATTGAACTGTTGCTTCAACACAATATCATCGTATCGGCAGGGCATAGCAATGCTACTTATAAAGAGGCTATGAAGGCCTTTGATAAAGGAATACCTGCTGCTACGCATTTGTTCAATGCTATGTCGCCTTTGCAGCACAGGCAGCCCGGTATGGTGGGTGCGGTGTTGGATCATGCAGCGGTGATGAGTAGCATTGTTTGTGATGGGGTGCATGTGGATTATAGCGTGGTGCGTATAGCGAAGAATGTTTTAAAAGAGCGATTGTTCTTTATTACCGATGCGGTAACGGAAACCCTGGAAGGCGAGTATCAACACAGGTTCCAGGGCGACAGGTATACATTGCCTGATGGCACCTTGTCGGGTTCGGCGCTTACCATGTTGCAATGTGTAAGGAATGCAGTAACGCATGTAGGCATTGAATTGGAAGAAGCATTGCGGATGGCTTCGTTATATCCTGCAAGGTTGATGAAAAACCAACAGTTGGGGAAGATTGAAGCAGGGTATGCTGCCGGTTTTGTTGTTTTTGATGAGCACCTGGAGTTGCAGCGGGTATATTGTTGACCCTTACTTTGTGGAGCGTTACTGCTGCGCCACCCCCGTTTTAAGCTGTATCAGCCTGCGAATCACAGCCGCCTTGGGATCAATACCGCGGCGAATGGTTTCGCGTGTAGGTGATACCTGTATATCAGGTAAAATGCCTCGCCCGTCTTTCACCAGTGAAGAATCCATCACCAGTCTGAACATCGGCAATCTGAAACGCACCTTCGTATTAGGCAATACCACATCGGGGATCATCCACGCCGTATTACCATAAGCACCTCCACCCGTTTCCTCACCAATCACCTTTACATTGTGCTGCCCCTGCAAGGCTTTCACAAAAAGTGTGGTAGCTGAAAACGAATTGCCGCCGGTAACAAGATAAATATCACCATCGAAATGATAGCGTTTCTTGGGCTTGAAATAATGCCTTTCAAAATATCCAAAATGATAACGCCCGTCTTTTTCACGATGGGTTACAAACTGCATCAGCGACCAGTAAAAAGGCTGCCACCTGATGTATTTGCTGTAATGACTGCTGCGGCGAATGGCATATAAAGAATCGGCCAGCTTGAACTTATTGTCAATCAAATACCGCGTAAGCAGGGTAGATATACCCGCATCGCCACCACCATTGGTACGTACGTCCACCACCAGGTGACGAATCTTGCGTCGATGCAGCTCCCTGAATGCCTTGCGAAAAAAAGAACGCAGTTTGTTACCCCTGCTGAATGTATGCACGGTCATATAAGCCGAAGACAGCGACGTATCTATCTGTACATAACGGGCGCCAAACACCGGGCTGTATCTAATTTCGTCCTTAGCCTTGTTCATTTTAAGCGTTTGCCTGGCTGCGGTATCAGTTACTGCAGGATCGTATACAGGCACCTTAACGGTTTGTTCGGCGCCGGTACTATCGATATAGGTTACTTCCACTTCATCTTTCATACCAATGATATTGCGGTATAAAGTGCCAAAAGCGCCGCGGTTACTCAGCGACTGGTACCGGCCATTGATGCTGTAACCATCGCCGGAGATGAAGTTCATAAAAGTATCGGTAAGCTGGCGCACGGGACGACCATCGATAGCAGTTACAATGGTGCCGAATTTTAATATGGAATCCCGACGATTGAGGTTGCCGGTTACGGCCATGGAATCGCCCCAGACTTTGAAGGTGAGGGGGAACATTTTTATGCGGGCGGTGTCAATGTAGCGATCGTATTTTTTGGAATATTTTACCGCAGTATGGCCGCAATGCACCTTGCTTACAACATATGATAAAATATTCCGGAACTGGAGCTCGGTGAGGGAATCGTTCAGGCGGCGATAGCCTTCATCGAAATAATAATCCATACTGTCTTTGGGCGTGAACCAGTACAGGCTGGGGTGGGATTCTTCCAGAACATTACGGAAGATGCGATAGTCCTGCTGTAATTGCTGCGCAGGATATTTTCGCTGAGGATCAAATGATTGCCGGGAGGCCGAACAACCAACGCCAATTATTGACACCACAAACAGGATCAGGTAAAAAATCCGCATCATCGTGCACCTCTTTTATTTTAAGGCGTTCCATCCCTGAGCTGTAATGGCATGTGTATGACCGCCTTTGGTATGAATTTTAGCCCCTTCTGCTGCATCCGTCATATATCCGATCACGCTAATCTGCTCACTTAAAACGATCTTTTCGTAATCTGATTGTGAAATGGTGAACAATAATTCGTAATCCTCACCTCCGCTTAATGCACAGGCAGTAGGGTCTATTTCAAATTTAAAGGCTGCTTTCCGCATTTCCTCGGCAATGGGGATTTTTTCTTCATACAGCATACAACCCAAACCGCTTTGTTTACATATGTGCAGGATCTCGGAGCTCAGGCCATCGCTGATGTCCATCATAGAAGTGGGCATGATGCCATTTTGCTCCAGGAACTCAATAATGTCTTTCCTGGCCTCGGGTTTCAACAGCCGGCCTATCACATAACTTTCCCCTTCCAGGTCGGGTTGTACCTGGGGATGCTCCAGGTAAATCTTTTTTTCTCTTTCCAAAAATAACAAACCCACATAGGCCGCGCCCAGGTCGCCGCTGCAACAAAGCAGGTCGCCTTTTTGGGCGCCGCTTCTTTTTACAAATTTGTTGGGCGCCACTTCTCCCACGGCCGTCACAGATATCACAAATCCTTTTTGGGAAGTAGTGGTATCGCCGCCCACCAGGTCTACATTGTAAGCCTCACAGGCGGCATAAATGCCCTCGTAAAACTCGCTGATGGCCTCCAGGCTAAAACGGTTGCTGAGGGCAACGCTTACGGTAATATGGGTAGGCGTGGCGTTCATGGCGTATATATCGCTCAGGTTCACCACCACGCTTTTATACCCCAGGTGTTTCAGGGGTGTATACATGAGGTCGAAATGAATACCTTCTACCAGCATATCGGTGGTCACCACGGTTTGTTTGCCGAAGTGGTCAATAACAGCGGCATCGTCGCCCACACCTACAATGGTGGAGGCCTGTTGCAGCTCGATATTCCGGGTCAGGTGATCGATCAATCCAAACTCGCCCAGTGAATTTATTTCTGTTCTGTTCTCGCTCATGATGAATATAAAGTTACCGAATTATTGTCTGTAGGGCCTTACACCTTGTCATTGATCCATTTCAACATATCCTCGTGGATCTTGCCATTCGAGGCGGCAATATGGGGCTGGTAAGGGGAATAGGGCCGGCCGGCAAAATCGGTTACCGTGCCGCCTGCTTCCTGCACCATTAAAAACCCGGCGGCACTGTCCCAGGCCTGCAGTTTGTGCTCGAAAAAGCCGTCGAAACGGCCGGCGGCTACCCAGCAAAGATCTATGGCGGCCGAACCCAGACGGCGTACAGGCACACCAGCCCTGATAAAACGGGAAAAAGATTCCAGCGGTCCGTTGGGTTCATTGATATAGGTATAGGGGAATCCGGTGACCAGGCAGGATTTCAGCACATCGGTCTGCGAGCTCACCCTGATGGGCTCTCCGTTTAAGGTAGCGCCCTGGCCGCGTTCGGCAAAAAAGTACTCCTTCAGAAAGGGGTTCAAAACGGCTCCCATAATCATTTCGCCATGGTGTTCAATACCAATTGACACACAGCAAAGCGGAATGCCATGGGCGTAATTCACCGTGCCATCAATGGGGTCGATGATCCACTTGTATTCGCTGTCCATCACAATCTCCCCCACCTCTTCACTCATAATGAAGTGATTGGGGTAAGCCTGTTTGATGGTGTCGATAATGGCTTTTTCCGAAGCATGGTCGGCTTCGGTAACCAGGTTGTTGATACCCTCTTTATTGGTGATATGCAGATTTTTTGCATTGAAATAATGCTGCAGCACTTTGGCGCCAGCCTCGGTTGCGTTGATCAGTGTTTCTTTTAGCATGGCGCAAATATAAATGTTAGTTTGTGGTTTGTACTTTGAGGTTCACTATTTTGCAATACTTATGCTGTTGTCTGTAATTATTGTAAACTATAACGTGAAATATTTCCTGGAGCAGTGTTTGTGCTCGGTACGAAAGGCAATCGGCGAACTGGCCATGGTAAGGGGCGAAAACAGCGTGGAAGTTATTGTGGTTGACAACCAATCTACAGACGGCAGCATCGAATACCTGGAACCCCGTTTTCCCTTTGCCCAATTTATTGCCAGCCCGGTAAACCTGGGTTTTTCCAAAGCCAATAACCTGGCATTGCAAAAAGCCAAAGGCCAGTATATTCTGTTCCTGAACCCCGATACCATTTTGCCCGAAGACGCCTTTGTGAAATGCACCCGCTTTATGGATGCCCATGCCGATGCCGGCGCCCTGGGTGTGTATATGGTGGATGGGGCGGGCCAGTATTTAAAAGAATCAAAAAGGGGTTTCCCTTCTTTATGGGTTTCGTTCTGCAAAATGAGCGGGCTCACCAAATGGTTTCCCACCTCCAGAATTTTCGCCGGTTATTACCTGGGCCATTTATCCAACCAGCATATTCAAATGGTGGACGTATTATCGGGCGCTTTTATGATGGTGAGAAAACAGGCGCTTGAAAAAACGGGTGGCTTCGACGAACAGTTCTTTATGTATGCCGAAGACATTGATCTCAGCTACCGATTGCAAAAAGCAGGTTTTACCAATTATTATTTACCCGATTGCCGCATCATTCATTTCAAGGGCGAAAGCACGCGCAAGAACAGCCACTATGTAAAACAGTTTTACCGCGCTATGGTGCAGTTTGTGCAAAAACATCATCATGGTGAACTGGCCTGGTTGTACACCGGTTTGCTGGAAGCCATGATATGGTTGCGCGCAGCCATTACCGTGGTAAGCCGCGAACATGCTGCCCATAGCATCCCCTATACCGGCACCCCCGCTTTTTTCCTGTCTGGTGACGAACGCAGTAAAAAGGAAGTGCGTTCGGTGATTACTTCATTTGAAGGATATACCATTACCGAGAACCCCGACGAGGCGCGCGAATGGATCTTTTGCGAAGGGTATACCTATAATTTCAGACAAATCATCGAGCAACTGCAATCTTGTCCGCCCCGGTTAAAAGCCTTTATACATGCCGGGGGTACCTATACCGTGGTGGGCAGCCAGTCGAGCGGGCAGCGGGGTTATGTGATAGCCTTGGACTGAACTAAGGGGTTTCCCCAATAACATGCTAAAATTTTCAAAATTGGGTCTCCAAACCGGCCGATGTTTGCAAAAAATATAACAGATGGCGTTAAAAAACGTATTTTTGACGTTGCCTGACCAAACGGGCAAATACTGAATGGCCCTAATTGATATTTCATTACCCCGGTCGGTTGCCAGAGCATTGCGTTTGCCTGCCAAATCAGCTAAAAGGCAGCAGATCAGGGTGTTGAAGAAGTTGCTGAAAAAAGCCAGGTTTACCGAATTCGGTCAAAAGTACCGGTTCGACGAGATATTATTGAGCAAACACGCTGGTAAAAAGTTCCAGCAACTGGTTCCTACCTACGACTACAACAAGATATATAACGAATGGTGGCACAAGACTCTGGAAGGGAAGCGGGATATATGCTGGCCCGGTAAGATCAAGTATTTCGCCTTAAGTTCCGGCACCTCCGAATCGGCCAGTAAGTATATACCCATCACCAACGACCTGATGCGGGGCAACCGCATCGTGATGATCAAACAATTACTGTCTTTACGAACCTACCACGATATACCGGTAAAAAGTATCGGTAAGGGATGGCTGATGCTGGGCGGCAGTACCGACCTGCAAAAGGGACCCGGTTATTATGCCGGCGACCTGAGCGGCATCACCGCCAAAAAAATGCCTTACTGGTTTTCGCCTTTTTATAAACCGGGGAAAAAAATTGCACGCACCCGCGACTGGAATAGCAAGATAGAAGCCATTGTAGAAGAAGCCCCCAACTGGGATATTGGCTTTGTAGTGGGCGTACCCGCCTGGATACAAATGTGCATGGAAAAAATCATCGAGCGCTACCAGTTGAAAACCATCCACGATATGTGGCCCAACCTGGCTTTTTTTGTGCATGGGGGCGTAGCCTTCGAGCCCTATAAAAAAAAGTTTCAGAAACTGATTGCCAAACCGCTTACTTTTATAGAGACCTATCTGGCCTCCGAAGGGTTTATCGCTTACCAGGACAGGCAGCACGCCAAGGGTATGCGCCTGGCCCTGAACGATCATATCTTTTTTGAATTTGTGCCCTTCAACAGCGATAATTTCGATGCCGACGGCAACCTGGTAGAAAATCCCAGGGCATTGATGATACACGAAGTAGAAGAAGGGAAGGATTATGCCATATTACTCAGCACCACTGCCGGCGCCTGGCGTTACCTCATTGGCGATACCATTCGTTTTGTTGATAAAGAACGCTGCGAGATCATCATCACCGGTCGCACCAAACATTTCCTGAGCCTGGTGGGTGAACACCTGAGCGTAGACAATATGAATAAGGCCATTCAATTGGTAAGCGAAGAGCTGAATGTAGACATTCCCGAATTTACTGTTGCCGGCGTGCCGCATGGCCTGTTTTTTGCGCACCAGTGGTGGATTGCCTGCGACGATCACGTTGATGCCGAACTGCTGCGGCAAAAGATAGACGGCAAGCTGAAAGAGCTGAACGACGACTATGCCGTGGAAAGGCAAAGCGCCCTCAAGGATGTTTACCTGACTGTATTGCCAGTTGCCAAGTTCATGGAATTTATGCAGCTCAAGGGCAAGATCGGTGGCCAGCACAAATTCCCCCGCGTTATGAAAGGCAGGATGTACGAAGACTGGATCAAATTCAATGAAACCGGCACCGTGCATCAACCTGCCTGATTCATTTTAACCATTCTCATATGTAATTTGTTTTGCTACCTTGCGTACATTGCAAACTGGAAGCAATACAAGGTAATTCAGCATGTGGCAAGCCATAATAAGTGGATTAACGCTGGGATGTATTCTTGCCCTTTCCGTAGGGCCGGTGATCTTTACCATCATCAAACAAAGTCTGAATAACGGCCATACCGGTGGGTTCAGCTTTGTGGCCGGGGTATGGTTGAGCGACATTGTGCTGGTGATCATCAGCAACGCCTTTACGGCCCTGGTGACCGACCTGATGGAATACAAAAACATCATTGGGTATATCGGCAGCGTATTTCTTATAGGCGTTGGCATATACTATCTGTTCTTCAAAAAAGTAGCCCTGCGCGCCGATGGCGAGGCCTTTTCCATCAGCAAGCGCGATGTGATCAAGATCTTCTCCAGCGGTTTTTTTCTGAATACCCTCAACCCCAGTGTATTTATTTTCTGGCTGGGTTCGGCCACTGCCTTTGCCAAGTTCACCTTCAACGAACGCATGATCGGCTTTATGGTATGCCTGCTGTTTAATATGGCGGCCGATATATTGAAAGTGATGCTGGCCGGTAAATTGCGCAACCGCCTTACCCTGCATAATATCTCCCTCATCAATAAAGTTTCCGGAGTGATACTGGCCGGATTTGGCGTGGCCCTTTTTTATGGCACATACTTTTTATCGGATAAACTGAATTGAACCTTAACAAATCATTAGTGAATATACATTCAGGCCCGCTGTAAATTGTTGCCGCATGAAATCAACCGTAATCATTATACTGCTATTATCCTTATCACAGGTAACCTTTTCCCAGACATCTGATTTCATTGTGCTCAAAAAACGAAACAACCGCACGCTCAAAACCTATTATCCCGGCGCCTTCATTTCGGCTGTCACCTATCATGGATTTGAGATCAACGGCTATATCAAATCCATACGCAACGACTCCCTGATTATTCGCCAGGAAGAGCTTCGCCTGATGCCCGCCGGGGTGGGCGGCACCAAAGTGGATACTTTTGTGTACACTGTAGGCTTCGATTACCGCGAAATAGAAAAATTCAATTATACCAGTCAATATACCTGGGGCCGCAAAAAAGGATTTGCCGTAGTGACCCTGCCCAAACTGATGATGATAGGCGGCACGGGTTATGTGTTGCTTGAATTGATCAATACGGCTTACAGGCGCGAATCGCTGAATGATGACGGTAAGCTGCTGTCTATGGGCATTGGCGTCGCGGTGGCTGTGGCCGGTTACACCATCAACAGGGTGAGTAAAGAACACAACAGGGTGGGTAAAAAATACAAGGTGGTATATGTAAGGAATTCAGAGTAGGCGGATAATTGTATCTTGCAGCCAAACTTGTTTCCATACTCATGTCAACTAGTTTGAAAGAAAAAGCCCTGCGCATCTGGCGTATCGTGAAACGGGCTTTTATCTTTCTTCTGCTTTTCCAGTTTTTTTATATCCTCCTGCTGAAGTGGGTTGACCCTCCTTTTACCCTGACCCAGCTCGGTAGCCTGGTCTCAGGCAACGGACTGCGTCGTGATTATGTGGATATGAAAGAGATTTCGCCCTATGCACGCCTGGCATTTATTGCCGCTGAAGACCAGTTATTTCCCGATCACAACGGTTTCGATTGGAAGAGCATTCAAAAAGCCATTGCTTATAATAAAAAGAAACCCAATCGCATAAAAGGCGCCTCCACCATCAGCCAGCAGGTAGCCAAAAATGTATTCTTATGGCAGGGCCGAAGCTGGTTTCGTAAGGCGCTGGAAGTATATTTTACCTTCATGATAGAACTGCTATGGGGTAAACAACGCATCATGGAAATGTACCTGAACGTTTCTGAAATGGGGCCGGGGTTGTTTGGAATAGAAATAGCTGCGCGCCATTATTTTAATAAACCGGCTTTAAAGCTCACCCGGCGTGAGGCCGCCATGATAGCCGCCTGTATGCCCAATCCAAAAAAGTATACAGTGAAACCGCTTTCGAAATATGTAGCTTCCCGTTATCCCTGGGTGATGAAACAAATGTCCCACCTGCAAAACGACCCCGATATTCAGCGCCTGTTGCAATGATGCCGCTAATACACGGTAAATGCAAATTCGGTACTGTTGATGGAAGGAAAACCCTCTACACAGCTTCCAATACAAAGACGGGCACTGTATTCGCCTGGTTTAAAATCATAGGAGATATTGATGGTGAGCTGCAGGTTATTTCCTGTGAGGCTGTTAACAGAGGCCCCTGTATTGATAAAGGCAACAATATCATTGTTCCGGTACAGCGCCAGCCAGATGGGCGTTTGTGCATAGGGCGGCTGCCTGAACAGGGCGGCATAATCTTCAGGGCAGGTGACCTTTGTTTTGAGTTGTAAAGTGCGGTTCTGCAAAATATGGCTGGTGATATCGGTAAACAATACCCTTGAAAAAGAATAAAAATGGTCTACCCTGCCACCATTGGGAAAGTTCCATTGCTGGTTGCCAAATACATCTTTATAAAAATCGTGGTCCTGCGGTACTACCAGGTACACCGGCTTACCGATCAATGAATCTTCAATAGGCCATACATTGAAATTGTTCCTGCGATAATAAGGTGTGTTCAGCGAGAATGCCGTTTGGCCGCCATAAAACATATATTTCGAGGCCCATTGATAGGAATTGATCAACACCAACGGCAGCCCCTGGGTTTTGGCCCGCATACTGTCTGCCCATACCTGGTTGTTGTGAAACTCAGTTCGCTTCGCACCCGGCAGGTCGGGCACCCACCTGGTCACATACACCCGCCCTATGAGCACCAGCACCAGGGTAATGGGCAGACTTTTGAACAGCCAGGAACGCATGCGCAAACGGTTCACCAGGTACTGGTGGCTGAGCACCATCATGGGAATAAATGCGGCTACCGTCCAGTTGGCTTCCACCCTTCCTTTTAAAGTGCTTACCAGGAATACAAAATAAATGCCCAGGAAAGTGTATTGCATGGCTTTTTCCGTGACCGTGATGGGCTTGTGCCTGTAAGCGGCCCATAACAGTAACCAACCCACCAGCGGACCTGCCATGGCAATTTGCCCGATGATATATTCAAGTGTATAGGAGAATTTATAATGCGAGGCGTTGCGTTCGAAAAGGTGGTATTGCACCGATGGGAAATTATGTGTGTACTGCCAATACAGGTGGGGTGCAACCAGCAGCAGGCACACCAGCCCTGCGGCATATACCTGCCATTTGGTAAGCAGCCTGATACTGGATATAAAGGCAAAAAATATGATGAGTACCCCATGGTATTTGCTGTACAGCATCAGGGCCATACAGATGCCCAGCAAAAGGGTGTTGATAAAATTCATGCGCTGAATAAAATGGCGGAATAACAAAAAGAACAGCGCGGTGAAAAACAATAAGGGGATATCGGGGGCTGCCAGTATACCGCCTATCTGTGCTATGGCCACCGAACCGGCAATGGCATAAAACAGCCTTTCGTCTTTTTTGGCCGTAAGCTCCTGGATGATACAAATAGTGGCGGTATTCAGGGCAACAAACAGGAGGCGAACGCCCAATTCGTTATGGAATAAGGCATAGCCGGCTTTTATGAGCGCCGCTACCATGGGAGGATGATCAAAATATCCCCAGTCAAGAAAACGCGAATACACCCAGTAATACGCTTCGTCATCCAATAGTTCCGTCGTAGCAGCCTGTATAATATTTAACAAAAACCAGCCGGAATAAAATAGCAGCCGCTGGTTTTTATGCAGAACGTTTTGCATACCTCAACAACAACAGCGCAAAAGTAAAAACTGTTCTATGACAGCAATATTTCATCCACCGCTTTAACGGCTTTTTGTAATCGCTCCTGGTAATTTCCTGAAATTTCCACCCAGGGAACGGGCTGGTTAGCCAGTATATCTTTATAAATTTTATACAACTGCTGCCTTACCGCCAGATCGGGGTATTCCCGCAGTTCGTCTTTCACCCACGGAAGGTCAACATTGCACAGCAGGTACAGGTCGTATTGCCGGCTGGCTATTTGTTCCAGTATCCAGGGGTGGGTTTTGCCAAAAACAAACTCGCACCAAACTTTCATGACGTACATATTGGTGTCGATAAAAAGGAGTGGCTGGCCATTCGTCCTGGTCAGGTGGCCCATTTGGGCCAGGTATTTTTCTTCCAGGGCAATTTGCCCGCGGGCAATGGTAAGCAGGTCGTCGTGGGTATATTGGGTGCCGTGTTGCAACAAATATTCACGGGCATATTCAGGCACCCAACGGGTATTGTAATGGGCCGCCAGTTGTTCGCAGAGGGTACTTTTGCCGGTAGACTCGGGACCAATGATTACTATTTTCTTCATTGCGGTTGTTGTTTTGCTCTTTTCTGCCATTCAATTAATCCAAATACGGCCATAACCAACAAGATAAAATAGAACACGCTTGTGAATACATATTGTTTAACAAAGTACAGGGGTATGGAGGCAATATTGGTGGCTATCCACCAGTACCAGCTCTCCACCTTTTTGCGGGCCATGAGCAGCATGCCGGTATAGGCTGTTGCCGAGGCAAAGGCATCGGCCCAGGGAATAGCGCCGGGGGCAAAATCTTTTTTTAACCAGGTAAGTGCAGCGTATATGGTAAAATAACAAGCGGCGAAAAACAACAGCTGCTGCGCCCACTCCCGGCCCGTGGAGTATTTTATGGTAACCACGTAATGCTGTTCTTTGTCTTTTTTCAACCACAGCACCCAGCCATAAATGCTCATGATGGTATAAAACAGGTTCACGCTGGCCTCGCCATACAAATGGCCCTCCATACTCAGGAAAATATAGATGATCGTGCTGATCAACCCTATTGGATACACCCATATATTTTCAATGCGCGAAAACCATACACTGGCAATACCGGCAAAAACAGCTATGTATTCAGGCCATGTAGTGCCCCGCATGCCTGCCACAAATTGTTGTACTAATTCTTCAAAACTCATTCTGTAAAAACAGCAAGATAAACGGAAACTGCGGATATTTGACGCGCAAATCGTTCCAGCTTTGACCTATTTCAACAACAAAATCGTTTGGATCACCGGCGCCTCCTCGGGAATTGGAGAAGCTCTTACCTACGAGCTGGTAAGGCAGGGCGCCAGAGTGATTATCAGCGCCCGCCGGCACAACGAGCTGCAGCGTGTGCAGCAACAGGCCGGCGCCCGTCAGGTATATCTGCTGCCGCTTGACCTGGAGGCGCCCGATACCTTCGAAGCCAAAGTGCAGGAAGCCATAAGCGCTTTTGGCGCCATCGACATTATGGTGCACAATGGCGGCATCAGCCAGCGCTCCTATGTGGCCGACACCCTGCCGGTTGTACAGCGCAAGGTAATGGAGGTGGATTATTTCAGTTATATAGAACTAACCCGCCTATTGTTGCCGCACTGGCAACAGCGCAGGCTGGGCCATGTAGTGGTGGTAAGCAGCGTGATGGGCAAGATAGGTACACCTATGCGTTCGGCTTATGCAGCAGCCAAACATGCCCTGCATGGATTTTTCGATTGCCTGCGTACCGAGGTTTGGAAAGACAATATCAAAGTTACCCTCATCATGCCCGGTTATATACGCACCAATGTATCGCTGAAAGCGCTTACTGCACAGGGTGAGAAACTGAACGAGCTGGGTAGGAATATTGGCAGTGGCTACCCGGCCCATAAAACGGCTGTGCAAATATTAAAAGCCATCAAAAAAGGAAAGTTTGAAACTTTTGTAGGGCGGCCTTTTTCCCAGGAATGGATGGCCATTCATTTGATGCGCTTGTTTCCTTCCCTGGCCATTCGGGTATTTCGCAATGCGGTGCCTAAGTAGTTAATTGCTCACAACGGGTTTTCAGGTTTTTCAAACCCCGGTTAAACTGTCGGTCGAGCGGTTTGTTCATGATATATCCCATGATCCTGCCCATGGGGTACGAAAGGTCGCCGAAATTTTGCCAGGTGACCTTGGTTTCGCCATGGCCCCATTCTTCAAACACCCAGTTATCGCGCGCCTGCGCTTTATAGGGTTTTATAAATTCCAGCTGAAAGAAAACGTGTTTGTTATCGATATCGCGAATGGTGATGCTGCCCTTGCCCACCTTTTTTCCTTCCCAGGCATAACAGTGGCCGCGTGTTTTAGGTGTGCCTGTAATTTCTTTTTGGATGTTTTTATGTTGTTGTTGCCAGGGATTCCATTCCGCATAATGATGCAGGTTGGCCACCTGGTTCACTACAATATCGCAGGGTTTTTTGATGATGACAGTTTTTTCATAGAAGTAGCGGTTGGGTAAATACAAAGCGATCACCAGGATGATTACCACGATCGCCAGAAAGCCATACAAAATGTACAGGAAGGTCATAAACCCGCTGTTTTGCTGAATTTACAGCATTCAATAACACTAATAAAAAAAACCTTCCCTTTTGTGGGAAGGTTTGTATGAAGTACAATATATAATCTTATTCTGCCTCGGCCACTACTTCTTTTACTTCGGGTATCATGCGCTTCATCATACCTTCTATGCCAGCCTTTAAGGTGATCATAGATGAAGGACAACCGCTGCAGGAACCCTGTAACATCAGGTTCACCACACCTTCGCTATAGCTTTTGAACTGAATGGCGCCGCCATCCATTTCAACGGCGGGTTTCACATAGTTTTCCAGCAGTTCCTTGATGCGTTTTACCACGTCGTCGTCATCGGCGGCCACGTCGTTGCTGCTTTCAGGTTTGATGGTAGCCACTTCTTCTTCATTGATCACCACCTTACCCTCTTCCAGGTATTCTTTCAAAAACTGGCGAATGGTGGGGATCACATCGTTCCACTCGGTTTCAGTTGTTTTTGTAAGTGTTACAAAATTACTTGCTATAAAAACGGCTTTTATAAAGGGAAAGCCGAAGAGTTCGGTTGCCAGTGGAGAAGGTTTGGCATTTTCCACATCGGGAAAATCAATGCTTTTACCCGGGTATAACAGCTTATTGGCCACAAACTTCATTGTCTCCGGGTTAGGCGTCATTTCTGTATAAATACTAATGACAGGATTTCCTGTTTTTATCATGATGCTCCTTGCTTTTGATTATTACAAAAATAACAAATGCCTGCCGTAAATGTTCCTAATTTTCCAAAATCCTTACAACGGTTTCCGGTGATCACAATCGTCGGCATGGGCATGGTTATGTACCCGGCAATGGCGGTAGTTCATGAGGTGGGCGCTGATGATGAGCAAAACGGCGAAGGGCAGCAACCAAAGCTGGTATTCGTGCCAAATCTGCTTGGCCAGCAGCAGGGCTATACCGCCGCCAAAAACCGTGAGCGGCAGCAGGGTATGGTGGTGTTTTTTATAGCCATGCCACAAGGAACGGGCGCCAATGGCAAAGGCCAGGAATATCATAAAATACTCAAATCCTTCATTATCAATGATATTTATACCCAGCACGGGCAGGCTGGTAAGAATGAGGGGCAAAATGGCGCAATGAATGGCACAGGCCAGTGAAGTGGCTACTCCCAACGCATCCCAATTGATCCGGAAATTCATGGCGCGAAGATAAGAAGGAACCTGCAACTTTGTTGCAAAAAAATTCGTTATAAATTAATAATTCGTTCATGGTGGCGTTTGTGTCCCTAACTTTGCCTGGTAGAAAACAGGCTGCGGAAGGGCTTGCTGTAAGGCATCCGGAACCGGGGCCCTCACTTTGAAATCCCTGAATGATTATGAACCGGAAGCTGATATTTTATATTGTATTTTTTGCTGTATTGGTAACAGGATTTTATTTCGGGCTTACCAGGGCCATCCCGGGTTTTGGCGATGTAAAACTGCCGGTATTAAGCAATGTGCAGCCTTTTGCTTTTACTAACCAGGATGGCAAACGGGTAACCGAGCGCGACCTGGAAGGCAAGGTATTTGTGACGGAATATTTTTTCACCACCTGTCCCAGCATTTGCCCTATGTTAAACACCAATATGATGAAAATATACGAGGCCTATAAAGAGGAGCCCGGTTTCCTCATCGTCTCGCATACCAGTGATCCCGATAACGACAGCGCCACCCGGCTGAAACAATATGCCGATTCACTGCAGGTAAATACCGAACGCTGGTGGTTCTTAACCGGCCGCAAAGACAGTCTGTACCAGGCGGCCCGTAACAGTTACCTGCTCGATGATCCGCAAAACAACCTGCAAAGCATCAACGACCAGTTTTTACATACACAATATTTTGCTTTGGTAGACAGGAGCGGAAGGGTGAGAAAAATATACGATGGATTGAAAAAAGATGAAATAGAGGAATTGAAGAAAGATATCGGCGGCTTGTTAAAGGAAACTGACCGGGGTCAGCGCTTTGCCAATAATATTTTCGGAAATTAGTACGACCTGATAATCGTATACCATGGACGTTGAAATCAAAGATATACTACGTAAAAATCAATTGAGTGTAACCGGTAGCCGTCAAAAGATACTTGAGCTTTTCCTGATGACCGATGGCGCGCTGGCGCACGCTGATATTGAAAAAAAGACCGGCGAGAAATTCGACCGTGTGACTGTATACCGTACCCTGCAAACCTTTCTGGAAAAAGGCATCATTCATACCATACCTACTCCCGATAATACCGTGTTGTATGCCCTGTGCCAGGATGATTGCAGTGAGGGACATCATCATGATAATCATGTTCACTTCGTGTGCCAGCAATGTGGCACTACCACCTGCTTACCCGATGTAACCATTCCCGAAGTAAAACTGCCCAAAGGATTTTTGCCCGAAGAATTTCAAATGGTAGTAACCGGTTTGTGCAGGGGCTGCAGAAAGAATTAAAATCCGGTTAAACAATTCATGTAAGCGATTTCAGGGCAGAAAAAATGTAACCGCCAGAAAATTAAAATTCGATTAAAGCTCACCGCGATACCGTTAGATGCATCGCTTAATCCTTTTTGCAATAAGGCTGAAACACAGTACCAGCGCGGTATACATAAGATTTTCAGGGTGAAACAATACAAAAAAATAAAGCCCCGATGTAGAAACACCGGGACTTTTGGTTAAGGCTCTGATTAGTAGCTATTTTATGATGTAGAGTGCTGAGCACCCTTTATCGAATTCAATTTCACAGCACAAATATAATAGAATGAATTAATATTACGCATACCCTGAATTGGGTATTTTTATTTTTTTTCCGGCTAGGGATGAACGTTTAATTTATCCATTTCCTCTTTTACAAATTGCATGAGCTGTTTGATGTAGTCTGGCGAAAAATTGAATACAAGCCCCGCAGCGCTGTACAACTCCGGTAGTGTTTTGGTACCGCCCAATTGTAAAGACATCATATAGTTGTTAAGTGCTGCCGCTTTATTTTCCCTGTATTGTTTCCAGAGACCGATAGCACCCAATTGCGCAATGCCGTACTCAATATAATATAAGGGAACCTCGAAAAGATGAAGCTGTCTTTGCCAGGCATATTTACGAAATTCTTCCAATCCCTGGAAATTTATCACGTCGGAAGAAAACTCGTTTAAAATTTCCATCCATTTCTCCAATCTTTGTTCAACAGAAT
>Ga0065721_10004249_pt1 | contig 33605 bp, 25 predicted proteins | sample Mesricmetagenome_FD_59108 | JGI IMG/M metagenome (GOLD analysis project Ga0065721, IMG submission 59108) | Mesophilic microbial community from rice straw/compost enrichment Sample: eDNA_1 v2 (version 2) | ecosystem: Engineered > Solid waste > Grass > Composting > Bioreactor | place: USA: Davis... | reverse complement strand
CGGCCCTCCGTGCTCGGATGAAGGTCGATCCGATAACAGCCGATTCCGACGCTGTCGGCGAACGCCTCCGCCTTGCCGTCCGGCCGGCATTCCGGCGACACATGCTGCTCCAGCACCGTGAATTCGGCTTGGATCCGTCTCGACTCCCGAATATACGGGTACATGGCCAACCCGTCTTCGGTGCCGACGACGTCGGGTCGAAGGCGCAGCCCGGGATAGCCCGTCTTCCCGTCCGGACGAGGGGCTTCCGTCTGCAGCCAGTACAGCAGCGACAGGCTGAGCTGCTTCGCGCCGCGAAGGTGCCGTTGGCGTTCTTCCTCGGGCACGTCGATGATCGAGCCGAGCCAATAATCGTTTTGCGGCCAATTGACGAGAGTGATATCGCCGCGGTACAGGCCGTTCGCGAAGCGGTCCCGGGCCGCGATTTGCCGATATTTGAAGAGCGGGAGCGAGGCTCCGCCGGGAAAAAGCTCGTAGCGGATCGGCTCCATCGTGGCCGGTTTGACGCCGGTCATGCTCAGCAAGCGTCCCGGCCAGAAACCGGGCGCGTACTCTCGCCAGAACGAATAGTCCTCGGGCTTGCCGATGACATGGTTCTCGCCCTCCAGGTAATCCATGGCGAAGCAGTAGGTGAAGCCCTGCATATCCTGCGGCCGCGCCTCGCCGTCTACGGCATGAGGTTCGCCCGTCTGGGCTCTCGACTCGGCGCCCGTCACGTATTCCGCTCCCGCCAGCGGCAGCAGGTCGCCGCATTCGGTCGCATCGAGGAAGTACGCTCCCGACAGATGAACGACGTCGCCGCTGTCCGAGCTGCGGACGTCGACGGAGACGATGGCGTCCCCGTCCGTCTCCGCGCGGATCGGCGCGTGGCGCAGGAGCACCGTCAGCCGGCCGCTGCTTACATAAGGCGCCAGCATCTGCTCGATAACCGCGAGCGCGACGCGCGGTTCGTGGCACAGGCGGCTGACGAAGCCGCCGCCCGGGTTGAGTTCTCTCGCCGCGCGAGCCTCCGCCGTAAGCGGATAATGATCCCGGTAATATTGCCGCACGCCTTCGCGAAACCGGCGGTAGCTTAACGTACAGCCGAACGATTCGATCCACAGGTGCTCATCCGGGGGTACGGCCTGGCTCGTCAGCTGTCCGCCGAGCCAGGAGGTTTCCTCCGTCAGGATAACGGTTCGGCCTGCGCGGGCGGCCGCGAGTGCCGCGGCGCAGCCGCCCGTTCCGCCGCCGATGACGATGATGTCGGCTGCCAATTCACGTCCCATGCAAGAGCCTCCGTTCAGTTAGGGATAAGGGTCTGAAAGTAAGCGTAGCTGGCCCGGATGCCCTCGGCTTCGTCTCCGGTTCCTTCGTATTCCAGCACGAATTCGCCGCCGTATCCGCCGGCTTGAAGCCGCTCTACGATCGTATCCAATCGCACAAGCCCCTTGCCGGCCTCGACCCCTTCGAATTTGGCGCCGGCGAGCGAGACGTACCTGCCCTCAGGGTCTTCCGCGAAGTCTTTCACGTGAACGTGGGCGACTTGGGGAAGGAGAACGTCGAGCGAGTCGAGCGGGTCTTCGTCTACCAGCAGGAAATTGCCCGTGTCGAAGGTGGACTTCAAAGCCGGGGATCCGACGCGTTCCAGAATATGGCGAACCTGTTCGCCCGTCCCGGCCAGCTTGCCGTGATTCTCGAGGCAGAGCGTCATCCCTTGAGCGGCCGCCGCGGCCGCCGCCTCGCGCAGTCCATCGATGATGAACCCGAGCGCCGATTCGAACGTGAAGCCCTCGCCCAGATTGCCCGAGAACACGCGGATCGTCCGGGTTCCGAGCGTGAGGGCGACCGGAATCGCGTCCGTGATTTGGCGCAGCGCGGCTTCCCGTTCCGCCGGATCGCCGTGGACGAAGTCGTTCGCGACCGCATAGCTGACCACCCGAATCCCGTTCGTCCGGGCGAATTCGACGACCCGCGGCAGCTCCGCGTCGATGTCGCGCCAGAACACGTTCAGCAGCTCGACTCGGTCGATTCCCTCCCTTCGGCAGTGCTCGAGAAAGTCCAGCGCCGTCCACCCTTCCTTGCGAACGGTCCGGTGCATGCTCCACATGCTTAATGCGAGTTTCATGGTTTTCCTCCCTAGCCAATTTGTATGCTTTGGAAAAACGCTTTTTTATCCGTTCCTCGGCTCGTTGGTAAAGTAGAGGTTCTGCGCTCCGGCCGAACCGCCGACGAGACTCGTCTGCACCTTGATTTCTCTCTCGCCCGCGCCCAGCGTAAAAGTCTTGAAATTCCAAGCGTCCACGTACGACAGCCAGCCGGAATTCAGAATCTCGTTTTTCCATTGAAGCGTATAGTTTCCGGAGCCGCCCGGCGGGTTCAAATACATCTTGATCGTCTTCGGACCGCCGTCGTCGTTGATATAATCGAACGTCCAATGATAGAGCACGCCATAATTGCCGTTGTTGATCACTTCCTTGCCGTCGACCGCGTTCCATCCCGTCTCGTACTCTCCCGGCATATCGTCCTTCCACTTGCCGGAAGCCGCCGAATCGATCGGCAGATACGCATTCCCCATCGAGGTATGGTACGTCAGCGTCCCGATCCGGTCGAAATGCGGGAACGTGCCGCGGACTTGCGGGCCTCTTGCCGGCAGCACCGGAGCTTCTTCCGGATGGTCGGGCTTCGTTTCGTAATTCAGGACCGTGACCTGAACCTCGGCGGGGGAATTCCCTCTTTGCGTCCGGGCTTCGAACTGCGCCAGGCCGCTGGTCGTCTCGCCCGCTCCGGTGGGGGCGTCGAGAAAATAGCTTTCTCCGGGAGCTATGAGGGCGAGCGACTTGGTCCTGCCGTACGTCTTCAGAAATTCAGCCAAGCTCAGCTGCCCCGCTTCGGTCACGTAAAGGCTTGTCGATACTCCTTGCCCTTTGGAGAAGAGCTTGACGGTCTCTTGGGAAGTGTTCGTGATAGCCACCGCCACCGTAGCTTCGCTATCCCCTTGATTCTGATGGTGCCAGAACACGCGGAACTCTCCCTCGGCCGAGTCGCGATAGAAGGCGCCCGGTTGGGTGAACGGCTCGGGGTCGTCGCTGAAAATCAACTTGCCGCCGACGGGAGTGAGAACGGGTTTGTCCATGCTTAGCGCGGGCTTCAAAGTCGCGACCGGCACGATAACCCCTTCGGCGCCCGTATGGGCCGCGAATGCCATGATTCCGAAAAGAGCGCCGACGGTCGTTAACGTTTTGAGCTTGGCCATGTCATTTTCCTCCTTATCAGATAGGTAGTATCGAACGATCAAGTCCAGTGTAGAGAAGTGACTCGCCGGGGAGTAGGGGACGGCGATGACCATTTGTGGTAGTTTGATGCTCTAATCTCTCGCGGAATTTGTAAAATAGAATTGACAAACGAGGTATTTATCTTTATAAAGAAGGGAAGAACAATAGGATCAACGTCATTGACGGGAACAAGTGCCCCATGAGCGGAGCCCAGAGAGCTGGCGGCCGGTGCGAGCCAGCGCGAAGCGAAGGCGGCATATCCTCCCCGAGACGACTCGCCGAACGGGCAACGCAGAGCTAACCTGCTAAGCGAGTACGGATTCCCCTCCGTTAACGGGGCCGCGCGGCCGGTTGTGCTGCGCTCTCAAGTGCCGAAGCGCTCCTCCTAGGGATGGAACGGTCGGAACAAGGGTGGTACCGCGAGCGAACCTCGTCCCTTTGCCAGGGGCGGGGTTTTATTTATTTTTGCGAAAGGATGCGATCTGGCAATGAACCGCGTAGACGTCAAAGAGAAAGCGAGAGCCCGCGAGCTCCGCGTGCTGGACAAATGGAACCGGGAGGACACGTTCAAGCAATCGATCGAGAACCGGAAGGATGCCCCTAACTTCGTTTTCTACGAAGGACCTCCGACGGCGAACGGCAAGCCGCATATCGGGCACGTTCTCGGCCGGGTCATCAAGGACTTCATGAGCCGCTACAAGACGATGTCCGGCTACCGCGTCATCCGCAAGGCGGGCTGGGATACGCACGGGCTTCCGGTCGAACTGGGCGTCGAGAAGCAGCTCGGCATCTCCGGCAAGCAGGAGATCGAAAATTACGGCGTCGAGCCGTTCATCAAGAAGTGCAAGGAGAGCGTGTTCGAATACGAACGGCAATGGAGAGAGCTGACCGCGGCGATCGGCTATTGGACCGACCTCGACAACCCGTACATCACGCTCGACAACCGCTACATCGAGAGCGTGTGGAACATCCTCGCGACGATCCATGATAAGGGTCTGCTGTATCGCGGCCACCGGGTCAGCCCGTACTGCCCGGACTGCCAGACGACGCTGAGCTCCCACGAAGTCGCGCAAGGCTACGAGGACGTCAAGGACCTGTCCGCNACGGCGAAGTTCAAGCTGAAGAANAGCGGCGAATACGCGCTGGCGTGGACGACGACGCCTTGGACGCTNCCGGGCAACGTGGCGCTTGCCGTTCACCCGGACATCGAGTACGTTCGNGTCAAGCAGGACGGCGAGGTATANATTCTGGCCGGTACGCTAGCCGAGAAGGTGCTCAAGGGCGAATACGAGACGCTTGGCGCGGTCAAGGGCAGCGAGCTGGTCGGCCTCGAGTACGAGCCGCTTTTCCCCTATGTGGTCGTGGAAAACGCTTATCGCATCATCGACGCCGATTACGTCAGCGACTCGAGCGGTACGGGGATCGTCCACATCGCTCCGGCTCACGGCGAAGACGACTACCGGGTGGCCAGGCAGCATGGGATCCCGATGCTGATGGTGGTTAACGGCGAAGGGCGTTACGTCGATGCGATCGCCGACATGGCCGGCCGTTTCGTGAAGGATCCCGAGGTCGACATCGAGATCGTGAAGAAGCTGTCCGAGCGCGGGCTGCTCTACCATAAAGAGAAGTACGAGCACAGCTACCCGTTCTGCTGGCGCTGCAAAACCCCGCTGATCTATTACGCGACGGAGAGCTGGTTCATCCGCACGACGGCCGTCAAGGACCAACTGATCGCGAACAACCGGACGGTCAAGTGGTATCCGGAGCATCTGCGCGACGGCCGCTTCGGCAAGTTCCTCGAGGACCTGGTCGATTGGAACATCAGCCGCAACCGGTATTGGGGAACGCCGCTTAACGTCTGGACCTGCGAAACGTGCGGCAAGGAGAAGGCTCCCCACAGCCATCGGGAGCTGAGGGACCTGGCGATCGGCGACGTCTCGGCGGACCTGGAGCTGCACAAGCCGTACGTGGACGACGTGCATCTGCGCTGCGAGTGCGGCGGCACGATGACCCGGACTCCGGAAGTGATCGACGTCTGGTTCGACAGCGGTTCGATGCCGTTCGCGCAGTACCATCATCCGTTCGGCGACGAGAAGACGTTCGAGGAGCAGTATCCGGCCGACTTCATCAGCGAAGGCATCGACCAGACGCGCGGCTGGTTCTTCAGCCTTCTGGCCGTCTCGACGCTGTACAACGGCAAGGCTCCTTACAAGTCCGTCATCTCGACCGGGCACGTACTGGACGAGAACGGACAGAAGATGAGCAAGTCCAAAGGCAACGTCATCGACCCTTGGGACATCATCAACGAATCCGGCACCGACGCGCTTCGTTGGGCATTGCTCGCGGACAGCGTGCCGTGGAACAGCAAGCGCTTCTCGAAGGGCATCGTCGGCGAAGCGAAGTCCAAGGTGATCGATACGCTCGTGAACACGCACGCGTTCTACGCGCTGTATGCCACGATCGACGGTTACGACCCGGAGGAGCATAAGGCCGGCGCTTCGACGAACAAGCTGGACCGCTGGATCCTGTCCCGCCTGAACACGCTGATCGCGCAAGTGAACCGCGGCCTGGAGGCGAACGACTTCCTGAACCCGGCGAAGGGGATCGAGCAGTACGTCGACGAGCTGTCCAACTGGTACGTCAGACGCTCCCGCGACCGCTTCTGGGGCAGCGGGCTGACGGAAGACAAGATCTTCGCGTACCAGACGCTTCGCGAAGTGCTGCTCGCGCTGTCCCGCCTGATCGCTCCTTACACGCCGTTCGTGGCCGAAGATATCTACGGCAACCTGGGCGGAGGGGAGAGCGTCCATCTGGCGGAATATCCGAAGGCGGACGAATCCAAGATCGACGAGAAGCTGGAGCGCGACATGGAGACGGCCCGCAATATCGTCGAGCTGGCCCGCAACGTTCGCAACGAGTCGGGCATCAAGACGCGCCAGCCGTTGTCCGAGCTGCTCGTCTCCTTAAGCGGCGAGTTCGATGTCGCCGGCTACGAGGAGATCGTGAAGGACGAGATCAACGTCAAGAAGCTGACGATCGTCACGGACGACAGCGGCTTCGTCGACTTCAACCTGAAGCTGAACCTGAAGGTGGCCGGCAAGAAGTACGGCAAGCACGTCGGCCCGATCCAAGGCTATCTGAAGGGGCTCGGAGCGGAGGAAGCGCGCGGCATCGTGACGAGCGGCGTCTTGAGCTACGCGTCTGCGGAAGGCGAGACGCTCGACGTTACGCTCGACGAGCTGCTCGTCGAGAAGCAAGCGAAGCCGGGCTTCGCCTCGGCGTCCGACGGCGGCTTGACCGTCGCGCTCAATACCGACATCACGCCGGAGCTGGAGCAGGAAGGGCTCGTGCGCGAAGTCATCCGCGCCGTACAGGACACGCGCAAGAAGCTCGATCTCAAGGTCGAGCAGCGCGTATCCCTCGTGCTGGACGTCGACGCCGAGACGGAAGCGGCGCTTAAGGCGTTCGACCGCGTGCTCCGAGAGAACGTGCTCGTGAACGAAGTGAGCTTCGGCCACGTGGAAGGCAGCGAATCCGTGCAGGCGGGCGACAAGCTGATCGGCATCGCGATTCGATAAGGTTATATGAGCAGAGGATAAGGAAATGGCGGCTTCAGGAGCCGCCATTTCGCGTTTCTGTATTATTCGATGCCCGCTTTTTTGACCGATCTAAAGGTTTGCATCGCTTTCGCCTTGGCTACATTTCTGATACGGCCTCTTCGGAGGAGACCAGAAGGGGGAGGGACCATCTTGGCGAAATGGAGATCGCACCGGAGAAGCATGGACAAGAGACGGAGCCGGCCTAAGCAGCCGGTCTCCGGCGATCCAATCCGCGCGAACATGGAAGCGTCGGCCGCGTTTGGCAAAGAGCCGTCGCCGCTGCAGTCCACGCTCGAGACGCTCACGGACCGGATCGACCGTCTTGCCGTCGACATGGAGAAAGCGGAGCTGAAGGAATACGTCAACCTGATGCGCCGCCCGTGGGGGCTCATCTGGCGCAACTTCGTCTCCGGCTTGTTCCGGGGCATCGGAATCGCTCTCGGCTTCACCTTCTTCGCGGCGACGATCGTCTGGCTGCTCCAGCTGCTCGGCGCGCTTAACCTGCCCGTCGTCGGCGATTACATCGCGGACATCGTCCGGATCGTCCAGCGTCAGCTCGAGATCAATCCTTATTAACGTTTACCTTCCAATTATCTGTCGGCTTACCGCCAATCGTCGACCTGCTCGTCCGGCTCCAGCAGAGCTTCGCCTTCCCCGTCGGCCAAATAATGATGGTAGGCCCTGTTGCGGACGATGCTGATGTCCCGGCCCGTAATGTCCGTCGCCAAGAAGCTCTCGATCGGCTCCACGAACCCGTCGTTCTCGTCCGATTCGATAGCCATCGAGTCGTAATCGTCGACGTTGTTGCCTTCGGCCATCGCGGGGCTGTTCGAGGTGCCCCACGATTCGACGATCTGCCAGGCGTCCTCGCCGTCGAAGCCGTTCTGGTCCTGCTGATCGTCCATGCTGGTTCGGCCGAACGGAGGCTGCAGGAAGCCCTCTTCGGCCGGGCGCCCTTCGTTCTCCCGCTGTCTCGGCTCGTGCTCGACGCAATAGGCGGCCGTCGGCATCGCCTCGAGGCGTTCGGCCGGAATAAACCGCCCGCAAGCCGCGCATATGCCGTATTCGCCCGTGTCCATCCGGCGAAGGGCGGCATCGATGCGGTCCAGGCGGAACGCTTCGTTCTCGAGCAGCGCGATGTCCTTGCCTCGCTCGAACATCTCCGTACCCGCATCGGCCGGATGATTGTCGTTGCTGGAGAGATCGCCGGTCGATTCCCGGTGCGAGTTCTCCAGTCCGAAATGCGAATTGGCGTGGATTTTGCGTTCGATCTCGTTCTTATCCTCGATCAATCTCCGGCGAAGCGAATGAAGCCTGTCGTCTGTCCAGTTAAGGGTCATCGGTTCCGCTCCTTCGGTAGGTTCTGGCTTGGAACAAGAGCGCGGCCCTTGCCCAAGCTTTGCTTCCTGTAGTTTACTCGGTCGGCCCCCAAGTTATTAGAGAGGCTCCGATATCGCGGAAACCGCCGTATCGCGTGGACGGTGTTCGGCCGGTATGGTAAAATCATCAGGATGGAATAACAGGTTGAAAGGCGGACCCTACAGCATGCAATCGAGACGAGTAGGCATTTGGTTTTATTATCTATGGGCAGTCGTCGTGTTTGCCCTGGATTACGCATCGAAGAAGCTGATCGAACGCAGCCTTGATCTGTACGAGCAGATTCCCGTCATCGGGGATTTTTTCCTCATCACTTCGATTCGCAATAGAGGGGCGGCATTCGGGATTCTCGAGGGGAAGCGGGTTTTCTTCATCTTGATTACCGTCGTCGTCGTCCTGGCGATCCTATGGTATCTCCATCGCACCTATAAATCGGGGAGCAAGCTGATGCTGTTCGCTCTTCCAACGGTGCTCGGGGGCGCGGTGGGCAACTTCCTCGATCGCGCGTTGTTCGGCGAAGTCGTCGATTTTTTGCAGTTCAATTTCGGTTCGTACACGTTTCCCATTTTTAATTTGGCCGACGTCGCGATTTGCGTGGGGGTCGGGTTAATCATTTTGGATTCGCTTTTAACGGCTAGACAGGAGAAGAAGAATGAGCATGAGCACGGAGAACAATCGGAAGAACAAACCGTATAACGAGTCCGAGCCGGCGCTTCTCGAGGAAGCGGGCTTGACGGACGAGGGCATGGATACGGAGGAAAACGCGGAAGCGAGCATAGCCTGGACCGTCGAGGAGGAGCAAGCCGGGGAGCGGATCGACAAGCACGTCACCGATGCCCTCGCCAATCCCTCGATTTCGCGCTCGCAGGTGCAGGAGTGGATACGCGCCGGACTCGTCACCGTCTCTTCCGAGAAGGTGAAGCCTAACGCCAAGGTGGCCGCGGGCGACGAGATCGGCGTCGTTTTTCCCGAACCGGAATCGCTAGAAGCGCTTCCCGAGAATATTCCGCTTACGATCGTATACGAGGATGCCGACGTCATCGTCATCAACAAGCCCCGCGGAATGGTCGTCCATCCGGCTTACGGGCACTCGAGCGGGACGGTCGTCAATGCGCTGCTGTACCATTGCAAGGACCTGTCCGGCATCAACGGAGTCATGCGTCCGGGCATCGTGCACCGTATCGACAAGGACACGTCGGGTCTCCTCATGGCGGCGAAGAACGATCTGGCGCACGCCTCGCTTGCGGCGCAGCTTAAGGAGCATAGCGTGAACCGCCGGTACACCGCGCTCGTTTACGGCAACGTGCCGCACGACAGGGGGACGATCGACGCCCCGATCGGCAGGGATAAGTATGACCGCAAGATGTTCGCCGTCACGGAGAAGAATTCGAAGCGGTCGGTGACGCACTTCGCCGTCCTGGAACGGTTTAACGATTATACGTTGGTGGAGCTTCGCTTGGAGACCGGCCGCACTCATCAGATCCGGGTGCACATGAAGTACATCGGCCACCCCCTCGTCGGAGACCCGATGTACGGCGGACGCAGCGGCCGAACGCTCGGGATGAACGGACAAGCCCTTCATGCCGGTGAGCTCGGATTCGTCCATCCGCGCACGGGGGAGAGACACGACTTCGAGGCTCCGCTTCCGGCCGACATGGAACACGCGCTCCACATGCTGCGCAATCGTTGAGGCGCCGGTTCGGGTTTGCACTTTCCTGCAAAAAATCGGCGAAAAAATGCATGGAGAACGATACGCGATTTCAGGCATAGTAGATAACGTACCCTCGTATCGAAGCTTCTTGAGCCGACATGGGGAATGTTCAGCGGAACGAACGATTTCTACTATTATCCGATAGGAGTGTCTCGAATGAGCGTCGAGCAATATCAATCCACTTATATTCAGCAGCAGTTCGCCGACCGGATCGGCGGGGCTAATTACGGCAAGGACACGAACATCTACAAGTTCGAGAAAATCAAACGCGCGAAAGCGGCGGCGAAGCAAGCGAACCCCGGCGTCGAGCTGATCGACATGGGAGTAGGCGAGCCGGACGAGATGGCGGATGCCGGCGTCGTGGCCAAGCTTGCCGAAGAAGCGGCCAAGCCCGAGAACCGCGGCTACGCCGACAACGGGATTCCGGAGTTCAAGGAAGCGGCGGCGAAGTATCTGAAGGAAGTGTTCTCGGTCGACGGCATCGACGCGGCGACGGAAGTCCTGCACACGATCGGCTCCAAGCCGGCGCTCGCCATGCTTCCTTCCGTCTTCATCAACCCGGGCGACGTGACCATCATGACCGTTCCCGGCTATCCGGTCATGGGCACGCACACGAAGTACCTCGGCGGCGAAGTGTACAACGTGAAGCTTACGAAGGAGAACAACTTCCTGCCGGATCTCGATGCCATTCCCGAAGAGATCGCGCAGCGCGCCAAGCTGTTCTACCTGAACTACCCGAACAACCCGACGGGCGCGACGGCCACCGTCGAATTCTTCACCAAGGTCGTCGCTTGGGCGAAGAAGTACGACGTCGTTATCGTACACGACGCTCCGTACGCGGCACTGACGTATGACGGAATCAAGCCGTTCAGCTTCCTGTCCGTTCCGGGCGCGAAGGACGTCGGCGTCGAGCTGCACTCCTTGTCCAAGTCCTACAACATGACCGGCTGGCGGATCGGCTTCATCGCCGGCAACCCGCTGATCGTCAAGGCGTTCGGAGACGTGAAGGACAACAACGACTCCGGCCAATTCATCGCCATTCAGAAGGCGGCCGCTTACGGCCTGGCGAACCCGGCGATCACGGAAGCGATCGCGGAGAAGTATTCCCGCCGCCACAATCTGCTGGTCGGCGCCCTGAACGAACTGGGCTTCAAGGCGGAGAAGCCGAAGGGCTCCTTCTTCCTGTACGTCGAAGCTCCGAAGGGCATCAAGGGCGGCCAACGCTTCGAATCCGGAGAAGCGTTCTCGCAGTACCTGATCCGCGAGAAGCTGATCTCCACCGTGCCTTGGGACGACGCGGGAAGCTTCGTGCGCTTCTCCGTCACGTTCATCGCGAAGGACCAAGCCGACGAGATTCGCGTCATCGACGAGATCAAGAGCCGTCTGTCCGACGTCGAGTTCGAATTTTAAGGATGGAAGCCCCGTGCCTCGCGTTCCTAACGCGCGGTCCGGGGCTTTCTTAATCCGGGGACAAATAACCGGATTTGCGGTTGACAGAGCTTGTCGAAAATGCGATAATTCTTCTGATGAAACGGTACCTTTAACTCAGTCCCGTGAGGCTGGCAAGGTGGCGCGGCTAATTCGCGTGTGTAGATCGGCAGAATAAGCTCAATCCTTCGGACGGATAGGAAGGGTGGGGCTTGTCGAGCCTGCGCGCGGATTCAACCTAAGCTTCTCTTGCGCTTCTGTCGCGGGGGAAGCTTTTTTTGATGCGGTTTAAGTTTATAATGTCTTCTGGCTTGTCGGAGCGAAGAAGGAGGTCTGCCCCATGCAGGATACCCGAGTCATAATGGACGAATCGGCCATTCGCCGGGCGCTTACGCGAATCGCCCACGAGATCGTGGAGCGAAACAAAGGAATCGAAGGCTGCATTCTGGTCGGCATTCGCACCCGGGGCGTTTACTTGGCGCAGCGGATCGCCGAGCGGATTCTGGAGATCGAAGGCCTCCCCGTGCCGGTCGGCGAGGTGGACATTACCCGCTACCGCGACGATCGCCCGCCGGAAGCGCCCATCGGCGCGGACAGCTGCGAGCTGCCGGTGCCGATCAAGGACATGACCGTCATCCTCTGCGACGACGTGCTGTACACCGGACGGACGATCCGGGCAGCCATGGACGCCATTATGGATTGCGGCAGGCCCCAGTCGATTCAACTGGCCGTGCTCGTGGATCGGGGGCACCGGGAGCTTCCCATCCGGCCCGATTACGTCGGCAAGAACGTCCCGACCTCCCGGCAGGAGCAAATCGCGGTCGGCCTTCTGGAACTCGACAAAACCGACGGCGTCACCATTATTCATCCCTAACAAGCGGAATACTAAGGGAATAACGGAAAAGAGGACAAGCCGGGCATAAATATTCGGCTTGAGGTTAAATCTTCATTCGCTTAGTGACAAATGGCGGTTATAGTTATACAATAAAATGTATAAAGATGCATGAACCGAAGCTGAACCGAATGAGGCAAATGCGGCAGAGGAGGATTTACTGACAATGGCAACATGGATTCTGAACGCGCTGTTCGCAAACGGCTCGAGCGACGCTCTCGAAACCAAACACCTGAAAGTACAAGACGGCAAAGTAGCGGAGCTGCTGGACGCAGGCGCCAGCCCCGACACGACAGGCTGCGAAGTTATAGATGCGACGGGCAAGCTGCTGTCCTCCGGTTTTATCGATATGCACGTTCACCTTCGCGAGCCGGGCTTCGAGCACAAGGAGACGATCGCGTCCGGCACGCGCTCGGCGGCGAAGGGCGGCTTCACGACGATCGCCTGCATGCCGAACACGAGACCGGTCATCGACGCTCCGGAGACGGTCAAGCTCGTCCTGGATAAGGCCGAGACCGAAGGAGTCGTCAAGGTTCTCCCTTACGCAGCGATTACGAAGAACGAGCTCGGCCGCGAGCTGACCGACTTCGCCGCATTGAAGGAAGCGGGCGCGATCGGCTTCACGGACGACGGAGTCGGCGTACAGAACGCGCAGATGATGAAGAACGCCATGGCGCTCGCCAAGTCGCTGGATATGCCGGTCATCGCCCACTGCGAGGACGATACGCTGGTCGAAGGCGCAGCGGTGACGGAAGGAGCCTTCTCCCGCAAGCACGGCTTGAAGGGCATTCCGAACGAGTCCGAAGCGATCCACGTCGGCCGCGATATCCTGCTGTCGGAAGCGACCGGGGTTCACTACCATGTCTGCCACGTCAGCACGGAGCAATCGGTTCGCCTGATCAAGCTGGGCAAGTCGGTCGGAGTGAATGTGACCGCCGAGGTTTGCCCTCACCATCTGGTTCTGTCCGACGAGGACATCCCGGATTCGATGGACGCGAACTGGAAAATGAACCCGCCGCTGCGAACTCCGCGCGACGTGGAAGCCTGCATCAAGGCGCTGGAGGAAGGGACGATCGACATCATCGTCACCGACCACGCGCCGCACAGCGCGGAGGAGAAGGCCAAGGGGATGGAACGCGCCCCGTTCGGCATCGTCGGCTTCGAGACGGCGTTCCCGCTGCTCTACACGAAGTTCGTCAAGACGGGCCGTTGGACGCTGGACTTCCTGCTGCGCCGCATGACGAGCGACCCGGCTCGGGTGTTCCGCCTGCCGAGCGGCAAGCTGGAACCGGGAGCTCCCGCGGACCTGGTTCTGCTCGATCTGGAGAACGAACGGGAAGTGAACCCGGAGACGTTCCTGACGAAGGGACGGAACACTCCGTTCGCGGGCTGGAAGCTGTACGGCTGGCCGACGCTCACCATGGTGGACGGACGGGTGGTCTGGACGGAAGAGAACGGCATCAACCAGGCATAGGCTTATGCGGTCGGTTGCAGGTGCCCTAAGCATATACTTGAGGAGGAATCGGGATGCAAGCAAGATTGTTACTGGAAGACGGCACCCTTTTTACGGGCAAAGGATTCGGGGCCGAAGGAGCTTCCACCGGCGAGGTCGTGTTCAACACCGGGATTACCGGCTACCAGGAAGTACTGTCCGACCCGTCCTACTGCGGGCAGATCGTCACGATGACGTTCCCGCTTATCGGCAACTACGGAATCAACCGGGACGACTTCGAATCCGTGCGGCCTTACATTCACGGCTTCGTCGTTCGCCGTCACGAAGAGGTGCCAAGCAACTGGCGCGCTCAATATACGCTTGACCATCTGCTTAAGGAATACGGCATCATCGGCATCAGCGAGATCGACACCCGGATGCTGACGAGAATCCTTCGCCAGCACGGCACGATGAAGGGGATTCTGACGACCGGCAACGAGCGCGTAGAAGAGCTCGCCGAGCGCCTGTCCGTCTCCTCGCTGCTGCGCGACCAAGTGGCCCGCACGTCGACGAAGACCGTCTTCTCCAGCCCGGGCAGCCGCGAGCGCGTCGTCCTGATCGACTACGGCGCGAAGAGCGGCATCCTGCGCGAGCTGACCCAGCGCGGCTGCGACGTCGTCGTCGTTCCCCACAACACGACCGCGGACGAGATTCGCCGCCTGTCTCCGGACGGAATTCAGCTGTCCAACGGCCCCGGCGATCCGAAGGACGTTCCTCATGCGGTGGAGACGATCCGCCAGCTGCTCGGCGAATTCCCGATCTTCGGCATCTGTCTCGGCCACCAGCTGTTCGCCCTCGCTTGCGGCGCGGATACCGACAAGCTGAAGTTCGGTCACCGCGGCGGCAACCATCCGGTCAAGGAGCTGGAATCCGGACGCTGCTTCATCACGTCCCAGAACCATGGATACACGGTGAAGGAAGAGTCCATCGTCGGCACCGACCTGGAAGTTACGCACATCAACAACAACGACAAGACGATCGAAGGCTTGAAGCATAAGAAGTTCCCGGCGTTCACGGTGCAGTACCATCCGGAAGCGGCCCCGGGTCCGTTCGACAACAGCTATCTTTTCGACCGCTTCATCCAGATGATTCGCGAACATAAATCCGCCAACCCGCAGCGTCCTCGTCAGGCGCAATTGGCGGAGGCGCTGAGAGGAGAACTGCAGTATGCCCAGAAATAAAGACCTCAAGAAAATTCTCGTTATCGGCTCCGGCCCGATCGTCATCGGACAAGCGGCGGAATTCGACTATGCCGGCACGCAGGCTTGCCAAGCTCTGAAGGAAGAGGGACTGGAAGTCGTCCTCATCAACAGCAACCCGGCCACGATCATGACCGACACGAACATGGCCGACAAAGTATACATCGAACCGATCAACCTGGAGTTCGTCTCCCAGATTATCCGCCAGGAGCGTCCGGACGGCCTGCTTCCTACGCTTGGCGGCCAAACCGGCCTGAACATGGCGGTCGAGCTCGCCCGCGCCGGCGTTCTGGAGCAAGAGAAAGTGAAGCTCCTCGGCACGCAGCTGACGGCGATCGAGAAAGCCGAAGACCGCGACCTGTTCCGCGAGCTGATGCGCGAGCTGGAACAGCCGGTACCGGAGAGCGACATCGTTACGACGGTTCAAGGAGCGGTCGACTTCGCGAACCGGATCGGCTATCCGGTCATCGTCCGTCCGGCTTACACGCTGGGCGGAACGGGCGGCGGCATCGTCGCCAACGAAGAAGAGCTGCGCGAGACGGTTGCGAACGGAATCCGTTACAGCCCGATCGGCCAGTGTCTGATCGAGAAATCGATCGCCGGCATGAAGGAAGTCGAGTACGAGGTCATGCGCGACGCGAACGACAACTGTATCGTTGTCTGCAACATGGAGAACCTCGACCCTGTCGGCGTCCATACGGGCGACAGCATCGTCGTGGCGCCGAGCCAGACGCTGTCCGACCGCGAGTACCAAATGCTCCGTTCGGCATCACTGAAGATCATCCGCGCCCTGAACATCGAAGGCGGCTGCAACGTACAGTTCGCGCTCGATCCTCAGAGCTACCAATACTACGTCATCGAAGTAAACCCGCGCGTCAGCCGCTCCTCGGCGCTTGCGTCGAAGGCGACGGGCTATCCGATCGCCAAGATGGCGGCGAAGATCGCGATCGGCTACACGCTGGACGAGATCGTAAACCCCGTCACGGGACAGACGTACGCTTGCTTCGAGCCTACGCTCGACTACATCGTCAGCAAAATCCCGCGCTGGCCGTTCGACAAGTTCACGGACGCCAATCGCAAGCTGGGCACGCAGATGAAGGCGACCGGCGAAGTCATGGCCATCGGCCGCACGTTCGAAGAGTCCATCCACAAAGCGGTCCGTTCCTTGGAGATCGGCGTGCACCGCCTGCTTCTGAAGGACGCGAACGAGCTAGATGACGAGACACTGACGACCCGCCTGGCGAAGCCGGACGACGAGCGCCTGTTCCTCGTAGCCGAAGCGTTCCGCCGCGGCTGGGGACTGCAGAAGATTCAAGACATCACTCGCATCGACTGGTGGTTCCTCGACAAAATCGAACGCATCATCTCCTTCGAGGACACGATCCGCAGAGAGCCCGGCTTGACCCAAGAGACGCTGTACCAAGCGAAGCGCATGGGCTTCACGGATCGCGCGATCGCCGAGCTCCGCAAGGAAGGCCAAGGCGCAAGCGCAGCCCATACGGCAGAAGCGGACGTTCGCGCGCTGCGCGTGCAGCAAGGGCTGAAGCCAGTCTACAAGATGGTCGACACCTGCGCGGCCGAGTTCGAAGCTTCGACTCCGTACTACTACTCGACCTACGAGACCGAGAACGAAGTGCTTCCGAGCACGAAGGAGAAGGTTATCGTTCTGGGCTCCGGTCCGATCCGGATCGGCCAAGGCATCGAGTTCGACTATTCGACCGTTCATGCGGTGTGGGCGCTTCGCAACGCCGGCTATGAAGCGGTCATCATCAACAACAACCCGGAGACGGTATCGACCGACTTCAATACGTCGGACCGCCTGTACTTCGAGCCTCTCTTCTTCGAAGACGTCATGAACGTCATCGAGCAAGAGAAGCCGGTCGGCGTCATCGTGCAATTCGGCGGACAGACGGCGATCAACCTGGCAGGCCCTCTGGCCAAGGCCGGCGTTCGCATCCTCGGAACCTCCCTGGAAAGCATCGACGAGGCGGAAGACCGCAAGAAGTTCGAAGCTCTGCTTCGCAAGCTGAACATCCCGCAGCCGAAGGGCAGCACGGTCACTTCCGTCGAAGAAGCGGTAGGCACGGCTCGCGAGCTAGGCTATCCGGTGCTCGTTCGCCCTTCGTACGTCCTCGGCGGACGCGCGATGGAGATCGTCTACTCCGACGATGAGCTGCTCGCTTACATGAAGGTCGCGGTCAAGATCAATCCGGAGCATCCGGTCCTGATCGACCGCTACATGCTGGGCAAGGAGATCGAGGTCGACGCGATCTGCGACGGCGAGACGGTTCTGATCCCGGGCATCATGGAGCACATCGAACGCGCGGGCGTTCACTCCGGCGACTCGATCGCGGTATATCCGCCGCAGACGCTGTCGGACGACATCAAGAACCAAGCGATCGACATCACGACGCGCATCGCGAAGGAACTGAAGACGGTCGGCCTGGTCAACATCCAGTTCGTCGTCTGGCAGGATAAGGTCTACGTCATCGAGGTCAACCCTCGCTCCTCGCGTACGGTTCCGTTCCTGTCCAAGGTGACGAACGTACCGATGGCGAACCTGGCGACCCAGGCGATCCTCGGCGTGAAGCTGAAGGATCTGGGCTATCAGGACGGCCTGTGGCCGGAAGACCAGTACGTGTCCGTCAAGGTGCCGGTATTCTCCTTCGCGAAGCTTCGCCGTGTCGACCCGACGCTGACTCCGGAGATGAAGTCGACCGGGGAAGTCATGGGACGCGACCGCTTCTTCGCCAAGGCGCTGTTCAAGGGCCTCATCGGCTCCGGCATGAAGATTCCGCAATCCGGCACGATCATCGCGACGGTATCCGACAAGGACAAAGAAGAAGCGATCGAGATCCTTCGCGGCTTCTACCAGCTCGGCTACAAGCTCATGGCGACGGGCGGAACGGCCGACGCGCTCGAGAAGGCGGGCATGCGCGTGAAGCGCGTGAACAAGCTGAGCGAGGGCTCTCCGAACATCCTCGACATGATCCGCACGGGCCAAGCGCAATTCGTCGTCAACACGCTCACGAAGGGCAAGACGCCGGAGCGCGACGGCTTCCGCATCCGCCGCGAAGCGGTCGAGAACGGCGTGGTCTGCTTGACCTCCCTCGATACGGTACGCGCTCTGCTCAACATGCTTGAGGCGCTTCGCTTCTCCAGCGAGCCGATGCCGGTTCTTCAGTAACGAACGGTTTTATGCCCGGTCTCCCCTGCGACAAGCGGGTGGGGCCCGGGCTTCTGTATGAATAGATAGCTAAAGGAGCGGGACAAAGTGACGACGAAGTTAACGCGGGAGCAAGCGGCAGCGAAAGTAATGGTAGCCTTGGACAAGCCGGACCGAAGCGCCGCTCTTCAGCTCGCCGAGCAGCTTCAAGGATCCGGCTGCTGGGCGAAGGTGGGAATGGAGCTCTTCTATGCGGCCGGACAGGATATCGTCCGGGAACTGAAGGCTCGGGGCTTCCGGGTTTTCCTCGACCTGAAGATGCATGACATTCCCAATACGGTCAGGGGAGGAGCTCGCAGCATCGCCAAACTCGGAGTAGACATGTTCAACGTCCATGCCGCAGGCGGCGCCGCCATGATGAGAGCCGCCGTTCAAGGCGTTCAGGACGCGCTCGATGCGGGCGAAACGGCAAACAAGCCTCTTATCATCGGAGTTACTCAGCTCACGAGCACGAATTTGACGACCTTGAATGAAGAGATCGGCATTCCGGGCACGGTAGAGGAGGCCGTTCTTCGCTACGCCCGCTTGACGAAGGAAGCCGGCCTCGACGGCGTCGTCGCTTCTCCGCTGGAAGTCGGCGCGATCAAGAACGCCTGCGGCTCCGCTTTCCTCACGGTCACTCCGGGCATCCGCCCGAAAGGCGCCGATGTCGGCGACCAGCAGCGCATCACCACGCCATCCGACGCGGTCAAGGGCGGCACCGACTATCTCGTCATCGGTCGTCCGATTACGGGAGCAGCCGATCCGGCTGCCGCACTTCAAACGATACTTAAGGAGATGAGCTCTTCCTATGACGACCGTTAAACTCGACCAACTTCCTGCCGAGATAGCCAAAGGCTTGCTCAGCATCGACGCCGTTGCCCTGCGCCCGCAGGAGCCGTTCACGTGGACTTCGGGCATCAAGTCGCCGATCTACTGCGATAACCGTCTCACGATGTCGTATCCGGCTATCCGGGACTTGATCGCGGAAGGCTTCGCGACCATTATCCGCGAGAAGTATCCGGACTGCCAAGCGGTAGCCGGCATCGCAACCGGCGGAATCCCGCACGCCGCATGGGTAGCGCAGAAGCTGAACCTGCCTATGCTGTACGTCCGCGACAAGGCGAAGGGACACGGCAAGACGAACCAAATCGAGGGCCATTTCGAGCCGGGGCAAAAAGTCGTCCTGATCGAAGACTTGATCTCCACCGGCGGCAGCTCCCTGAAGGCGGCGGTAGCCGTCCGCGAAGCCGGCTGCGAGGTGCAAGGCGTCGTCGCGATCTTCACCTATCAGTTCCGGAACGCGCTGGATGCGTTCGCCGCGGAGAGCATTCCTCTCGATACGCTGTCCAACTATTCGGCGCTCATCAAAGTTGCCGTGGAATCCGGAGCGATTCGCGAGGAAGACGTCGCCCGGCTTCAAGCTTGGCGCGAGAATCCGTCCGCTTACGGCGTATAACGATCCATCGTCGCAGTCCCCGGAATGTCGCTATTGGCGGCTTCCGGGGACTTTTTTTTTCACCCACTTGTCGTCAAGGTCCCTCAGCGAACTTCTTCCAGTTTACCTATCCCTATGTCGCCTCTCCCTTCCGCTCAGGAATCGATGGGGGGAGTATCAATCACGCGTTCGTCTTGTTAAAATGCTGCGCAAGAAAGTGACCGCCGCCACCAGCAACATTGGAAGAACGTAGCAGAGGTTGTCGAGAAGCGGCCAGACAACGTTCACCATTTCATTGAGCGAGGATTCTTTCGTGTAGGTCGTAACAGACAGAAGCAGGCAAACGAAGGCGATCGGCAAGGCGAACAACCGCTCATCGCGAAGATCCAACCATTCGACGACGGTACGCACTAGGATAAACAGCAGGATCGATGCTTTAAAGTAAAACCCGACGATAAGGGAGAATCCGATGACGGATTCGATTCGTTCGATGATTTCGCGAATGAAGATAAGGCGGGCAAGTTGAAAAAGCGAGTATTTGAGATCGCCGGATAACGGACCGAGAACCAGCAGGCTGCCGAGTATGGAGATCAGAAGCAGGAGTCCGTTGACGGATAAAGCGATATAAAGGTGTTTGCTTACTTTACGAGACTCCTCACGCCGGACGAGCGGGAGGATAAAAGCGAAGACGATCAGTTCGGAATAGGGAAATCCGTAGGCGATATAGGCGGCCTGAAGCACGGGGCCGATGCCGTTAGGCAAGACAGGAAGAAGAAAGTCGGGTTGATAAAGGTTCGATACCATAATTAATACGATGAAGATGAAGGCGACCATCAACGTGAGAAGCAAGGCCGACATCCGGGCTATGACGACGATTCCGGCTCTCGCGGTGAGAGAAATCATGATGAACATCAGCGCGTGAACGACACTTGTAGGTGTTTCCTTCAGCATTGTACTCTTGAAAAATAAACCGATCTCGCTGACGATCCCGGCTACGTTCCAGAACATGACGAGAACGATGGGGATCATAAGCAGATTGGCGGGAATTGTGCCGAGCGCGAGTCGACAGCTCGAGAGCAGCGACAGATCCGGGTTCTTCCGATAAAGGTACAATAAACAGGCGAGCAATAACGCTCCCATGCTCCAGGCGATAATCAAGGAGAGCCAAGCGCCGGCCCCGGCCGCATGCGTAAGCGGCGACGGGATAAGCACGATCGAGGAGCCCGTCATGAAAAAAAGAAACAGCGTGGCCATCTGAATGGAACTGATGCTTGCCGGTCGATTCATGCTAACCATGCTCCTCCTTCGCATTGCGGATTTATCGTCATCCCGTACCGATTAAGACAACGATTTCACCAATTTTCCAGCCGGGCCTTTGAGTAAATCGAACAGGGTGCTCAGATTGGGCCATTCCTGCCTTCGGGCGACAAAGACGATGCCCAGATAGAGCGCAACCGCCAGCAGGGAACCATATGCGACCTTCTCGCGGAAACGGGCCAGGCGGTACTGCTTTAGATCGGCTGTTACCATGACAAAAGCGAGAACGGCGACATACGCGATTTTGTCCAACATCCTCTTTAATCCTCCTCTTGGCTAAAAGGCGTTCCGATGTCCATCCCGGTGCCGACGATTTCCGTCTCGACTTCGAAACGGAAGCGACATTCCGCGAATTTCTTGTTCCAGGACGATTCCCATTGCTTCCACAGACTCGGATGCCGACTGGCGATTCGATTGCCGATCCCGAGCGCATCCGTCTCGTACTGCTGAAGGATCGAGACGGTGTGCTCAAGCCGCTTCTGCACCAAGCCGCTGACTCGCTCCTCGAATCTCTTCGTGTCTTTTGGCGAATCAAGCCTTGTGCATTGCAGTTCGCCGACCGTACCCCGGATCCGAATTCGCATCCCGACCAAGACTTGACCATCTCCATCGATGGAGACCTTCGTCTTGTTGGAGAACGACAACGCTTCAAGCGATTCCGCCGTGCCGATTCGCGGCGGAGACGCCCCTTCGCAGGGAACAGTCAAAATGCCGGAGCGATAGCGATTGTCGAGCATCATGAACGCAGCCGTATCTTTGTCATCCAGCATCCCCGCAAGCTTGCCTTTTCTCAGAATGGCAAGGCCGGAGATAATCGGTTTGTCCCGGCCTTCGTCTTGATGCAGGAAGGGAATAATGGCGACCCGAACCGGACTCTTCAGGTGAATCGCCAGATCGAACAGCGGAATGCCGGACGTTTTCGCCGAATAGTGGGCTCCCTCCGTCTCCATGCGCTTATATTGCTGACCGATCGTTTCCTCGATAAACGGCTTGATATTAAGAAACCGCCCAGCGTCGCTCTGAGCGACAAAAGGAAGCACGGTACCTCGAGGCTCATGGTCTCTGGAGAAGAAGTCTAGAACTTCTCCGGCTTCATGAGATTGCAGCAGCCTCTCTCCGAGCAGAATAACGCGCATATGATCCCATTTGGCTTTGCGTCCGAGCTTCATGGGAATTTCCCGGACCGCTTCAAACAGAGAGTCTCCGCTGGTTTTGATCGTTAGTCCCCGTTTCTCGGACGGCTTGGAGGACCCCCCCGCAGACATGGAGTTGGTGGGATTATAAAACAGAGTCTCGAGGGCAAAGGTTCCATCTTCCGCCGAATCTATCGCGACCCCTTGAACATACCCGTACGCATCCATCTCTTTGTTATCCCAGCAACCGGATAGACAGAATGCGACCGACAGGACGGCAGCCAACGAGAGCAATGGCTTGAGCTTCATGGCCGCCGTTCATTCGCCGGCCTCTTCCGCAAGGACGGCCGAGCATCGCGCCGGGAAGGAACAAAGAGCGAGTTCCTAAATTTTATAGGTTTCAAAGGCGCTAGAGGCGACAGGTAAGGCTCTCCAAGGGAATGGAGGCAGGTCAGATGAAGATATATCAAGAGGAAGCCGACCATAATGCCCAGTCCTCCGAAGGAAGCGGCAAGGAACATTAACGGGAATCGCAGGATTCGAAGAGCGATAGCCATGTTGTACTGAGGCAGAGCAAACGATGCGATGCCGGTCAGGGCTACGACGATTACCATAACGGGAGATGCGATCTGCGATTGAATCGCCGCTTGGCCGATAACCAAGGCTCCGACTATGCTGACCGCGGAGCCGATCGGCCGGGGGAGACGAATGCCGGCTTCCCTAAGCATCTCGAAGAAAAATTCCATGATCAGGGCTTCGACCATTGCCGGGAACGGAATGCCTTCTCTTGTGTTTAATATGGCCAAAAGCAAAACGGTAGGAATCAGCTCCGAGTGGAAGGTCGACAGAGCGATATACGTGCTCGGCAGAAGCAAGGCAATAATAAAAGCGCTTATACGCAGAAAGCGGATCAGCGTCGAGTAGACGATTCCGTAATAATAATCCTCGCTGGCCACAAAGAACTCCATAAAACTTGCCGGACAAATCAAGACGGAAGGGCTTCCGTTCACCAGCGCGACGATTTTTCCTTCCAACAAGGCCGCGACGGCCGTATCGGGACGTTCGGTATAGCGCACTTGCGGGAATGGAGACAGACGAGAGCTGCTTATCCAACTTTCCAAGTAAGACACATCGAGTATTTCTTCGGCAGAGATGCCTTTCAAACGAAGACGGAATTCGTCCAGGGCAGCCGGATTTACGACGTTATCCAAATATCCGTAGGCAACCCGCCTGCGAGTATTCGCCCCGGCATTAAAGAAGTGGAATTTCAGTCGGCTAGTTTTCAGCAGGTTCCGGATCACTCCGATGTTGCTGTCGAGATCTTCAATCGTGCTGGCATGCGGCCCCTGCACGTTCGGCTCCGTAATCGGCTCGGACACTTGGCGTTGGGCGATATCGAGCGCTTGGAACCCCAATGCGCGGTTCCAGCCTTCGAGGAACACGACGACATAACCGTCCAATATGCCGGCGACGGCTCGGGTGATGTTCATTAACAGCTCTGCAGCCGGCTCGGCGGTGCCATGATTCTCGAAGAAATCGATAAATTCTTCTAAGCGGACGGATTCGGCCGATCCGATGCGCTGGGTCGTCAGATTCTGGAGCGCATCCTTAAAGTCGTTATGCCGGCGGTGGTTGACCAGCGTATCCAGAAAAACGGAACAGGCCCCGTTCTCCAGACCGATTCCGAAATTCCAAGGGAAAATCTTCAAATCCCCGCATTCCGCGAAGATTCGCTTTATGATCTCCATGTTGTCGCTTAATCGGCGGGAAATAGGTAAATCGTCAAGCTTTTCGCCATTAGGATGAGTGGAAGGATGATTCGTCATTGCGGCGCTCCTTTGCAATTGCACATGTCTTCCATGTATATCCTTTCCATAGCGGTATCTCCTATGCAATCGATATCAGACTAGAGACAGAGCTCTCCCCTTATCTCCAGCTCGGTAAATTCCTATTTGTCCCTCCTGTTTGAACCTTTCGTTCTCCGGGGAATAGGATGAAACGATAGTCAAGGACGAAAGGATAGATCGCGATGCATCAACTATTAGAGAATTTATGGAACGCAACGGACGACCTCCTCTATCGGGTTCGGATTTACGACCGCAATCTTGCTTATTCGGATGAAATCGTAAAGATGGATGAACTTCATCGTAAAATAGAAAGTTTACGGGTGTCGGACGATGAGCGGCTCGTCGCGTTCGGGGTCGATAAGCTCAAGGAGATGAGGACCCGCCTGCTGACGATGATGGAGGACCTGCTGTTTACCGCCTGATGGAGAAGCTTATCCTCGCATTCCCCCTTAAAGACGGTCCTTAGCGGTCTGGACGACACAGACCCAAGGACCGTTTTGCGTTGCCCAGGCCATTCGCTTGACGAGCCCATGGGAGAAACCGATATACTGTAAGGGCGGCTTTTCAAGAAATGAGCATCGACGGAGGATTAGCATGAACTTTAAAAAACGTTTAATCATCGATACGGATACGGCGGGGGACGACGTCACTTCGATTCTGTTCGGCTTGCTCTGGCCCGGGGTCAAGGTGGAAGCGATCACGACGGTGATGGGGAACATTACGGTCGGCCAGTGCACGATAAACGCGCTGACGACGGTCGAGCATGCGGGACGGAGCGGGGAGGTACCCGTGTTCGAAGGCTGCGACAGGCCGCTGCTAAGACCGCTCGTGCAAGCGGCTTACGTGCACGGAGCGGACGGAATGGGCGAGACGAACTTCCCGCTGCCTAGGCAGAAGGCGGAAACGGAGCATGCGGCTAACGCCATCGTCCGGCTGCTGAACGAATACCCGGGCGAGCTGGAGATCGTGGCGCACGGACCTCTGACCAATCTGGCCGTCGCCTATATGCTGGATCCGTCTATCGTACATAAAGTGAAAAAAGTATGGGTCATGGGAGGCTCCTGCCACTTCCGCGGGAACATCACTTCTACGGCGGAATTCAATTTCTACGTCGATCCCGAGGCGGCGCAGATGGTATTCCAAGCCGGCTTCCCGATCGCGATGGTCGGCTGGGACGTATGCGTCCGCTACGCGCTGGTAGGAGGGGAGGATCTGGAGAAGCTGAAGCGAATAGATACCGAGGTCTCCAGGTTCTACCACCAGGTCAACCGCAAAGCGCTGGAGTTCAACCTGGCGAACGGCTTGGAGGGCGTGACGCATCCGGATTCCGTGACGATCGCGATGTGCATCCGGCCGGAGCTGATCTTGAAGTCGGGTCATTACCCGGTGGAGATCGAATGCCATAGCGAAGCGAATCGGGGGTTCAGCGCGGTGGACACGAGACCGGCACCCGAGAACACGCCGGCCTGGAGCGGAGAACGCCCGCGTTCGGAGGTCGTGCTGGAGAGCGATTACCGGGAATTCTACCGCATGCTGACCGCGATGCTCAGCGGCGACTTCAGCGAATTCGCGGCGTCATAATATCGGAAGGCTCCGCGGACAACGCCGCGGAGCCTTCCTTTTGCCAAAACTTGCGTGTCTACCGGAACCCTACGATTTGATAGGATGATACTATCCTATTAAATTGAGGTGCTTGTTCCTTGAGATTCGCTCGTAGTCGCCGCGTCCTTCTGCCTCTAATCGCGGCGTTAACCCTTGGGGCCGGAAGCCTGCCGATCGCCCCCGATGCCGCTTCCGCGGCTTCTTCCTTGCCCTTCGACGATATTTCCGCCAGCTATGCCAAAGACGACATTGCCGCCCTCGCCTCCAAAGGCATCGTAGGCGGAACGGGCGAACGGCTCTACGAGCCCGGCAAGCCGGTGACGAGAGCGGAGTTCGCGGCCATGCTCATCCGGCTGTTCGGCTTGGAAGAGACGAACAATGCGATCGCCTCTTTCCGGGACGTGGTGCCTTCCGACTGGTTCTACGGGGCGGTTCAAGCGGCATCCAATCTGGAGCTTGTCGCCGGAACGAGCGCAACGGCATTTCAGCCAAAGGCTTCGATCACGAGAGAGCAAGCGGCCGTCATTCTGGCGCGGGGGCTCGCGCTGAGCGCGAACGGCACCTCGGCTGTCCGCTTCCCGGATGCCGGCTCGATCTCCGCCTATGCGAAAGCTTCCGTGCAGGCGGCTTCCCTAGCGGGTCTTCTGAAAGGCGACGAGAACGGGAATTTCCGGCCGACGGCTTTATTGACCCGTGCGGAGATCGCGGTCGTGTTCCGCCGAATCCTGCAAACCGACGATTGGGAGAGCCGGTTCGGCGCGACCGCTTCCGCCGTGCCGCAGCTCGGCTGGCAATACCAGCAGACGCTCGCCGAGTACAAGGCCAGCATCTCCCGCTCCTCGGTCAATACCTTGGTTCCCCGCGTGTTTTTCCTCGATTCCGCTTCTGATATAACCGACCATACGGATTCGGCTCTGCTAAGCTGGGCGAATTCGAGCGGCAAGCAGGTGTGGGGCATGTTCGGCAACCGTTTCGACGCGGATAGGACCCATGCGATGCTGAGCAGCCCGTCCAACCGCCAGAAGATCGTGTCGCAAGCCGCCGCTCTCGTCGTAAAGCACGGAATGGACGGCCTTAATCTGGACTTCGAGAACGTGTACGGAGAAGACCGCAATTCGATGACTTTGTTCGTAGAAGAATTGGCGTCCGCGCTGCATAAGTCCGGCGCCGTGCTGTCGGTCAACGTTTCTCCCGATCTGGGTACGGACTGGACGGAAGCGTTACATTACGAGGAGATCGGGGATGCGGCGGACTACGTCGTTCTGATGGCCTACGACGAGCACTGGGGCGGCTCTCCCGTGGCGGGCTCGGTGTCGTCGCTGCCTTGGCTGAAATCGGGCTTAAATAAGCTGCTGAATGAAGTCCCGGCCGAAAAAACGATAGTGGCGCTTCCCTTTTACACGAGAGACTGGACGATCGGGCCCGCGGTGAGTTCGACGGAGCTTGAGATCGGCGAGCAGAACGAGCTCATCCGATCGCTTGCGTCCGCGTCCAAAACGTGGGATTCCTCGGTCGGCCAATACGTGTTCGCCTACGCAAAGGGGGAAACGACGCACCGGATTTGGACGGAAGAAAGCCGCTCCCTGACCGCGAAAGTACGCGAATCGATAAAGCTGGGAGCGGCAGGCTTCGCTTATTGGTACATCGGCGCCGATTCGGCGGACGTATGGCCGAGTATCCGCAACGCGATGAAATACGAGTCGTTCGGCTTCGATTGATCGATTAGCCCTGCAAGGAAGACCGCCAGGCTTTGATGTCGTTGTTCAGCTCGGTCAGGTCGGGAACGGCCGTGTCCTCGTCCTTAAGCTCGTATTCGCTCTTAAGGCGAAGGATGCGGTAGACGCTCTCGTCGATTCTCGATTCGTCCAGCTTGCCGCTTTCGACCGCTTGCAGGAGAGAGTCGCGAACGGTCTTCATTTTATCGTATCCATGGGCGACGAGCAGGATGTCGCAGCCGGCTTTCACGGCATCGACGGCCGCTTCTTTAAGCGTATAGTTCTTCGCGATGGCGCCCATCGTCAAGTCGTCGGTCACGACGACGCCGTCGTATCCCATTTTGTCCCGCAGCCAATGTCCCACTAACTCCGAAGAGAGGGAGGCGGGCTTATCCGGATCCAGCTTCGGGTACAGGATGTGGGCGACCATGATCGCTTCGACGCCGTTCTCGATGGCCTTCTGGAACGGAATCCATTCCAGCTTGGCGAGCTCCTCGGCCGTCTTGTCGACGACGGGCAGATCGAGGTGCGAGTCGACGGAGGTGTCGCCATGGCCGGGAAAATGCTTCGCTACAGGAATCACGCCGCCCTCGCGCAGCCCCTTGAGCTCCGCGGTACCGAAGTAGGCGACCAGGGTTGGCGAGCTGCCGAAGGAACGCGATCCGATGACGGGGTTATCCGGGTTGCTGTTCACGTCCAGCACGGGAGCGAAGTCGAGATTGAAGCCGGCGGATTGCAGCTCCCGCGCCAGGAGACGGCCCATCTCGCCGGCGAGACGGTCCTCTTTGGCCGCGCCGACGACCTCATTGGCCGGAATGTCTTCGTAGCTGTCCGGAAGCCTGCTGACCTTGCCTCCTTCCTGGTCGACGCTCACGAAGAGGGGAACCGAATAGTCCCCATTGGCCTCCTTAAGCGAATTGATGAGGGAGACGGTACCCTTGAGCGTGCCGACGTTGCGGGAGTATAAAATAATTCCGCCGACATGGGAATCGGCGATCATCGAACGTCCTTCGGCGTCGAGAGTCTTGCCGTCGATGCCCGCGATCAGCATTTGGCCGATCTTCTCGGGCAGGCTAAGCTTCTTCACCTGCTCCGCGATGGGATCGTCGATCCCGGTCGGCGAGGAGGACGGCGACGGCGAAGGGGATGCAGGAACGGACGGAGAGGGCGAGTCCGCAGGCGGAACAGGCGTATCCGTCCCGGGTTGGGACTGCCCCGCTGACGACGGCTGGCTTGGCTCGCCGGAGGGAGCCGTGTCTCCGGAGCCGTTGCCGCATCCCCCCAAGACCAGCAGCACGGCTATGGCTAACAGCGTCCATCGGCAATGGATGCTTCGTTTCGTATTCATGCTTGGCATTCCTCCTTTATACGAAGGATAAGACGGTTCAGCCGGCCTTCAGGTTCATTCTGGCCCTTCTCGGGTCGTTTGTTACCCGACTCGACGAAGAAAGCTCCGTTTCCCGCGGCCAAGCCGAAGGGAGCGGAGCTTTCTTGCTTTATGAGGGTTATGCCTTGGGAACCTCGAACGAGCTCTTGAGCGACACGATCCGGTTGAACACCGGACGGCCCGGCTCTCCGAACTTCGAATCCACGTTGAAGTATCCGTGCCGGAAGAACTGGAACTTGTCTTGGGCGACCGCATCCTTCATGCCCGGCTCGACGAAGCCCTGCAGCGTCTCGAGAGAATTCGGGTTGATTCGCTCCAGGAAGGAGGTGTCCTCGTCGTCGTCCTCGTCGTTGATGAGGGGCTCGAAGAGGCGGAACTCCGCCGGAACGGCTTGGGAGGCTTCGACCCAATGGATCGTTCCCTTGACCTTGCGCCCGGTGAAGCCGGAGCCGCTCTTCGTCTCGGGATCGTACGTGCAGCGAAGCTCGACGACTTCGCCGGCTTCGTTCTTGACGACTTCCTCGCACTTGATGAAGTAAGCGTGCTTCAGCCGGACTTCGTTGCCCGGGAACAAGCGGAAGTACTTCGGCGGGGGCGTCTCCATGAAGTCGTCCTGCTCGATGTAGATCTCGCGGGAGAACGGGATTTGGCGGTTGCCCAGCTCTTCGTTCTCCGAGTTGTTCTCGGCTTCCAGCAACTCGACTTGGCCTTCCGGGTAGTTCGTGATGACGACCTTCAGAGGACGAAGGACGGCCATCGTGCGGGGCGCCTTCAGCTTCAGGTCCTCGCGGATGAAGTGCTCGAGCATCCGCTCGTCGACGACGCCGTAGCTCTTCGCGACGCCGATCTCGCGGCAGAACGCGCGGATCGCTTCCGGCGTGTAGCCCTTGCGTCGGAGGCCGGAGATCGTCGGCATGCGCGGATCGTCCCAGCCGTCGACGACCTTCTCGTCGACGAGCGCCTTCAGCTTGCGCTTGCTCATCACGGTGTTCGTGATGTTCAGGCGGTTGAACTCGTATTGGCGAGGCTTCGCCTCCATCTCGCATTGCTCGACGACCCAATCGTAGAACGGGCGTTGGTCCTCGAATTCCAGCGTGCAGATGGAATGGGTAACGCCTTCGATGGCGTCCTCGAGCGGGTGGGCGAAAGCATACATCGGGTAGATGCACCAAGCGTCCCCCGTATTATGATGATGCGCGTGAACGATCCGGTAAATGACCGGGTCGCGCATGTTGATGTTCGGAGACGACATGTCGATCTTCGCCCGAAGCACCTTTTCCCCATTGCCGAATTCGCCCTTCTTCATCCGTTCGAACAGCTCGAGGTTCTCCTCCACGGCGCGGTCCCGGTACGGGCTGTTCGTTCCCGGCTCGCTCAGCGTGCCGCGGTTCTCGCGAATCTGATCGGCCGTTTGGTCGTCGACGTAAGCGAGTCCCTTGCGGATGAGAAGAAGAGCTCGTTCGTACATTTGACCGAAGTAGTCGGACGCGAAGAAGAGTCCGTCCCACTCGAAGCCGAGCCACTTGACGTCCTGCTTGATCGACTCGACGTATTCGACGTCTTCCTTGACGGGGTTCGTATCGTCGAAGCGCAGATTGGTCCGGCCTTTGAATTCGTCGGCCAGCTCGAAGTTGAGGCAGATCGACTTGGCATGACCGATATGCAGATAGCCGTTCGGCTCCGGCGGGAAACGGGTCACGACCTCGGTGACGCGCCCGGCCGCGAGATCCTCCACGACGATGTTTTTAATGAAGTTGTTAGATGATGCCGTTTTGCTCTCCAATCCGACCAACCTTTCTCGCGTAAAACTTGTTATTTCTTCATCATACACAAAATATCCCTCCCTTATAAAGAGGGAGCGAAAAAAAACAGGCGCTCTGCCGTATTCCGCCTGCGATTGAAGGCGCTTTCTGAGAAAAATGCCGAAATCCTTCTCATGTTTCTCATAAAATCTACCTAAAGCCGTAACTTTTTCCCGGATTGGATCGTTAATATTGTTGGAAGTGCAACTGGAAGAGGGAGGGAATTCGGATGCTCGCTTGGAAGCCGCGCAGGAAGAAGCGGGAAGAACCGGGCGGCAGCCTGGAAGAGGCAGGGAAGATTGGGACAAGCGCGGAGGAGGGGCATGAGGGAGAAGAGAACAAAGAACCGCTTCTCGTCGTGCAAGGCGTGGAACGCTCTTTCGATGTGGGCTCTCAGAAGCTCAGGGTTCTGAAGGGCATCGATCTTAAGCTTTACCCGCAACAGCTCATCATGCTGAAGGGCCGATCGGGCTCGGGCAAGACGACGCTGATGAATTTAATGGGCGGCCTCGATACGCCGTCGCAAGGCCAAATTTGGTTCCGCGGCCAGCCGTTCCACGAATGGGACGACGACAAGAGAACCTCCGTGCGGCGGAAGGACATCGGCTTTATTTTCCAAGCGTATGCCTTGATGCCGCTGCTCTCCGCCTACGAGAACGTCGAGCTGTCGATGAGAATGGCGGGCATTCCGCGTTCGGAGTGGAAGGCGCGAGCCACTTCCTGCCTGGAGCTCGTCGGCTTGGGCAAGAGAATGCATCACCGCCCGTCCGAGATGTCCGGGGGCGAGCAGCAGCGGGTCGCCATCGCCAAGGCGATCGCGCACAAGCCCAGCCTCCTGCTCGCGGACGAGCCGACGGCGGAGCTCGATTCCCAGATGGCCGCGCAGGTGATGGCGGTATTCCGGGAGATCGTCGCGACGGAGAAGATCTCGATCTGCATGACGACACACGATACGACCATTATGGAGGTAGCAGACCATGTCTACGAGATGGTGGACGGCGTTTTCGCCCAAGGGTGAGCGTCAATCAATGAAGAAATCCAAAGTCGGCCTGCTGGCCGTCCTCTCGCTGTCCGTCGCGGTGACGGGCTGCAGCCTGCTGCCGGACGAACCGGTCGAGGAGGATCTGTCCGCGATTCAGCTGCCGCAGATCTCCAAGAGGCCGGAATACGAAGTGACGACGAAGACGCTCGAGAAGAAGGCTTCTTTCTCGGCTAAGCTTCTGTCCACGCAGGAGAAGTCGATTTATTACACTTCGAAGAGTTTAAACGGCAAGTTTATCAAGAAGCTCTACATACAGAACGGGGGCAAGGTGGAGGCCGGACAGGTCATCGCGGAGCTGGACGTGGAGGATATGAAGAAGACTCTGCGCGACCAGCGCCTCGCGATGAGGAAATCCGAGCTCGCCATGAAGGAGACGATCCGCAAGAAGGACGAGATGGATCCGATCGAATTCGAAGAGCAGCAGATCGCGTTCGAGGAGCAGCGCCAGGCGATCGCCGATCTGGAGCAGGACATCGCGGACGCGGTGCTGACGGCTCCGTTCGCCGGCGAGGTGGTCTCCCTTACCGCCAAGGAAGGCGATGCGGTCGAAGCTTACAAGCCGCTCGGAGTGCTCGCCAATCCCAGCCAATTGATCGTCGCCGCGGAGCCCTCGAAGGATTACCTGGAGATGATCACGGTCGGCATGGAAGCGCAGATCGACTTGAACGGCACCGGCACGGTAACGGGCAAGGTGAAGAGCCTGCCGACGAATACCGAGAGCAACAACGGCCAGAACGGCGGAGCGACGAACGTGAAGACCTTGGATCAATACCTTCTGATCGAGGTGAAGGATCTTCCCAAGACGGCGGTTCGCGGAACTTTCCTGACGGTGTCGATCATCCTCAGCCGCAAGGAGAACGCGATCGTCATTCCGCTCTCCGCCCTTCGCACGGTCGGAGCCCGCACCTACGTTCAAGTCACCGAGCCCGACGGAACCAAGCGAGAGGTGGACATTGAGGTCGGCCAGCAGACCTCGACGGACGCCGAAGTGCTGCAAGGACTGACGCCGGGGCAGAAAGTCGTGGGGCAATAACGGATGGGGGCGCTGATCCGATTCCTTTTCCGCAAGATGTGGAATACGCGATGGCTGACGCTCAGTACACTGGCCGGACTGCTCCTCGCCGTCGCGTTCACGACAAGCATTCCGATGTACGCGGACGGGGCGCTTAAGCGAGTCGTCGCGCAATCGCTTCAGGAGAACAGCGAAGGACTCCCCGCGGGAGCCTTGCGGGTGCTCTATCAATCGACGGACGGCAAGACCGATATGGAAGGCTTTCGGAACGTCGACAAGTACATCACCGAAGACATACCGGCGAAGATCGGCTTCCCTCGGCAGGCGACTCAGAACAGCCTGACGATCCGGAGCGCCGACGTGCAGCCGGAGGATCCGAGCACGGTGGACGCGAGCCGGACCCGCAAGATGACGCTGAGCTCCTTCAGCGGCTTGAAGGATCAGGTCGAGCAGAGCGGGGGCAAGTGGTTCGCGGACCGGGCGGGCAGCGACGGAACGCTGCAAGCCGTCATGATGGAGGAGGCGATGTTCCGCAACGATCTGCACGTTGGCGACGTGTTGCTCTATCCCATCTATTCGGGCCTTAATATCACTCTGCGGGTCGAAATCGTCGGCACCTTCAAGCCGAAGGAGGATTCCGGCAGCTATTGGTACCAAGGGTTCGATAGCCTGATGTCGACTTTGTTCATCGCCGAGCCGGCGATGAAGGAGGACCTGGTCGCGAAGCAGGGCATTCCGCTGCAGATGGCGAGCTGGTATGCGGCATACGATCTGAGAGAGATCAAGACGAGCCAGCTCTCGCCTCTGGCGGACACGCTCGGCCGCATCGACATCGACGTGTTCCAGAAGCTGAACGGAACGCACCTGGACATCTCCTTCGAGGAGATGCTGGGGGAATTCCGAAGAGATAGCCTTCAGCTTCAAACGATGCTGTTCACGCTGGCCGCGCCGATGATCGCGATGGTGTTCTACTTCATCACCATGAACGCCCGCCAAGCGCTGGAGAAGCAGCGCTCCGACATCGCGGTCATGCGCAGCCGGGGAGCCGGCAAGCGCCAGATTCTGCTTATTTTCTTAATGGAAGGCATTCTTCTCGGGGTGATCTCGCTGCTGGCGGGACCGTTTATCGGCTGGTTCATGGCCAAGAGCATCG
>Ga0065721_10049472_pt1 | contig 33607 bp, 30 predicted proteins | sample Mesricmetagenome_FD_59108 | JGI IMG/M metagenome (GOLD analysis project Ga0065721, IMG submission 59108) | Mesophilic microbial community from rice straw/compost enrichment Sample: eDNA_1 v2 (version 2) | ecosystem: Engineered > Solid waste > Grass > Composting > Bioreactor | place: USA: Davis... | reverse complement strand
CGCGGCCGGTGGCAGTGGCGCGGGCAGCGGTCCCGGCGCAGCGGCCGCGGGCAGCCAGGAGCCTGGCCGCGGGCTGCGGGTCGCCGCGGCGGCCTCGAACGCGGAAGCACTGCGATGAACCTCTCGGAACTGTTCATCCGCCGTCCGGTGATGACGGTGCTGCTGAACCTGGCCATCGTCGTGGCCGGCGTGCTGGCCTTCGGCCGCATCCCGGTGGCGGCGCTGCCCAGCTACAACACGCCGGTCATCAACGTCTCGGCCTCGCTGCCCGGAGCCAGCCCCGAGACCATGGCCACCTCGGTGGCGCTGCCGCTGGAAAAACAGTTCCAGACCATTCCCGGGTTGGCCGTCATCAGCTCCGCCAGCCAGCTCGGCAGCACCTCGGTGACGCTGGAGTTCGATGAGGGCCGCGACATCGACGCCGCGGCGGTGGACGTGCAGGCCGCGCTGCTGCGTGCGCAGCGCCAGCTGCCGCAGGACATGACGCAGCCGCCCTCGTACCGCAAGGTCAACCCGGCCGACGCGCCGGTGCTGCTGCTGTCGCTGACCACGCCGGCCATGAGCCTGTCCGAGCTCAACGACTACGCCGAGCACCTGATCGCGCCCACGCTGTCCACGCTGCCGGGCGTGGCGCAGGTCAACATCTACGGCCAGAAGCGCTTCGCGGTGCGGGTGCGCGTGCTGCCCGAGCAGCTCGCGTCGCGCAACATCGGGCTGGACGAGGTGGCCAGCGCGCTGCGCGCGGCCAACGCCAACACGCCCGTGGGCACGCTGGAGGGGCCGAGCCAGACGCTGACGCTGCAGGCCAACCGCCAGCTGCGCAACGCCGCGGAGTTCGCGGAAGTGATCGTTGCCACGCGCAACGGCAACGCCGTGCGGCTGCGCGACGTGGCGCAGGTCGAGGACAGCTTCGAGACGCTCAAGACCTACGCCAGCTTCAACGGCGAGCGCTCCATCACCCTGGCCATCCAGCGCCAGCCCGACGCCAACACCGTGCGCGTGGTGGACTCGGTGCGCGCGGCGCTGCCGTCCTTCCAGGAGCAGCTGCCGCAGTCGGTAAAGGTGAACCTGGTCAACGACCGCTCGGTGTCGATCCGCGAGGCGCTGCACGACGTGAACCTCACGCTGCTGGGCACCGTGGCGCTGGTGGTGCTGGTGATCTTCCTGTTCCTGCGCCGCTTCGTGGCCACCGTCATCCCGTCGCTGTCGTTGCCGGTGTCGCTGGTGGGCGCGCTGTCGCTGCTGTGGGGCCTGGGCTACTCGCTGGACAACATCTCGCTGCTGGGCCTGACGCTGGCGGTGGGCCTGGTGGTGGACGACGCCATCGTGATGCTGGAGAACATCATCCGCCACGTGGAGGAGGGCGTGCCGCCGTTCCAGGCCGCGCTGCGCGGCTCGCGCGAGGTGGGCTTCACCATCATCTCGATCTCCACCTCGCTGATCGCGGTGTTCATCCCGATCTTCTTCATGCCCGGCGTCATCGGGCTGCTGTTCCACGAGTTCGCCGTGGTGGTGTCGCTGGCGATCGTGGTGTCGGCCTTCGTGTCGCTGACGCTGGTGCCGATGCTGGCCAGCCGCTTCCTGAGCGACGAGGCGCACAAGAAGCCGCCGGGGCTGCTGGTGCGCGGCTTCGAGCACGCCTTCGACGCGGTGCTGCGCCTCTACACCCGCACGCTGGACCTGGCGCTGCGGCACCGCGGCGTGGTGATGCTGGTGGCCGCGGGCACCTTCGCCGCCACGGCCTGGCTGTTCGTCACCATCCCCAAGGGCTTCTTCCCCGAGGAGGACATCGGGCAGATCAGCATCACCACCGAGGCCTCGGAGGACATCTCCTTCCCGGCCATGGTGCAGCTGCAGGACCGCGCGGCCGAGATCATCCGGCGCGACCCCAACGTGCTGAGCGTCAACTCCTTCCTGGGCGGCAGCAACGCGAGCAACAACGGGCGCATGTTCATCAACCTCAAGCCGCGCGGCGAGCGCAAGCCGATGAAGGAGGTGGTGGACGGGCTGCGGCGCGAGCTGCGCGCGGTGGCGGGCCTCAACGTCTTCATGCGCCCGGTGCAGAACCTGCAGCTCGGCGGCCGCTCCAGCAAGGCGCAGTACCAGTACATCCTGCAGAGCGTGCAGGCCGGCGAGCTCAACGACTGGGCCGTGAAGCTGCAGGAGAAGCTGCGCGTGGACCCGCTGTTCCGCGACGTCACCAGCGACGCGCAGCTGCGCGGGCTGCAGGCGTCCCTGTCCATCGACCGCGACCGCGCCAACACGCTGGGCGTGTCCATCGACGCGGTGCGCACCGCGCTGTTCAGCGCCTTCGGCGAGCGGCAGGTCTCCACCATCTACACCAGCGCCGACAGCTACCAGGTGATCATGGAAGCGGCGCCCGAGGCCAAGCGGGACGAGGCCGACCTCTCGCGCATCTACGTGCGCTCCTCCGCCGGCACGCTGGTGCCGCTGTCGGCCTTTGCGACGGTGTCGCGCACGGTGGGGCCGATCTCGATCAACCACGTGGGGCAGCTGCAGGCGGTGACGGTGTCCTTCAACCTCGCGCCGGGCGCGGCGCTGGGCGACGCCACGGCCAACCTGGAGCGCTACCGCACCGAGCTGGGCATGCCCGAGTCGATCATCACGCGCTACGGCGGCGACGCGGCGGTGTTCAAGAGCTCGCAGGGCAGCCAGGCGATATTGATCGTGGCGGCGCTGCTGGTGATCTACGTGCTGCTGGGCGTGCTCTACGAGAGCTACATCCACCCGCTGACGATCCTGGCCGGGCTGCCCTCGGCGGCGGTGGGCGCGCTGCTGATGCTCAAGTTCTTCGGTATGGACCTGACGCTGATCGCCACCATCGGCATCCTGCTGCTGATCGGCATCGTCAAGAAGAACGCGATCATGATGATCGACTTCGCGCTGGAGGCGCAGCGCGAGCGCGGCATGAAGCCGGTGGAGGCGATCCGCGAGGCCTGCATCCTGCGCTTCCGCCCGATCATGATGACCACGCTGGCGGCGCTGATGGGCGCGCTGCCGATCGCCATGGGCATCGGCGCCGGCGCCGAGCTGCGCCAGCCGCTGGGCCTGGCGGTGGTGGGCGGGCTGGTGTTCTCGCAGGCGGTGACGCTCTACATCACGCCGGTGATCTACCTGGCGCTGGACCGCTTCAGCGGCAAGGGGCCGATCACGGCGGCGGAAGGAGATGCGTCGCAGGAGGCCCACGCCGCCTGAACGCGACGGTTGCCCGGGCCACCATGAAAAACGCCGGCTCGATGGCCGGCGTTTTGTTTTGCGGGAGAGGCGCGATCAGCGCTGCGTCACCAGCAGCCGCAAGCCCAGGATCAGCATCAGCGCGCCGCTGAAGCGGAACATGCTGCACACCGCGCGCTGGTTGCGACGCAGCGCCTGGCTCAGGCTGCCCGCTACCCAGCCCGCCACGGCCTGCACCGGCACGCCGATGGCGCCGAAGGCCAAGCCCAGCATCACCGTGTCCAGTGCCGGCGAAGCGCTGTCGGCCGGTACGAACTGCGGCAGGAAGGCCAGGAAGAACAGCGCCAGCTTGGGGTTGAGCAGCGCCGAGAGCGCGCCCTGCAGGAACAGCGCCTTCGTGCCCAGCCGGTCGTCGGCGGCATGGATGTCGATGCGCGGCGCGCTGCGCCACAGCTGCACGCCCATCCACAGCAGGTAGCACGCACCCAGGATCTTGAGTGCCGTGAAGGCGAGTTCGGAGGTCTGCAGCAGCACCGTCACGCCGAAGGCGGCGAAGAAGGTGTGCGCCAGCACGCCCAGCGACAGCCCGGCGGCCGAGATCAGCGCGGCCTTGCGGCCCTGTGCCAGCGCGCGCGAGACGACGTAGATCATGTCCGGCCCCGGCGTGAGGGCCAGCGCCGTGGCGGCGGCGAGGAAGAGGTCCCACTGGATGCCGGAGCTCATGGCCGACCGTCCCGGCTCAGTGCAGCGTCTCGTCGCGCGGCGCGCCGCCCGGGGGCGGCGTCATCAGCGCCAGCACGCTGTCGCCGACGCTACCGGCCTCGATCTCCTCCTCAGTGGCCTCGCGCACGTCGCGCACCTTGATGTGCAGCTGCAATGCGATGCCGGCCAGCGGGTGGTTGCCGTCGAGCACCACGTGCTCCGGGTAGACCTCGGTGACCATGTAGATGGTGTCGGGCGGCATGTCGGTGGTGACGCTGCCTTCGGGCAGTCCTTCGAAGGCCATGCCGGGCTCGACCTGCTCGGGAAAGAGGTTGCGCGCCTCGAAGCACACCAGCTCGGGCTTGTAGTCGCCGAAGGCATGCTCGGGCTCCAGGTGCAACCAGGCTTCGTGGCCGGCCTCGTGGCCGGCCAGGGCCTCCTCGACCTTGGGGAGCAAATCCTCGCCGCCATAAAAGAATTCGACCGGGTCTGCCAGCTCGTCGATGGTCTGGCCTTGTCCGTCGGCCAGCGTCCAGGTGAGGCTGACCACGCAGGGTGCGTTGATGTTCATCGACAGAGGATGCCACAAGGGCCCTGACAATCCCGGGGATGCAGATTGACCAACCAATGACTTTGCTGGGCGGACTTTCGCCCGAGACCTTCATGCGCCGCCACTGGCAGAAGAAGCCGCTGCTGGTGCGCCAGGCGCTGCCCGGCGTGCAGCCGCCGGTGACGCGAGCGCAAATGTTCGCGCTGGCGCAGCAGGAGGACGTGGAATCGCGCCTCATCGTCGCCAAGGGCGACACCTGGAAGCTGCGGCACGGCCCGCTGCCGCGCCAGGCGCTGCCGGCGGTGAAGCAGCCGCGCTGGACGCTACTGGTGCAGGGCCTGGACCTGCACGTGGCCGAGGCGCACGAGATGCTGTCGCGCTTTCGCTTCGTGCCGCAGGCGCGGTTGGACGATCTGATGATCTCCTGGGCCAGCGAGGGCGGCGGCGTCGGCGCGCACATGGACAACTACGACGTGTTCCTGATTCAGGTGCACGGCAAGCGGCGCTGGCGCATTGGCCCGGTGGCCGACGAGTCGCTGGTGCCGGGCATGCCGCTGAAGCTGCTGGCGAATTTCGAGCCGACGGAGGACGTCGTGCTGGAGCCCGGCGACATGCTGTACCTGCCGCCGCGCTGGGGCCACGACGGCATCGCCGTGGACGGCGAGTGCATGACCTGCTCGGTGGGCTTTCGCGTGCCCTGCGAGCACGAGCTCGCGCGCGAGCTGCTGCAGCGGCTGCCCGAGCTGATGGACGAGGAGGAGAAGGGCCGCCTCTACCGCGATCCGAAGCAGCCGGCCACGGCCACGCCGGGGCAGATTCCGCCGGCGCTGTCGGACTTCGCGCACCAAGCACTGGAGCGCGCCCTGCGCGATCCCGCGCGGCTGCAGGCGGCGCTGGGGGAGATCCTGAGCGAACCGAAGCCCAACGTCTGGTTCGAGCAGGACGGCGAGGCGGACGTGGCGGGTGGCGTCGCGCTGCACCGGCGCAGCCGCATGATGTATGACGAGAAGTTTGTCTTCATCAACGGCGAGTCCTTCCACGCCGGAGGGCGCGATGCGCGCCTGATGCGCCGCCTGGCCGACGCCGGTGCGCTCAGCGCGCGCGAGGTTGTGTCGCTCAGCGACGACGCACGCCAATTGCTAGAGGAGTGGGCCGCCGCGGGCTGGGTGCAACCCCTGAAAGCCTGAGCTTGCGGGCGGTGGAAAACCTCGACCAGCCGCAGGCACAAAAGTGATGCGTCGCCGCAACGCTCGCACCGCCTCAGGGCGGAGCGGCTTGCCGTCAGTAAGGGCCTTCCCTAGTGCGACGGTATAATTTGGGGTTGGACAAGGTTCTCCAGTAACGATCCGCGTCTACGTGAGTCGGGGCTTCGAACACCCCAGCCGATTGGTAATTGTTCGACCACTTTTCGAATTCGAGGACATACAAATGAACAAGTCGCTCCTGCTGGCCGCTGTGATTGCTGCCGCTGCCCTGACCGCTTGCGGCAAGAAGGAAGAGCCGGCGCCCGCTCCCGCCCCGGCGCCCGCCCCGGCCGTGACCGAGGCCGCTTCCGACGCCGCTTCCGCCGTGGCCGGTGCCGCCGAAGCCGCTGCTTCCGCTGCCTCGGAAGCCGCCGAAGCCGCTGCTTCTGCCGCCTCGCAGTAATTCGAGCCAGCTGGAACGCCAAAAGCCGCCTTCGGGCGGCTTTTTTGTGTCTGCTGCAGCCGTCGCGGCCTTGGCCTTGGCAGAGAGAGCGACGTGCTTACGGGCGGCCGAAGGCCGGGCTGGAGCTCAGTGCAGGTCCAGCCAGTCGCAGCCCAGCGCGGGGTCGGCCACGATGATGTCCCGGGCGCTGGTGCCCAGCGCCGCGGCCAGCGCCTGCGCGGCCAGTTCCGGGCGGTTGTTCTGACGGCTCAGGTGCGCCGCGACCACGTGTCGCAGGCCGCCGTGGTGCAGCCGCTGTAGCAGCGCCCCGGCCAGGCCGTTCTCCAAGTGGCCGAAGCGGCCGCTGATGCGGCGCTTGAGCACCCAGGGGTAGGGGCCTGCGAGCAGCATCTCGCGGTCGTGGTTGGCTTCGAGCAGCAATGCGTCGCAGCCGGCCAGCGCCTGCGCGACCGATTCGGTCACCTCACCCAGGTCGGTCAGCAGCCCCAAGTGGTGCTGGCCGTCGTGCACCCGCAGCTGCAGCGGCTCCCGCGCGTCATGCGGTACCGCGAAGGGTTGGAGCTGCAACGCACCGACGTCCAGCATGTCGCCACAGGCCAGCAGGTGCAGTGACGCCGGGGCGCTGTCCTGCCGCAGCGCGGACCAGGTGCCCGCGCTCATGCACAGCCGCACGCCGTGGCGGCGCGCCAGCGTCAGCGCGCAACCGACGTGGTCGCCATGCTCATGGGTGACGAAGACGGCGTCGATCTGGCTCGGCTCCACGCCGCGCACGGCCAAGCGCCGGCTGAGCTCGCGCAGCGAGAAGCCGCAGTCCACCAGCAGCCGCGTGGGCCGCGCGGGATCACCGGCTTCCACCAGCGTGGCGTTGCCCGAGCTGCCGCTGCCCAGGTTGCTGAAGCGCATCACGCGCGATCTGGCCGCACGGGCGTGCGGCTTACTTCAGGTCGTCGAGCAGCGACTTCACGATGCGCTGCGCGACCTCGCCGGTATCGGGCGCGCCCTGCGCGTTCTGCACCGACACCGTGCTGGCGTTGCCCTCGGACTTGACGGCCACGCGGTAGCGGTCGGTGGTGGCGCGCTTCTCGTCGCGGCCGAAGAGGCGGCCGAAGAAGCCGGGTTCCTCGCGCGCGGCTTCCTTGGGATCGACGTAGCGCACGTAGTACAGGCCGCTGGTGCGGTCGCGGTCCTCGACCGTGAAGCCGCTGCGGTCCAGCGCCACGCCCACGCGGCGCCAAGCGCGCTCGAAGCCGTCGTCCAGCTGCAGCGTGGCGCCCTGGCCGGCCACCACACGGGCGCGCGGCGCCTGGATGGGCGCCTGGGCCACGGTGGTGCGGGCAACCTCTTCCTTGGCACCGAGCTTGACCATCAGGCGGCTGAGGAACTCGGCCTCCAGCGCGGGATCGCTGGGGCGAGAGGTCCACCGGGTCTGGTCCTCGCGCTGGGAGGTGAAGACCTCCTCCATGCCGCGGTGCGTGATGGTGATCTCGGTGCCGCGTGCGGTGCGCTCCACACGGGTGCGGAACATGTCGCGTTCGCTGGTGGACCAGGCGCCCTCGAACACCTTGCCGATGGTGCGGCGCAGGAAGTCCTGCGGGATCTTGGCGCGGTTCTCAGCCCACTCGGTCTCGATCACGCCGGCCTGCGCGTCCTCCTTGGCCAGCGCGAAGCCACGCTCCTGCCAGAAGGCCACGAGCTGCGGCCACAGCTGCTCGGGCGTGGCCGAAGTCACCAGCCAGCGCTCGTTGCCGGCGCGCTCGATGCGCATGTCGCCCAGCGCCTGCGGCGCTACCGTGTTGGCCGTGCCCGCGGCCGGCGCCGTGGCGGTGGCTGCCGGAACGGCCTGCTGGTAAGTGGCGGCGCTGACCGGACCGTTCTGCGGCTGGTAGCGCTGTTGCTCGCGGGAGAGCTGGGTCAGATCGGGCGGAACTTCCAGCGGCGCGGTCTTGGCGGCCTGGCTGCGGTAGTCCAGCTTGTCGCCGGAGAGCACGCCCTCCACGGAGGAGCAGCCGGCAAGTCCAAGGGCCAGCACCAGCGCGGACGGGACGACGAAACGGTTCATTTCAGGCATCGAAAACGCTGCCGCCGCGCGGCGGACGGTAAGTACGGACAAGAGGCGGGCCGAGACTCAGAGCAGGCCGCTGTCACGCAGCGCCTGCTCCACCAGCGGCTGCGCCGCCTCGGACAGGCCGGTGAGAGGCAGCCGCAGCGCGCCGCCGCAGCGGCCCAGGCGCGCCAGCGCCCACTTCACGGGAATCGGGTTGGGCTCGACGAAGAGCTGCTTGTGCAGCGGCAGCAGCTGCATGTGCAGCTCCACCGCGCGCCGGGCGTCGCCGGCCATGGCGGCCTTGCACAGCTCGGCCATGGCGCGCGGCGCGACGTTGGCCGTGACGCTGACGTTGCCGTGGCCGCCGGCGAGCATCAGCGCAAAGGCGGTCGGGTCGTCGCCGGAGTAGATGCTGAAGCCCTTGGGCGCCTGCTTGATCAGCCAGGCGGCGCGGTCGAGGTTACCGGTGGCTTCCTTGATGCCAATGACGCCGGGCACCTGTGCCAGGCGCAGCACGGTGTCGTGCGCCATATCGGCCACGGTGCGGCCGGGCACGTTGTAGAGCACCACGGGGATGTCCACCGCCTCGGCGATGGCGCGGAAGTGACGGTAGATGCCTTCCTGCGTGGGCTTGTTGTAGTAGGGCACCACCTGCAGCGTGCAGTCCGCGCCGACCTTGCGGGCGAACTCCGACAGCTCGATGGCTTCGCGCGTGGAGTTGGCGCCGGCGCCGGCCATGACGGGCACGCGGCCCGCGACCTGCTCGACGGCCACGCGAATGATCTCGCAGTGCTCCTCCACCGACACGGTGGGCGACTCGCCCGTGGTGCCCACGACGCCGATGCAGTCGGTGCCCTCGGCGATGTGCCAGTCGATGAGGCTGCGCAGCGCGGCGTAGTCCACGCTGCCGTCCTCGTGCATGGGCGTGACCAGTGCGACGATGCTTCCGGTAATCGGTGTCATGGGAAAAAGGGGGAGGCTTCCTGGAATCGCGGGATTCTATCCGCGCTGTTTCATGCCCCTTCCGCCCGGGGACTACAGCGGATGGCGTGCCGGCGCAGCCTCCGCAGAGTGCGATGCGTCGCGCATGGCGGCAATGCGTTGCACGAAGCGAGGCGGGCCGTCCAGGAAGCCGTCCTCATAGGCCACCACGCGCAGCCCTCGCGCGGCCTCCAGCAGCTCGCCTGGGCGCAGCAGGAAGTTCGGGTTGCGCGGACGCCCCACCGTCTCGTTGCCCACGGCGAAGGTTTCATACAGCAGCACGCCGCCGTCGGCCAGGCTGTCCAGCAGCCGCGGCAGCAGCGGGCGCCACAGGTAGTTCGTCACCACGACGGCGCCAAAGCGCTCGCCGGGCAGCGGCCAGGGGCCGTTCTCGATGTCGGCCACCACCACGCGCGCCAGGCCGCGCAGCGGTGCCACGGCCTCGGCGTCGCGGTCCACCGCCACCACCTCGAAGCCCTGCTGAAGGAACCAGTGAACGTGGCGGCCGCCACCGCAGGCCACGTCCAGCACGCTGCAGCCCGGGCGCAGCAGCGGCGTGAAGCGGCGGATCCAGGGCGAGGCGGCATCGGCGGGAGAAGAACCAGGGTGCATGGCGAAGGAGGTTTCAGGCATGAAGTTCAGAAGCAGTTCCAGAGCTGGCTCGCGACGCTGAACACCATTGCCGGCCGCAGGTAGGCCGCGAAGACCAGCACCAGCGCCAACACTGCCGCGGCCCAGGCCAGCAGGCGCTTGAAGCGTGCGATGCGCGGCGGCATGGCGGGGCCGCGCCGTCAGGCCGCGCTGGAGGCCGAGGCCACGGCGGGCCGCGCGATGGGGTGTTCGCGCACCGGCTGGTTCACGAGGGCCGCGAACATGCCCAGCGCCACCGCGATCCACCACACCACGTCGTAGCTGCCGGTGGCGTCGTAGAGCTTGCCGCCCAGCCACACGCCCAGGAATGAGCCCAGCTGGTGGCTCAGAAACACGAAGCCGCCCAGCATCGACAGGAAGCGCACGCCGAAGATCTGGGCGATGACGGCATTGGTGGGCGGCACCGTGGACAGCCACAGCACGCCCATCACTGCGGAGAAGACGTAGACGCTCAGCGGCGACAGCGGCAGCGTCACGAAGGCCGTGATGGCCACCGCGCGCAGCGCGTAGATGGCCGAGAGGATGTGGCGCTTGGCCAGGCGCTGGCCCAGCACGCCGGCGGCGTAGGTGCCGATGACGTTGAACAGTCCGATGAGCGCCAGCGCCGTGGTCGCCACCTGGGGCGCCAGCCCGTGGTCCTTGAGGTAGCTGGGCAGGTGCACGCCGATGAACACCACCTGGAAGCCGCACACGAAGTAGCCCGCGGTCAGCAGCCGGAAGCTGCGCGAGCCGAAGGCCTCCTTCAGCGCCGCGCCCACGCTCTGCTGCGGCATGCCGCTGCCCGCGGGCAGCGCGCGCGGCTCGCGCAGGCCGAAGGACAGCGGCACGATCGCCAGCGCCACCGCGCCCAGCACGAAGAGCGCGCTCTGCCAACCCAGCCCGGCGATGAGGCCGTTTTCCACCGGCACCATCAGGAACTGGCCGAAGGAGCCCGCGGCGGCCGCCACGCCCATGGCCCAGCTGCGCTTTTCCGGCGCGACGTGGCGACCGATGACGCCGTAGATCACGGCGTAGGTGGTGCCCGACTGCGCCATGCCGATGAGCAGCCCGGCGCTGCCGGTGAAGGCCAGGCCGCTGGTGGACAGCGCCATCAGCACCAGCCCCAGCGCGTACAGCAGCGCCCCGGCGACGAGCACGCGGAAGGCACCGAAGCGGTCGGCCAGCATGCCGGCGAAGGGCCCGGCCAGGCCCCAGGCAAGGTTCTGTACCGCCAGCGCGAAGGCGAAGGTCTCGCGCGTCCAGCCGCGCTCGGTCGTCACCGGCTGCAGCCACAGCCCGAAGCCGTGGCGGATGCCCATGGACAGCGTGACGATGGCGGCGCCGCACAGCAGCACCTGGGTCATGGAAAGGCGGGACGTGGGGGCTGTGCTCATGGAATTGGAAAAAGAAGGCTGTGTAAAAACACAGGACCCGATTGGGGGTCCTTAGAATTGTGCAATGGCGACCAAGAGCACCACCCCCGCTGCCGCTTACGGCGAAGGCTCCATCCGTGTCCTGAAGGGCCTGGAGCCGGTCAAGCAACGGCCGGGCATGTACACCCGCACCGACAACCCGCTGCACATCGTGCAGGAGGTCATCGACAACGCCGCCGACGAGGCGCTGGCCGGCCACGGCAGGCGCATCGCCGTGACGCTGCATGCCGACGCCTCCGTCTCCGTGGAGGACGACGGCCGCGGCATTCCCTTCGGCCTGCACCCTGAGGAAAAGGTGCCGGTGCTGGAGATCGTGTTCACGCGGCTGCACGCCGGCGGCAAGTTCGACAAGGGCGCCGGCGGCGCCTACAGCTTCTCCGGCGGCCTGCACGGCGTGGGCGTGAGCGTGACCAACGCGCTGGCGACGCGGCTGCAGGTGGAGGTCTGGCGCGAGGGCAAGGCTGCGGCGCTGGCCTTCAGCGGCGGCGACGTGATCGAGCCGCTGGTGGTGCGCAAGGCGGGCGCCTCCGAGAAGAAAGGCGGCACCCGCGTGCGCGTGTGGCCCGACGCGAAGTACTTCGAAAGCCCCGATCTGCCGCGCAACGAGCTCGTGCACCTGCTGCGCAGCAAGGCCGTGCTGATGCCCGGCGTGAGCGTGACGCTGCACATCGAGAAGAGCGGCGAGACGCTGGAGTGGCTCTACAAGGGCGGCCTGCGCGACTACCTGCAGCAGAGCCTGCCGGCCGATCTGCTGATCCCGCTGTTCGAGGGCGAGCGCTACGCCACCGCGGCCGAGACCGAGAACTTCGCCGAAGGCGAGGGCGCCGCCTGGTGCGTGGCCTTCACGGAAGAGGGCGGCACGCTTCGCGAGAGCTACGTCAACCTCATTCCCACCGTGGCCGGCGGCACGCACGAGGCGGGCCTGAAGGACGGCCTGTTCAACGCCGTCAAGGGCTTCGTGGAACTGCACGGACTGCTGCCCAAGGGCGTGAAGCTCATGCCCGAGGATGTGTTCTCGCGCGCGAGCTTCGTGCTCTCGGCCAAGGTGCTGGACCCGCAGTTCCAGGGCCAGACCAAGGAACGGCTGAACTCGCGCGACGCGCTGCGGCTGGTGTCGGCCTTCGTGCGCCCGGCGCTGGAACTGTGGTTGCACCAGCACGTGGAGCACGGCAAGAAGCTGGCGGAGCTGGTGATCAAGCAGGCGCAGACGCGCCAGCGTGCGGCGCAGAAGGTGGAGAAGAAGAAGGGTTCCGGCGTGGCCGTGCTGCCCGGCAAGCTCACCGACTGCGAGAGCCGTGACCTGACGCTCAATGAACTGTTCCTGGTCGAGGGCGACAGTGCGGGCGGCAGCGCCAAGATGGGCCGCGACAAGGAGACGCAGGCAATCCTGCCGCTGCGCGGCAAGGTGCTCAACGCGTGGGAGGTCGAGCGCGACCTGCTGTTCAAGAACAACGAGATCCACGACATCGCGGTGGCGGTGGGCGTGGACCCGCACGGCCCCGGCGACGCCCCCGACCTTTCCGGGCTGCGCTACGGCAAGGTGTGCATCCTCTCCGACGCGGACGTGGACGGCTCGCACATCCAGGTGCTGCTGCTGACCCTGTTCTTCCGCCACTTTCCCAAGCTGATCGAGAAGGGCCACGTGTTCGTGGCCAAGCCGCCGCTGTTCCGCATCGACGCGCCAGCGCGCGGCAAGAAGCCCGCGGCCAAGCTCTACGCGCTGGACGAGGGCGAGCTGGAGGCGATGCTGGACAAGCTGCGCAAGGAAGGCGCGCGCGAGGGCTCTTGGGCCATCAGCCGCTTCAAGGGCCTGGGCGAGATGAGCGCCGAGCAGCTGTGGGAAACCACGCTCAACCCCGACACGCGCCGGCTGCTGCCCGCCGCGCTGGGCCAGCTCGACTTCGCCGCCACCACCCAGTGGCTCACCAAGCTCATGGGCAAAGGCGAGGCTGCGGCGCGGCGCGAGCTCATGGAGCTGCATGGGGACGCGGTGGAGGTGGACGTCTGACACGACGCGGTCATGCGGCCTGGATATACACTGATGAATGTATATCCGGCTGCGGGGAGGCGTGATGCAGGTATCGAAATGGGGCAACAGTCTGGCGGTACGGCTGCCGGCGGCCGTGGTCGAGGCGCTGGGCCTGAAGGAAGGCGACGACATCGAGATCGAGGTCGCCGGTGCGCGCCAGTTCGAGGTGCGCCGCTCTGAGGATGTTGAAGAGGTGCTGCGGCGGCTGCGCGCATACCGGGGGCGCCTGCCGGCGGACTTCAAGTTCGACCGCCTGGAAGCCAATGAGCGCAAGGACTGATGAGGCAGCTCAAGGCGCAGTCCTTCTTTGACACCAACGTGCTGCTCTACGCCTTTTCCGCTGACGTGACCAAGGCCGAGAAGGCGGAAGCCTTGCTCGCGCGCGGCGGGGTGGTCGGGGTGCAGGTGCTCAACGAGTTCACCAGCGTTGCGCGCCGCAAGATGGGCATGGCGTGGTCCGAGATCGAGGACGTGTTGTCCTTGATCCGGCGGCGCTGCAGCGTGCGTCCGCTGACGTTGCAGGTCCACGAGCAGGCGCTGAGGCTGGCGCCCCGGCACGGCTTCTCCTGGTACGACGCCTTGGTGGTGTCGGCGGCGCTGGAGGCTGGATGCCTTGAGCTTCTGAGCGAGGACCTGCACGACGGTCTGCTGGTGGAAGGAACCCTGCGCATCCGCAACCCGTTCAAAAACGATCCTGGCGCCAGTTCCTGAGCGCCGGTTCGACGCTTCGGACAACGCAATTGCAAGCGGCCGGTTCTGCGCCGGCCGAAGAAAAGACCAAGATGGACCAAAGCACGCTTGATTTCGACAGCGGCGCCGGCGGCGACAGTGCCGCGGGCGACGCCATCACCCTGGCGCACTACGCGCAGCAGGCCTACCTGGAGTACGCGCTCAGCGTGGTCAAGGGCCGCGCGCTGCCCGACGTGTGCGACGGCCAGAAGCCGGTGCAGCGCCGCATCCTGTACGCGATGCAGCGCATGGGGCTGTCCTTCACCACCGCCGCGGGTCCTAAACCCGTCAAGAGCGCGCGCGTGGTGGGCGACGTGCTGGGCCGCTACCACCCGCACGGCGACACCGCGGCCTACGACGCGCTGGTGCGCATGGCACAGGACTTTTCCCAGCGCTACCCGCTCATCGACGGCCAGGGCAACTTCGGCAGCCGCGACGGCGACGGCGCCGCCGCCATGCGCTACACCGAGGCTCGGCTGGCACCGATCACGCGGCTGCTGCTCGACGAGATCGACGAGGGCACCGTCAGCTTCGTGCCCAACTACGACGGCTCCACCTCGGAGCCGAAGCAGCTCCCGGCGCGGCTGCCCTTCGTGCTGCTCAACGGTGCCTCGGGCATTGCCGTGGGCCTGGCCACCGAGGTGCCCAGCCACAACCTGCGCGAGGTGGCGGCGGCGGCGGTGGCGCTGATCAAGAACGAGAAGCTCTCCGACGACGAGCTCTTCACGCTGCTGCCGGGCCCCGACTTTCCCGGCGGCGGCCAGATCATCAGCAGCCCGGCCGAGATCCGCGACGCCTACCTCTCGGGCCGCGGCAGCCTCAAGGTGCGCGCGCGCTGGAAGGTCGAGGATCTGGCGCGCGGCCAGTGGCAGATCGTCGTTACCGAACTGCCCCCGGGCGCCAGCGCGCAGAAGGTGCTCGAAGAGATCGAGGAGCTGACCAACCCCAAGGTCAAGACCGGCAAGAAGGCGCTTTCGGCCGAGCAGCTGCAGCTCAAGCAGACCGTGCTGGGCGTGCTGGACGCGGTGCGCGACGAGTCCAGCAAGGATGCCCCGGTGCGCTTGGTGTTCGAGCCCAAGAGCCGCACCGTGTCGCAGCAGGAGTTCATGACCGTGCTGCTGGCGCACACCAGCCTCGAAGGTGGCGCGCCCATGAACCTGACCATGGTCGGCGCCGATGGCCGGCCCACGCAGAAGAGCCTGCGCCAGGTGCTGCTGGAGTGGATTGGCTTCCGCGTGGACACGGTGCAAAAGCGCACCCGCCATCGCCTGGACAAGGTGCTGGACCGCATCCACGTGCTGGAAGGCCGCCAGCTGGTGCTGCTCAACATCGACGAGGTCATCCGCATCATCCGCCACTCGGACGAGCCCAAGGCGGCGCTGATCGAGCGCTTCAAATTGAGCGACCGGCAGGCGGAGGACATCCTCGAAATCCGGCTGCGCCAACTGGCACGGCTGGAGGCGATCAAGATCGAGCAGGAGCTCAAACAGCTGCGCGCCGAGCAGGAGAAGCTGGAGAACATCCTGGCCTCGCCGGCCTCGCTGCGGCGCACCGTCATCAAGGAGATCGAGGCCGACGCCAAGGCCTTCGGCGACGACCGCCGCACGCTGATCCAGGCTGACAAGCGTGCCAGCGTCGAGCTCAAGGTGGCCGACGAGCCGGTGACGGTGGTGGTGAGCCTCAAGGGCTGGGTGCGCGCGCTCAAGGGCCACGAGGTGGATGCCGCCACGCTGGGCTTCAAGGCCGGCGACTCGCTCTACGGCGTCTTCCCCTGCCGCAGCGTGGACACGCTGCTGGTGTTCGGCAGCGCGGCCAAGGGCAGCGGGCGGGTGTACTCGGTGGCGGTGTCGCAGCTGCCGGGCGGGCGCGGCGACGGCGTGCCTATCACCAGCCTGATCGAGCTGGAAGCCGGCACGCAGCCGGCGCACTACTTCGCGGGCAATGCCGCCACCACGCTGTTGCTGGCGCATACCGGCGGCTTCGGCCTGATGGCGCGCGTGAGCGACTTGCAGGGCCGCAACCGCGCGGGCAAGGCCTTCCTGACGCTGGAGGATGGCGAGCACCTGTTGCCGCCCTCGGTGGTGCGGGCCGAGCACAAGCAGGTCGCCTGCCTGAGCCTGGACGGGCGGCTGCTGGTGTTCGCGCGCGAGGAGCTGAAGCTGCAGCCCGGCGGCGGGCGCGGGCTGATCCTGATGGAGGTCAATGCCAAGGAGCCGCTGCTGTCGGCGGCCACCTTCGGCGACACGCTCACCGTCATCGGCAGCGGCCGCGGCGGCAAGGCCAAGGAGGAGACGCTGCGCTGGTCCGGCGTCGCGTCCTACCAGGCCAAGCGCGCCAAGCGCGGGCGCAAGGCCGAAGGCTTTGTGAAGGTGCTGCGCGTGGTCGGTTGAGGCACCGCCCGGTGCTCGCCCTGTGCGGGCGCCGGTTACCGCCCGTTGCCACGCCGCGGCCATGTGGTGGTTGGGAGCGTGAATTCGTTGGCGTCCGACACTGCCTGCCTGCTGGGCTCTTCGCCTACATTCCCCGTCCATCAAATGGGCGGGGACATACTGCCGGCAATATGAATGTGCGGTTTCAATACCGGGATGCATTTTCCCGAAACGTCGGCTGGGTCACGCAGGCGGAGCAGAATCTGCTGCGCGGCAAAAAGGTGGCCGTTGCCGGGATGGGCGGCGTGGGCGGGGTGCATTTGCTGACGCTGGCGCGCCTGGGTGTCGGCGCCTTCCATATTGCCGATTTCGATACGTTCGACCTCGTGAATTTCAACCGCCAGGTCGGTGCCACCATGAGCAGCCTGGGCCAGCCCAAGGCACAGGTGTTGCAGACGATGGCGGTGGACATCAATCCGGAACTGTCGCTCCAGGTCTTCGATGAGGGCGTGAATGTCGGGAATGTCGACGCCTTTCTGGAGGGCGTGGATTTGTATGTCGATGGGCTGGATTTCTTTGCCTTTTCGGCGCGCCGCCTGGTTTTCGAGGCTTGCAGGGCGAAAGGTATTCCGGCCTGCACCGCGGCGCCGCTGGGGATGGGTGCGGCGGTATTGAATTTCATGCCGGGCGGCATGTCCTTCGAGGATTATTTTGGCTGGGGTGATTTGCCGGACGCGGAGAAGGCGCTGCGCTTCCTGGTCGGCCTGGCGCCCGCGGGGCTGCACGGGTCCTATCTGGTGGACCCGTCGGCGGCCAATTTCGCCGAGCAGCGCGGGCCCTCGACCATCATCGGCTGCCAGCTGGCCGCCGGGATGGCGGCGGCCGAGAGCCTGAAGATCCTCCTGAAGCGCGGCAGGGTATGGGCCGCGCCGCACGGGCTGCATTTCGACGCCTACCGCAACCGCTTCGTGCGCACCTGGCGGCCGGGCGGTCATCGCCACCCGCTGCAGCGTCTGGCGGCCTGGATCGGCCGCCGCCGCCTGAGCGCAGTCTCCGGAGCGCGCCATGCCGGCTGAGGTGGGGCTGCGCGCCGTGCTGGAGCTTGCGCGCTGGGCGCCCAGCGGAGACAACACCCAACCCTGGCGCTTCGAAGTGCGCGGCGAGCGCGAGGTGGTGGTGCACGGTTTCGACACCCGCACGCACTGCGTCTACGACCTTGACGGCCATGCCAGCGAGATGTCGCTGGGGGCGCTGCTGGAAACCATGGCCATTGCCGCCACGGGGCAGGGCTGGGCCATGCAGGCGCGGCGGCGCACCGGAGTGCCGAGCGGGCGTATGGTCTTCGAAGTGCGCTTCGAGCCGGACGAGGGCATCCGGCCGGATGAGCTGATCGGCTGCATCGCGTCGCGCAGCGTGCAGCGCCGCGCCATGCGCACGCGGCGGCTGGCAACGGCCGAGAAGCAGGCGCTTGACGCCGCGGTGGCGCCGCACTACCGCTTGCTGTGGCGCGAGCGCATGTCCGAACGGCTAGACATGGCACGGCTGCTGAGCGCCATCGCGCGGGTGCGGCTGAGCATGCCCGAAGGCTGGCGCGTGCACCGCGAGGTCATCGAGTGGAACGCGCGCTACAGCACCGACCGCATGCCAGACCAGTCGCTGGGCGTGGATGCGCTCACGCGCCGGCTCATGCGCTTCGTGCTGGGGCGCTGGGAGCGCGTGCGCTTCTTCAATCGCTACCTGGCCGGCACGGCGATGCCGCGGCTGCAAATGGACCTGATTCCCGGGCTGGCCTGCGGGGCACATTTCGCGCTGGTGGCCGCACGCGAGCCGCGCACGATCGACGACCACGTCGCCGCCGGACGCGCCATGCAGCGCTTCTGGCTCACGGCCACGCGGCTGGGACTGTCGCTGCAACCGGCCATGGCGCCACTGATCTTCGCGCGCTACCTGCGCGAGGGGCGGCCCTTCTCGGCCGAGCTCGGCATGGAGGCCGCCGCCGCGCAGGCGGTGCGGCGGCTGGAGGCGATGCTGGGCACACAAGCGCTGCGCGCGGCGGTGTTCATGGGCCGCATCGGCGAAGGGCCGGCGCCGCGCAGCCGCTCGCTGCGGCTGCCGCTGCAGCAGCTGGAAAGCGTGGACGGCTGATCTCAGCGCTTCTTGCGCGGCTGCGGGCGCGAGATCACCAGCTGCGTGCCGCAGAGGTGGTCGTGCCAATACTGGCGCCGAGGCTGCAGCAGCGCCAGCAGCGCGTAGGCCAGGGCACCCACCACCAGCAGCCCGAAGATCGTGGCGCTGGATTGCAGCCGCGCCAGCCAGGCCGCGATGAGCGCTGGCAGGAACCACAGCCAGCTCGCCAGGTAGCGGCACAGCGCGCGCTTGGGCGTCACGGGGCGGCCCTGCGCATCGACCAGCCGGATGTGCCAGGCCTTCATGGCCACGGTCTGGCCGCCGTAGACCCAGAAGCCGATGAAGTACAGGCCCAGCACCACGAACAGGAAGGCCTGCATCCCGTGCTGGCCCTGCAGCGCGTGGCGCTGCTGGGTCAGCGTTGAGTAAAGCAGGCCGGCCAGCATCAGCACGCCGAACAGCAGCACGCCCTCATAGAGCATGCAGGCCAGGCGGCGCGGCAGGCTGGGCGTCTGCAGCGCGTCGGGAGCGGGGGCGGTCACGGGCGCCTGGCCGCTCGGGAAGCAGCAGGTTCGGTGATGGTGGCGGCGGCTTGCGCGCCGCGCCTGGGCAGCAGGGTGTTCTTGTCCACGAAACTCGGCGTGGCGGCCATCTTGGGCAGCCCGGGTTGCTGGTGCAGCGGTGGTGCCGGGGCACGCGTGACGCTGGTGGTGGTGGCGCCGGGTGCGACCTGCATCTGCGTCGGTCCCACCGGCCTGAGCACGGGCGGCGTGCCGGGCACGCGCACGATGGTGGATTTGGGTGCCACGTCGGCGCTCGGCGGCGCGGCGCGCGCTGGAGCGGGCATGGCGCGCTTGGCCAGCTCGCGTTTCTGATCGGCCGGCAAGGCCTGGTAGGCCTCCCAACTGGCTTGGCGGTCCTGAGAGCTGAGCTGGCGCATTTCCTGGAACTGCACGCGCGCGCGGCTGCGCTCTTCGGGCGTCATGCGCGCCCATTCGTTCATGCGCTGCTGCACACGCTGGCGCTCCTCGGCGGAGAGGCGGGGGAAGCGCATGGCGATCTCCACCCACTTGCGCTGGCGGTCGGGGTCGATGCTGTCCCAGTCGCGCTGCAGCGGCGCCAGCGTGGCGCGCTGCGCCGGGGTCAGGGACGCCCAGGAGGAGCGTTGCGCTGCCGGCTTGGGCGCCTCGGGCGCGGCTGCGCGCGGCGCTTGGGGGGGCGTCGCGGGTGCGCTCTGGGCCAGGGCCGTGGCGGCGCAGGCCAGCCCTGGCAAGGCCAGCAGGACGAGGCGGCAGCGGCGCAGGCTCATCGCGCGGGGATCACGGGTTCTGCTGCTTGCGCAGGAACTCGAAGAAGCCCGGGTCGCTGTAGGCCGTGGGCGGCAGGTCGTCCACCAGCAGCTCGGCATCGATCTGCGCCGCGGCCTCGATTTGGGCGTGGGCATGGTTCCAGTGGATCAGCGCCAGCCCGCCCAACAGCACTACCAGCGGCAGCGCCGCGGCCACGGCGCGCTGGAACCAACCGTCGCGCGGCTCGCCACCGTCGCCCAGGGCCAGCGTCGAGCCCACGGCGTGCACGCTCGGCGCAGTCGCGGCCACCGGCGCCGTGCGGCGCCGCGCCCGCGCGCGCTCCAGCGCCTGCTGGCGCGCGAATCGCAACCGCTCCTCGATGGCATGCGGCTGGCGTTGCGCCTGCTCGCTCAGGCGCGCCGTCACACGCAGCGCGAAACGGGCTTCGAGCGCCTGCGCGTCAAACGGGGGCGTTAGGGGTCGGGAGTGGTTCATGGCGCAATACCTTTGGCGCGCAGAGCCTTGGCCAGCGCATGCACTGCCCTGGAACAGTGTGTCTTCACACTGCCCTCGGAGCAGCCCATGACGGCCGCGGTCTCGGCGACATCGAGCTCTTCCCAGTAACGCAGCAGAAAGGCCTCTCGTTGACGTGCCGGCAACAAAGCAACTTCTTGTTCGATCACTTGCAGCATCTGCGCCCGCGAGGCCTCGGCATCGGCACCCTCGGCGCCCAGGCTGCCGTCCTGCGTTTCGAGCAGTTCCAACAGGTCGAAGTCCTCGTCGCCGGCGCCGTCGAAGCCCGAGAAATTAGTTTCCACCGCCGAGCGCACCTTGCGGCGGCGAAACCAGTCCATGGTGGCGTTGGAGAGGATGCGCTGGAACAGCAGCGGCAGTTCCGCGGCGGGCCGGTCCGCATACTTATCCGCCAGCCGGATCATCGCGTCCTGCACGATGTCGAGCGCCGCGTCCTCGTCACGGACGCTGTAGGCGGTGCGCTTGAAGGCACGCTTTTCGACGCTGGCTAGGAAGTCGGAGAGTTCTTTGTCGGAGGCCAAGAGGGGAAGGGCCGGCGGCGGCAAAACGCGCGCGATTATGCCTGCGCGGTGACAGGGTCCAACGATTCGTCAAGACCCTGTCGCGGCGGTGATGCCATAATTGCGGGTTCGCACAACGCTCTTTGGTCTCAAGCCGCCGCCCGATCCCGGGTGTCTCGTTTTTGACCGCGCAGGTTCCGAATCCGCCCCACAAGGGCGCGAGGAGGGACACCGATGGTTTTTCGTCAGAGAAAATCGCAAAGGTTCTCCATGGACATGTCTGCCGCGGAAGTCAAGGGTGCCCTCCGGGCCCAGCCGCAATCCCCCTCCGCCGAGCTCAACGGCTCCGAAATCCTCGTCCGCAGCCTGCAGGCCGAGGGCGTCAAGTACCTCTGGGGCTACCCCGGTGGCTCGGTGCTCTACATCTACGACGCGCTGTACAAGCAGGACAGCATCCAGCACGTGCTGGTGCGCCACGAGCAGGCGGCCGTTCACGCGGCCGACGGCTATGCGCGCGCCACCGGCGAGGTGGGCGTCGCGCTGGTGACCTCGGGCCCGGGCGTGACCAATGCCGTCACCGGCATCGCCACCGCCTACATGGATTCGATCCCGATGGTGATCATCACCGGGCAGGTGCCTACGGCCGCGATCGGCCTGGACGCCTTCCAGGAGTGCGACACCGTGGGCATCACGCGTCCCGTCGTCAAGCACAACTTCCTGGTCAAGGACGTGCGCGACCTGGCGGTGACGCTGAAGAAGGCGTTCCACATTGCACGCACCGGCCGTCCGGGCCCGGTGGTCGTGGACATCCCGAAGGACGTGTCGCTGAAGACGGCGCCGTTCAGCTACCCGGACAAGGTCGAGATGCGCTCCTACAACCCGGTGCGCAAGGGCCATGGCGGACAGATCCGCAAGGCGGTGCAGCTGCTGCTGCAGGCCAAGCGCCCATATATCTACAGCGGCGGCGGCGTGGTGCTGGCCAACGCGGCGGCCGAGCTGCGCGAGCTGGCCGACCTGCTGGGCTATCCCTGCACCAACACGCTCATGGGCCTGGGCGCCATTCCCGCGAGCGATCCGAAGTTCCTGGGCATGCTGGGCATGCACGGCACCTACGAGGCCAACATGACCATGCAGCACTGCGACGTGCTGCTGGCCGTGGGCGCGCGCTTCGACGATCGCGTGATCGGCAACCCGGCGCACTTCGCGTCGGTGGAGCGCAAGATCGTCCACGTGGACATCGACCCGTCGTCGATCTCCAAGCGCGTGAAGGTGGACATCCCCATCGTTGGCGACGTCAGGGAAGTGCTGCAGGAGCTCATCGTCCAGATCCGCGAAGCCCAACAGCGCCCCGACCAGCAGGCGCTGGCGCACTGGTGGAGCCAAGTCAACGGCTGGCGCCAACGAGAGTGCCTGGCCTACAAGAACAGCACCGAGGTCATCAAGCCGCAGTACGTGGTGCAAAAGCTCGCCGAGTTGACCCGCGGGCGCGACACCTACATCACCTCCGACGTGGGCCAGCACCAGATGTTCGCGGCGCAGTTCTACGGCTTCGAGGAGCCGCGGCGCTGGATCAACTCCGGCGGCCTGGGCACCATGGGCGTGGGCCTGCCCTACGCCATGGGCATCAAGCTGGCCAAGCCCGAGAGCGACGTGTTCTGCATCACGGGCGAAGGCTCGATCCAGATGTGCATCCAGGAGCTCTCGACCTGCCAGCAGTACAAGACGCCGGTCAAGGTCATCTCGCTCAACAACCGCTACCTGGGCATGGTGCGGCAGTGGCAGGAGCTCGATTACGAGGGCCGCTACTCGCACAGCTACATGGACGCGCTACCCGACTTCGTCAAGCTCGCCGAGGCCTACGGCCACGTGGGTCTGAAGATCGAGCGCCCGGCGGACGTGGAGCCCGCGCTGCGCGAGGCCATCCGCCTCACCGACCGCACGGTGTTCCTCGACATCCGCACCGACCCGACCGAGAACGTCTGGCCGATGGTCAAGGCGGGCAAGGGCATCAGCGAGATGCTCCTGGGCTCCGAAGACCTGTAAGGCAAGCCGCACCGGCGCTGCGGCCGGCCAGGGGCAGGGCGTTACCGCGTCCTGTCCCGGCGCCGGCGAGGCCCCGGTCAGCACTGGAACATTCCCCCTGACTTCGAACGCGGGGCCACGGCCCGGCAGTTACCGCTGCCGGCGCTCAGGAGCCCCGGAGGACGAAACGCCATGAAGCACATCATTGCCCTGCTACTGGAGAACGAGCCCGGCGCCCTCTCGCGCGTGGTCGCGCTGTTTTCCGCGCGCGGCTACAACATCGAGAGCCTGACGGTGGCGCCCACCGAGGACGCCTCGCTCTCGCGCATGACCATCGTCACCACCGGCAGCGACGAGGTCATCGAGCAGATCACCAAGCACCTGAACCGCCTCATCGAGGTCGTGAAGGTGGTGGACCTCACGGAAGGCAGCTACATCGAGCGCGAGCTCATGCTCGTGAAGGTGCGCGCCGTGGGCAAGGAGCGCGAGGAGATCAAGCGCACCGCCGACATCTTCCGCGGCCACATCGTGGACGTCACCGACAAGAGCTACACCGTGGAGCTCACCGGCGACGGCGGCAAGCTCGACGCCTTCCTGCAGGCGCTGGACCGCAGCGCCATCCTGGAGACGGTGCGCACCGGTGCCAGCGGCATCGGCCGCGGCGAGCGCATCCTGCGCGTGTGAGTCCGCGCGCCCAACCGGACTTTTCCCCTGTGAAGCGTGAAGAGTGAAGGGTGAGCGGGGGCCGCCGTGCCATCCGTCCCTTGCTGTTCCAGCGTCCGCACGCTTCACGTCTCACCCTTCACGTCTTCGAGAACCCCACTAGGAAGCACCACATGAACGTCTACTACGACAAGGACGCGGACCTGAGCCTGATCAAGGGCAAGAACGTCACCATCATCGGCTACGGTTCGCAGGGCCACGCCCACGCGCAGAACCTCAACGACAGCGGCGTGCGCGTCACGGTGGGCTTGCGCCGCGGCGGCGCGTCCTGGACCAAGGCCGAGAAGGCCGGTCTGAAGGTGGCCGAGATCGCCGACGCGGTCAAGGAAGCCGACGTGGTCATGATCCTGCTGCCCGACGAGCAGATCGCCGCCGTCTACAACGCCGAAGTGGCCCCGAACCTGAAGCCCGGCGCCTCGCTGGCCTTCGCTCACGGCTTCAACGTCCACTACGGCCAGGTCGTGCCGCGCGAGGACGTGGACGTGTGGATGGTCGCCCCCAAGGCTCCCGGCCACACCGTGCGCTACACCTACACGCAAGGTGGCGGCGTGCCGCACCTGATCGCCGTGTACCAGGACAAGACCGGCCGCGCCCGTGACTTGGCCCTGTCCTACGCCGCGGCCAACGGCGGCGGCAAGGCCGGCATCATCCAGACCAACTTCCGCGAAGAAACCGAGACGGACCTGTTCGGCGAGCAGGCCGTGCTGTGCGGCGGCACCGTGGAGCTGATCAAGGCCGGCTTCGAGACGCTGGTGGAAGCCGGCTACGCGCCCGAGATGGCCTACTTCGAGTGCCTGCACGAGCTCAAGCTGATCGTGGACCTGATCTACGAAGGCGGCATCGGCAACATGAACTACTCGATCTCCAACAACGCCGAGTACGGCGAGTACGTCACCGGCCCGCGCGTGGTGACCGAGGAGACCAAGAACGCCATGCGCCAGTGCCTGAAGGACATCCAGACCGGCGAATACGCCAAGAGCTTCATCCTGGAGAACAAGGCCGGCGCCCCGACCCTGATCTCCCGCCGCCGCCTGACCGCCGAGCACCCGATCGAGCAAGTGGGCGAGAAGCTGCGCGCCATGATGCCCTGGATCAAGGCCAACAAGATGGTGGACAAGAGCCGCAACTGATGCTGGCTTGAACCCCGTCGTTAAAGGCCGCCGCGTGCGGCCTTTTTCTTTGGCGTGCAGTGCGCGGCCGCGGGCGATATGCCCTCAAGCCGCTGGGCCGGGTGGCCCGGGACTAAAATTGGTACTTGGGGTATGAAAATTCCGCGCTTGCAGCCTCAGGCCCGCTCAGCGGCCCTGTGGAGCCCGCCGCAAATGTATGCTCGTGGCCCGGTGGCAAGAGTCGGTCGATGCGTGCGGGATCGTGGCAATGGTTGTGTCGACGCTATTCGGTGGTGCCACAGGGTGCTGCCAATATGTCGATGTTTCTGACGCGCACCGGGGTGCCGTCGCTTGAAAACGGGTGGTGCATGGACGGCGGTCCTTCTCCGATGTCGGCATTCAAGAGCCGGGGTGGTGTGGCCCGGATATTCAGAGCCTTGGGTTATTCACTTTCAGGGTTGGCCGCTGCCTTCCGTTTCGAAAGTGCTTTCCGGCAGGAACTGCTGCTGATCGCCGTCGTGGTGGGGCTGGCCCTCGTGGCGAGGCTGCCGGCCATCGAGTGGGTGATGCTGGTGATGAGCATGGGCTTCGTGCTGGTCACCGAGCTACTCAATTCCGCCCTGGAAGCGGTGGTGGATCGCGTGTCGCTGGAGCGGCACCCCTTGTCCGGACGCGCCAAGGACATTGCCAGTGCCGCAGTGCTCATCAGCATGGGCTGCTTGGCCTTTGCTTTCATTGCCCTGGTTCTTCCCCGGTTGGGTGTGGTGCTGGGCCTGCTCAAGTGAGCCGGCCATGAGGGGGCAGGGGCCGCGCTAAGTTTGGCGCTTGGGATCTTCATTCAAAAAAAGAAATGCTGTTGGCTTGGGAATAATTTCGCCCAAGTCGGCGGGTAATGATTTGTGTTCGCTTCTTTCTGGTAATTGGCGATGGCTGGATCGGATGGCCAGCATTGAGGGCTGGATTTAACTGGGGGCTGGCTGGGTTCGCCTCAATAGGGAACCACAGGTTGTTGTCGTGTCTGCGTTTCTGGTTGGGGTGTGGGCAGCTGTGCTGTGTGTTTCAATTGGATATTCGACAGAAAATCACGCGGTGATAAAAATATCAGCTGGCCACAGTGATGTGGTGGTTTATTGGTCGGCATGCCGTGCCGGCTGGGGCGTGGATGACTTCGGTTATCCTTTGGGGTTTGCAAAATCAATCCCTGGGGCTTGCGAGATCTCGCTGCTCCCACGCTGCATGAATGACTTGAACCGCGACGACGCCGAGGCCGTTGAGGCGAACGAGGCGACGGACCCCGTGCGCCCGCGCCGCAAGGGCATCTACATCCTGCCCAATCTGTTCACGCTGGCGGCGCTGTTCGGCGGCTTCTACGCTGTGGTGATGGCGATGAACGGGCGCTTTGAGCAGGCAGCCATCGGCATCTTCTGCGCGGCGGTGCTCGACAGCCTGGACGGCCGCGTGGCGCGCATGACCAACACGCAGAGCGCCTTCGGCGAGCAGATGGACAGCCTCTCCGACATGGTGAGCTTCGGCGCGGCGCCGGCGCTCATCGTCTACGAGTGGGCGCTCAAGGGTCTGGGCAAGCCGGGCTGGATCGCCGCCTTCGTCTACTGCGCGGGCGCGGCGCTGCGGTTGGCGCGCTTCAACACCAACATCGCGGTGGTGGACAAGCGCTTCTTCCAGGGCCTGCCCAGCCCGGCGGCGGCGGCGCTGATCATCGGCTTCATCTGGGTGATGGACAACGCCGGCTGGCGCGAGGCGTGGAGCGTGAACTGGCTGTGCTGGAGTGCCTTCGGGCTGACGCTGTACGCGGGGCTGACCATGGTCACCAACGTGCCCTTCTACAGCTTCAAGGACGTGAACTTCAAACGCACGGTGCCCTTCATCGTCATCGTGGCCATCGCGCTGGGCATTGCCGTGATCACGCTGCACCCGCCGCTGGTGCTGTTCGGGCTCTTCGTGGTGTACGGCTTCTCGGGCTACGCGGTGTACGTCTACAAGCGCAGCAAGGGCCGCCCGGTGAGCGTGATCGCCACCTCCACCGACGAGCCCGACGAGGCCGGCCTGCACCGTTGAGCGCCGCTTGGGCGGGACGGCTGCGCGCGGTGCCTTGCATGCTATGGCGGCGATAGGCAACCCCCTTTGGGGTGACCCGAAGGGGCGTGCTATATTGAGTTGATGTCGTCCCGCGCCACCGCCCTGTCTCTACTGCTGCTAGGAGTGCTGCGGGCGCGCTGATCGACTTCGTCCTTCCTACGGATCAACGGCCCGCCAGCGTCTCGCAGCGGGCCGTTTGCTTTTTCCGTGGCTGCGAGGCATCCCTTCCCAGGAGATCCCATGCCGATGTTGCTTGACCCCGCCAAGAAGTACCGTGCCTTTGCGCCCGTGCGGCTGGCCGACCGCACCTGGCCGGACGCGGTGCTGACCCGCGCGCCGGTGTGGTGCAGCGTGGACCTGCGCGATGGCAACCAGGCCTTGATCGAACCCATGGACCCGGCGCGCAAGATGCGCCTGTTCAGCGCGCTGGTGGACATCGGCTTCAAGGAGATCGAGGTCGGCTTCCCCTCGGCGTCGCAGGTGGACTTCGACTTCGTGCGCCAGCTCATCGAGCAGGACCTGATTCCCGCGGACGTCACGATCCAAGTGCTCACGCCGGCGCGCGAGGAGCTGATTCGCCGCACCTTCGAGGCACTGGCCGGTGCGCCGCGCGCCATCGTGCACGTCTACAACGCCACCGCGCCGCTGATGCGCCGCGTGGTGCTGGGACTGGACGAGGACGGCATCGTCGAGCTGGCCGCGAGCCACGCGCGGCTGATCCGGCAGCTGGCCCAGGAGCAGCCCGGAACGGCCTGGACTTTCCAGTATTCGCCCGAAATGTTCTCTGGCACCGAGCTGCCGTTCAGCAAACGGGTGGTCGATGCCGTCACCGCCGAGTGGGCGCCCACGGCCGAGCGCAAGTGCATCATCAACCTGCCGTCCACCGTCGAGCACTCCACGCCCAACGTCTTCGCCGACATGGTGGAGTGGATGCACCGTCACCTGGCGCGGCGTGACGCGATCGTGCTGTCAGTGCACCCGCACAACGACCGCGGCACCGGCACCGCCGCGGCGGAGCTGGCGCTGATGGCCGGTGCCGATCGGCTGGAGGGCTGCCTCTTCGGCAACGGCGAGCGCACCGGCAACCTCGACATCGTCAACGTCGCGCTCAACCTCTACACCCAGGGCGTCTCGCCGAATCTGGACTTCTCCGACATTGATGACATCCGCTGCACCGTCGAGCACTGCAACCAGTTGCCGGTGCCGGCGCGCCATCCCTACGTGGGCGACCTGGTCTACACCTCCTTCTCAGGCTCGCACCAGGACGCGATCAAGAAGGCCTTCGCCGCGCGCCGCGACGGCGACGTGTGGGACATGCCCTACCTGCCCATCGACCCACAGGATCTGGGCCGCAGCTACGAGGCGGTGATCCGCGTCAACAGCCAGTCGGGCAAGGGGGGCATTTCGTACCTTCTGGAGAAGGAGTACGGCCTGGTGCTGCCACGGCGGCTGCAGATGGAGTTCAGCCGTCGCGTGCAGGCGGTGATGGACACCGAGGGCCGCGAGCTCAGCGCCGCTGACCTGTGGGCGCTGTTCGATTGCGAGTACCGCCTGGAGCGTGTGGCGCTGGGTGCGGTACGGCTGGAGGAGGCGGGCGGCGGCCGCATGCGCGTGCAAGCGCAGGGCACGATCGAAAGCCAGGCGCTGGTGCTGCATGGCGAGGGCAACGGTCCGGTGGACGCCTTCGTGGCTGCTTTGCGCGCACACGTCGGCACGGAGGTACAGGTGCTGGACTATCACGAACATGCGCTGGGCGCGGGTGCGCAGGCACGCGCGGCCGCCTACATCGAGCTGCGCGTGGGTGCGCAGGTGCTCTTTGGCGCCGGCATCGACGCCAACATCGTCAACGCCTCGCTCAAGGCGCTGCTGTCGGGACTGGCGCGCGCCGGTGTCGTGGCGGGCCCTGCGGCGATGCAGGAACAGGCTGCCTGAAGGAGACAAGGCCATGAGCGACAAGCTGATCATCTTCGACACCACCTTGCGTGACGGCGAGCAGTCGCCCGGCGCGTCCATGACCCGCGACGAGAAGCTGCGCATCGCGCGCCAGCTGGAGCGGCTGCGCGTGGACGTGATCGAGGCGGGCTTCGCCGCCGCCAGCCCCGGCGACTTCGAGGCCGTGCGCACCATCGCCTCGCACATCCGCGAGGCGACCGTGTGCTCGCTGGCGCGCGCCAACGACCGCGACATCTCGCGCGCGGCCGAGGCGCTCAAGGACGCGCCGCGCTCGCGCATCCACACCTTCATCGCCACCAGCGAGCTCCACATGGAGAAGAAGCTGCGCATGACGCGCGAGCAGGTGCTGGAGCAGGGGCGGCTGGCGGTGCGCTTCGCACGCAACCTGTGCCCGGACATCGAGTTCTCGCCCGAGGACGGCTACCGCTCCGATCCGGACTTCCTGTGCCGCGTGCTGGAGGCGGTGATCGAGGAGGGCGCCACCACCATCAACGTGCCCGACACCGTCGGCTACGCCATCCCCGAGCTCTACGGCAACTTCATCCGCATGCTGCGCGAGCGCGTGCCCAACTCGGACAAGGCGGTGTGGTCGGTGCACTGCCACAACGACCTGGGCATGGCAGTGGCCAATTCGCTGGCTGGCGTGAAGATCGGCGGTGCACGCCAGGTGGAATGCACCATCAACGGCCTGGGGGAGCGCGCGGGGAACACCTCGTTGGAGGAAGTCGTGATGGCCGTGAAAACGCGGCGCGACCACTTCGGGCTGGAGGTAGGTATCGACACCACGCAGATCGTGCCGGCCTCACGCCTGGTGGCGCAGACCACGGGCTTCGTGGTGCAGCCCAACAAGGCGGTGGTGGGCGCCAATGCCTTCGCGCATGCCAGCGGCATCCACCAGGACGGCGTGCTCAAGGCGCGCGACACCTACGAAATCATGCGTGCGGAGGACGTGGGCTGGAGCGCCAACAAGATCGTGCTGGGCAAGCTCTCGGGCCGTAATGCTTTCCGCCAGCGGCTGCAGGAACTGGGCGTGGAACTGGAGTCCGAAGCCGAGCTCAACGCCGCCTTCGCGCGTTTCAAGGATCTGGCCGACCGCAAGAGCGAGATCTTTGACGAGGACATCATTGCGCTGCTGGGGGATGAGAGCGTTACCAGCGAACACGAACATTACCGTCTGCTGGCGCTGGCTCAGCGCTCCGAAACCGGTGAACGTCCCTTCGCCCGCGTGGTGTTCGCCGCTGGTGAGCAGGAGCACCATGCAGAAAGCGAAGGTAACGGGCCGGTGGATGCCAGCCTTAAAGCCATCGAATCGAAAGTAAGAAGTGGTGCGGAACTGTTGCTGTATTCAGTCAATGCCATCACCTCGGGCAGCACAGAATCTCAGGGCGAGGTGACGGTGCGGCTGCAGCTTGGTGGCCGGGTGGTCAACGGCGTCGGGGCCGACCCTGACATCGTTATCGCCTCGGCCAAGGCCTATCTGTCGGCGCTGAACAAGCTCCACAGCCAAGCCGAGCGCGTGGCGGCACAGGGCTAGCAAGGAGGCAGCTGGCCTGCAGAGACCGAAGCATGTGCAAGTTCACTTGAGGAAGTTGCTCTAAGTTTTTGATATTGCATATGTTTTTACCCTCCTTTAAACTCTGCAGCCTCCGCAGTCCGGAAGTTTGACCGTGCGTCGCCTTAACAATCTCCGCCTGATGACCTGGTCGCTAGCCGTGCTGATCGGCACGGCTTTGTTGCAGCCCTTTGATGCCGAGGCGGCTGGCCGAAAACCGGCGCGCAAGGCGTCGGCGCGTGTCGAGGCGAAGGTTGCGAAAACCAAGGCGGTGCGCACAGTGTTGGCACGCCGCAGCGCGCCGGAGGTTGAGGCCGCGCCGGCCCGGCTGTCCTTCGGCCACATCTACGGCCTGCACGGCACCAGCGATCCGCTGGACCTGAAGTCCAGCGTCGCCTTGGTGATGGACCAGGACACCAACGAGGTCCTGTTCAGCAAGAACCCGCAGGCCGTGCTGCCCATTGCCTCCATTACCAAGCTGATGACGGCGCTGGTCGTGACCGAGGCGCAGCAGCCGCTGGACGAAGTGCTGACCATCACGGAGGAAGACGTCGACACCGAGAAGAACAGCAGTTCGCGGCTGGCCGTTGGCAGCAGGCTGACGCGAGACGAGATGCTGCACTTGGCGTTGATGGCTTCCGAGAACCGCGCCGCCAACGCGCTTGGCCGCCACTATCCGGGCGGACTGGAGGCCTTCGTCGCCGCCATGAACCGCAAGGCGCGCGAGTTGGGCATGAACGACACGCACTACGCGGAGCCCACCGGACTGTCCAGCCGCAACCAGTCCAGTGCGCGTGACCTGGCGGCGCTAGTCAAGTACGCGCATGGCAATCAGCTCCTGCGCGAGTACTCGACTTCACCCGAGCATGTAGTGTCCCTGGGCAGCCGCCAGGTGGCCTTCCACAACACCAACGGCCTGGTGCGCGGCGGCAGCTGGGACATCGGCCTGCAGAAGACCGGCTACATCAGCGAAGCCGGGCGCTGCCTGGTGATGCAGGCGGACCTGGCCGGCCGCAAGTTGATCATGGTGCTGCTGGATTCCGCCGGGAAATACTCGCGCATCGGTGACGCCGAGCGGCTACGCAAGTGGCTCGTTCAGGGCGCCGCTTCGGGCGTTAAAGCCATGGCCAGCAACGGCGACTGAGCAGATTCAAGCTACGTCACCGCGCCTGGTGCGCCAGGCGGGTGCAAGGCAAAAGGCCTGTCCCAGCAGACAGGCCTTTTTCTTTGGGTGACCTGGGGGCGCCTCAGCTCTGGTGCGACTGCTGTCCCAGCGCGCGCGAGATTTCGGCCGCGGTGGACTTGATGCGCTCGATCCAGCCTTCTTCCAGCCGGTCGGACGGTGCCGAGAGCGACAGGCCGGCCACGAGCTGGTTCTGGTCGTCGTAGATGCCCGCCGCCATGCAGCGCACGCCCAGCTCCAATTCCTCGTCGTCGCGCGCAATCCCCTGCTGGCGCACGTTGGTGAGCTCGCGCTCCAGCCGCGGCAGGTCGGTGATGCTGTTGCGCGTGTGTCCGGCCAGCCCGGTGCGAGTGGCGTAAGCGCGCACGCGCTGTGGCTCGTCATGGGCCAGGAACAGCTTGCCAACCGAAGTCAAGTGCAGCGGGGCACGGCCGCCCACCGCACGCACTACCTGCATCCCGGAGCGCTCGCTGTAAGTGCGCTCGATGTAGACGATCTCGTCGCCCTGGCGCACCGACAGGTTGACCGTCTGGTGCGTGAGCCTGTGGAGCTCACGCATCGGCCCCAGCGCCGCGTCGCGCACGTCCAGCCGTGCTTTCACGAGATTGCCCAGCTCCAGCAACCGCATGCCCAGCCGATAGCTACCGGCTTCGGGGCGGTCCACAAAACGGCCCGCCGCCAAGTCATTGAGAATGCGGTGCGCCGTGGAGGGATGCAGTCCGGTGCGCTCGCTGATCTCCTTGAGCGATACCGGGTCACGATGAGCCGCCAACACGTCCAGCAGGGCAAAGCTGCGCTCCAGGACCTGGATCGTGGGCGTCTGAACTTCCTTCTTCTGCATGTCGCTGATTGTGCTGTGGTTGGCAATATTTTGCATCGCGAAAATCCACTTTGCCCGTTGATATGAAGTCTCCGGGTTCTCCCGGGTGTGCAGCCCTCCACAGCAAAGCTGGCCGTGCAGGGGGAGGCGGTCAGCGCAAGGGGGCGTCCAGGGCCCGAGCGGCCCCGACACCGGCGAGCACGGCGCCTTCCAGTGTGGCGGGGTAGGGGCCCTGCACGTAATCGCCGGCGGCCCACAGGCCCGGTGCGATGTGCGCGGGCGGTCGCTGCAACTCGGGCGTGCAGGCGAAGGTGGCGCGTCGTTCGGCGACCACGCGTTTCACGCAAGGTGGCTGGCGCCAAGTGCCGGCCGGGAAATCCCGTAGCAGTTGCTCCCGCACGGCTTCGCCCGTGGCTGAGAGTCCGCGCGCTGTCCAGGGGGCTGCGCCGCTGATGACGGCGGCAAAGCAGCCTGGCATGCCGCTCAGCGCGCCGTGGTCGAAGAGGAACTGCGCCGGGGCGGTGTCGGATTCATGCAACTGCAGCATGGGCTGCGCCAGCCGGGTGCCCGGACTCTCCAGGTACACGGTCACGATCGGTTCGTACCGCAGGGCCGCAGCCTGCGCGGCCCAGTCCGGCGCCAGAGGTTGGACCAGCCGCGTGGCCTCGGTGGCGCTGGCGGCCAGCACTACGGCATCGAACCGCTGGCCCTGCACTTGCCAGGCGCCGCTGTCGTCCCGCAACAGTGCCTGGACGCGGGCGCCGACGCGCAGCGTGGCGCCCTGGCGGCACAGCCAGTTGCCGGCGGGTTCCGGCAGCAGGGCCGAGAGCGGCCGGCGCGGCAGCAGCAGGTCGGCCGCGCCGGCGCCGCCGAAGAGCGCGTCCTTCAGCACGCGCAGGAATACCGAAGCACTGGCGTGCTCGGCCGGCGTGTTCAGCGCCGCCACGCATAACGGGTCGATCAGCTCGGCACGCACGCGTGGCGACAGCGGCTGGCACAACCGGGCCACGCTCCAGTCGGAAGGACAGCGGAAGCGCATCGCCGCCCAGCGCAGCGAGGTGCCCAGCAGGCCCAGTCGTTCGCCCGGGCTCCAACCCTCGCGGCGCAGCACGGCCCAGCCGAAGGTGGCCAACGGGGGGCCCGGCGGCAGGCGCAGTCCCTGACCGTCGGGCGTGACGAGCGCCAGCGGCAGGCGCTGCAGCACCTGCTCCGGATCGACGCCGACACGGCGCATCAGAGCCAGCGTCTGGCGGTAGGCGCCGATGAGGATGTGCTGGCCGTTGTCGAGCACGCCGTCGGGCAGGGCGCGTGCGCGTCCGCCCAGGTGCGGAGCCATTTCGAACAGTGTGACGCGATGGCCGCGCGCCACCGCCTCCACCGCCGCGGCCA
>Ga0065721_10049471_pt1 | contig 33613 bp, 27 predicted proteins | sample Mesricmetagenome_FD_59108 | JGI IMG/M metagenome (GOLD analysis project Ga0065721, IMG submission 59108) | Mesophilic microbial community from rice straw/compost enrichment Sample: eDNA_1 v2 (version 2) | ecosystem: Engineered > Solid waste > Grass > Composting > Bioreactor | place: USA: Davis... | reverse complement strand
ATAGGGGGGGATGGGGGGGTGATTCGGGCGCTCTCCCAATTTTGATTCGTTTTATTTTTTCTCGCGTGTATAGACTGCGCTCAATTATCCCCCCCTATCCCCCCCATCCCCCCCTCTTTTCGTTCAGTTCTTCTTATCTGGAGGGTGCGCGTCACTCAGGTCGATCTCCAGCACCTTGCTGCGCTCCGCTTGACGCACCTTCGCGAGGCGAACAATCACCAGGCCCGAGGGATACTGACTACCTTGAGGTACACGCGCACGACGATGTTGGATTCGCGCCGTATCGCGGCCACTCGATCAGCCGCCACGTCCAGCGCCTCCCGAAGTCCTTCCTCCGAGTAGCAGTAAGTCTGGCGGGGAGCCTTCTCGGACACGTCGGACCAGCCTTGCTCCGCTGGCCGTTCGGGCGACTTTCCCCACGCGTCCATTCCGAAGTGAATACGGTAGTGACAACGGCGGCAGTCCTCCACGCCGTTTTGCCCCTTGCCCGTGCCGCCGCACACTTCACAGCCCTTCGGAGGCGCGGACGGATCGAGGTATTCGGGGACCAACACCAGGGTGTTCTGCCGCTGGATCACGTTGTAGACGTGATAGCCGTGCCTGACCACCGAACTACCTGCGTCATACGCGGCGATGCCACTGGGTAAGGGCAGATACTGTGACAAGGTGATGACCTGGCTTTCTTTCCTGGCGCTCACACGATCTCGACCAGCGACACCAAGGCGCCTCCGAAATGCTTCTCGAACGTGATCTCCAGGGGGCTCTGCATCGCCTTCGCCTCGGCCACCACGTCGCCGAAGCGCTCGGGGATCGGCAGCCGCCAGAGCGCGGCCTGTGGCCTGTCGCCAGGTGCCCCTTGACTCGGCTCACCCTCGTATCTTCGATCTCGGCATAGGTTCCCTGCTCGTCGGTTCGGATCGCGGCGGCGTCAATTAACCTGGTGTGTTGCATCACATCCCCTGACCTTGAACAAGTGCTTGCCAAATTATAGCACAGGTATATCCTGCAAGGTCATCCAGACAATCGTATCCTGATATTCGTAATATGATGGCACTTCTTCACCTATGCTCGTCAACAGGACATCACTGTTATCACGAGACCACCTTAACATCAACCGCTTAGGCTTAGTACTTCTCAATACACACTCACAATATACAGATTGCGGGTAATGAAGAACAAATTCCACGTCCCTCTCGGCACAACCTGAAACTTTAGACGTGAATCTTATCGAATAAACGTCTTGATAGTGATGGCTGATATTCTGAAGATATATGTACTCGGCATGTAACTTATTGTGAATCATCTCAGTGAATAGCCTTGCGCTCTGTAATTTCAGGGAACTGCTCCTCGTTGTGTCTAAATAAAACTCGTGGATTGTTTGCGAGGAATGGTACGCCTGGTTATAATCTCGCCTGTACCACTGCACAAAAACCGATCATGGAGACCGCTATGCGACTGCAGCCTTTGCAGGAGTTCGTTTGCGACACGTGCGGCGATGTCATCTCGTCACCCGATCAGGGTTGGGTCGAATGGTTATCTGACGGGGATCGAATGACGCACTCCTTCCGCATTATCCACAAGTTCAACGGGCGTTGTGCGCACCATGAGCGGAAACTCAATCATCAAGGCACGGGTTTAACCAGTTTCGTTGGCGACGGTCCCGATTCGCTGACATACCTGTACGCCATTCTCGACGAAGGCTACATCGTGGAACAGCCCAACGACACCCCCATGGTGCGAGACATCAAGGAGTGGGCGGAACTGGCTCGGCGCGTGTCGCTGCCCCACTACGAACAGGCGCGGCGCTACCTGCCGCGAGCGCGGGCGGAAGGCCACCTCGACGGCTTGCATGAGGGGTCCCTCTACCTACAGGACACGTTGCGCATGGTAATCGACCTGTACGCGGATGACGACTCATTGGGCACCGCATAAGTCGGTAACGTGAAGTCGCGGACGGTGGCAGGGCCTGGTAGTTCGCAAGGACGTTGCACTCCCCTTGCTGCTCTTGATCCCAGGCCCCGCAGGGAACGAGCACTCTGTCAGAGACCGCGCCGATTCGGCGCCTTTTCAATTTCTCCCCCAACATCCCCATAGTATTGGGGGAAGAATTGCAAGAACCGCGTGGGCTGGAATCGTCATTAACCGCGCCCGCCACGACTCTGGTCACGCAAGCGTGACCGCCGTCGCGGTCGGATCGCGGTCGGTGAGGGCGGGGCTGCTCTCGTTCGCTCCTACGTCGCTCAGTCGCCCCGCCCCGCCCTCACCAATGTCATCAGCCCACCTTCTTAAAAAAGGACGAGGCAGGAAACCTGTGCGTGCGAGGAAAGGTGGAGCGCAGCGGAACCTCTTCGCACGCACTGGCGGCAATTATCGTCGCGGAGCGGGCACGCTTGCGTGACCAGAGGAGCGGCGAAATTGTCGCCACCTGACGATACTCCCCCACAACCACATCACTCCCTGGGGAGATCGTGGCAATTCTTTCAATTCTTCCCCCAATACCATGGAGAATATTGGGGGAAGAATTGCAATTTTCGCGCGAAAAGGCGCCGCCCCTGGCAGGCCCCTCGACCTCTACTCACCGCGCGGGAGGTACGACCGCGCGAGGCGGGAGTGCTGGGGATACGCGCAGCGCCCTTGCGAACTACCACTGAGCTACCCCCCTACCCCAGGGCGAGGGCGATGTCCGTCGCGTCGATCTCGTCGAAGCGCGTGACCCTGCCGCCCTCGGGGTCGGGCGTGATGAGGTCCGAGTCCTGCCGCAACCGCTCCTCTGCCCGCGCCTTCGCCGCCTGTTTCTGCAGGCGCCTGCGGTACGCCTTGATGTCCGCCCAGTCCATCAGATAGGTCCGCATCCGCCACTCCGTCGCCCCCTCTGTGTGGTGGTTTCGCGCGATGTCCGTGAGGTCCCCGTCGCCGTGAACGTACCGCGTCCATACGTACACGCGCTTGTCCCTCACGGATACCATGTGCTCCGCCCGCAGCCACGCCACCGCGGCCTTGGCGGTGTTGTAGGCCACCGACACCGCGCGGGCGATCTCGGCGACGGTGAGGCCAGGGTGGTCCAGGAGGTGGTCGTAAACGAGGCGGTAGTTGCGCTTCAGAGCGCGGGCGTGGTAGGCGTCGTGCGAGTAGTCGCCCGCGACGAGCGTCTGGAGGCCCGTGGCGGGCAGTTCTTCGTCCTCCGCCGCCTCGGGCAGTTTGTCCCGCACAAGGTAGTATTGGTAGCAATCCGTACCACATTCGCGGTGGACGCGCAGCAGGTAGCCATTGCCGCGCAGGGACTCCAGGGCGGCGTGCACCGTCTTGCGGTCCATGTTCGCGTACTTCGACAGGTAGCGCTGCGAAGCGGGGAAGACCGCCCTGCGCTCCTGCTCCATCAGCCTGCACAGGACCTGAAGCATCGTTTTATCCCGCGCCCGCGTGCGGCCTGGCAGCACGGCCTTGCGCAGGCGCACGCGGTACTCCTGACACCAGGCGCCGATGTCGTCGATCTCGCCCAGGTCGGGCACGGGGTCAAGCAGTCCGCCTATGAGCAGGTTCGCGTCGAGGGGAAACTCCTCGACGCTGCCTTCCTGGCCTTCCTGGTGTTCCTGGTGTTCCTGGTGTTCCTGGTGTTCCTGGTGTTCCTGATCCGCACCCTGCTCTGCCTGGTCTCCCTTATCTACTGATATCTCCATGTCGCGCTCCTGCAAAAGCGAAGCCCCTGACGACTGCCAGATCGTCAGGGGCTTCTTCCCGCGCAGGTGGGCGCGGTAATCGTCGCGACCGCCCCGCTGGCACGAGGGATCACGCATATTGCTGCCGCGCGGGTCACCACTCCCGCACCGCAAAAACTGTCTGCAGTGGCCTTCTGCGCTTCCGCCGTCCCCACCTCCATCCGCCCACATTGATGAGGGGGAGGGGCGCGGCGATGACCACATACACCGCCGCGCCCAGGGGTCACGCTCGCGCGACCTGGGGAGACTTGACCTACACTGAGTTATCGCGGCTGCGGGCGCGAGGTGTGGGTGATTGAGGTGGATTTTCTGAGGAATTTTGCGGGGCAGCAAAAGAAAAAGGCCGTCCATGCGGACGGCCACTCAGAAAGGCAACAAAAGAATCAACGCTTCACTTATACAGCGCTGGCCCACTTCTGCGCGTCGCGCCGCGCGGCCCCAAGGTCATGTGCGAAATCGTCGTCGCCAGGCAGGCTGGGCGTCTGGTCTGGCGCGGTGTGCCAGCCTGTTCCGCCCTCGACGCCCCAGGACCACTGCGCCACGACCTCGCCCCGCCGTTCTACACGCACCTCGGCCACACGCCCCCAGGCAGCGCCCGCGCGGCGCAGGTGGGCGCGGCGCTCAACGATAGTCCAGCCAGGCAGGGCGTCGTACGTGCTCTCGTACTCCGTCTCGCTGACCTCAATTCCAGTACATGTCGTCATATCCGTCTCCCTGCTGGCGCGGCATAGAGTGTGGTCGCCCCGCCGAAGTCCCTGTCGTGCCCCGCAGGGGCGGTTTCGACTATGTGGTCAGGAACCGCGCGAAGTATTTTTTACGCGTCGCAATTCACTTTCAAGTACGTCTCAAGGGGCACCAAGTCCGCCTGCATCACCCACCACGCTTTAGGACGATCAGGGCACCCGCGGTTGCTCCACAGTCCCTCCGCCCGCCCCCCCATGCCCCGTGATCCACCCTGCGCAACGCCACTGCTGCTGGTCTGCGTCGAGCGGGATCATGAGTGCGTAAAAATGATCGGGGTTTTCGTCTTTGCGTACGATCAAGTCACCGTCGCCACGGTTCGTCGAGCGCACCTGCCAGTGGCGCCCCCTGCGGTCGATGTGGTCTGCTTCCTTGAACGATCCGCACCGCGCCTGGCTGGGCTCGTTCAGGAGCGCCGCGAACGCCACCTCCGCCGTCGCGCCCATCACGTCGCGCGTGATTTGAAGCGCCTGGTCGCTGTCCATGCCGTGCGCGTCCGCGAGTCCCAGAGTGTCGCTCTCAGTGTGGCGCAACAGCCCCTGCGCGGCCCCTGCAGCGGTCGAGGCGGGGTCTAATGTGATCTCCATCGTGTTGCCTTTCGTAGGGTCGCGATTGTTGCGACCACCACTATGGACTTCGTGTGGAGGAGGTAGCGGCCCTATAGGAGACGGGCGAAAAGCGGAGGCGTTTGGCAGAGCACTAACGCTCGTGCGAAAAAAACTTGAGGAAGGCGCCACAAATCGCTGCGCAGACGCGATTAATAGCCCACAGGATCTGAACAAAACCAGGCCCAGAATGGCCCTTCTGGCGCCTTTCGGGGCGGTGTCAGACGGCGGATAGGGCGGGCGAAATGGCGGGTGCCGTGGTAGAGTGTGGGAGTCCGCCGCGCTCTATTTCGTGCGTAAAAAATACGAAGTAGAGGCAGGGAGTGTCAGTAGCCTCATTTATCGTGCCCGCCCTGACGCCTGACTGTGGCTCAGGAGGTCGCGGGTTCGATCCCCGTCCGTTGCCCTTTCCCCTACTCCCCAGATTCTTTCGTCCCGACGACGATCATCTGAGGCGAGGCCGGGCCGGGCGCCCGGCCGCGGTAGTCGCCGTAGACCGCCTCCACCGTGAAGCCCGCGTGCAGAAAGAGCAGGCGCAGCTCGCGAGGGTAGTAGACGTGGCTCTCGAAGTCGCTCACCGCGCGCTCCGCGGGGGCGTCCCCCACGAACTTGTCGTAGAGGAACCGGACGTGGGCGCGCTGCTCGTGGGACCAGTAGCGCGTCGTTCGGTAGCGCAGGAGGCGGGTGGAGGTGGCCTCCTCGAACGTGTCCAGGTCCACCTCCACCACCTCGCGCGGCGGGGAGCGAAACGAATCGGCGTAGATGGCCAGGTCCGGCATGACCACGTCCACAAGGAAGCGCCCGCCGGGAACCAGGTTCTGGTACGCGCGTCGCCACGCCGCGAGTTGATCCTCCAACGTCAGGAGGTGGCACACGGAGGAGCAGGGCGTCAGGACCACGTCGAAGGGCTCCTCGCCCTCGCCCCAGGAGCGCATGTCCCCTTCAACGAATCTCAGGCGCTCCTGCGCCGCGGCGGACGCACTCGCGGCCCGCTCGCGGGCGGCCTGCAGCATCTCGGGCACCACTTCCAGACCGACCACATCGAAGCCGTGGACCGCGCCCGCCTCGGCCAGCGGGACCGTCACGCGCCCGGTGCCGCTGGCAAGCTCCAGCACGCGCCGCGGGCGCAGGCGCGTGACCTGCTCCACAAAGAACTCCACGTCGTCCGTGTCCCCGACGTGCTCCAGGTCGTAGTCGCCGGGGCGCCGGTAGATCGCCTGGGGCTCCTCAGAGTTGTTTGACGAAGCGGAGGTCATGTCGCCGTCCTTTTTGACGCCTTCTCCGCGCTGCCGCGGCGCGCCGAGGTGGTGTACTCCAGATATTCACCGGGAGCCCCCCTCGGTAACCGCGCCGACGAGAAATATATCAGGCGGCAGGGAGTTCGACGCGCAGCCAGGTGGCCGGGTCCGCAGGGTCTTCGCCGGGCATGCCGTCCGCAAGGCGGTCGCTTCCGTCCGCGGCGTCCGCGTTCAGAAGCTCCAGGTGGGCCGCGGCGGCGGCGCCGGAGGCGGGACGCCCACCGAGCGCCTGCCAGGGAAGCGTGACCTGCAGGGTATAGCCGCCGCCCCCGCGCCGCGCCACGGCCCGCAGGCCCGATACCCTCTTCACGGGCGTCCAGTCGGACGCGCCGGCCGCTCGCGTTTCCAGGTGCGCGACCGCGGCGCCACCGCCGGGCGCGAGGGTGGCCGTCAGCCGGTATAGGCTGCCCCCGCTGCCGCGCCAGCTCAACCGGAACCCGTCGCCCTTATCCGGCGCGGCCGCGGCGACTGGCTGGTCATCAACCGCCGTAAAGGCGAGCGTGAGAGACCGACCGTCCTCAGTAGCGGAAAGGCGCCCCTGCGCCTGCGATGCACCGCCGATGAACCACTCGCTCTTAGCCGCGCTCTCCGGTGCCTTGCCGGCGCGCGCGATGCGGAGGGGGCGGTTCAGCACGCCCGCGACGAGCAGAATCCGCTCCTGGCCCTTTGCACCGGTCGTCGCGGAGCTCAGAACCCGGTCAGGGGCGATCTGGGCGATGCTGCCCCAGAACCCCTTTTCGCCAAACGGGCGCGACGGGCTGCCGAAGCGGCGCGCGCCATTGTCACCCACGAACGTCCACATGCCCCCGGTGCCGCGCAGTTTGCCGTTCGCCTGGACGATCACCTCGCCCGAGTCGAGCTGGATCAGGTACGGGGCATACCCGGTGAACTCGGGATGGACCGGCCAGCGCCGATCCGCCGGCCCCACCGCACCGGCCGGATAGTCCGGGTAACGCCAGTTGCGCTCCAGGGAGCTCCAGACGATGGAGGGGGTGACGGGCGGCGGATTGACCTTCTTGACCTGCTCGCACTCCGCGGCGTAGACGATGCCCTTGCCCCCCTGCAGGCTCACCCCCACCGCCATGCCATCCATGCTGAACGGGGAGCCGTCCGCGGTGATACCCTCGGTGCGGGACAGGTACTCCGCGCGGGGGTTCTTCGCGTCGGGCGCGGGTGTCCAGGTGCGCCCGCCGTCCATTGAGCGGACCATGCCGACGTGGCACTGCCCATCGTGGACATCGGTGAAGAGGAGCTGCACCTCACCAGAGGGGAGTTGCAGCAGCGACGGCTCCCAGTTTTTCCCACGAAAAGCCCAGACCGGCTCACTCCAGGTCTCGCCCTCGTCCGTGCTGCGCATCACCTCGATGCCCTCGTACTCGTTGCTGCGGGTGTTGTTGCGCCGCTGATAGGCAAGGAGCAGGGTGCCGTCCTGAAGCTGCAGGAACTCGGGGTTGCAGTAGGCGACCCGGTCCTTCGAAGCCGGGTCGTACCAGGAGCGCTTGATCCAGCGGGGGGCGCTCCAGGTCTTACCGCCGTCGCGGCTGCGCTGCTGGAACGTCTGCCAGCCGAAGCGGCCGTCCATGAACGTCATCAGCAGATCGCCGCTCTTGAGGCGCCGGATGCGCGGATAGTGGCGCACGCGGAAGGTCCGCCCCTCCACGGTGAACTCGCCCATCGTCTGCCGACTCCGGTGGTCCCACGCGATGCGCAGGGCGGCCGCGGGCGAGATGCCGGAGACATCGGGGGCGGGCGGTGCCGCGGCGGAGCGCCCGCGCGCAACAGCGGCCGCTGCGCCCCCCCCCGCGGCCAGTAGCGCCGTCATCGCAAGAAAGTGGACTCTGTGAAACCTCATGCCGTATCCCGTCAGCGCCCGCCGCCGGGGCGGGCTGATTCTACTGTATCACTCACGCCGTCCGGTTTCCGTCCCCCCCTTTGCGGGGTCACCTTTCGGACTCTCTGCCGGTGAGCGGGACGCTACAATCGGGTACGATACAGTCGAAAATCCGCAACGAACTTCAGAATTCAGAAGAGGATAGTCAGGACCATGCGATTCGACCCTTCGCTCTACCGTGCCTACGACATCCGGGGGACGTACCCCGACGTCATGAATGAGCGGTTTATCCGCGCCGCTGCGCAGGCGTTTGCGACGGTGATGGAGGCCAAAACGGTCGCTGTCGGCCGCGATGTGCGCGCGCACGGCGCATCGCTCCAGAAGGAGGCGATTCAGGCGCTCACCGAGATGGGGGTGAACGTGGTGGACCTCGGGGTCATCTCTACCGAGATGCTCTACTACGCCTCCGGCGTGCTGGACGTAGAGGGCGGCTTTGCCGTCACGGCGTCCCACAACCCCAGAGATTGGAACGGCATGAAGTTCGTGGGCAAGGCGGGCGTCCCGCTCACCCGCGAGGGCAAGCTGGGCGAGATCTACAAGGAGATCGAGGAGGGGCCGGAGGGGCGCACCGCGGACACGCCGGGCACGGTCACCTCGGCCGGCGACCTGGTAGCGCAGTACGCCGCTTACCTCCAGAAGTTTGTGCCCGCGGGCCTGGAGCCGCTGAAGATCGTCGCGAATGTGAACTTCGGGGCGAACGGCAAGGTAGTGGACGCGGTGGTAAAGAACCTGCCGCTGGAGGTGGTGCGCCTGAACTGGAACGAGGATGGCACCTTCCCCAAGGGTACGCCCGACCCGCTGCTGCCGAGCAACCGCAAGGAGATTGAGGAGCGGATTGTGGTCGAAGGCGCCCACTTCGGCGTGGCCTGGGACGCGGACGCGGACCGGTGCTTCTTCTATGACGAGAAGGGGCGCGCCTTCCCCGGCTACTACATTAATGCCCTGCTGATCGAACACTTCCTGAAGCGCGACCCGGGCGCAGCGGTGGTGGTGGAGCCGCGCCAGATCTGGGCGACCCAGGACACGGCGGCCCGCCTGGGCGGCAAGCCGGTGATCAGCCGCACCGGGCACGGGTTCATCAAGGCCAAGATGCGCGAAAGCGACGCCATCTTCGGAGGTGAGAACTCCGGGCACTTCTACTACCGGGACTTCTGGTACTGCGACAACGGCATCATCACGTTCCTGACTGTCCTGGGTATGTTCGCGGACAGCATCCGGGCGGGCAAGCCGGTCTCGGCACTGCTGGATCAGTTCCGGTCGCAGTACCCGGCGAGCGAAGAGATCAACTTCATCACCGACCGGGCGAAGGAGATCATCGCGTCGCTCCAGACGGAGTACCCCGACGCGCAGGTGACCACGATCGACGGAGTCTCTCTGGAGATGCCGCAGTGGCGCTGCAACCTGCGCATGAGCCAGAACGAGCCGGTGCTGCGCCTGAACCTGGAGGCGCGGACCCCGGACGAGTTGGAGCGGCGACAGACCGAACTGGTGACGTTCATCGAGTCGCAGGGCGCGCGCGTCCGCGACGACCACTAAACGCTCCACCGACAAAATGCCCCCGCCGGCCTCATTTCGAGGCCGGCGGGGGCATTTTGCTGCTAGGGACTCGGGCGAAGGGCGAGGCGTTCGAACTATGCTCCGCCGCTCTTCGCGCCCGCCTTCTTGAGAAGGGCCACCGCCTTCTCCGCGGCGGCGGGGTCCGTTCCCATCCCGGCCCAGTCCAGGGCGGTGAACCCGTTTCCGTCCTTGCGGTGGATGTCCGCGCCCTTTTCCAGAAGGAGCGCCAACAGGTCCGCCCGGCCCGCCTGCGCCGCCCACATCAGCGGGGTTACGCCCATGCTGTCCGCCGTATCCAGCACCGCCCCCTTCTCAATCAGGAGGCGCATCAGCGCCGCTTCGGCCTGCGGGTCCGCGGGCGCGGCCGTGTAGGCGGCTGCCCGGGCGCGCATCTCCGCCTCCATCTGCGTCATGGCGTCCGCGAAACTCGACTGTACCTGGGTGACATACCCCTGCACGCTGCCGTCCGCCAGCATCTTCTTTACCTCCTCAACCCGCCCCCCCTGGGCGGCGGCGAGGAAGTTGCCCCAGGCGGTCCTGTCCTCGGCGGACGCGCCGGGATTGAGGCTCTGAAGCCCCACCAGGGCGCCCGGGTCTCCCGCAGCGGCGGACTGCACCAGGTTCACCCACTGCGCCGGGTCCCCCAATCCTTTTCCATGCCCGGCCGCCAGCGCCTCCAGAGCCGACGCGCCGCCGAGCGGGTTACCTCGGAGCGCCGCCTGGGCGAAGGCACCGAGCGGGCCGCTGCCGAGCGCCTTGCCGAGAAACTGCCTGCCGAGCCCCGCACTGGCCTGCTTGAACAGGCTCTGGCTGAGCAGACTGCCGCCGCCGGTCGCTGCCGCCATCGCCAGATTACCGAGGCCGCCCCGGACAGCGCCTCCCACGGCCTTGCCCAGGCCGCCAAGCAGGCCCTTGCGGCGCCCGGACGCCGCCCCGCTCTGCTGCTCCAGCGCCTTCTGGGCCGCCTCCAGATTCTTCAGGGCGTCCTCCTGAGAGCGGGCAAGGTCCGCGCCGAGCGCCGCCTGCATCGCCCGAGCCTGCTCCGTAGCGCGCAGGGCGGCGTGGTGGTTGTACACAGCCAATCCCAGCAGCGGCACGCCCTCCGGTCCCGTCCGCTTCGGGTCCGCGCCCTTTATGAGCAGCGCCTCGGCAATCTCGCGGTGCCCCAGGTAGACGCTCAGGTGCAGCGGCGGCATATTGTCGTAGCGGCCGGTGAGGACTCCGTTCGGGTCCGCCCCCTTTTCGAGTGCCGCTTTCGCGCCCGCGGCGTCGCCGCGGGCGATAGCGGCGAAAAGCTCCTCGTGGGCAGCGTCCGCGGGCGCCGTCTGTACGGCTGCCGTTGCCGCGGGCAGGGGCTCCTGCGCCGCCCGCGCCGGCCCATGCAGGCCCAGGGCCAGAACGGTGGCGGTAACGCTCATCAGTGCGGCGACGGCCGCCACGGGGGTCTGTAATCGGGTGTGACTTGTCATCTCAATTTCCCTCCGTGTCCAGACTATCCGCCCCCCGTAAACAAATCGTGAAGCGCAACGGTTCCGCCCACGCGGCGGCCAGAAAAGTATCCTCGCAGCCACCCGGCAGAGTCCGGCGAGGAGAGGGACATGAGCGGAACGACGATCACGGCGGCCCCTTCGGTTATCAAGGAGGCACGCTACGTACTGACGAATATCAGCAGCAATAACAATAAGTTCTGGAATATCCGCCTGTTCGCGGACGGCTCCTGTGAGACGCATTGGGGCCGCGTGGGGGAGGACGGCCAGCGCAAGTCGTTCGCTGCGTGGACCGAGGCGCAGTTCGACGCGAAATGCCGTGAAAAGGCGAACAAGGGATATCGGCCACAGAAGACACTGGCAAACACCGCCGGTCACTCAGCCCGGACGATGGCCAACGAGAAGCTGGCGCAGATCGCGACCACGCAGATCCGGACCGACTCCCCGGAGACGCTGGCGCTGGTGACGTATCTGGCGCGGGTGAACGTCCACCGTATCCTGCAGGCGACCACGCTGCAGTACGACGAGAGCCGGGGAACGTTCTCCACGCCGCTCGGGATCGTGACGGCGGACGCTATCGCGGAGGCGCGGACGCTCCTGGCGCGAATCGGGGACCTGGTGCACGCGGCGGACTACGGCAGCGCCGCCTTCGCCCCCACGCTGAACGAGTACTTGATGCTGGTGCCCCAGAACATCGGGCGGGCGAAGCCGGACCCGCAGACGCTGTTCCCCGACCTGGAATCGGTGCGCCGCCAGAACCAGATCCTCGATTCGCTGGAGGCGAGCCTGCAGACGGTCCTGAACGCCGGAGATGCCACGAAGGCGGACGAGGCCCCTGTCCCGCAGATGTTCGAGGCGCGGCTGGAGTTGGTGGAGGATGTCTTCGAGGTGGAACGGGTGCGCCGCCAGTACCAGGCGACGCGGCAGGACATCCACGCCTGCGCTCACCTGGATGTTCACCGCGTATTCCGCGTGGAGATTGGCGGGATGCGGCGAGCGTTCGCGGAGACGGGCGAGCGCGTGGGCAACGTGAAGGAGCTATGGCACGGGACGCGCGCATCGAACCTGCTCTCCATCCTGAAGAACGGGTTCGTCATCCCCCCCGCCAACGCCCCCCACTGCACCGGCCGCATGTTCGGCAACGGCGCCTACTTCAGCGACCAGAGCACCAAGGCGCTGAACTACGCCTATGGCTACTGGGGCGGCGGCACCCGTGATGCGAACTGCTACATGTTCCTGTGCCGGGTGGCGTTGGGCAAATCCTATACACCGCGCTCGTGGCAGGAGTCGCTGCCGATGGCGGGCTATGACAGCACCTTTGCCCGGGCGGGCCATTCGGGCGTGGTGAACAACGAGATGATCGTGTACAACACCGCCCAGATCGACCCGGTGTACCTGGTGGAGTTTGCCCCGAAGGTAAAGTAGCCGGGGTTTCAACCCACGGCCCCCATCCGACGGCACCCATCCGACGTCAGAACTACCCAGGCGCCCCTACTCGACGCCCCCTGTTACGCCGTCTTCTCCGGCTTGCCCTTCCGCGCGGCGGATAGCGTTCATCTCCGTGCGGAACTCGTTCAGGAAGACCGTTGCCTGGGAGCCCGCCGAGGTGTCGCCGGTCTCCAGTTGCGCCAGGATGGCGGCCACACCCTGCGTCAGAAGCGAGGCGGCAAAGACACGCTGCCGGTGGGTCTTGCGCACCAACTCGGTCGCGTCCTGGGGCGGCGGCACCGCCTTCATCAGCGCCAGCAGCGCGTTGATGCGCGCCGACTGGGCCGCGGTAGCGCGGAAAAACACCTCGCGGGCGAGGGTGCCGTTCTCGTACGCCTCGCGGTTTTCGGCAAGGAGGTCAGCGATGCGGGTGGTACCGTCATCGAACAAGCGCAGCGCCGTCTCATAGCGCGCCTCCTGACCGCCTTCGCCCTCGATGGCGGTCATCTCCGCAATCGCCGCCTCGTAATCGCCCCGGGCGGCCAGCACCCGCGCCAGTCCGAGCGCAGCATCCTTCTCGTTCGGGTCCGCCTTACGGACAAGGCGGTACTGCGCCTCCGCCTCCTCCAGTTTGCCCTGCTTCTCCAGCAGAGCCGCCAGCCCCAGGCGCGCCCAGTAGGCGCCGCTGCCTGGCTGCGCCGTGATGATCTCTTCGTAGGTCGCGCGCGCAGCGGTAGTATCGCCGCTCTGCGTCAGCGCCTCGGCCAGCAGGCGGGTCAGTTCCAGGCGTCCCGCCCGGTCCTCCGGTGCGGCGAGGGTGAGCGCGCGGCGCGCCTCCGCGATGGCGTCGGGAGCGCGCTTCGCGGCGAGATACCCCTGAATCAGCGCGGCCCGCATGGGCACGGACCGCGGCGCGAGGTTGACCGCCCGCCGAAGGCTCAGGAGGGCGCCGTTGGTGTCCCCCGCCTTCAAAAGTTGCTCCCCCTGCAGGCGCTCCGCCGCTGCCTGGGAGTCGCTCAGGCTGGCGTCCGGCGTGGTGGCGCCCACCGCCTCCGCCGCAGGCTGCCCGGCGGGAGCCGCAGTCGGCGGCGCTGCCGCCGTCCCGACGTTGACAGGGTCTCCCGTGGCGACGGGCGGCGCCGTGGGAGGCGGGGTGTTGGTCAGGGCAGGAACGGGCGGGGCGGCGCCTTCCACGACCGGGCGCGCCGGGGGCGGCAGCAGCGATGGAGGCGTGGTATCCCGCGCATACTCCAGAAGCGGGCCAGCCAGCATCTTGGTGACCAGGGTGTTCGCAGCGCTCAGAACCGCATTGTTGGGCGGGAGCGGCCCGCCGCCGCTGGCACTGCCGCTACCGCCGCCGTCCCCCTCCCCCGATTCCGCGCCAGCGGCAACCACCGGGGCACTCCCGCTAATCTCCGCCCGGCAACGCTCGCCCCAGGTCTTGCCGGACTCCACATCCACCACCAGGATCTCCATGTCGATCCCTGGCTTCTGTGCATCCGGCGGGTGGACGAAAAGGAACGCCGTGAAGCGCGCCCCCACGGCCTTGCCCACCGCCACCTGCTCGGTGCCATCCGGGTCCAGCGGCTTCTTGAGGGTCAGCTTCTGCTCCTGGAGCGCCCGCACGAAGACCGGAGCCTCCGGCGAGTACACCACCGGCTCGGCGACATTGCTATCCCGCAGCAGGTCGCGGACGGCGCGCACCGCCATCCGGTTGCGGATGGGGTCTACTCCGGGGGGCGCCTGGTTCGGGTCTCCGTACAGACCGTAGGCGAACAGCACGACCAGCGGGCGGGAGGGAGCCACCGCCGCGGCACGGGCTCGGGCGGCCGCACGTCCCCCGGCACGCGGCGCCGCAGACGCGGCAGACCCCATGACCGCCAGCGACAGCACCGCGGCGAGGGCGAGTGAGGCGGCCGCGCGGGGCTTAGTCCCCACCGAGAACCTCCAGGGCAGCACGGCAGGATTCCAGGCCACGCCGCGCCGCGCTGACATTCTTTCCAGCGGCGATCTGCGCCTCATAGGCGGCGATGGCCTGCAGGTACGCCGCCCGCGCAGCGGCCTTGTCGCCCAGACGCTGCTGGGCAAGCGCGATGCCCTGGTGCGTCTCCCCGGCAGCAGCCCCATTGTTCAGGGCGTCGCGGTACGCCCCCACGGCTTCATCGTAGCGCCCCATGCTCTGAAGGCGCCGGGCACGGCTCAGGGGATCGCTGTCCTGGTCGCCCGCCCCCTGTCCTCCGGGCGCTGCCGCGGGGATTCGAGGCCCGCCCGCGCCGCTCCCGGCCGGGGCGCCGGAACGGCCTGACGGCGGCCCGACGGAGATACGGATGTACCCGCTGCCGGCCGGGTTCCCCCCCGTGCCGCCGGACGGAGCGCCGCTGTCCGCGCCACCGCCGCTGCCGCTGCTGCCGCCGTTCGGAGGGCCGACGGTGAGGCGCCCTCCGTTGCCGAAGCCGCTCCCCTGGGAGCCGGAGCCGGGGGCGGGTGCGAGCGGCGGCAAGGATGCCCCCGCGGAGCGCCCTTCCCCTTCGCTTGCCGAGGGCTGGTTTGGCACCGCGACCACGGTCACGGGCGCGGGCGCAACGGGACGGGGCGCGTCCTCGCGGGTACGACCGAGATCCGGTGCCGGCCGCGGCGGGACATTCCTCAGGGAGCTAAGCGAAGGCAGGGTAGCGACCTGCTGACTCGCCACTACGGGCGGCGCGGCGGGGGACGGCGTGGCGACAGGGCTACTGCTGTTCGCGGATGCACCGCCCGCGGCGAAGGGGTCGGGGCGGGCATCGACGGGTGGGGTATGCTCCCGCGCCGCGGCTCCGGCGGCAGCCGCAAGGTCCGCCGCAGACAGGGCGCCGGGTCCGGCGGGCGCGGCGGCGGAGGCTGTGGGAGACGGAGAGGGCTCGGTCACACCGACCCGGGGGACCTGCTGGTTCCGGTTCAGCGCCAGAATGCCCACCACGACGACCAGAGTCGCGGACGCGCTAGCTGCCGCCACCGGGAACCAGTCGGCGAAGCCGGAGCGGGGCGGGGGCTTCGCCGCGTCACGCTTGGGCAGGATGTGGACGCCGCGCTTGAGCAACTGGAGTTTGTAGGCGTCTGCGGCGGACTGCGGGTTCAGCGCCACCACGCGCTCCATGGCGTGAATCGCCTTCTCCTGCTCCCCCGAACGCTCATACAGCGAGGCGAGGAGCGAGTAGGCGGCCGTGGAGTCGGGGGCGATCTGTGCGGCCTCCTCGGCCAGGGCGATGGCCTCCGCAACCTTGTTCTGCTCAGAGAGCGCGAACGCATCGCCGAGGAGGCGGGCAGTAGCTTCGGCCTTGCGCTCGGCCTGCGCCCGCTCCGCCTCCTCGACCGCAAGGGCGCTTTCGGGCACGGGCAGTTTCGCACCGCACTCGTGGCAGAACTTGCTGCCGATGGGGTTCGTGGTCTTACACTCTTTGCAGGTCATGATGCGTAACCGTCGCTTGTTCGTCCGTCCGTCATTGTACAGGATCGCGGCGCCGACGGGTCGGCGTACCCGACGACCTACAGGAGCGGCGGCTGGTACGGGTTGTCGCCGCTCCCCCCGGTGTTCGCGGTTCGATACGCGATCCCCAGGTGCTCGTACGCGCCGCGCGTGGCCACCCGCCCGCGCGGCGTCCGGTTGATGAATCCCAGGCTCATCAGAAACGGCTCGACCACGTCTTCCAGCGTGTCGCGCTCCTCCTGGAGCGTCGCCGCCAGCGTCTCCAGCCCGACCGGCCCGCCCTCGAACTTCTCGATCAGCAGACGCAGGAAGCGCCGGTCGAACTCGTCCAGGCCGATCTCATCCACGCCCTGCATCTTCAGGGCGGCGTCGGCTACTTCCTCCGTGATGTGCCCGTCCGCCCGCACCTGGGCGAAGTCGCGTACCCGCTTCAGGAGGCGGTTCGCGATGCGGGGTGTGCCCCGGGAGCGCCGCCCGATCTCGTACGCCCCCGCTGGTTCGATAGGCACATCCATAATCTGCGCCGAACGCGTGATGATCTTCTGCAGGTCCTCCGCCGTGTAGAACTCGAACGGCTGGATGATGCCGAAGCGGTCCCGCAGCGGGTTGGTCAGCAGGCCCGGCCGCGTGGTCGCGCCGATCAGCGTGAAGCGCGGCAGCGGCAGCTGCACCGTCCGCGCCGACGGCCCCTGCCCGATGACCATGTCCATCTTGAAGTCCTCCATCGCGGGATAAAGGAACTCCTCCGCCAGACGGTTCAGGCGATGGATCTCATCGATGAACAGCACCGACCCCGGCTCCAGGTTCGAAAGGATCGCCACCAGGTCGCCGGGCCGCTCAATGGCCGGGCCGGACGTGGTCTTGAGTCCCGCGCCCATTTCGTTGGCGATGACGTTCGCCAGGCTTGTCTTGCCCAGCCCCGGCGGGCCGTGGAGCAGGATGTGGTCCAGGCACTCCTCGCGCATCTTCGCGGCGGTCAGGGCGATGCCCAGGTTCTCCTTGATCTTGGGCTGCCCGATGTACTCCGCGAGCCGCTTGGGACGCAGCGAGTATTCGTCGCTGTCCTCGCTCCCGTTGTAGCCGCCGCCAATCAGCCGGTTCCGATCAACGGGCGGTCTGTCGCCGCCCCTGCTCCCACCGCCGCTGCCGTCCCCGCCGCCCTCACCCGTGGTACTGAACCCGGAAGACCGTATGGGCATCGGTATCTCCTCCCTGCTGGCAAACACTTATTTGCCAGTATTGTACCACCGGGCCTCCCAACCTTACGCCTTCGTCAGCCGGTTCAGAGCCGCGCGCAAAACATCCGCGAATTTGGGCGACGGATCGTCTTTGGCCTTCTCGTCCCGAGCCGCCCGCGCGGCGCTGTCCGCCTGGGTCTTGTTGTAGCCCAGGTTCACCAGAGCCGAGGCCACATCGTCTACGATCGACTCCGACGCCTCCCGCTGCCGCACCTTCTGGCCCGCCGCCACCTGATCCACGCGCCGCGCGAATCCGAGTTGCGCGAACCGGTCGCGCAGTTCCAACACCATCCGCTGCGCCGTCTTCGGCCCGATTCCGGGCGTCCGGGTAATCGCCCGCACATCCTCCGAGGCGATGGCCTGCGCCAGAGCTTCCGCCGAATGCGCCGAAAGCAGGGCAAGCGCCGCCTTCGGGCCAACACCGCTGACCGTCAGCAGCAGTTCAAATGCCTGGAGATCGCTCTCCGCAGAGAAGCCGTACAGGCTCAGGTCGTCCTCGCGGACCTGCGTGTGGATGTGGAGGAGGAGTTCCTGCCCGGCCTCTGGCGGCAGCGCCTCCAGCACGGTGACGGGCACATTGACCTTATAGCCGACGCCGTTGACGTCAAGGACGATGAAACTGCCCGACGACCGGGCGACGGTTCCGCGCAACTGGGCGATCATGCGTATGGACTCGCAAAGGGCCGCGGGGCTTCACCGCGGGCGGCCGGGAATGCGGGCGCCTTGCGCGTGCGACACGCGCCTCCGGCCCCGTACATTATATCAGAAGGCCGTCAGGACAAAGGGAAAGTCGTCGGGAGGTCGCCGGAATGGCAGTCTGTCTCCACCACATTTAGGGAGAGAGAGGGCAGCGCTTCCCAGAACGTCACATCGCCCGCGCGGGACGCTGGCGAGTCGGCATACACAGCGGCGTAGGCGCGCCCTGTGTGCGCTGGCAGGGCATCCACGGCGAATTCCAGGGTTAACGACCAGAGTACACGCCCCGGCGGCAGCGCCGGGTCCGGCGTGACCGATTGCGCCATGATGCGCGACGGGACCACCGCACCCGCCTCATCGCGCACGGTCACGGGCCGCGAGCCGACCTCCGCTCGCACCGGGAACGCCGCGCGGAACGTGACGCGCCCCGCCGGCGCGGGCACGTCGGATGTGTTCAGCACGACCAGCGCCACCGTGTTCTCGTCCCCCCGCTTCAGCCGGACTGTATCGACGCGGGCGAGGAGGGCAGCGAGTGGTTGTTCTGTGGGGTCGGCAGTGTTTGGTCTCACGCGGCGATTTTACCCGTCGCAACGTTCTCGCGCGACGGCCAGTATTTCAGGTATATCCACCCTCGCCGCCAGGAACGCCCGCGCCGATGGATGGGAAGGGACGTGGAGCGGAGCAGTCACGGAGGGGAATCCCGCACGCGTCTGGAATGTGAAGCGTAAAGATAAACGGATTCCGAGGAAAGGTCTTTATCCATATGTTTGATTCGGTGTTTGGTCCCGCCCGCCCTCACACGCGCAGCAGAACGCTCCGCGCGGCGGCCGCGGCGACTCTGGGAGCGCTGGCGGTAGCAACGCTTGCGTCGGTGCCGGCGAGCGCCTGGGCACAGGCGAAAAAGCCTGCCGCCAAGCCGGCCGCGCCGCTGCCGGTTCCGACGGGCCCCGTGTCCACGATGAACTTCAGCAACGTCTTCGTCAAGGTGCCGGTCCCCAAGAACCAGGACCAGAGCGTCTTCGAGTCCAACCTGCAGAACCTGTACAACATCATCATCGCGTCCAACGGCCCTCTCAACCGCTACATCACCCCGAGTGACGTAATCGTGAAGGTGCCGCGCTGGACCACGAAGCCCCCGGCACAGCTCACCGCCACCAATGTCCCCGCCACGGGCACCTATGAAATCTACATCATGGGGCACCGCCTGCTCACGGTGGACCCGGTGATGGCCGCGGCGAACAACCAGGCCTCCTCGCGTGACTACGCGATCTCGCTCGCCAAACGGTTCCAGCAGACCGTGCCCCTGGTCTGCTTCCGCCCGCCGTCCCTGCCCGACTACCGCCCGCCGGCAAACCCGCCGCTGCTCCTGACGATGGATGTGGCGAAGTGCATCCCGCCGGACGTTGTGGCGCGGATTGAACTGTGGGGCAAGCCCATCATGACCCTGAAGGGCGCCCAGGATGGCGGCAAGACCACCGCACCGGACCGGGCGCTGGCGCTCAACCAGCGGGTCGCTATGATCATGGGCGGCCCCGGCCGGTACACGCCGGACCAGATCACGGTGTCCAACCCGAAGGCAACGGAATCCGTGGTTAAGGCCGGCGACAAGACGCTGCTGACACTGACCAAGGCAGAGGCGACCCAGAACGGTCTGGCCACGCCGCAGGCCCTGGCGGAGCGCATTGTGTCAACCATCACCACCCGCATCACGGAGCTGGCGGTTCCGGCCGTGGCGGCCACTCCGGTGACCCCGCCCGACACCACCCCGGACACTCCGGCGCCCACCGCGGGCAAGGTGATCACCACCGCGTCCGGCCTCCAGTACGAGGACCTGGTGGTGGGCACCGGTGAGGAGGCGGTCGCCGGTCGGGACGTGGTCGTTCACTACGTCGGAACGCTGACCGATGGCACCAAGTTTGATTCGTCCCGTGACCGGGATACGCCCTTTACCTTCCCCCTCGGGGCCGGACGGGTGATTAAGGGCTGGGAAGAAGGCGTCGCCGGCATGAAGGTGGGCGGAAAGCGCAAGCTCACCATCCCGCCCGCGCTGGGCTACGGGGAGGCGGGCACGCCCGGCGGCCCGATCCCGCCGAACGCCACCCTGGTCTTCGAGGTGGAGCTACTCGAAGTCAAACCGGCCCAGTAGCGCCGCCGACGGACCTCGCGAACGGCCCGCGCTCCCGCCCCGGAGTGTGGGCCGTTCGTTTGCGTCGCAACGGCACAACAGGTGTACAATGGAGTCATGCCCAGCCCGTTCCCCGGCATGGACCCGTACCTCGAAGGCCCCACCTGGTGGGAGGGTTTCCGCGCCCGCTTAATTATTGCTATGGATTCGCTGCTGAATCGGGACCTGCCGGAGGGGTTCGCGTCCCATGTGCAGGAGCGGGTCTATGTAGAAGAGTCGCCGCGCCTGCGCTACATCCCGGACGCCGCGATTTCCATCGGAGCCAATCGCCCGGCCGCGCGCGGAGCCGATAGGAGCGGGGGACTTGCCGTTGCCGCGGCGCCCGCCTCCACCGCGCCGCGCATCCTGCGCGTGGACTTCCAGGAGCGCCGGGAGGCTTTCCTGGAAGTCCGAACGACCCGGGGCAATAAGCGCGTGGTGGCGGTCATCGAGCTGCTCAGCCCCGCCAATAAAGCCGAGGGCCGGGGGCGCGAGGAGTACCGGGCGAAGCAGCGGCGCCTGCTGGAGAGCGATGTTCACCTGCTGGAGATCGACCTGCTGCGAACCGGCCAGTACACCGTGTCCGCCCCCGAGTGGGCGCTTCGCGAGGAGGCGGAATGGGACTACCTGGTGTGCCTGCACCGCGCCGGCCGCATTGGGGAGTACGAGTACTGGCCCATCCGCCTGTATGAGCCCCTGCCTTCGGTTCATGTCCCCCTCGCCGAAGGCGTAGCGGACTTCCGCCTGGACCTGCAGGCGGCGTTCACCCGGGCCTACGATGAGGGGCCGTATCGGCGGGATATGGACTACTCAGAGCCGGCCGAGGTCCCGCTTGCGGAGGAGCAGTCAGACCGGGCGGATGCCCTTCTGCGCGCGGCAGGACTGCGTGAGCAACCATGAGCGTTTGTGAAAATACGGCGTACACGGCTCACGCCTCCGCGCCGATAATCCCTGTTATATGAGCGCGCGGAACGGCAGATCACCACTGACGCCTGTACAAAAGACACGACTCCGGGAGAAGACGACGCGGGACTCCGGAGTGCCCGACGCTCCCCTGCCGCGGTCGTCCTCTGCGGCCCCGGAGGGCGCGGCGCTCCTGCGCCAGTATGGCATTCTGGGCGCCCCCGCAGAACCTGCCCTGGAAGACCTTGCCCGTCTCGCGGCTGTCTCCTGCCGCACCCCCTACGCACTGGTCAGCGTGATAGACGGGGAGCGGCATTGGGTCAAGGCGAGCGTCGGCTGGCCGCACCAAGAGATGGCATGCGGGGACTTCTTCTGCCACGATGCTCCCCCCCACCCCGACCTCTTCCAGGTGCCGAACGCCGCGGAGGACCCCCGGTTCTGCGCGCTTCCCTGCGTGAGCGACCCTCCGGGCGTTCGCTTCTACGCCGGGGTACCGCTGCTCACGGAGGATGGTGCGCTCCTGGGCACCGTCTGCGTGCTGGACACAGCGCCGCGTTTCCTGGAGGAAGAGCAGCAGCGCGCGCTGCGGCTGCTAGCGCGGCAGGCGATGGCCCTGCTGGAGCTGCGCCGCCAGGCGCTGCAACTGGCCGATGCGATGGCCGCGCGCTCCGACACCGAGGATGCAGCCCGCTGGCAGGCGCGGCACGACCCCCTGACGGGCCTTCCCAACCGCATCCTGTTTCAGGAGCGTCTGGAGGAGGCGCTCGCCACGCGCCTGGCAACCCCGACAACGCGCCGGGGCCGCGCGGGCAGTACTACCGCGGCGGCAGCGCGCAAGGCTCGCGCGGCCGCCGCCGCGGACACGCATGCGTATGGCGAGGAGCTTGCGGTCCTGTTCGTGGACCTGGACCGCTTCAAGCGAATCAACGACACACTGGGCCACGCGAGCGGAGACCTCCTGCTGCGCGAGGTGGCGTCCCGCTTCTCCGGATGCTTGCGGCCGGAGGATACGCTTGCCCGCATGGGCGGCGACGAGTTTACCGTGCTGCTGCCGCGCATCCCCGGCCAGAGCTACGCCGTCAGCGTCTCGCAGATGCTGCTGCGCACGCTCCGCCGCCCCATTCAGGTAGGCGCGCAGGAGTTCCATGTTGGCGCGAGCATCGGCATTAGCCTGTGCCCCCGGGACGGCGAGGAGAGCCAGTCGCTCCTCAAGCACGCCGATATCGCCATGTACCAGGCGAAGGCGGGCGGCGGCGGAGGATGCCAGGTCTACGCGCGCCGCATGAACGAGGGCAGCTACCAGAGGCTTGTGGAAGAGGCGGAGCTGCGCCGTGCGCTGGAGCGGGACGAGCTTTCGCTCTGCTTCCAGCCGCAGATCGACCTGATGACCGGGGAGATACGGGCTGTGGAGGCGCTGGCCCGCTGGCACCACCCCGAGCGCGGCCCCGTGCCCCCGGCCCATTTCATCCCCCTGGCCGAACAGGCAGATCTGATCGTGGAGTTGGGCGAGTGGGCACTGCGGCGCGCCTGCGTGCAGGCGGCACGCTGGCGGGCGGAGGGCCACAGCCATCTGCGCGTTGCCGTGAACCTGTCCGCGCGCCATATGATGCAGCCGCGCCTCGTGGACCGGCTGGCGCAGATGCTGGAGGAGACTGGGCTGCCGGGGAACGGCCTGGATATCGAGTTGACCGAATCCTCGCTGTGCCGGGGCAGCGACCCGACGCCGCAGACGCTGCAGGCGCTGCGGGCAATGGGCATCCGCCTTTCGGTGGACGACTTTGGGACGGGGTATTCGTCCCTGGCATACCTGCGCCGCTTCCCCGTGGACATCCTCAAGATCGACCGGACGTTCGTGGCGGCGCTGGGCGGCGGCGCGGAGACCGCCGCCACCGACGAGGCGCTGGTGCGCGCCTGCATTGAAATGGCGCACGCCCTGGGCGCCAAGGTGGTGGCAGAAGGGGTCGAGACGGAGGCGCAGGTAGCACGGCTGAAGGCGCTCGACTGCGACCTGGTCCAGGGCTATCTGTACAGTCGCCCGGTCCCGGCGGAGACCCTGCAGTCGCTGCTACGGGCGGGCCGGATACGGCGGCGGCTCCGCGGACTTGTACCCAGCCTCACGCACCCCATCGCCTAGACTCCCCACCGCGCCTTACGTACGGCGTCACGAACAACGAAAACGGGCCGCTGCGCGACAAGAGGATTGTCGCGCAGCGGCCCGTTCCCGTTTGGCGCGGCGGTTCAGAACGCCGCCGAACAGGTGACGCCGCGCTCGTCCACATCGTCGCGGAACGTACGGTTATCGGGGCAGGAGGCACCGGTCATGCCGAACTGCGCGAAGCGTATTGCGGTCTTCTTCTGCCACTTGGCGTGCCCGTCACAGAAGAGCAGGTTGGCGCCGGCGTTGTGGATGTAGTCGTAGGTCGGGGTGTTCGCCTCGGTGTAGGTCGTTGCGCCGATGGCCGTGACGCGGGGGCGGACCTGGCAGGTGCGCGTCAGGACGCTGGTCTCGTGTACGAAGATGATGTCCGCCGGGTTCGGGATCACCGCAAGGGCGCGGTCGGCGACGATGCCGTTCAGGTACAGGTTCGTGTTCCCCGCGCCCGACGTGAACGAATAGTTGTACTGGGGCGATGCGGTCAGGTTGCGAGGCTCGGCCTGGGGGCACTCCCAGACCGCCAGGTTCTTGACGTAGGGCATGAGCGACTTCGCCCAGTTGCGCACTGAGCCGGGGTCCATAAAGCCCAGTTCGAGCCCAAGCGCTTCGGCGTTCGCGTTGTGGTTCCCGGGCAGAGTCTCGTCAAAGTCCTGAGCGTAGATCATCAGCGCGGTACCGATCTGCTTCTGATTGGAAAGGCAGGCGGTCTGCCGCGCCTTGGCCCGCGCCTGTGCAAAGACCGGGAATAGTATGGCTGCCAGAATCGCGATAATCGCGATAACAACGAGAAGCTCAATCAGGGTAAACCCGAGGCCGGAACGGCGGAGGGAGGCGTTTGGGGATGACACGGGTCACTCCTTTCGACATTGAAACGAACGGATACGGAGCCACGGTCACGAGCGCGAGCGACGGCGCCCGCTTCCGAAGATTATATAGAGTATTTCACCGTAAGACAACGGATTTGTTGTATCCCTTGGGCGATTCACCCCATTGACAGCTATTTATGCACGGCGTTATCATCGTTATGGACTCTATTTCAAAACGAGCGCTCTCTCTATGGCGGACCTGTGGGAACTACGGCCGCGAATGCGGCACTACAACTGGAACCGGGCTCGGGACGAGTTCCGTCTGGCGGAGGGCGACTTCCCGTTCTGGGTCGCTCTGGCCGCGGAGGAGGGCTCGTTCTGGTTCGGGACGCCGGATGAGGAGGGCGAGGCGGCCTTCGGGGATGTCGTGTTCTGCCGACCGCACACCCTGCTGCGCCGGCGAGTCCTCGAACGCCTCACCTACCACGTGATCCAGTGGGACTGGGAGGGGGCGGGAGGAGGGAGGGCAGACCCGGGGCCGGACCTGCTGCCCTCGGGCAAGGTGACGCTCCGGGATGTCGCCCGGCTTTCGTCGGACTTCGCCCTGCTGCGCGGGTTGGAGGGGGCTGATGACCCGCGCAGCCTGCGGCGTCGCGATCTGGTCCTTGACGACCTTCTCCACCTATACTACGCGCAGGCGTCCGGCCCCGATGCCCCACGCCCGGACGGGGCCATGCACACTGCGGCGCGCCTGCTGCAGGCGCGGGCGTTCCGGGCGTTCTCGATGCGGGAGGTGTCCGACGCAGTCGGCCTGAGCCCCGTGCAGTTCACGCGCCACTTCCGCGCCGCGTTCGGCACCACGCCAACGGACTACGTGACTGCGATCCGTTTGCGCAAGGCACGGGACCTCCTGCTGGAAACGGATATGACCGTGCAGGAGGTCGCCGCGGCCTGCGGCTATGCGAGCGGGCTGTACCTGAGCCGTGTCTTCACCCGCGCGCTGAAGGTGAGCCCCGGCCGGTTCCGGCGGACGCACCGGCTGTAAAGCCCCGCCCGACTCAGTCGTTCGGGTAGAGCGTCCAGAGGTTGGTCGGCGCGAGCGCCTGGTTCGGGGACATCCACTTCACGTGTCCGTCGAAGAAGAGGTAGTTGATACCCCCGTTATGCTTCTTGTCGCCGCCGCCGGACGAGATGTCCAGGTGTGCCGTCCACCCGGGCGTGTTGTAGTGAGCCTCCCCCGCCGGAATGATCGAGCGCGGCGGGCACACACGATGCCAGGCGCTGTTGTTGGGCGACTCCGAGATGAAGATGCTGGCCGCGGGAGCCTCGACCATCGGGTCGTACAGCGAGCTGTCCACACCATGGTACACGTACCCCTTCCAGTTGGCGTTGGGGCTGGCCGGAGTGTACGGGTACTGCCAGGAGCTATCGCAGGCCATCGCGTAGTGCGGGGAATTGGCCTGGGTGATGTTCTTGTTGGACAGGCAGGTGAAGACGCCTTCGGTATTGCCGTTGCCTGCCCCGCCGAACTGCTTGATGTAGGGGTGGATGAGTTCGGGCCACTGCTTTCGGATGGCGCCGGTGGTGTCGTAGTCGATGTAGCGCGGGGGGAACGCCCCGTCGAAGTCCTGGTTGTACTGCAGGACCGCCAGGCCGATCTGCTTGAGGTTGCTGGTGCAGGTCGCCTGCCTTGCCTTCTCGCGCGCCTGGGCGAAGACGGGGAACAGAATAGCGGCCAGAATAGCGATAATCGCGATGACTACCAGCAACTCGATGAGGGTAAAAGCGGTGCGGGCGAAACGAGCGGCGTTCCGCGCAGTGGGTGTGGCAGTTAACACCGGATGTCTCCTTACCGTAAGGGGATTGCCGCAGCGGCGCGGCAGGTTCGGATGGCTCATTATGCCACAATATTCCCGAATCCCGGTCACCTAACACGATTTAAGTGGACTTTTTTTGTATCTTTTCCCTCGCTTTGGGCGCAGACGAAAGGGCCGCGATGTCGGCGGACGTCGCGGCCCTTCTTTCGCGTACCAGTGATATTACAGGGACGGGTTCGGGCGCTTGATGGGCACTTCGGGGGAGCGAATGGGGGGCTCCACGGAGCCCGAAGGCGTCTTCACGAAGATCACGCGGCTATCGGGGTTATAGGTGACCTGCGCACGGTAGAAACGCGATACCTCCCGTAGCGGCAGCAGGATGCGCCCGCGCACAATAATCGGGGCCTTGGAAAGCGCGCGCCCCTCCTCATTCACCTTCGCCCGTTCCGACCCGGCGGTCATCTCCATCACGTCGGTCTGGTAGCGCAGGGTCGCGGTCTTCGTGGCATCGTTCCAGCTTGCCTTGCCCCCCAGGTACTCGGTGATGAACCGCAGGGGCACCATCATCGTCTCGTCTATCACCTGCGGGTCCACATCACCGTCGACCGGGCGCCCGTTCACCATGACACGGTGGGTCGCCGGCGCGGCCACCCCACCCGCCGCTGCGCCCACAGCGGACTGCGCCCAGGCGCCCGTCGTCGCGATACTCAGCGCCGCGCTCAATAACAGGTACTCCCGAATCCCCATCGCTCCCCCTCCTATCTCCGCAGGGACGCACCCTGCCCCTGTTTCCTTGCTTGCGTTGTGCCATCTTTTACCCGCCCTCTCCCCGGATTAACCTCGCGCCTTGACAGCGCGGACGCCGCCCGATATACTCCGGGCACAATCGGATTTGGGCTTGGATGGGGAAGAGTAGGCGCAGGGCAAGCCCTGCCAGAGAGCGGCGGTCACCGGCTGAGAGCCGCCGCGAGGAAACCCGCGCCGAACGTCGCCCCGGAGCCGCGCGAGGAAACCGGCATACGCCGCCGGGAGTAGACCGCGCCGGGTTGCGCCCGTTAGCGCGCACTTAAGGGCGGGGGACGCCTTCACAGCGTCCGCCGAACCGGGGTGGTACCGCGCGAGGCTTTCAAATCTTTACGGAAGGCCCCGCGTCCCTGGACTTTGTCGTCCGGGGACGCGGGGCCTTTTCGCACCTGCCCCCGGGGGAGAGGTCAACTCAATGGAACTGCCAACTCGCTACGACCCACAGGCCACGGAAGAGGCCATCTATCAACAGTGGCTGGATGCCGACTGCTTCCGCGCCACGCCGGACGACCGCCCGGCCTACTGCATCACGGTGCCGCCGCCGAACGTGACCGGCGCGCTGCACCTGGGCCACGCCCTGAACCACACCATCATGGACGCCCTCGGACGGCGCAAGCGCATGCTGGGCTTCAACACCCTCATCCTGCCCGGCACCGACCACGCGGGCATCGCCACGCAGTCGGTGGTGGAGCGCCAGATCGCGGGTGAGGGTCTGAGCCGCCACGACCTGGGCCGTGAGAAGTTCGTGGAGCGGGTGTGGCTCTGGAAGAACGAGTACGGCGACCGCATCGTGAACCAGCTCAAGAGTTTGGGCTGCGCCTACGACTGGCACCGCCTGCGCTTCACGATGGACGACGCCTACGTGGACGCCATCCTGACCGTGTTCGAGCGGCTATACGCAAACGGCTCCATCTACCTGGGCAAGCGCATCGTAAACTGGTGTCCGTTCCACCGCACCGCCATCTCCGACATCGAGGTGGAGCACGAGGAGGAGAACGGTCACCTCTACCACATCCGCTACCCGTTCGCGGACGGCTCCGGCGCGATCACCGTGGCCACCACCCGCCCGGAGACCATGCTCGGCGACACCGCCGTGGCCGTGAACCCGGAGGACCCGCGCTACAAGGCGTTCCTCGGGAAGACGCTCACCCTCCCGCTGGTGGGCCGGGAGATCCCGCTGATTGGCGACGACTTCGCGCAGCCGGAGTTCGGTACCGGCGCGGTGAAGGTGACCCCCGCGCACGACCCGAACGACTTCGAGTGCGGCCAGCGGCACAACCTGCCGCAGATCCTCGTGATCGGCGAGGACGGCGCGATGAACGAGAACGCCGGCGCCGCCTACGCCGGGCTGGACCGCTTCGCCGCGCGCAAGAAGGTGCTGGCGGACCTGGAGGCCGCGGGCTTCCTGGTGAAGGTGGAGCCGCACACCAAGACCGTGGGCCGGTGCGACCGCTGCAAGACGGTGATCGAGCCGCTGCTCTCGGAGCAGTGGTTCTGCAAGATGGCGGGCACCCCGATGGTGGAAAAGGCCATCGCGGACGCCCGGGAGGAGCGGGTGCGTTTTGTGCCCGCGCGCTACCGGGACATCTACCTGCGGTGGATGGAGAACCTGCGCGACTGGCCGATCTCGCGCCAGCTCTGGTGGGGCCATCGGATGCCCCTCTGGCGCCGGGCGGACTCCGACCCGAAGACCCAGGACTCCTATGTGTGTGCCCGCACCCGCGAGGACGCCGTGGCGAAGCTGGGCAGCGACGACATCTTCCAGGTGGAGGACGTACTGGACACCTGGTTCTCGTCCGCCCTGTGGCCGTTCGCCACGCTCGGGTGGCCGTCCTCGTCGCCGGAGGCGCAGCGCGACCTCGCCTACTACTACCCGACCGACTGCCTGTTCACCGCGCAGGAGATCCTGTACCTGTGGGTGGCGCGCATGATCATGACGGGCGAAGAGTTCATGGGCGAGAAGCCGTTCGACGACGTGTATATCCACGCGACGATCCTGGACGAGAACGGCGCCCGGATGAGCAAGAGCAAGGGCAACGGGGTGGACCCGGTGGACCTGATCAACCTCTACGGCGCGGACGCCCTGCGCTTCGCGCTCGCTCGCGAGGCGGGGCAGCGTCAGGACATCCGCGTGAAGCCCATCCGCGACGGGCGGCAGGAGCAGGTGGAGCAGGCGCGCAACTTCGCCAATAAGATCTGGAACGCGTCCCGGTTCGCCCTGATGAACCTGGAGGGTTACACCCCGCCCGCCGAGGCCCCGGTGCCGACGGCGCTCGCGGACCGGTGGATTCTCTCCCGGCTGGATGCCGCGGCGGAGGCAGTGAACGCGGGCCTGGAGTCCTACAACCTCGATGACGCCGCCCGCGCGCTCTACGAGTTCTTCTGGGACGACTTCTGCGACTGGTACATCGAAGCCGCCAAGCCGCGGTTGAATTCTTCCGGAATCCCTCACCCCCCCGCCCCCTCTCCCGGCGCTGCGGGAGAAGGGGGCAGGGGGGGTGAGGGCAATCAGGACGTGCGCCATGTCCTGTGGTTCACGCTGGAGCGCACCCTGCGCCTTCTGCACCCGATCATGCCCTACCTCACCGAAGCCATCTGGCAGAACCTGCCGGGGGCGAAGGAGCGGGCGGGCGTGGACTTCCTGATGTTCGCCGCCTACCCGACCGCGGGCATCGCCCCGCGCGACCCGCAGGCGGAGGCGGACTGGGCAGTGGTGCAAGAGGTAACCCGCGCCATCCGGACGCTACGCGCCGAAAACAACCTCAAGGGCTCCGGTGAGGCGTTCTTCGCGGCCGCTGACGAGGCGGCGGGCGCCACGGCGGCGGCGAATGCGGAGATCATCGCCTTCCTCGCCCGCGCGCAGCCGCTCACGTTCGGCGCGGGGCCGGAGGACGCCTTCCTGTCCCCCACCCGCTATGGGGACGTACGCGTGCCGCGCCCGCAGGCGTCCGCCGAGGAGATCGCCCAGGAGAAGGCGCGCATCGGGAAAGACATCGCGAAGATCGACAAGGACCTGGCGGGCCTGTCCGGTCGCCTGGAGAACCCGCAGTTCGTCGCGTCCGCCCCGCCCGCCGTGGTGGAAAAGGCACGCGCACAGGCCGCCGAGCTGACCGATAAGCGCGCCAAGCTGGAGGAGCGCCTGCGGCAGTTGGGGTAATGGTGGCGTGGTGCCGTGGACTGAAGTCCCGGCTACCGGTTAAGAAGCCCGCCTCCGCGGGCTGCATGAAGCGAGGGGCGGCTACGAGAAATCCGTAGCCGCATCTCGATCGACGGAGTCGGCGAAGGCCGACTTCTTAACCAGTAGCCGGGACTTCAGTCCACGGCGGCCAATCGACGGCGGCCAACCCCACGCCCCCCGTTATCCGGTACAATACGGGCGATGGCAGCGCCGAAATACCCTGTCACGCCCGCCGTTCGCGCCCTGCGGGCGGCGGGGGTCGCCTTTGAGCAGCACCTGTACGACTACGAGGAGCACGGTGGCACGGAGCGGGCATCCCGAGAGCTGGGAGTGGACGAACATCAGGTCCTCAAAACCATCGTGTTCGTGACCGATGAGAAGAAGCCGCTCCTGATTCTGATGCACGGTGACCGTGAGGTGGGGCCGGGCCTGCTGGCGAAGGCCGTCGGCGCGAAGTCGGTCGCACTCTGCGACCCGGCTACGGCACAGAAGCACACCGGCTACCTCTTCGGCGGCACCAGTCCGTTTGGGACCCGCGCACCGCTCCCGGTCTACGCCGAGCGCACCATCTTTGACCTGCCCCGCCTCTTCGTGAATGGCGGCAAGCGCGGCTTCCTCGTTTCGATGACGCCCGACGCCCTGCGCGCCGCGCTCCCCGCGCTCACCCCCGTCGAAGCCGCCGCCCCACGGGGCGCGGGGTAGCGGCCGTGGCCATCCAGACCCGCAACCTGCGGAAGGTGTTCCGGTCGGTACAGAAGGAGCCCGGGCTCTGGGGCAGCATCCGGGGGCTGTGGTCGCGCCGCTACATCGAGAAGGAGGCGGTGCGCGGAGTCGATCTCGACATCGGCGAGGGCGAGATGGTTGGCTTCCTGGGGCCGAACGGCGCGGGCAAGACGACCACTCTTAAGATGCTCTCGGGCATCCTCTATCCCACCTCCGGCGACCTCTCCGTGCTGGGCTTCACTCCCTTCGACCGCCGCGCCGCGTTCCTGCGGCAGATTGCCCTGGTGATGGGCCAGAAGCAGCAACTCTGGTGGGACCTGCCCGCCCGGGAGTCCTTCCTGTTGCTCAAGGAGATCTACGAGATACCGGACGATGCGTACCGCGAGCGTCTGGGCGAGCTTTCGGAGATGCTGGAGATTGCGCCTTTTCTGGACACTCAGGTGCGCAAGCTCTCGCTGGGCGAGCGGATGAAGTGCGAACTGGTGGCCGCGCTCCTGCACACCCCGCGCGTGATCTTTCTGGACGAGCCCACCATTGGCCTGGACGTCATCTCGCAGGTGCGCATCCGTGAATTCCTGCGGACCTATCAGGAGCGCCACCGCTCCACGATACTCCTGACCAGCCACTACATGCAGGACGTGAAGGAGTTGTGCGAGCGGGTCATCATCATCGACCACGGGACCAAGGTCTTCGACGGACCGCTCGCGGACCTCATCGCGCGCTATTCCGAGGAAAAGCTGGTGCGCCTCACCTTTGAGCGCCCCGTAAGCGCCGCGGAGCTAGCGCCCTTCGGTGCCACGGTGGAGATGCAGGGCGAGACCCAGGCGACTCTCCGGGTGCCGCGGGCGGAGAGCGCCCGCCGAGCGGCACAGATGCTTGCCGCCCTGCCCGTGGCGGACCTGACGATTGACGAGGTGGAGGCGGACGAAGTGATACGCCAGATGTTCTCCCGCGGCGGCGACGGAGGCGAAGGCACGCGAACGCCCCGGGAAGAAGGTCCTTCCTCCCGGGGCGGCGCCGCGGTTACCGAATAAGCGCCTCAGACCGTGCGAGGCGGAGCCAGGGGGTTCGGGGGCCGCTTCTGATGGGGGCGGCGCTCCGCCCCCCGCCACCGGCCCGCGATCAGGGCCGCCATTACCGCTCCAAAAGCCAGCAGGGTGACACCAAAGACAAAGGGTTGCTCACTCTGGCCCACGGCGATGCCCGCCAGCGCCCACAGGAAGGTCAGTCCAAGCGGCATGTCGCCCTGCCGCCAGCACAGGATCACCCCAACGATGCCCGTGGCCGCCACCGCGACCGATGCCCAGATAAGCGCCGCCGGTCCCGCCTCGAAGGCGCTCAGTCCCGCTAGCGCCCAGGCCATATTGACCGCGGTTGCCACCGTCACCCAGCCCAGGTAGATGCTCAGAGGCGCGCGGACGTTCCACTTCTCGGAGCTACTCTCCGGGGCGCGGCGGTCCAGTCGGTCGTAGGCCAGCACCAGGGTACCGAGCATCAGGACGATCACCACCACCGACTCCGCGAACCGGAAGTGATGAAAAAGCCACAGCCAGGTCGCGTTCAGTATGGTGTTGGCGATCAGGGGAGCGCGGATGGCGCGCAGGTTGTCGTTACGCTGCCCCACAGGTGTCACCTGATACACCGCCAGAACCATCAGGCCGATGTAGATCAGGGTCCAGATGTTGAACGCCCAGGATGCAGCCGTGAGGAGCGTCGGATACCGGGCGGACACCTCGCCCGTGGTGACACCGTTGAACGGCAGGAGGTTCGCCAGAGCGTTCACGGCGATCATGGCGGGGACGAGCAGCAGCAATAGCCACGCCCGCGCGGTGTCCGGCGGACGGTTATCTCTTCCGGTGCGCAGCCGGGTGTCCGGCTGGTGTAAGGTCGTTTCCATGGGTTTGGCACTCCGACCTTTTCATACCCGTCCCCCTCGTCGATACAATCGAGAAGGAGGAACCTGCCGCCGTGCCCCTTATCATCGACGGAAATGCTGCGGAGCCGCTGCGGATCGAAACGTACCGGCGCATCGTGGCCCTGACCGGAGCGGGCGTCTCCGTGGCCTCCGGACTGCCCACCTACCGCGGTCCGGGCGGCCTGTGGGACGACGCGCAGATCGCTCGCCTGGTGGACGCCCGAAACCTGCCAGACACCCTGCCGGATCTGTGGCGCCTGTACTCCGGGCGGCGCGCCGCCATACGCTCGGTGGGACCAAACCCCGCCCATGGGGCGCTGGCGGAGGCGCAGCGCCGTCTGAATACGCCAGCGGAGCCGGACCGCCTGATCATCGTCACCCAGAACATTGACGAACTGCACCAGAGGGCGGGGAGCTATCCGGTGATCGAATTGCACGGTTCGGGCCTGCGGACGCGCTGCACGAATCCGAAGTGCCGCCTCGTCCCGTTCGCGGACGAGGCATCGTATGAGGGAGTGCCGGAGTGTCCGGAGTGCGGCTCCGCGCTGCGCCCGGATGTGGTGCTGTTCGGCGAGAATCTGCCGGCTCGCACTCTGGAGTCTGCGGCGCTTCAGGTCTGCCACTGTGACCTGTTCCTGGCGGTGGGGACGAGCGGCGTGGTCTACCCGGCGGCGGGTTTCGCGGAGGTCGCCGCTCAGTTTTCCGCACGGACAATAGCGGTGAACGTTGAGCCGATGGACCCGCCCAACCCGGCATTCGAGCAAGAAATCATCGGTCGGGCGGAGGAGGTGCTGCCCCGGCTCCTGGAAGTATCTGCGGCCGCGTAAGAGCGCGCACCCTGCCTCCTACGCGGCCAGAAGCCGCGCCGGTGTACCCTCTTCGCCGGCTGTGCGCCAGTGCTCCAGCATCTCGCGCAGGTTCTGAGCCGCGATGGGCTTGCTGATGTAGTCGTCCATGCCGGCGGCCAGACACCTCTCCCGATCCCCTTCCAGTGCGTGCGCCGTCATCGCAATCACCGGCAGGCGCCG
>Ga0065721_10049470_pt1 | contig 33620 bp, 27 predicted proteins | sample Mesricmetagenome_FD_59108 | JGI IMG/M metagenome (GOLD analysis project Ga0065721, IMG submission 59108) | Mesophilic microbial community from rice straw/compost enrichment Sample: eDNA_1 v2 (version 2) | ecosystem: Engineered > Solid waste > Grass > Composting > Bioreactor | place: USA: Davis... | reverse complement strand
CCGGCAGGCGGCGGCGATCCGCCGCGAGACCCCGGCCGCCCCGCACGCGACCCTCGCCCCCGACGTGCTGCGCCGGCGTCGCATGCGCCGCACCCGGCTCGGCGCCTCGCTGCTGATGATCTCGGCGACGGTGACGGTCGGCATCCAGATCTTCCTCGTCGCGACGACCGGCTGGTCGATCGGCGGGTTCTTCGTGCTCGTCGCGGCGATCACGGCCGGGGGCGCGGCGATCGCGACGCAGCGTCGGCTCGACCGCCTGTCGATGCCGCGCACTTCGGGGGCGACGTCGACCCGCACGGCGGTGCAGGTGGGGGAGGCGTACGCCCCCGCTCCGGCCCGCCCGGCGTCGGCGCCGTGGACCCCCGTCGAGGTGCCGCGTCCGCTCTACCTGTCGCGTCCCGCTCCCGAGTCGGCGGTCGTGCAGGCCGACCTCGCGGCGTCGCTGCGCGCGGCGGCGGCGGCCTCCGAGGCGGCGCTCCGCGCGGCGCAGGAGTCGCCGGAGGTGGCGCCGCTGCGGCCCGCCGCGCCGACGTCGTCGAAGTACGCCCGGATGGGGCTGCTCGACGCCGACGCGACCGAGTCCCCGGATCTCGACGAGGTGCTGCGCCGTCGTCGTTCCGCGGGCTGAGCGTCGGGCGTCGTCGTCGGCCTCGCGAGGCTGGTAATGTAGCTGTGTTCACGGGCCCTTGGCGCAGTTGGTAGCGCGCCTCGTTCGCATCGAGGAGGTCAGGGGTTCAAATCCCCTAGGGTCCACCAGAACACCGAAGGCCGCCGGTTCATCCGGCGGCCTTCGGCTTTTCCGCCCGAGGATCGCGTGCCGCCTCAGTCACCGGCACAGCGGGCTTGCCTCCGCATATTGCGAGGGTTATAGTAAGTCGTGAAATAAGCACCCTCCACCCGAGAGGCGATCGATGACGATCCCCGCGCGCCTGTCCGCCGAAGCCACGCTCGGCGACCTCTCCGCCTTCCCGCCGACCTTCCGCTGGGGTCTCGCGACCGCGGCCTACCAGATCGAGGGAGCCGTCGCGGAGGGCGGCCGCGGCCCGAGCATCTGGGACACCTTCAGCCACACCCCGGGGCTGTCGCTCCACGGCGACACCGGCGACATCGCGTGCGACCACTACCACCGCTGGGAGTCGGATCTCGATCTGCTGCGCGACCTCGGCGTCACCGACTACCGGCTCTCACTGTCGTGGGCGCGGCTCCAACCGCGGGGGAGCGGCGAGCTCAACCCCGACGCCGTCGCCTTCTACCGGGCGCTCCTCGCGGGCCTGCGCGACCGCGGCATCCGCCCGCTCGTCACCCTCTACCACTGGGACCTGCCGCAACCGCTCGAGGATGCCGGGGGCTGGCCGGTGCGGGCGACGGCGGAGCGCTTCGCCGACTACGCGGAGCGCACCGTGCGCGCCCTCGGCGACCTCGCCGACGACTGGGTGACGCTCAACGAGCCGTGGTGCTCCTCGTTCCTCGGCTACGGGTCGGGAGCGCACGCCCCCGGTCGCCGCGAGCCCGCCGCCGCGGTCGCGGCCGGCCACCACCTCAACCTCGCGCACGGTCTCGCCCTGCCGCGGCTGCGCGCCGTCGCCCCGACCGCCCGCATCGGCATCACCAACATCGTCACCGACGTCGTACCGGCATCCGACTCTGCGGCCGACCGCGCCGCCGCCGTGCGGGTCGACGCCGGCAGCAACCGGTTCTTCCTCGACCCGGTCTACCTCGGCGGCTACTCCGCCGCGGTGCACGCCGCGTTCCCGGGCCTCGCCGCGCACATCCAGCCCGGGGACCTCGAACTCATCGCCGCGCCCGTCGACTTCGCGGGCGTCAACCACTACCAGCGCGTGCTCGTCTCGCACGTCGACGGCGCCGGGATGCTCGACGCGGTCGAGACGCCCGCCGAACCCGCGACGACCTCGTTCGGCTGGTCGGTGACGCCCGGCGCCTTCGCGGCCGTGCTGCGCCGCGTCGCGCGCGAGTTCACCCCGCTCCCGATCCACGTCACCGAGAGCGGCGCGAGCTTCCACGACTACGTCGACCCGGATGGCGTCGTCGCCGACGTCGAACGGGTCGCCTACCTGCGCGGCTACCTCGACGCCGCGGCCGAGGCCCTCCGCGACGGCGTCGACCTCGCCGGGTACTACGCCTGGTCGTTCCTCGACAACTTCGAGTGGGCGGAGGGCTACAGCAAGAGATTCGGACTCGTCTTCGTCGACTACCGCACCCAGGAGCGCATCCCCAAGCTCAGCGCGCACTGGTACCGGAGGACGATCGCCGAGCACCGAGCACGGACGGGCGCGGAGTCGCGTCCGGCCTGAACACCCGGGGGCGCCGCCCCCGATGCACCACAATCCGAATCACAGATGAGAGGAATCTCGATGAAGAGAACCGCTACACGCACCCTCGCCGCGTTCGCGGCGGTGGGTCTCGCCGCAGGGCTCGCGGCGTGCACCTCCGACGGCGGCGGCGACGCCGACGGTCCCCTCACGGTCTGGATCATGGGGGACTCCGGCGCCAACTTCGAACAGCTCGTCGCCCCCTTCACGGAGGAGACGGGCACCGAGGTCGAGGTCGTCGCCATCCCGTGGGACGCGATCGACGAGCGGCTCACCACGGCGGTCGCCTCCGGCTCCGGTCCCGACCTGCTGCAGATCGGCCTGTCGAAGCTCAGCACCTTCGCCGCCGCGGGCGCGCTCCTGCCGCTCGACGAGCACCTCGCCGACCACCCCGGGCTTGCGGCCGGCAACTTCCCCGACGGCGTCGCCGAGGCGACCCAGGTCGGCGGCGAGACGGTGAGCGTGCCGTGGGTGAGCGACACGCGCGTGCTCTTCTACCGGTCCGACATCCTCGCCGAGAACGGCATCGACGCGCCGCCCGCATCGTGGGCGGAGCTGCGCGAGGACGCGAAGGTGCTCGCCGCGCGCGGCGACGGCCAGTACGGCTACTACATCCCGCAGTGGGACAGCCCGCTCCCCGTCATCATGACGTGGGACTTCGGCGGCGACATCGTGTCGGGCGGCGAGATCGACTTCGACACCGCCGCGTTCGCCGAGGCGGTCGACCTCTACACGGGGCTCTACGCCGACGGGTCGGTGCCGACGAACGGCGACTTCGACCAGACGCAGGGCTTCATCTCGGGCATCGCGCCGATGCTCGTGAGCGGGCCGTACCTGGCGAAGTCGATCGCCGACGCCGCCCCCGAGCTCGACGGCAAGTGGGGCGTCACGATGGTGCCCGGCGCCGACGAGAAGACGTCGCTCTTCGCGGGCTCGAACCTCGGCATCTGGCACAACACCGACCAGGTGGATGCCTCCCTCGACCTGCTCGAGTACCTCTCGAGCGTCGAGGCGCAGCTGAGCTGGTTCGAGATCAACGGCGAACTGCCCGCGGTCTCGGCGGCGCTCGAGGACGCGACGCTGCAGAGCGACCCGCTCGTGCAGGTCTACTCGCAGCAGCTCGCCGACTCGAAGGTGCTGCCGCTCGTGCCCAACTGGGACGGGCAGACCGGCTCCGACCTGCTCAACGCGCTCAACGCGATCGTGCTGACCGGCGCCGACCGCGACGCGACGCTCGCGGAGCTGTTCACGAAGACCGCCGGCACCCCGGTCGGCTGACGGACCGGTGCGGGGCGCCCGCCCTGGGGCGCCCCGCACCACCCCTCCGCACCACCGACGACCCGTCCCACGACCCCCCGACGAATGGAGAGAGCATGCGCCGCACGACGCTCGTGCCCTACCTGTTCGTGACCCCCGCGATGCTGCTCCTGCTCGCCTTCGGCGTGCTGCCGATCGCCGTCGCGGCCGTCGTGAGCCTCACCGACATGAACATCTCGGGGCTCGCCAACTGGCGCAACGTCGAGTTCATCGGCGGCGCCAACTACGTCGCGCTCGTCGCCGACCCCGACTTCTGGCGCGCGCTCGGCAACACGGGGCTGTTCGTCGTCGTCGGCGTGCCCGCAATCGTGCTCATCTCGCTCGGCGTCGCCCTGCTGCTCGACGGCAGCGACAGCCGCTTCGCGCGCGCGCTCCGCTCGTTCTACTTCGTACCCGCCGTGACGGGGATCGTCGCGATCTCGCTCGTCTGGGGATACCTCTACAACACGCAGTTCGGGCTCTTCAACTGGCTGCTGTCGCTCGTCGGCATCCCGCAGGTGCAGTGGCTCTCCGACCCGTGGCTGGCGAAGTTCTCGGTCGCGCTCGTCGCCGTCTGGCGCGGCACCGGGCTCAACATCATCATCTTCCTCGCGGCGCTGCAGGGCATCCCGCGCGAGTACCGCGAGGCGGCCGCGCTCGACGGCGCCGGGCCGTGGCGCACGACCCGGTCGATCGTGCTGCCGCTGCTCGGGTTCGCGATCTTCTTCGTCACGGTGACGACGACGATCGCCTGGCTGCAGTTCTTCGACGAGCCGTTCGTGCTCACCGACGGCGGCCCGCTGGGCGCGACGACGTCGATGTCGATCTTCCTGTACAAGGAGGGCTTCCGGCTCAACCAGTTCGGCTACGCGAGCGCGGGCTCGCTCGTGCTGTTCGCGATCATCGCGGTCATCACCGTCATCCAGTTGCGACTGAGGAGACGCGATGTCGAGTACTGAGCCGCGCATCCGTCGGTCGCGGCCCCCGGAGGTGCGGCGCCGGCTCGCGATCTCGCTCTCCGTGGGGCTCGTGCTGCTCGTCGGCGCGCTCACGACCGCGTTCCCGTTGCTGTGGATGCTCGCGGGGTCGTTCAAACCGCAGCGCGAGGCGATCGACTTCCCGCCGACGCTCCTGCCGCAGGAGCCGACTCTCGCGAACTACCTGCGCCTGTTCACCGAGCTCGACTTCGGGCGCTACCTGCTGAACACGGTGCTCGTCGTGCTCATCGGCGCGTTCGGCCTGCTGTTCATGGCGATGGCGGGCTACGCGTTCGCCAAGTACCGGTTCCGCGGCCGCGACGGGCTGTTCTTCCTCGTGCTCGCGACCCTCATGATCCCCGTGCAGGTCACGATGATCCCGACCTACCTCATCCTCAACGGGATGAAGCTGACGAACACCCTCGTCGGCATCGCGCTGCCGACCCTCGTGAGCGGGTTCGGGGTGTTCCTGTTCCGGCAGTTCATGTCGACGATCCCCGACGAGGTCCTCGAGGCCGCGCGCGTCGACGGAGCGGGCGAGCTGCGCACCTTCGTGCAGATCGTGCTGCCGATGTCGAAGCCGATCCTCGCCGTGCAGGCGGTGCTCGCGTTCATCACCGGGTGGAACTCGTTCCTGTGGCCGCTCATCATCGCGAGCGACCAGAAGCTCTACACGCTCTCCGTGGGCCTCGCCCTGCTCAACCAGCAACTCGCCGTCGACCCCGCGCTGCAGATGGCGGCCGCGTCGGTGATGGTCGTGCCCGTGCTGCTCGTCTTCGTCGTCTTCCAGCGCTACGTCGTGCAGGGCTTCGCCCTCTCCGGACTCAAGTGATCCCCGAACAGGAGCAGCACCCGTGACCTCTCCGGCCACCCTCGAGTTCCCGCGCCGCCCCGCGTCGTTCGACGGCTTCGTGCGCGCGCACGGCGGGCGTCTCATCGACGGCGCGGGACGCGACCTGCTGCTGCGCGGCGTCGGCCTCGGCAACTGGCTGCTGCCCGAGGGCTACATGTGGCGCTTCGGTCCGGGCGCCGAGTCGCCGCGCGAGATCGAGGCGCTCGTCGCGCGCCTGCTCGGGCCCGACGCGGCGGCGGGGTTCTGGACGCGGTTCCGGGATGCCTTCATCACCGAGGCCGACATCGAGCGGATCGCGCACAGCGGCTTCGACCACGTGCGCCTGCCGATCAACGCGCGCGTCATCCAGAACCCCGACGGGTCGATGATCGAGGCCGGTCTGGAGCTCGTCGACCGACTCATCGCCTGGTGCCGCGCGCACGGGCTGTGGGTGCTGCTCGACCTGCACGGCGCGCCGGGCGGGCAGACGGGCACCAACATCGACGACTCCCTCGGCCGACCCGACCTGTTCTTCGACGCGCGGCACCGAGCCAACACCCGCACGCTGTGGCGCGCGCTCGCGGAACGCTACGCGGGCGACACGACGGTGCTCGGCTACGACCTGCTCAACGAGCCGCTGCCGAACGAGTGGCAGCACACGTTCGCCGCCGAACTCGCCGAGCTCTACCGCGACCTCACGCGCGAGATCCGCTCCGTCGATCCCGACCACCTGATCATGTACGAGGGCAGTCACTGGGCGACCAACTGGTCGATCTTCACCGAGGTGTGGGACGAGAACTCGGTGCTGCAGTTCCACAAGTACTGGTCCTCGCCCGACCGCGCCTCGATCGCACCCTTCCTCGAGGCGCGCGATCGGCTCGGGCTGCCGATCTACATGGGCGAGGGCGGCGAGAACACCCTCCCGTGGCTCTACACGGCGTTCCGGCTGTACGAGGCGGAGGGCATCGGCTGGAACTTCTGGCCGTGGAAGAAGATCGAGACGGTGACCTCGCCCGCGTCGGTCGTCGCACCGCGCGGCTGGGACGACGTGATCGCCGCGATCCCGGGCGGCGAGGTTCCCGACGCCCCGCGGATCTTCGAGGAGCTCCTCGAGAACCTGCGCATCGAGAACTGCGTGTGGCGGCCCGAGGTGGTCGCCGCGATCACCGGCGTCCGGCCCCAGGTGGTGCCCGCGTGGGGCTTCGGCTTCCGCGGCGCGGGGGAGTCGTTCGCGGTCGCGGACGGCGCGTCGCTCGCCGGCATCCGCGCGGACGACGCCGCGGGCATCCGGTTCGCGCACCCCGGCGACAACCCCGAGAACCCGTTCGAGCAGTCGGACGGTCGGGCCTACCTCCCCGGGGAGGAGCTCGAGGTCGCGCTCGCCGCGGGGGACTGGCTCGAGTTCGAGCTCGAGGGGATCCACCCGTCGGAGCTGCGGATCGTCGCCGACCGGCCGGAGGCGCTGCGCGTCGAGGCGACACCGCGCGGGGTGCGCGTCGTCGCCGAGGCCGCCGCTTCGCTCGCCCGTCTGGAGGTCGTCAGCGAGCGTGGTTGATATCTTCGGGTCCATGGTCGGCGCTCGGTCGGGACGGGTCGGCGGCGCCGAGTCGGCGACCGTGAGCTCCCTGCGGCAACGCAACCGGGCGCTCGTGCTGACCCATGTGCTGCAGACCGGCAGCACGACGCGCGGCGACCTGGCCCGTGAGTGCGGGCTCTCCGCCGCGTCGGCGACCAACATCGTCGCCGAGCTCGTCGCCGAGGGGCTCGTGCACGAGACCGGGTCGATCGCCTCGCGCGGCGGCCGTCCGATCACAATCGTCGAGCCGCGCCCCGAGGGCGCCTACCTCGTCGGTGCGGACGTCGGCGAGCGCGGAGTCGCCGTGGAACTCTTCGACCTCGCGATGACGCGCGTCGATCGCGAGTTCCGCGGGGGACGCGACGAGGAGAGTCCCGAGACGATCGCCCACGACCTCGAGGACGCGCTTGGCGCGCTGCGGGAGCGGCATCCCGGCCCGTGGTCGTCGCTCGTCGGCATCGGGCTCGGCCTCCCCGGCATCGTGGAGACCGCCGACGACGGCACGCAGACCCTGTACGCCCAGAGCCTCGGCTGGGATCCCGTGCCCGTCGCTGACCTCGTGCGCTCCGACGTCCCGGTGTACGCCGAGAACGGTGCGAAGACGCAGGCGATGGCGGAGCTCTGGTTCGGCGCGGCGCGCGGGGTGCGGCACGCGCTCGTCGCGCTCCTCGGGCGCGGCGTCGGCCTCGGTGTCGTCGCCGACGGTCGCATCCAGCGCGGCGCGATGAGCAGCGCCGCCGAGTGGGGCCACACGAAGATCGAGCGCGACGGCGCCATGTGCCGCTGCGGCGGGCGCGGGTGCGTCGAGGCCTACGTCGGTGCGGGGGCGATCCTCGACGCGTGGCGGGCGACGGGCGCGCGGTTCGAGGGCAGCGGCTGGAACGCGATCGGCGAGCTGCTCGATGCCGCCGAAGCGGGGGATGCCGCGGCCGCGGGCGTGGTCGACGACGTCGTGCGCACGCTCGGCGCCTCGCTGGGGAGCCTCGTCAACCTCGGCAATCCGCAGCGCATCGTCGTCGGCGGCTGGGTCGGACTGCGCCTCATGGAGCGCCTCGCACCCCGGTTGGCGGATGCCGTCCGCGCGGAGGCGCTGCAGCGCCCAGGCAGCCAGATCGATCTCGTGCCGGCGACCTTCGGCGGCGACGGCGTCGCGCTCGGCGCCGCGATCATGCCCCTCGAAGCGCTCGTGCAGGGCTCGCGCACGGTCCTTTCCGCTTCTTCTGCTACGTCTTAATTCAAGACGTAGACAAAGCGCTCTCCTCCTGCCAGACTGACCGCGTGGGCGGCTCCTGTCCGCTCGCGTCACCCGCGTATGGCAGTTCAGTCACTCCCGCGCGAGCGGGCGAATGATCGAGGAGGATCATGAACAGGAAGACCTTCGCGGCCGCGTTGCTGACAGCGACGCTTCTCGCCGTCGGGCTGACGCCGCCAGTCGCGGCCCACGCCGCCCTCGGTGCGAGCGACTTCATCAAGGCCAACGGCAACGTCCTGAAGCTCAACTCCGGCACCGGCGCCACGATCAACCTGCGCGGCACCAACATCGGCGGCTGGCTCACCCAGGAGGACTGGATGTCGCCCCTCGGCGAGTTCGCCGTCGACCGCACGGGTTGGAGCTTCAACGCCTCCGCCGGTACGGCGGCCAACGCGTTCGACGGCTCCGGCACGACGCGGTGGACGACCAACGCGAACCAAGCTGGAGGCGAGTGGCTGCAGGCGAACCTCGGCAGCCCCACCCTCTTCAGCCGTCTCACGATCGACAACACCGCGAACGCCGGCCAGTATCCGCGCACCGTCGACGTGCAGGTCTCGAGCAACGGCTCGACCTGGGTGAGCGTCGCCACCCAGGCCGGGCGGGACGGCCTTACAACTGTGAAGTTCGCCCCGCAGGTCGCGAGCTATGTGCGGGTGACGCAGACGGCCGCCGCGGGCGCCCCGTGGTCGGTCGGCGAACTCAACCTGTTCAACGACCCGATGCTCCACAACGGCACCCACACCGCGACCGCGTTCGCGACCGCCGGCGGCACCGCCCCGAGCAACGCGCTCGACGGCAACGCCGCCACGGTGTGGCAGAGCGGCACGCCGCAGGTACCCGGGCAGAGCTTCACGATCGACCTCGGGCGCAATGTCGACATGGACAAGATCCTGTTCGACGCGGGCTCCGCGACGGCGAACGACTACCCACGCATCTGGGATGTCTACGTGTCGTGGGACAACGTCACCTACACCCAAGTCGCGAGCGGCTACGGCAGCAACCGCGTCATCCAGGCCGACTTCCAAGGCACGAAGAACGGCCGCTACGTGCGGATCGTCTCCAACGGGTCGTCGTCGCAGTGGTGGTCGATCGCGGAGGTCGCCATCTCGAGCGGCACCGCCCTCGACCGCGGCGGCTGGGCCGTGACCGCATCCGTCGGGGCGTCGCCCGCCAACATGATCGACGGCAACGTCGCCACCCGCTGGACGACCGGCGCGGCGCAGACCAACGGGCAGTACGTGCAGGTCGACATGGGGGCGCTCATCACCCTCAACAACGTCACCATCGACACCGAGAAGAACACGTCGAACGAGACCGACTACGCGCGCGGCTACACGCTCCAGCTCTCGAAGGACGGCTCCACCTGGACCACGGTGGCGACCGGAGCGGGCACCTTCAAGGCGACGACCATCGGCTTCGTCGCGCAAGCCGCGCGCTACTTCCGCATGACCCAGACCGGCTCCGCGGGGTCGTGGTGGTCGATCGGCGAGCTCACCGCAGGCCTCTACAACGACGACTACTCGCTGCAGCTGTCGATGGCGTCGCGCTTCGGAGCCTCCGGAGCGCAGGCCATCATCGACGCGCACCAGGACACCTGGATCACCGAGGCCGACCTCGACATCCTCGACGCGGCCGGGTTCAACTTCGTGCGCGTGCCGATCGGGTGGAACACCTTCCTCAACCTCGACGGCACGTGGAAAGAGAACCCCTGGGAGAAGATCGATTGGGTCATCGAGGAACTCGGCGAGCGCGGCCTCTACACCCTGATCGACCTGCACACCGTGCCCGGCGGGGGCTGCCCGTGGGGCAGCTGCGGGCGCATCGGCCCGAACCCGAACGGGTTCTGGGGCAGCGCGACCTACCAGGACTGGGTCGTCGACATCTGGGAGGAGATCGCCGCCCGCTACGAGGGTGAGCCCGCTGTCGCCGGCTACGACCTCATCAACGAGCCGCTCATCGACTACGGCGAGGATGCGGACGACGTCGCCCAGAAGAGCGACTACTACGACCGGCTCTACGACGCGGTGCGAGCGATCGACCCCGACCACACGATCTTCCTCGGGGCGTTCTTCGGCCTCGGGGCGATCGCGAGCCCGTCGACCTACGGCTGGACGAACGTCGTCTACGAGTACCACCCGTACGACATGCCCAACTCGAAGGACTGGACGGCGCAGAATCAACTCGTCACGAACGAGCTCAACGGGCTCGCAGCGAAGCTCGCGAACCCGGGCGTGCCGATCCTCTACGGCGAGTACTCGGTCTACTACAACGACGACGTCTGGTCGCGGTTCATGGCCGGGCTCAACGCGTCGAACGTCTCGTGGTCGGCCTGGGCCTACAAGGTGCGCGGCACCGCGAGTGACGGGTTCGCCTACTGGGGCATGTACTACGACAACCAGAGCCCGCTGCCCGTCATCAACAGCGACGACTCGGCGACGTTCATCGCGAAGCTGGGCCGGTTCGGCACCGAGAACTTCACACAGAACACGCGCTTCGTCGCGACGCTGCAGAAGTACTCGGGCGGGCTCGGGACGTTCAACCCGGTGGCGGTGAGTCACGCGGGCTGGACCGCGACAGCGTCGAGCACGGCTCCCGGCAGCTCGACCGCCGGTGGCATCGACGGCATCGGCGGCGGCAGCTGGGCGACCGGCTCGGCGATGGCCGGGGGAGAGTGGTATCGGATCGACATGGGCGCGAACCGCACGGTCGCGATGGTGACCGTGCAGACACCGTCGGGCAACACGTGGGACTACCCGCGCGGCTTCACCGTCGAGGCCTCGACGAACGGCACGACGTGGACGACGCTCGCGACGGGCATCGCCTACGGCTGGAAGCGCCCCATCTCGGTGACGCCGACGACGGCGCGCTACCTGCGGATCACCCAGACCGGGGTGGCGCCGCAGTGGTGGACGATCGACGAAGTCACCGTCTACTCGTCCTACTGAGTCCGAATCCGCCGGGGGCCTCGCGTGCGGGTGCGCGAGGCCCCCGGTCCGGCGGCCCCTCGCGCCTCGTGCTGCCATTCACGACGGCGGGCTGAGGGCGCCGCGCACCTGCGGAAAACGACCTGAGCGTCCCTCCTCATCCCCGCCATACTGGGGGCATGTTCCCGTTCCTCCCCGACCCGACCCTCGTGATCGCGATCGCCGTGGCGGCCGTGCTGCTGCTGATCGTGCTCATCGTGATCATCCGCGGCATCAAGATCGCCAAGCCCGACGAGGCGATCATCGTCACCTCGCGTCGCCGCAAGGGCAAGGAGATCGACGAGAACGCGGGGCAGAAGGTCGTCTTCGGTTCGCGCGTGTTCGTGAAGCCGATCGTCGAGGCGTACTTCAAGCTCAGCCTCCGCAGCCGCCAGCTCAACGTGCAGGCCGTCGCGCAGACCCGGGATGCCATCACGATCCGCGTCAACGCCGTCGCGGTCGTCAAGGTCGGCGGCTCCGAGCCCATGGTGCGCGCCGCCGCGCAGCGCTTCCTCAACCAGCAGGACCAGATCGAGTCGTCGACCGAGGAGGTGCTCTCGGGTTCGATCCGCTCGATCGTCGGTCAGCTCACCGTCACCGAGATCATCACCAACCGCCAGGCCCTGCAGGGTCAGGTGCTCGAGGCCGTCGGCGAGTCGCTCGACGTGCAGGGTCTGACGATCGACACGCTCCAGATCAAGGAGATCGACGACGACAACGGCTACATCAAAGACCTCGGTCGCGCCGAGGCCGCGCGCGTGAAGCAGGTCGCCGAGATCGCCGAGGCCGAGGCCCGCCGCAACTCGGAGCAGGCCCGCATCGCGGCCGACCAGGCGCTCGCCGAGGCGCAGCGCGAGCTCGACCTGCGCACCGCCGACATCCAGAAGGAGACCGACAAGGCCCGCGCCGAGGCGGCCGCGGCCGCGCCGCTCGCCGAGGCGATCGCGCAGCAGGAGGTCGTCGCCCAGCAGGAGATCACCGCCGCCAAGCGCGTCGGCCTGCGCAAGCAGGAGCTCGACGCCGAGATCCGCGCGAAGGCGGATGCCGACGCCTACGCCCTCGAGAAGGAGGCGCAGGCCGCCGCGGCCGCCGCGATCGCGCAGGCCAACGCCGACCGCGACTCGCGCCGCGCCGCCGCCGAGGCGCTCGAGACCGAGGGTGTCGCCGAGCGCAACCGCCGCATCGCGGCCGCCGAGGCCCTCCGTGCCGAGGGTGAGGCCGAGGCCGAGGCGATCCGCCTCAAGGGCTCGGCCGAGGCCGAGTCGCAGAAACTGCAGGCCGAGGCGCTCGCGGAGCGCAGCGCCGAGCTGCTCAAGCAGCAGATCATCGCGCAGTTGCCCGACATCGTGCGCGCCGCCTCCGAGCCGCTCTCCGCGATCTCGAACATGACCGTCATCTCGTCCGACGGCTCGGGCGCCTCCGCCGTCGGCCAGGGCGTCGCGGGTCAGCTCGCGACGAGCGTGCAGATCGTGAAGGACGTCACGGGCATCGACATCGCCGACATCCTCAACGCCCGCGCCACGGGCGACGCGATCGGCGAGGCGATCAACCAGCCGCCGCGTCGCCGCGCCGCGAAGCCGCCCGTCGAGGGCTGACCCGGATTGGGGGCACGCGCGCGCTCCCGAGAGGGCCTGCGTCGCCGCTAGCGTGAATCCGACCACCGAGGACGCTGGCCGCCCCTCGTCCGAAGCCCGCACTCGGAGTTCCCGTGTCCCACGACGTCCGCATCATCCTCATCGACACCGGCCTGCCCGGCATCGCGCGCCTGAAGGCCGAGCTCGAGCTCGCGCTCGGGCGCGGCGTGCACGTCACCGAGCTGCACTACCTGCGGGCGACGGTCGCGCGTAACGAGCCGGATGTCGTCGTGCTCGGCCTCGAGGCGATGACGGCGGCTCCGGCGGTGCGGGACGAGCAGCCCGGCACGCCCGTCGTCGTGCTCGCGCCGGGCGCGACCCTCGCCGACGCCGTGCAGGCGGTGCGGCTCGGGGTCACCGAGTTCCTCACGGAGGTCCCGCCGACGACGGAGCTCGTCGCGAAGTTCACGGAGCTCGCCGCGCAGTTCCGCGCGGAGAAGGGTGCCGCCCGCCGCCGCCAGACGGTGCTCGCGGTGGGCGCGCACCCCGACGACGCGGAGGCCGGGGTCGGGGGCATCCTCGCCGCGCATCGCGCCGCGGGCGACGACGTCGCCATCCTCACCCTGTCCCGCGGGCGCCGCGAGGGCGGACTCGAGCTCGCTCGCGCCGAGGGGCTCGCCTCGGCCGGGGTCATCGGCGCGCGCCTCATCCTCGAGGATGCGATGGACGACGGGATGCCGGCGCTCCTCGCCGCCGTGTCGCGCGTCATCGCCGAGGTGGACCCGACGATCGTCTACACCCACAGCCACCACGACCGGCGGCAGGACCACCGCCGCGTGCACGAGGCCGTCGTGACGGCCTGCGAGGAGGTGCCGACGGTCGCGTGCTTCCACGGTACGACCGGCACCGTCGACTTCGCCCCGACGCGGTTCGTGCCGATCGACGGCTTCACGCAGGCCAAGCTCGACATGCTCGAGCACTTCGCGAGCCGCGGGGAGCGCCCCGATTACCTCGCGCCCGACTTCGTGCTCGCCTCGGCGCGCTACTGGTCGCACTACGGCCCGGGGTCGTACTGCGAGCCGCTCGAGATCATCCGTGAGTCGGTGCTCGCCCCCGTCGGCACGCAGGCCCTCGTGACGTCGCACGGGCACGACACGGGGTCGGTGACGCCGCTCACCGCGTGAGCGCGGGCTCGGCGGGGGCGACGAGGCGGTAGCGCACCCCCTCGGGGTCCAGCAGGTCGACGACGCGTCGTCGGCCGAGCGGGCCGCCGAAGTCGACGACGTACGCGTCGCGCGCCGCGCCGAGGTCGTCGACCTCGAGCGCGCACCGGATGACTCCGATGTGGGCGTCGTCGTCATACGCCCGTCGCCGCACGGCGGGATCGGTGTGCTCAAGGATGTCGAGGTAGCCGCGCTCCTCGCCCGGAACCCGCAGGAACGCGCCGCGGAACTCGACGGGGGCGCCGCCCGGGAGGTACACGTTCGGCACGGGTCCGGGCGTCGCGACGGTGTCGACGACGGCGAGGCCGAGCTCGTCGCGGGCGAACGCCACGGCGGTCGGGAGCGACGCGGTGCCCTGGGCGACGGTGCTGACCTTCGGCACGGGATCCTCGAGGAATTCGACGACGATTCCGTCGGGGTCGAGGCAGCACCACACGCGGTAGCCGACGCGGCCGCGCGAGCCGAGGTCGAACGCGAAGTCGTCGCCCGTCGTCGGGGCGATGGGTCGGAGGCCGAGGGACTCGGCGCGCGCCCGGGTGCCCGCGAGGTCGGCGACGTGCAGCACGACGCGCGTGAACCCGATCGCGCCGATGCTGTCGTGGGCCAGGCCGACGGGTCGGCGGGGTTCGACGAGCCGGAGGTGTGGGGTGGATGCGCCCGCGTCGAGCAGGAGCGCGGAGCGTCCCCCGGGGCTGTCGACGACGGCCGTCGCGCGAGCGGGGGTGAGCGCCTCGTAGAAGGAGATCGACCTCTCGAGTTCGCGGACGACGAGCTCCCAGTGCAGGATCCGCCGCATGACGCCGTGCCTTGCCACCGACCCAGACTAGCCGTAGTGTCGATAGTGCAACAAGGGCGTGCATTATCTACACATCCTCGAAGGAGAGGCGCGATGACGGCAGCGGACGAGCGCACGTGCGACGTGCTCGTGATCGGCAGCGGTGCGGCGGGGATGGTCGCCGCGCTCGCGGCGGCGGCGAACGGGGCGGACGTCATCGTCGCCGAACGCGCCGCGACCGTCGGCGGCACGAGCGCGACCTCGGGAGGCATCTGCTGGATTCCGGCGCACGATCGCGACCCGGCCATCCCGCTGCCGGTCGACGACGCCCTCGCCTATCTCGCATCCCTGTCGAACGGCACGCAGAACCCCGCGCTCGTCGAGGTCTTCGTGCGCTCCGCTCCCGCGATGGTCGACTTCGTCGAGCGCGAGAGCCCGCTGCGCTACGAGATCGCCGTGGGCTTCCCCGACTACAAGCCCGAGCATCCGGGCGGTCGCCCCGGAGGCGGGCGCTCGCTGAGCCCGCTCCCGTACGACTACGCCGAGCTCGGCGACTGGGCGGACCGCATCACGACCTTCCCGCCCGACTTCAGCAACGTCGGCTTCGACGCCGAGACGCGCAAGCGTCTCAACGCCGCCTCGGACGGCGTGGCGTCGATCGCCGTCGCGGGCCAGGCGCTCATCGCCCGACTCTTGCGGGGACTCCTCGATCGGGGCATCGAACCGCTCACCGGATGGCGGGGTCGGCATCTCCTCGTCGACGGCGGCCGCGTCGTCGGCGCCCGATTCGAGACGGCGGACGGGGAGCGGGTCATCCGCGCCCGGCGTGGCGTCGTGCTCGCCAACGGCGGGTTCGAGTGGGATCCGGAGCTCGTCCGCGCCTTCCTCCGCGGACCGATGACCGGGCCGGTCTCGCCCCCGTTCAACACGGGCGACGCCCTGCGGATGGCGCAAGAGGTCGGTGCCGCGCTGGGCACGATGCGCGAGGCGTGGTGGGTGCCGGTCATCCAGATCCCGGGCGACACCCACGACGGCCACGTGCGCAGCCGCAGCATCCGGCTCGAGCGCACGCGCCCCCGCAGCATCATGGTCAACCGCGACGGGCGCCGGTTCGTCAACGAGGCGAGCGACTACAACTCGATGGGCGGCGCGTTCCACCAGCTCGACGTCACCCGCTACGAGTACCGCAACAACCCGGCCTGGCTCATCGTGGATCAGGGCCACCTCGACCGCTACGGCTTCCTGTCGGTGCCGCCGGGCGGCGAGCCGCTCGAGTGGTGGGCCCGCGGCGACGACCTCGTCGAGCTCGCCGAGCACACCGGCATCGACCCGGACGGGCTCGCCGACACCGTCGCCGCCTGGAACGCGAACGTCGCGACGGGCGTCGATCCCGAGTTCCACCGCGGCGAGAGCGCGTACGACGGCTACTGGGGCGACCCGGATGCCCCCGACCGCGCGTCGCGCACGCTCGGCCCGCTCGACGCGCCGCCGTACTACGCGGTGCCGCTGCAGGTCGGCGCGATGGGCACGAAGGGGGGCCCGCAGACGGATGCGAACGCCCAGGTGGTGCACGCCTCGGGCGACCTCATCCCCGGGCTCTACGCCGTCGGCAACGCGATGGCGAGCGTCATGGGGATGGCCTACGGGGGAGCGGGCGGCACGCTCGGCCCCGGCCAGACGTTCGGCTACCGCGCCGGCTTCCACGCCGCCACGGGCGAACCCGCGCCGTACGGCGTGTGACCGGGCGGCTCACCGGCCGCCGGGCGATCGTCACCGGTGCCGCGAGCGGCATGGGCCGGGCGACCGCGCTCCGCTTCGCGGGGGAGGGCGCGGATCTCGTGCTCGCCGACCTCGACGAGCCCGCGGGCGCGGCGACGGCGGACGCCGTCCGCGCGCTCGGCCGCGCCGCGACCTTCGTGCGTCTCGATGTCGCCCGCGAGACCGAGTGGGCCGCGCTCGCCGCGGCGGGCGGGTCGGCCGACGTCCTCGTGCACTGCGCGGGCATCGGCTCGGCGGTCGGTGGCGGCCGGGACGGCACCGACGCCTACCGGACGCTGCTCGACGTGAACGCCGGCGGTACGCTCTTCGCGCTTCGCACGGGCGTCGACCTGCTCCGGGGCCGGGGCGGGTCGATCGTGACGATCGGCTCGGTCACGGCGGTGCGCACTCTCGACAGCGCGGACCTCAACGTCGGCTACGCCGCGTCGAAGGCCGCGGTGCGGAGTCTCACGCGCGCCTACGCCGTCTCGGCGGGCCCGCTCGGCATCCGCGTGAACTGCATCCTGCCGGGGTTCATGCAACCGATGCGGGGCTCGCGGATGCCGGCCGACGACGCGGGGGAGTCGCCCTACCTGCCGCTCATCCCGCTCGGGCGCACCGGAACGGCCGACGACGTCGCCCGCGTCGCCCTGTTCCTCGCCTCCGACGACGCCGCGTATGTCACGGGCGTGGACCTGCCGGTCGACGGCGGCTTCCTCGCCTGATCGTCCCCGCCGAGGGGCACACGGAAGGGGCCGCCGTCCTCGCGGACGACGGCCCCTTCGCGGGTGAGGATCAGCCCTGGTCGATGAGTCCGTCGACGTAGGGGCCGGGCTTGATGAAGGTGATGCCGTCCTTCGGCTCGATCACGAGCTGGTGGAAGTCGGCCGTGTAGGCGATGACCGGCACGAACGTGTACGGCGAGTCGGCATCCGCCCGGATGTCGAGGCTCTCGTAGGCGTCCTTGATGTCGGCCGGGTCGTCGCTGTCGACGCTCTCCCAGACGTGCTTGGCGACCCAGAGCAGGTCCCACATGACGGCGTACTGGGAGAACGACTGGTCGAGGGTGACGCCGGCGTCCTCGAGGGCCGTGCGGAGTTCGTCGAAGCCCGCGGTGCGCGCCGAGGTCGTGTCCATCACGTGGAAGGTGAGGAGTTCGACGTTGGTCCAGTCGGCCTCCGTGCTCACCGCGGCGAGGTCGGTCGTGCCCATGTCGGTGTGACCGAGCGTCGGGATGTCCCAGCCGAGCTTGGTGCGGCTCTGCAGCTCGTAGCCGGCGACGGCGCCGAGGCCGGAGAGGATCAGCACGTCGGGGTCCTCCGCCTGGAGGCGCTGGAGCTGGGCCGTCATGTCGACGTCGGTCGGCGCGAACGACTCGGCCACGAAGTCGATGCCGGCGTCCTCGAAGAGCGCGCGGTAGGTGTCGGTGATCGCGGTGCCATTGGCATCGTTCGCCGCGAGCAGCGCGACCTTCTCGTAGCCCTCGGCCTCGACCTTCTCGAGCATGCCCTGCGTCTGCGTCTTCGTCGGCACGACGAAGCTGAAGTGGTAGGGGTACGCCTCGGGGTCGTTGATCGCGGCCTGCTGGCCCGTGGAGATGATCTCCTCGCGGGACAGGATGGGGGTGAGCGCGAGGCCGACGTTGCTCGTGTTGCCGGCGACGACGAGGTCGATCTCGGTCGAGTCGAGCTGCTCCTGCAGGAGCGTGGCGGCCTTGGTCGGGTCGGCGCCGTCGTCGCCGACGACGATCTGGACCTCGCGGCCGTCGATGCCGCCCGCGGCGTTGATCGCGGCCGCGGCCGCCTCGAGTCCGGCGACGTTGGCGCCCGCGATTCCGGCGAGAGGGCCGGTCACGGCGAGGCTCGCGTACACGGTGAACGTGCCCTCGAGCTCGGTGGGTCCTTCGGGGTCGGATCCGCCCGAGGCGCACCCGGCGAGCGCGAGCGGCAGCACGACGGCCGCCGCGAGAAGTTTGCGAGAAACCACACTGTCTCCTTGGCTGTGTCCACGGGCCGCTTCGGTGCGGTCCGGTCGCCGGTCGCAGCGCGCCCGGCGCGTTCACGTTAAGGAGAGCCCGCATCCGGTGTCAAGGAAAATTTGCAATTAGTGATTCAGATGTGTGCAGAATATGAACTGCGACCAGCAACGGAGCTCGGGAGGAACCCTGCAGTGAGGCACGAAGAACGAGGCGGTCACCGCCCATGATGACGACCGTCTGGGCCGGCCTGAGCCTCGGCGCGATCTTCGCCATCGTCGCCATCGGGTACAACATCGTCTACATCGCCTCGCGGGTCTTCAACTTCGCGCAGGCCCAGTTCGTGATGATCGGCGCCTTCATCGCGCTCTCGGCCGGCAGCGCCCTCGACCTGCCGCTCTGGCTCACCATCATCCTGTGCGCGCTCGTCGGCGGACTCGTCGGCGCCCTCGAGGAACTCGGCGCCATCCGGTGGCTCCGCGGCCGCGGCGCGCACAACGAGCTCGTCACCACGCTCGGCGTCGCGACCCTGCTCTCCGGCATCGCGCTCGTCATCTTCGGCTCCAACCCCCAGCGCCTGCCGTACTTCGGCGAGGCGCCCCTCGACCTCGCGGGCGGTCGCGTCCTCCTCGTCGAGCTGTTCATCATCCTGGCGGCCATCGGACTCGCCGTCGCCGTCGGCATCATCACCAAGCGAACGATGGTCGGGATGGCGTCGCTCGCGACCTCGGAGGACCGCGAGGCCGGCGCCCTCCGCGGCATCAACGCCGGTGCCCTGGCCATCGGCGCGTTCGTGATCGCGGGCGCCCTGCTCGCGGCGATGGGGCCGCTCATCGGCGCGAAGACCTTCGCGATCTACAACCTCGGCGACCTGCTCGCGGTGAAGGCCTTCGTCGCCCTCGCGATCGGCGGCTTCGGCAGCTACGCGGGCGCCGTCATCGGCGGGTTCGGCGTCGGACTCATCGAGGTCTTCGCCGCCCGCTACCTCGGCAGTGAATGGCCCAACATCACGGTCTTCGTGCTGCTGCTCATCGTGCTGCTCGTCATCCCGCAGGGGATCTTCGGGCGTCGAACCGGGAGGACCGTCTGATGCGCTTCCTGTCGCTGCGTGACGCGCGCCGCCTCCCGTTCTGGATCCTCCCGCTACTCGTCGGTGTCGTCGTGATGCTCCTGCCGGTGCTCGGGGCTCCGCGGGGCACCCTCCGCATGATGGTGACGATCGCGCTGCTTAGCATGCTCGTCGCCGGCCTCAACATCGCGTTCGGCTACGCGGGCGAGCTCGCCCTCGGGCAGTCGGCGATCTACGCCGCCGGGGCCTACTTCGCGGGCTACTTCGCCGTGCAGGGCCTGGACCTGCCGATCACGCTCGTCATCGCCGTCATCGCGGCGATGGGCGTCGGACTGCTCACCGGAGGACCCGGCCTGCGGCTCGGCTCCTGGTCGCTCGGCATGGTCACGTTCTTCCTCGTGCTCCTGCTGCCCGACATCGTCGCGCTGCTGCGCGAGTACACGGGCGGCAGCGCCGGCCTCTCCGGCATCCCGCTGCCGTCGGTGTTCGGAACCAAGCTCGACAGCGAGACCTACTACATGCTCGTCATCGCGATGACGATCCTCGTCTTCGCGCTCTTGCGGAACTACGTCGTCTCGCGGCACGGCAACGCGCTCAAGGTCATGCGCGAGTCGCCGGTGCTCGCGCGGTCGCTCGGCTACTCGATCACGCGCATCAAGCTCTCGGCCTACGTCATCAGCGCGATGCCCGCGGGCGTCGCCGGCACGCTCTTCGCCTACCAGGAGGGGTATGTCTCCGACGTGTCCTTCGGGTTCTCGATGGCCGTCGCGATCCTCGCCGCCTCGATCATCGGCGGGTCGGCGAGCATCTACGGCGCCGCGTTCGGCGCGGCGATCCTCGTCATCGGTCCGCTCCGGGCGACCGCGCTGCAGCAGTTCTCGCTGCCGTTCTTCGGCCTCCTGCTCATCGTCGGCGGCCTGTTCTTCCGCGGCGGGATCGCGGAGCTCCTGCAGCGATTCGTGCGGGCGCGCATCATCAAGGACGACCTCATGCCCGACGTCGAGCGCGCGATCGCCGAGAAGGCGGAGCTTCCCGCCATCGCGGGCAAGCCGCTGCGGGCCTCCGGGATCGTGAAGCGCTTCGGCGGCAACACCGCGCTCGCCGGGGTCGACCTCGAGGCGACTCCAGGTCGCGTCACCGCCCTCATCGGCCCCAACGGGTCGGGCAAGACGACCCTGCTCAACGTCATCGGCGGGTTCCTCAAAGCCGACGAGGGCGTCGTCACGCTCGGCGATCGGGATGTCACCGGACTCGCCGCGCACCAGTTGGCGGCGGCGGGCATCGCGCGCACCTTCCAGACCCCGCAGATCCCGAAGGGGCTCACGGTCGCCGAGGTCGTGCAGGTCGCCCGATACCGCGCCGAGCCGACCTCGATCGTGTCGGGCATGCTGACGCTTCCCGGCACGCGTCGTGCGATGCGTCGCGACCGGGAGGAGGCGGTGCGGCTGCTGTCGATCATGGGCATCGCGCACCTCGCCGACCGCCCGGCCGAGGAGCTGCCGCTCGGCACGCGCCGCATCCTCGAGGTCGCCCGTGCGCTCGCCGCCGACCCGGCCGTGCTGCTGCTCGACGAACCGGCGAGCGGTCTCGACGAGTCCGACGTCGACGCGCTGTCCGAGGTCATCCGCCGACTCGCGGAGGCGGGCGCGACGATCGTGATCGTCGAGCACAACTTCGAGATGGTGCTGCGCATCGCCGACCGCATCGACGTACTCCACCTCGGTCGGATGATCGCGGGTGGCACGCCCGAGGAGGTGCGCGACGACCCCGAGGTCATCGAGAGCTACCTCGGCAAGGCGGCGCGGGAGCGCGCCGAGAAGGCGAAGGCCGAGTCCGAGGCGAAGGGGGAGTCGCGATGAGCGAGGCGCTCGTGGTCACCGACCTGGTGACCGGCTACGGACAGCTCAAGGTCGTGCGCGGACTGTCGCTCACCTGCCGCAGCGGGGAGCTCACCGTACTCCTCGGCCGCAACGGCGCCGGCAAGACGACGACGCTCTCGGCGATCGCGGGGCTGCTGCCGACGATGGGCGGCACGGTGGCGCTGCACGGCGAGGTGCAGACCGGATCCACGGTGAAGCGCGTCAAGGCGGGCCTCGGCCTCGTGCAGGAGGGCAAGCGGGTCTTCCGCCAGCGCACCGTCGAGGAGAACCTGCGCCTCGGTGGCTACGTCGTGCGGCGAGAGCGCGGCGCGATCGACGAGGGCATCGCGCGCGCCTACGAGCGCTTCCCGATCCTCAAGGAGAAGCGCACCCAGATGGCGGCCTCCCTCAGCGGCGGCCAGCAGCAGATGCTCGCGATCGCGCAGGCGCTCATGCCCCGGCCGACCGTGCTCATGCTCGACGAGCCGTCGGCCGGGCTCGCGCCCGCGATCGTCGAGGAGGTCTTCGGCGAGATCGCGGGACTCACCAAGGAGGGGCTGTGCGTGCTCCTCGTCGAGCAGCTCATCGACCACTCCCTCGCCGTGGCCGACCGGGTCGCGGTGCTCGACCGCGGACGCATCACGATCGACACCGACGTCGCGGGCCTCGGCTCGTGGGACACCCTGCGGGAGAGTTACCTCGGCGCGGCGGTGACCGACTGATGGCGGACTGGCAGCGGCGCACCGAGGTCGTCGACGGCCTCGAGACGAGCTGGCTCGAGGCGGGCATCGGCCCGCCGCTCGTCCTGCTGCACGGCGGCGAGTTCGGGGCGAGCGCCGAGCTCGGCTGGGAGCGCGTCATCCCCGCGCTCGCGGAACGTCACCGGGTCATCGCGCCGGACGTCCTCGGCTTCGGCCACTCCGCGAAGGTCGTCGACTTCGCCGACGGGCGCGGCATCCGCATCCGCTACGTCGCCACGCTGTGCGCGCACCTCGGCATCCGCGAGGCCGCGTTCGTCGGCAACTCGATGGGCGCGGTCATGCTGCTCGTCGACCAGGCGTCGGAGCGGCCGCGGCTCCCCGTGAGCCGCATGGTCGTCATCTGCGGCGGAGGCGAGATCCTCGACAACGAGCACTCCGCCGCCCTCTACGACTACGACGGCTCGTTCGAGGCGATGCGCGCGATCGTGCGCGCCCTGTTCCTCGACGAGAACGTTCCCGCTGACGACGCCTACGTCGCGCGGCGCCACGAGTCGAGCCTGCTGCCCGGCGCGTGGGAGGCCGTCGCGTCGGCGCGCTTCCGTCGCCCCGGGCACGTGTCCTCGGGCGGTGGGGAACCGGACTACGGCCGCATCGCGGTGCCGACGCTCGTCGTCGAGGGCGCGGGCGACAAGCTCAAGCCCGCCGGCTGGGCGGCCGGCATCGCGGCGCGCATCCCGGGGGCCGCCTCCGCGGTCGTCGCCGGAGCGGGGCATTGCCCGCAGCTCGAGCGGCCCGAGGAGACGGTGCGCCTGATCGTCGACCACGTGGGAGGAGAGCGATGACCGAGGGCTTCGACGAGGAGGTCGACGTGCTCGTCGTCGGCTCGGGCGCCGGCGGGTTCACGACCGCGCTCGCCGCCGACGCGAAGGGCCTGCGCACCCTCGTCGTCGAGAAGGCCGACCGCTTCGGCGGCTCGAGCGCGCTCTCCGGCGGCGGGATCTGGGTGCCCGGAGCGCCCGCGCAGGTGCGCGCCGGCTACCGCCCCGACCCCGCCGACGTCGTCGGCTACCTCGAACGGATCACCGACGGAGTCGTGCCGCGCGAGCGGCTCGAGGCCTACGTCGACCAGGCCCCGCGCATGCTCGAGTTCCTCGAGAACCTCGACCCGGTGCTGCAGTACGTGTGGAAGCCCGGCTACCCCGACTACTACCCGGAGCTCCCGGGCGGTTCGGAGCGCGGCAGCGTCATCAACATCCCGCCGATCGACCTGCGGGAGCTCGGCGAGGACGCGGCGCGGATGCTCGCGCCCGCGGGCTTCACGCCCAAGGGGTTCTGGATCGCGCCGAACGAGCTCGTCGACTTCTACCGCCTGCGCCAGACCTGGGCGGGCAAGGTCACCTTCGTCAAGCTCGCGCTGCGGATGGCGCGCGCCCGTGTCTTCGGCGAGAAGGTCGTGACGATCGGGCAGGCGCTCATCGCGCGCATGTTCCTCGCCTTCCGCCGCCGCGGCCTGCGGCTGTGGCTGAACTCCCCGCTCACCTCGCTCATCGTCGAGGGCGGGCGCGTCGTCGGCGCGGTCGTCGATCACGAGGGGACGCCGGTGCGCATCCGGGCGACGGGGGGCGTCGTGCTCGCGGCCGGCGGGTTCGAGCACTCGCCCGAGCTGCGTGCCCAGTATCAGCCGTTCGCCGACCCCGAACTGAGCCTCGGCGCGCGCAGCAACACCGGCGACGGCATCCGCGTCGCGCAGGAGGCGGGCGCCGACCTGGACCTGATGGACAGCGCGTGGTGGTATCCGTGCGTGTCGTGGGGGCCCGGGCGCATCGTGTTCAGCCTCAACGAGCGGATGATGCCCGCGCAGCTCATCGTCGACGCGGGAGGCCGGCGCTACATCAACGAGGCGACGCCCTACTCCGAGTTCGGTCTCGCGATGATCGAGGGCGCCCCCGACGGCACGGCCCGCAATCCGTCGTGGCTCATCACCGACGAGTGGTCATGGCGGCGCTACATCGTGTTCGGTCACCTGCCGATCCCGTACGTGCCGTTCGCGCCCGCGCCGACGGGTCGCCGCGTGCCGGCGCTGTGGCGGGACTCCGACTCGTTCGTGAAGGCCGAGACGGTCGAGCAGCTCGCCGACGGGATCGGCGTGCCGCGCGACGTGCTCGCCGCGACGCTGCGGCGCTACGACGAGACCGCGGGCGCCGGGGTCGACTCCGACTTCCACCGCGGCGAGAGCGTCTACGACCGCTACTACGGCGACGTCACACTGCCGACGCCGACGGTCGCGCTGCACGGCGGCCCCTACTACGCGTTCAAGCTGGTACTGGCCGACCTCGGCACCAACGGCGGGGTGCGCACCGACGAGCATGCCCGCGCCCTGCGGCCCGACGGCTCCGCCATCCCGGGCCTCTACGCCACCGGCAACGTGGCGGCGTCGGTCATGGGGCGCAGCTACGCCGGCGCGGGCGCCACGATCGGGCCCGCGATGACGTTCGGCTTCATCGCCGCGAACGACATCGCGGCGCGACGCGCGGCGGGGTGACGGATGCCCGCGCCGCGGCCCGGGGACGGGTCAGGTCGAGGGGCTGAACGCGCGCCCCACCTCGTCGGCCGCGGCGCGCATGTCGGGCCCCGCGGTCGAGGCGATGTCGCCGCGGTACGTGATGAGGTTGAGGCACGCCTGCGGCACGTCCGGGGCGAGTGGGATGAGCGCCGCGACGCCGTAGGCCTCGGGCAGCACCTCGCCGTGGCTGAGCGCGAAACCGTTCTCGCGGGCCTCGGCGACCTTCTCGGGCTCGTCGGCGGCGGCGGGTCGTGCGGTGCGCAGCGCATAGGCCGCGGCTCCGCGGTCGAGCGGCGTGCGCATCCCGGGTCGGAAGGCGATGTGGTGGGTCGTCGTGGTCGGCTCGACCATCGCGACCATGACGGCGTCGCTGCCCTGCTCGACGAAGATCGAGATGGTCGACTCGAGCCGGTCGGCGAGCGACTGCATGATGGGGGCCGCCGCCTCGCGCAGGGCCGGCAGGTACGCTCCGGCGAGCGTCGCGAGCCGCGGCCCGGGCAGGTAGACGCCGTCCTTGCTCCGGGCCACGAGGCCGTAGTCGCCGAGGGTCTGCAGCAGGCGATAGGCGATGGAGCGATGGACTCCGAGGAGCTCGCCTACCTGCTGCACCGTCATCCCGTGGTCGGCGTCGACGATCGCGAGGAAGACCCGGAGGCCGCGCGCGAGCGTCTGGTTGCCGTCGCGCGCCTTCGGCTCGTCCTGTCTCGCGGTCTGCACGCGGCTCAGCATAGTGTCGCCCCGCGCGTCGGCCACCTTCTCGGCATCGTTCGCCACGATGACCCCGTCCCCTCATCCGCCGCACATATCGAAGACAGGGTAGCAAATAATGCACCGTCGCGATTGACAGGCCGGGATGGGTTCCGTAATGTTCTGAGCAGGTATCGAACGGTAGCGAAGCAGATAATGCACAAGGATGATGGTGTCCAGTAAAGCCGGCCGCGCAGCCACCCCCGACGGGTTCGACGCGCAGGTCGTCGTGATCGGAGCCGGCCCGGCCGGACTCATGACGGCGAACCTGCTCGGGCGCTACGGCGTCCACGTGATCGTCGTCGAGGCCGGAGCCGAGCTCATCGACTACCCGCGCGGCGTGGGCATGGACGACGAGACCCTGCGCACCTTCCAGTCCGCGGGCGTCGTCGAGGGCGTGCTGCCGCACACCGTCCCCGACCAACTGCTCGTCTTCGTCGACGCGAAGTATCGCGATCTCGCCCGCATGGCGCCGCCGATGGGCGAGTTCGGCTGGCCGCGCCGCAACGGCTTCGTGCAGCCGCTCGCCGACCGCGTCCTGTTCGAGGGACTGGGTCGGTTCGACCACGTCGAGGTGCAGTGGTCCTCGACCGTGACCGGCCTCGCGCAAGACGAGGGCGGCGTCACGCTCACCGTCGACGGCCCCGGGGGCGAGCGCACGCTGCGCGCCGCCTACGTCGTCGGCGCCGACGGTGGCAGCAGCCAGACCCGCAAGTCGCTCGGCCTCGCGTTCGAGGGGACGACCGCCCCGGTCAACTGGCTCGTCGTCGACATCCGCAACGACCCCCTCGGCCGCCCGGGCGCCTACGTCATCGCCGACCCGCGACGCCCGCACGTGTCGATCGGACTACCGCACGGCATCCGCCGCTTCGAGTTCATGATCAAACCCGGCGAGTCCGAGGCCGACGCCGCCGACGACGCGTTCATCGCGCGGCTGCTCGAGCGCTACGTGCCGCGGGAGACGAAGCTCGACATCATCCGCCGCCGCGTCTACGCCCACCATTCCCGCATGGCCTCGCGGTTCCGGTCGGGTCGCGTGCTGCTCGTCGGCGACGCCGCGCACGTCATGCCCGTGTGGCAGGGCCAGGGCTACAACAGCGGCATCCGGGACGCCTTCAACGTCGCCTGGAAGCTCGCGATGGTGCTGCGCGGCGACGCCGACGACCGCCTGCTCGACACGTACGAGCTCGAGCGGCGGGAACACGTCCGGGCGATGATCCAGTTGAGCACGTGGGTCGGTCAGGCCGTCTCCGTGCGCAACCGCGTCGGCGCCGCCCTGCGTGACCTGTTCTTCAAGGGCATCTCGCTCATCCCGAAGGCGAAGCTCTACATCGTCCAGATGCGCTTCAAGCCGATGCCGACGCTCGACCGCGGAGCGATCACGCGCGTCGGCGCGGTCTCGGAGCCGACGCCGGTAGGGCGGCTCTTCCCGCAGCCGTGGGTCGCGACGACCGACACGCCGCGGCAACGCCTCGACGACGTCCTCGGCCCGTGGTTCGCGCTCGTCGCCTGGAACAACGACCCCGCCGCCCTCCTCGACGAGGATGCGCAGGCACGGGCGGCGGCCGCGGGCATCCGGCTCGTGTGCGCCCGCCCCGCGGTACAGCTGCCGTGGGTGGATGTCGCGCGCGCCTCCGACGCGACCGTCGTCGGCGACCTGGACGGCTCGCTCAAGCGCTGGTTCGATGCGCGACCGGAGTCGGTCGTGCTCGTGCGGCCCGACCGGATCGTGGCGGGCGTCGCGACCGCCCACCGCGCGGGCGACCTGGTGCGCGCCTTCCTCGCCGAGGTCGGCGCCCCGAAGGCGGAACTGCAGGACGGACGGAGGACGCGATGACGCTGTGGACCGAACTCGAGGGCCTCGACTTCTCGGTGCAGCACGTGCAGGTCGGCGAATGGTCGACGCGCGTGCTCGAGCACGGAGTGGGCGAACCGCTCGTCATCATGCACGGCACGGGCGGGCACCTCGAGGCGTTCACGCGCAACCTGCGCGCCCTCGGCGCCCGCTACCGCGTCGTGCTCTACGACTACCCCGGGCACGGCTGGTCGACGCTCGCCGGGCACGACCTCGAGATCGCCGACTACCAGGAGCACCTCCTCGGGCTGCTCGAGGTGCTCGGGCTCGACCGCGTGCACCTGAGCGGCGAGTCGCTCGGCGGCTGGGTCGCCGTGAAGTTCGCGGCCGCGCATCCGGATCGCGTGCGCAGCCTCCTGCTCAACACGCCCGGCGGCACGATGGCGACGCCCGAGGTCATGGAGCGCATCCGCTCGCTCAGCCAGGCCGCCGCCGACGACCCGAGCGAGGAGCGCATCCGCGCCCGCCTCGAGTGGCTCATGGCCGACCCGGCGACGGTCACCGACGAGCTCGTGGCAGTGCGCCGCGGCGTCTACTCCCGGCCCGGGTTCGCGCAGTCGATGCGCCACATCCTGTGTCTGCAGGACCCCGACATCCGCCGCCGCAACCTCGTGACCGACGCCGAGCTCGCCGCGGTGCAGGCGCCGACCCTCGTCGTCTGGACGAGCGACGACCCGTCGGGGCCCGCGCGCGCCGGGCTCGACATGGCCGAGCGCATCCCCGACGGCCGCTTCCGCCTCATCGAGAACGCCGGGCACTGGCCCCAGTGGGAGCAGCGCGACGAGTTCGACGCGGTCGCGCTCGACTTCCTCGGCGGCGTGCGATGACGCGCGACGAGGTCATCGCCGCCGCGGCCGACCGGCTCGACGCGGCGGCGACCAGCGGCGTCCCGGCCTCCCCGCTGACCGACCTCCTCGGATCGACCGACATCGACCTCGCGTACGACGTGCAGCGCACCGTCACCGAGCGTCGCCTCGCCGCCGGCGCGCGCCTCATCGGCCGCAAGATCGGCCTCACCTCGGAGGCCATCCAATCGCAGGTCGGCGTCGACCAGCCCGACTTCGGCGTGCTGCTCGACGACATGCGCTTCGGCGACGACGAGCCCATCCCCGTCGGGCGGCTGCTCCAGCCGCGCGCCGAGGCGGAGGTCGCGTTCCTGCTCGGGAGCGACATCACCGATCCGGATGCCGACATGCGCGCCGCCGTCGCCCTCGCCTTCCCGGCGATCGAGGTCGTCGACAGCCGCGTCGCGGACTGGCGCATCCAGATCACCGACACGGTCGCCGACAACGCCTCGAGCGGCGTCTTCGTCGTGGGGGAGCGCGGCGCGACCCTCGACGAGGTGGAGCCCGCCGATGTCGTCATGACGATGACGCGCAACGGCGAGGAGGTCTCCTCGGGCGACGGGCGCGCGTGCCTCGGCGACCCGCTGCACGCACTCGCCTGGCTCGCCCGCACCGCCATCCGGCTCGGCGACCCGCTGCGCGCGGGCGACCTCGTGCTCTCGGGCGCGCTCGGGCCGATGATCGCGGCGCGGCCCGGGGATGTGTTCGTCGCGCAGATCGCCCCGCTCGGTCGGGTGACGGCGCGCTTCGCGCCGGAAGGAGAAGAGGAATGAGCGAGCCCACGGGAGTCGCGATCATCGGGTCGGGCAACATCGGCACCGACCTGCTCATCAAGATCACGCGCGAGGCGCCGAGCCTCAAGGTGCTCGCCATGGTCGGCATCGACCCGGCCTCGGACGGGCTCGCGCGTGCCGGGCGGCTCGGGGTGTGGACGACGTCCGACGGCGTCGACGGCCTCATCGCGAGCCCCGTCTTCGACGACGTCGACATCGTGCTCGAGGCGACGAGCGCCGCCGCGCACCTCGCCAACGCGAAGGCGCTCGAGCCGCACGGCAAGCGGCTCATCGACCTGACGCCGGCGGCGATCGGGCCGTTCGTCGTGCCGCCGGTCAACCTCGACGAGCACCTCGACGCGCCGAACATCAACATGGTGACGTGCGGCGGGCAGGCGACGATCCCGATCGTCGCGGCCGTCTCGCGCGTCACGCCGGTGCCGTACGCGGAGATCGTCGCGTCGGTGTCCTCGCGCTCGGCGGGACCGGGCACGCGCGCCAACATCGACGAGTTCACCGAGACGACGGCGCACGCGATCGAGACCGTCGGCGGGGCGCTGCGCGGCAAGGCGATCATCATCCTCAACCCGGCCGAACCGCCGCTCATCATGCGCGACACCGTCTACTGCCTCATCGCCGACGCCGATCGGGATGCCGTGCGCGCCTCGATCGAGGAGATGGTCGCCGAGGTGGCGCAGTACGTCCCCGGCTACCGGCTCGTGCAGGACGTGCAGTTCACGCCCGTCGAGCGCGCGGCCGTCGCGACCCTCCTCCCGGAGGGCGCGGGGGACGTCGCGTGGAAGGTCACCGTGTTCCTCGAGGTGGAGGGCGCCGCGCACTACCTGCCCGCCTACGCCGGCAACCTCGACATCATGACGTCGGCGGCGATGCGTGTCGCCGAACGCGTCGCCGAGCGGACGGGAGCCGCGCGATGACCCGCATCTATGTGCAGGACGTGACCCTCCGCGACGGGATGCACGCCATCCGTCACCAGCTCGCGCCCGAGAAGGCGGGGGAGATCGTGCGGGCGCTCGCCGGGGCCGGGGTCGCCGCGGTCGAGATCAGTCACGGCGACGGTCTCGCCGGTTCGAGCCTCAACTACGGGCCGGGCAGCAACACCGACGCCGAGTGGATCGAGGCCGCGGTGGCGAACGCGGGGTCGGCCGTCATCACGACGCTCCTCCTGCCGGGCGTCGGCACCGTCGCCGACCTGCGTCGTGCGTTCGACCTCGGCGTGCGCTCCGTGCGCGTCGCGACGCACTGCACGGAGGCGGACGTCGCCGCGCAGCACATCGCGGAGGCGCGGGAGCTCGGGATGGACGTCTCGGGCTTCCTCATGATGGCGCACATGATCGGCCCGGCCGAGCTCGCGGCGCAGGCGAAGCTCATGGAGTCGTACGGGGCGCACTGCGTGTACATCACCGACTCGAGCGGCCGGCTCACGACCGACGACGTGCGCGATCGGGTGAAGGCCTATCGCGACGTGCTCGACGACGCCACCCAGGTCGGCATCCACGCGCACGAGAACCTCTCGCTCGCGGTCGCGAACTCGGTCGCCGCCGTCGAGGAGGGCGCCTACCGCGTCGACGCGTCGCTCGCCGGCCAGGGCGCCGCGGCGGGCAACACGCCCCTCGAGGCCTTCGTCGCCGTCGCCAACCTGCGCGGCTGGGAGACCGGGTGCGACCTGTTCGCCCTCGAGGACGCCGCGGACGACCTCGTGCGGCCGCTGCAGGACCGCCCGGTGCGGGTCGACCGCGAGACCCTCACGATCGGCTACGCCGGCGTGTACGGGAGCTTCCTCCGGCACGCGGAGATCGCCGCCGCGAACTACGGCGTCGACGCGCGCGACATCCTCATCGAGGCCGGGCGCCGCAATCTCGTCGGCGGCCAGGAGGACATGCTCACTGACATCGCGCTGACCCTGCGCGCACAGCAGCACTGAGTCCGAAGGAGGACACATGCCCGACTTCCGTCGCCCCGAGCGGCCCGCGTACGACCCCGGGCCGCGCATCGCCCACGCGGGCAGCATCGACCTCGGCACGCCCGACCTGCAGAAGTCGCTGTGGTTCTTCCGCGACCTGCTCGGGATGGAGGTCGTCGCGCAGACCGACGACGTCGCCTACCTGCGCGGCTACCAGGAGCTCGTGCACCACTCGCTCGTGCTCACCCGTCAAGACGAGGCGCGCGTCAACTCCTACAGCTTCCGCACACAGCGCCCGCAGGACGTCGAGCTCTTCAAGGACGAGCTCGAGCGCGCCGAGATCGAGGTCGTCGAGGTGCCGTCGGGGCACGAGCTCGGCCGCGGCACCGCCATCCGGTTCCTCACCCCGTTCAGCGAGCACCCGTTCGAGTTCTACTACGACATCGAGAAGCCGGCCGCGCCCGAGGAGTTGCGCTCGCGCCTCCCCACCTCGAGCTCGACCCGTCGCGGGCTGGGCGCGCGGCGCATCGACCACTTCAACATCCAGACCAGCCCCGGCACGATCAACCAGGCCGAGGGGTGGCTCCAGGAGTGGATGGGGCTCAAGCGCCGCGAGTTCATCATGATGCCCGACCACCCGACGACGCTCATGGCGTCGTGGATGTCGGTGACGAACCAGATGCACGACGTCGCGATCGGGGTGAATCGCGACGAGAAGACGGCGCAGTTGCACCACGTCGCGTTCAACCTCGAGAACTACCACGACGTCCTCACGGCGGCGGACCGCATCCGCGACCTCGAGGTCTCCTACGGCGTCGGGCCGGGCAAGCACGGGATCGGCCAGGCGATGTACCTCTACGTGCACGATCCCGGATCCGACCACCGCGTCGAGCTGTACTCCGGCGGTTACCTCGTCTTCGACCCCGACTGGGAGCCCGTCGAGTGGCAGGGACCCGACATCCCGCACGGGATGACGTGGTACGGCGAGGCGATCGACGTGACGCCCGGCAGCCGCGGCCGCCAGACGACGCCGTCGGCGGGACTCTGACGGTGGTGGACGGTCACGCCGGCCTGCGCGTCGCCGTGACCGGCTGCGCGTCGGGGATCGGCGAGCGGGTCGCGGTGCGGCTGCGCGAACGCGGGGCGGTCGTCGTCGGTCTCGATGTGCGCGAACCGGTCGTCGACGTCGACGCGTTCGTGCCGATCGACCTCGGCGACTCCGCGTCCGTGGCGCGGGCGGCGGAGGCGGTCGGCGCCGTCGACGCGCTCGTCAACGTGGCCGGAGTGAGCGGCACCCTCGACCCGGCGACGGTCGTCGGCATCAACTTCGTCGGCACGCGCGAGCTCACCGAGGCGCTCGTGCCGCGGATGGCGCCGGGGTCGGCGGTCGTGATGACGGCGTCGCTCGCCGCCTCCCGGCACGCCGAGCGGGCCGACCTCGTCGCCGGGCTGCTCGCCACCGGGTCCCGCGCCCAAGCCGAGGCGTGGTGCCGCGCCCATCGCCGCGAGGTCGGCACGGGCTACGCGATCTCGAAGGACGCGCTCGTGCGCTACACCCTCGACCGCGCCGTCGACCTCGCCGGCCGCGGCATCCGCCTCAACGCGGTCGCGCCGGGGATGACCGAGACGCCGATCCTCGCCGCGACGCGCGCCTCGCGCGGGGATGCGTTCCTCGAGGCGATCCCGATGCCGCTCGGCCGGGTCGCCACGGCGGACGAGCAGGCGGCGGTGCTCGTCTTCCTCGCCGGCCGCGACGCGTCCTACGTCGCCGGGCAGGTGATCTGGGTCGACGGCGGCTATTCGGCTGGCGTCGCGGCGGGACGCCTGCCGCACGTGACCGGGTCGGTGGGCGAGCCGCCCGCGGACGCATGACCGCTCCCGAGCGGATCACCTACCTCGCCCGTCGGCATCCGTCGTTCCCGACCCGCGAGGCCTGGGTGCCGCGCTGGCGAGCGCACTGGGAGCTCGCCGCCCGCCAGCCGGAGTCGGCGACGGTCGCGCGCTACGCGCAGGGCGAGGTGCTGGCCGACACGACGGCGCCCCCGCACGACGCCGTCGCCTACTCCGAGTACGTCTCGCCCGAGGCGCGCGTGCGCAACCGTTCGGCGGACGGGTACCACGCGATCATGCGGGCGGACGAGCTGCGGGTCTTCGACCGGCCCATCCTGGAGTGCGCGTTCTTCGGAACCCACCACGTGCTCGCCGGCGTCGAGGCCGGGGCCGTGAAGGTCGTGCGCTTCCTCGTCGGGGCCGATCGCGCGGCGGACTGGGATGACCGTGCGGCGTCCGCCCTCGCCACGGCGCCGCTCCTCGGCTACGCCCAGACGCGCGCCCTCCCGGCGCCGCCCGGGGGTTGGGGGCTTCCCGTCGACGGGTGCGAGGAATTCTGGGTCGACTCGCTCGAGCTCGCGCACGCGCTCCTCACGGCGCCCGCCGGACCGTTTCGCGTGCACGTCGCCGTCGCCGCCCACGAGGTCGTGCTCCGCGGCAGGGCGCCCTAGCCTTCGACCCAGTCGAGGCTCCGGCTGACCGCCTTGCGCCACAGGGCGAGCCGGGCCTCGCGCTCGGCCTCGTCCATCGTCGGCTCCCAGCGCCGGTCCTCGGCCCAGTTGGCGCGCAGCTCGTCGAGCCCGCTCCACACGCCCGTCGCGAGGCCCGCGGCGTAGGCGGCGCCGAGCGCGGTCGTCTCCGCGACGCGGGGGCGCACGACGGGGATGCCGAGGATGTCGGCCTGGAACTGCATGAGCAGTTCGTTG
>Ga0065721_10004254_pt1 | contig 33650 bp, 27 predicted proteins | sample Mesricmetagenome_FD_59108 | JGI IMG/M metagenome (GOLD analysis project Ga0065721, IMG submission 59108) | Mesophilic microbial community from rice straw/compost enrichment Sample: eDNA_1 v2 (version 2) | ecosystem: Engineered > Solid waste > Grass > Composting > Bioreactor | place: USA: Davis... | reverse complement strand
GTAGTAGATCGGCTGCTCCATGCCCTGCTGGCTGGTGATGCCCGCACCTATGGGCTGACCGCTGTAATCGATGCCGTAGGTGATGATGGGCCAGCCGTAGTTCTTGCCCGCTTGCGGACGGTTGATCTCGTCCCCACCCCTGGGTCCGTGCTCCACGGTCCAGAGCTCTCCGGTTTCAGGATGCAGCGCGGCCCCCTGCACATTGCGATGGCCGTAGGACCAGATCTCCGGCAGCGCATTGGCAGTATTGACGAAGGGATTCGTGGAAACCGGCGCACCATCGCGGGTGACCCTCACCACCTTGCCGATAAAGTTGTCCAGGCTCTGCGCGCGGGTGCGGAAGTTGGCATCGAACCGCTCACCCATGGTCATATAGAGATTGCCATCCCTGTCCCAGACCAGCCGAGAGCCGAAATGCAGATTGGTGGTGTGCGCGGGAATCTGCTGGAAGAACACTTTGACACTCTCCAGAGCCGTTCCGTTGGCGGAGAGCACACCATAAGCGGCGGACGTGCCGTACTGGTTGCCGCCGCGCGGTTCGGAGAAGGTGAAGTAGATTCTGCGGCTGGTTTCAAAATCGGGCGCCACGCTGATATCCAGAAGCCCCCCCTGTCCGGAGAAATAGACCGCAGGGACTCCCGTCAAAGGCCCAGAGACATTGCCGTCGGTGGTCACGATTCTGATGTTGCCCGGGCGCTCGCTGACGATCAGGCGACCATCCGGCAGGAAGTCCAGGCCCCAGGGATTGCTCAGAGAGGATGTCACCACCTGGGTGTCCAGTACATAGCTGGATTTGACCTCCGGCACGCGGGTTTGACCCTCGAACGCCGGCGTCTGGTTGCGGGCATTGGGCTGTCCAACATTCACCGGCGGGCCGGATGGATCTCCGGAGGAACTGCTCGAACTGGAGGTACTGCTGGAAGAAGTACTCGACGAGCTGCTGGATGAGCTGCTGCTCGACGAAGTACTGCTTGAGCTACTCGAACTGGACGAGCTGCTGGAAGTGCTACCCCCATTGTTGTTGCCGCCGCAGGCCGCCAAAAGCGCAGTCAACAGCACCGCAGCGCTCGCGCGCATGAGCATGAGGTGGGTAGGTGTATATCGTGTTTCTGATGTGGATTGTGTGCCTATATGGTGGTTCATATATGAGTCCCCGCTGTGTGCGAGAGGCGTGGGATCTACCCCCGCAACGATCAGCTCAATATTTTTTTTGTGATTACCGCCCCTGGAGAAGCGGCAAGTTTTTGATGCGGTGCGTGCCATATAAGTGGCACTCACCCCCAAAATACCTTCATACGCTACCGGAAGCTGTGCGGCGAAACGATGAAAGGGTTCTCATTGCGGCTGCATTGCCAAAAGGCTCGCAGCACGCGGAACAATGGGTATAAGGATTGGGAAAAGCGGGGGGCGCGTCCGTGCGATGGCGTACTTCAGTTCTTCTTGTTTTGCATGGCCTGGGCGAAAAGCGCGGCCATGGTTCCCTGTTTGACGTCAGCTTTGAACGCGCGATCACCGGTGCCGCGGCTTCTTTTACCACCGGCTGCTTCCGCGGAGGTGCGCGCCGGGCCCGGTTCGTCGCTCAGGCGCATGGAAAGGGCGATGCGTTTGCGCTGCAAGTCGACTTCCATGACTTTGACCCGGACTATGTCGCCGGCCTTGACCACTGAGTGGGGGTCTTTCACGAAATTTTCCGACAGGGCGGAAATGTGGACCAAGCCGTCCTGATGCACCCCTACATCCACGAATGCGCCGAAATTGGTGACGTTGGTGACCGTGCCTTCGAGAATCATGCCGGGCACCAGATCCTTGAGGGTTTCCACCCCTTCCTGGAATTTCGCGGTCTTGAATTCCGGGCGCGGGTCGCGGCCAGGCTTATCCAATTCCTTGATGATATCGGTCACCGTCGGCAGACCGAATTTCTCGTCCGTGTAATCCTGGGGTTTGAGCGAGCGCAAAAATCCTGTGTCGCCAATCAGCGCTTTGATATCCCGGCCATTTTTCTGAGCGATTTTCTCCACCACGGAATAGGATTCCGGGTGCACGGCGGAGGCATCCAGGGGATTTTCGCCATTGGCGATGCGCAAAAATCCCGCCGCCTGTTCAAAGGCTTTGGCGCCCAGCCGCGCCACTTCCAGCAGCTGCCTGCGATTTTTCAGCACGCCGTTTTTATTGCGGAATTCCACAATATTGCTGGCGATGGTCTGATTCAAACCCGCCACCCGCGCCAGCAGCGGCACGGAAGCTGTATTCACCTCCACACCCACGGCGTTCACACAATCCTCGATCACCGCATCCAAAGCGCGGCCCAAGCGGCTTTGTGAAACGTCGTGCTGATATTGGCCGACACCTATGGATTTGGGTTCGATTTTCACCAACTCCGCCAGAGGATCCTGCAGGCGGCGGGCAATGGAAATGGCACCGCGGATGGTGACATCCAGATCTGGAAATTCCTTGGCGGCAAATTCCGATGCGGAATACACGGAAGCACCGGATTCATTCACCATGACTTTTTGCACTTTCAAATCTTTGTGGCGTTTTAAAAAGTCGCCGACAAATTTATCGGTTTCGCGACTGGCCGTACCATTGCCAATGGCGATCAAACCTATGTTGTGTTTTTTGCACAAATGCAACAGAACCGCTTCCGCTTCCTGGATGCGGTTTTGCGGCGGCGTGGGAAATATGGCCCCGTGATCCACGACTTGTCCTGTGGCATCCACCACCGCCACTTTCACGCCGGTGCGCAGACCCGGGTCCAGCCCTATGGTGGGAATCTGTCCGGCCGGAGCCGCCAGCAAAAGATCTTTCAAATTGCGGGCAAAAACCTCTATGGCTTCGGCTTCGGCGCGCTCGCGCAAATCCGCCAGCAGATCGGTTTCCAGATGGGTAAGCAGTTTCACCCTCCAGGTCCAGCGCACCACCTCCGCCAGCCAAGGATCGGCGGGGCGGCCTTTGTCCTGGATTTTCCAATGTTCGGCCACCAGTATTTCGCAGGGATGCATTTGTCCGGGCTGCAACTCCTCCTTCAATTCCAGGGACAGGGTGAGAATACCCTCGTTGCGACCGCGAAACATGGCGAGCGCCCGGTGTGAAGGGGTTTTGACCAACAATTCCTTGTGCTCGAAATAATCGCGGAATTTTTCTCCTTCGGTTTCCTTGCCTGCCACCACCTTGGAACTGAGATAGCCGTCAGAGCGCAGAAAATTGCGCAGTTTTTCCAGCAGCGCTGCGTCCTCGCTGAAGCGCTCCATAAGAATTTGTTTGGCACCGTCGAGAGCGTCCTTGGCGGTTTCGATCTTGTGCTCGGCATTGAGGAACTGTGCGGCGACAGTTTCCGGATTTTGCGAGGGATCCTGCAGCAGCAGATCCGCCAGCGGCTCCAGGCCCGCCTCGCGTGCGATCATGGCCTTGGTGCGGCGCTTGGGCTTGTAGGGCAGGTAGAGGTCCTCCAGCAGGGTTTTGGTCTCGGCGCTGCCGATTTGCGCCGCGAGTTCCGGCGTGAGTTTTCCCTGCTCTTCGATGGACTTGAGTATGGTTGTGCGGCGATCCTCCAGTTCACGCAGATACTGCAGACGCTCCTCCAGGGTACGCAGTTGGGTGTCATCCAGCCCCCCGGTCACCTCTTTGCGATAGCGCGCAATAAAGGGCACTGTGGCGCCCTCGTCCAGCAGAGCCACGGCGGCCTGCACCTGTTGAATACGAACCTGGAGTTCCTGTGCCAAACGGGCATCTATCGTGGTCATAAAATCGTCTGATAGCAGCTGTGGAAAGGGGGGCATTATGCGGAATTGAGGGCGCGCCAACAATCGCGGCGCGCCCGGGGGAAGGAGGGAAACTCAAACCAGCGGGATTAGCACTTCACCACTTTGGTGCCGGCGATCAGATCGTGTATGCAGCGGCGGTCGTTGCGGAAAATCGCCAACACATTCACCAGCGGCAAAATCGAACCCACCACCGGAATCACTCCCACAGCACTCACCGGCACGTAGCGCTTGAGAATCAGATCGCCCAAGGGGCGCAATTCGTTGTCCATACCGACAATGCGGATGCCGAGGAGTTTTTTTCCCACCGTCTGGCCACTGGTTTTGAGCAGATAGCCGTGAATGGCGAGAAATACCGCCAGGCCGAGAATCAACAGTGAGATATGGGTCAAGAGGGACAGATTGCCATTTTCGTCCGCCTCCAATCCAAACATGAGCACCACCGGCACTACAACCGCCAGCGATATCAGGGAGTCGATAACAGCGGCACCCAGACGGACGCCGCGCCCGGCCAGCTCCAATTCGTTTGAGGAGGAGGCCTGCAGGTCGGCAGAGGGCGGGGAGTAGGGATTGTTCATGATCGATCCTTGCGGTTGTGACATTTGTGAGCCGGGGCAGCTGCGGAACTATTCGCGCAATTTGCTCAGATAGTAATGGCTGATCTTATAGAGGGCAAAACACAGAAGAATATCCAGCGCCCAGCCCAGTGGACGCGGCAGGAAAGGCCGAAAGAAGTCGCCCAGCACATAGGTCAGCGCTATGGCCAGCGCCAGAGCGGGAAATGCGCTCACACCTGCGCTCCTCGAATAGTGGTCGGGAATGTCCGCAGCCGCAGCCCGGACTTAGAAACCATAGACCAATTCCACCCGATCTGCCGCCATTCGACGCGCTCTGCCCAAAAGTCAGCAAGTGACATTTTTGGTCATGCCCGCGGAAATATTTCACACGATTTCGTAAAAATCCTGTCGGTTTTTTTGACCTTCCAGGCCAAAATTTCCAAAGGTCTCTGCTGACCAATTTCTAACCAGTTGAAATTAAAGTTTTTTTGATTTTTGGCCGCCATGTTGCTTAGTCCTTATTACCGGATGAGGCCAAAACTGACAGCCACTCCGGTACGGAATAGACATATTTGACAGATCAGGGCGCACCCATCAGGTAATCAGGCCCCAACCGCAGAGAGGTAATGATCATGTCCAGGGAATTCAGCCAACACAGCACCATCGCACAGGATCTGTTTGGACGCGACACCGGCGGGTTTGGTAACAGCTGCCTGACCGAGGAAGCCCAGCTCGATGCAGACCGGGGCACAGAACTGAAAGTCCGCCGCCCGAATTTTTCCGAGGACCTGTGGCTGGACGCACTGCGCCGCCACAGTGACTCCCGCCAAAACTGGCGCCAGCTGCTGGACCGCTTCGTCAAACCGCATCATTGAAACACCCGCGCCTGACCTTACGGGGCTGGCACATCGCCTGCCACAGCGGCCGAACGGCTGCCATTTCAAATTCGATCATCCAATAGACACTGTTTGGTTTTGCTCACCGGACCTGCCGGTTGGGTATGAGGTACTGCTGCGCATCCCGTGGGACGCGAGGGAAAGGAAAGGCCGGCAGGAGCGCCGGCCCGCAGGAGGCTAGTGCTGCACCTCCGGATTCAGAGAAGCCACAAATTCCAGGAGTTCCGTCAACTGTTTGGTCTTGCGGCTGCCGATCTTGTCGGCCAGGTCGCCGTAATGCCGATCCAGCATGGGCTGTACCTTGTTGTGCAGACGCTTGCCGTTGGCGCTGAGCTTGATGGTCAGTTCACGCAGGTCGCCTTCGGAGGTGCGACGGGACAGTATGCCGTCACTCTCCAGGCGGTTGAGGATGCGCGACAGACTGGGGCCCAGGATTGCGCTTCTGTGCGCCAGCTCCTGGGCGTTCATTTCGCCATGCTCAAAGGACGCGCGGATAACTCGCCACTGCTGCTCCGTCAGGCCAAAGCCTGCAAGTGTTTGACGCACCTGCGCAACAGAGGCTTCTTTTGCCTTTTGTAATAAGATAGGGAGAGTCTCCATAGGATGATTCATGTGCCTCTTGTGTGGATTGATTTCAGGAACTCCAATAATAGCCGTGACGTTGAATAATGCGCCATAACTTGTTCATAAATGACACAAAAAAATCTAAAAACATAACCCGTTATGGCCGTTTTCAAGTGATTCCCGGACCGAACTTCCCTATGGCACCTCCATTCCACGGCATTTATTGAACCCGTTATCCCTCATCACATTGAGATGGACCCGTTGACGATTGGTTCAAAGGCGGTCAGGGCGTCCAGAGAGGCGGCGTTACCCAGGCCGTGGCTCAGGCCGCGACTGCTGAACAGCTGGGAGAAGTTGCCCTGTTCCCCATGCAGGGCCATGTAGTTCAGGATCACCGTCTGCACCAGCTGATTGACGTTGTTGGCCGCAGGGCTGGAGGCGGTCTCCACATCACCGGATGGGCGCATATAGCCGATCTGCTGGTGGCGCTCGGGGCGGTCGCCGGGGCCATTCACCAGCAGAACCGGGCGGAAACCAGGGTTGTACACCAGGAAGAAGGAGGCGGCGGTCTGCTGGTTGTCGCCGGTCCAGACGCCTTTGTCGCGACCGGCTTCAGAAGTGTCGATCATGCCGTTGCTGAACACGGAACCGTCGCTGAAGACATACAACATCAGGGGTTTACCCTTGCGCGCTGCGTATTCCAGGCAGGCGCCCATGCAGCGGCCGGCGCGCAGGTCGCGCAGTTCGCCGGTGGCGCGGTCGCCTGTGTGGTAGTCGAAGCCGCCCATGGTGATGGTGCCGGCGCCGGCATAGCCTTCGATGACCAGTTTCATCACCGAGGCGGTCTTGCGGAACTCGCTGTCGTTCATTTCGTTGGCGGTGAATATGCCCGTCGCCCCCACTATGTCCGGATCCTCCAATGGGTTCAGTGAAGCCGGGTTGGAATAGCGCTCGGCGAGGCCCGCGCTCTCCAGATACTTGCAGGGCACCGACTGGCGTATGGCCTCCTCCACCGCCACCCGGTCCATCTTGTGCTTGGACAGGTGGTACATGGATTCCATCACCGCCACCACCTGGTCCTTGCTGAGCAGTGACACCAGATCGCCCACGTCCACCAATCCGGTCACATCCGAGGGCCGGTCCACCTTGGTGGGTCTCACTTCATTGTTGACCAGCATGGCCGGCGCCATGGAGTTGCCACCGGATTCGCTGCTCTGGGATCCGCACAGGGCCAGTAGGGAACCGCGCGCGCCCGCCATATGAATGCCGTACATGGGGTTGTGGGGGTTGTTGCCTGTGTCATTCTCCGAGCGCGCCGCGATCACCGCGCCATTGATGAGCGCCTGGGTGGTCAGGCTGGTCTTCTCCAGAATGCCGCGCAGGAACTGGCTGTCCGAGTGGAAGGCCAGCCCCAGGGTGGTGTCGATGAAGCTGTTGTTGGGGCCACCCGGATTGACCGCAGAGGGAATCATGTTGGACGGCAGGCCGAGCTTGTCGTAACCGGCGGTGTCGAGGAAATCCAACTGCCCCCCGCGCTTGCCCACCAGCACATTGGAACCGGCGATATTGGCGCCGCCGGCCAGATCGAAGCAGATGAAAGGAATCTTGCCGGCACCGTCGAAGCGGATGCCGCAGGCATCGATCACATCCTGGGAAATGGAAAGACTGTTGGCCCTGCCCGGCAGGCCGAGAATGGAGGCGCCGAGCACCGTCGCCATACCGGCCTGAAAGCCCTGGGCGATAAACTCCCGGCGCGTGCGCGGCCGGCTGTGGTCCCCGTGACGCAGGGGTTCATTCAAGCCAAAAAACGCTCTGCGCTTAGCCATGGGTCTGCACCTCTGCAACTGACATATTCATAAAACCTCCTACTGCACCAGCATGATGGCGCTGCCCAGAGCCGCTGCGCACACGGAGGTCACCGCATTGCGCGCCACCGTGGCGCTACAGACGTTGTCGACACAGTCAGCGGTCATGGTGTTGATCAAACTCTGCAAGCGCGCCCGGCTGTCCGCCTCCAGGGGCTGATCCGACAGCTGGGTGCCGGCCGCAGCTATGTTGTGGGCCAGCAGCACCTTCAGCAGCGGGTCTATCAGGGCGGCGCGCCCTGCCGTATCGAAGGTGGTGCCGTCGAACCCCGGGAACATGGCCTGCATGCGGCCGGCATCGCTCGCCAGCACATTGCAGTACTTCACCGCCAGCTGGGTGATGCCCATCTGGTGGGCCACCAGGAAGCCTTTGATGTTTTCCGCCGGTGGCATCTGCTGCTTCACCGCCTCGTAGGTCGCGGTCAGGGCTGGATCTGTGACCGGTATGCCGGTCATGGCGGAGAGGGAGGCATGGATCTCGGCGAAGGTGCGCACACCCGCCCGCGGCTGGGGTTCCAGGTCCTGGGGTTCGGGCAGAGGAGGCACAGGGTCCGGATCACGGGTGCGGCTGCGCGCGCCTATATGATCGAAACTCAGGAAGAACTGGTCCTGCTCGGGACCTTTTTCCGCGGCTATGACCGCGCCCATGGAGGACAGGGGTATGCCCTGCTCGGGGTCATAGTCTTCGGGCATGATGAGGGTATCCAGATTGGCGAACACCTGACCGACCCCAGCCTCGCGCCCGTTGACACCTATTCTCAGTCCGCGGATCTCTATATCCACGGGCGGCGTTTCGCTGAAGCTGAAGAAGAAGGGTTTGCTGAACAGGTAGCTGTAATCGTCGAACTGCTCCACCTGGAACACTATGTAGGCGTCGTCCATGCCGTCCACCAGATGGCTCACGGAGAAGGGCACCAGGATTTTCTGGCCGACGCCCACTTCGTAGTTGCCACGCGCCTGCTCTTCGGTCAGCGCCCGGTTGTGGATGGCCAGGAAGCGGATGGTGCCCAACCAGGGATACTCCCCGGAGATCTCATTGCCCAGCACCAGGGCGAAGGTCTGATCCCATTGGTTGAGGTTGCCAGGCCCCACCGGGTCATCATCGGCCACCAGTTGGCCGTTGACATAGATGCGGCGACCGTTGATGGCGTCATAGCTGGCCACCACATGCTGCAAGGTGGCCTGCAACACCATGTCCGCATCGGGCGTGGACAGCATGGGCATGCCGTTGCCATTGGTAGTGCTGGTGCGGTTGAGGAAGTTGTAGTTGTAGAGCGCCTGCCCCAGGGTGAAATTGCGCGACATGTCGTTGCCAGCGGAATAGGTGACTATGCGCGCCGGCCCCTCCTGGGTGACACTGGCCGGCACCACCCAGGCCTCTATGCTGTATTCCCCCGTCTGGGTGATATAGCGGCGCAGTTTGTTGCTGGATTCCACAGCGCCCTGCAGGCGCCCGCTGGGGCTGTTGATCCGCACACCCCAGTTGCTCACCCACTCCACATCGCCGATCAGATTGAGGGTGAGTCCCGGTGGAAAGCCGACGGAGGAATCGTTGGCCTGGGTACCAGCTCCCTCCTTGAAGTTGTAGATAGCGATCGCGTTGGTCTCCACCCGGCCACCCTGGCTGATGGCGGTGCCATCGCCTATGCGCATGGCCTTGCTGGAGAGCAGGGTGCTGTCCAGTTCGCGCATTTCCATGGTGGCGGCGAAGGCCTCCAGGGCGGCCTCCATGGTATTGCTGGCCACTGGGCAATTGTTATCCCAGCAGTTGTGGGCCTCTTCGCGCAGGCGCACCACCAGCCGCGAGCGGGAGGCGTCGCGCGTGTCGCCCTGCACATTGAAGAGCATCTTGGTCTGGGCGGCGGCATAGGCCTCCGCCAGATTGCTGCTGGCGAAATAGGGCTGCACAGGCGCCTGGGGCGCATCCGCCCTGTGGCAGTCGGCGCAGTAATGGGTCAGCAGGGGATAGACATGCTGGCCGAAGGCCGCTGTGTCCTCCGGAAAGGTGAGGCTGGAGCTCACCTCAATGATATCCGGCGCCCGCAAAGCGGTTTCCGTGAGGGTCACGCCGGATTCCGTGGCCCAGTTACTGATCCAGATGGCGATCTGGCCGGCGCAGAACTGGTTGCTCTGCACCCAGCAGCTATGGCCGCTGAGCACCTTGGTCACCAGACGCGAGGACGCTGGATCTTCCAGGTTCACCAGACCGTTCGCGAGGGTATAGGCGAGATTGATGTCGTCCGAACGGGCAAAGGCCGGGATCTGACCATTGGTGCCATGACAGTTGCCGCATTTGGCTTCGCCCACCAGGTTTTCCCAGAGACTGACCTTGAAGTTCTGCACGTCCGCCGTGTCCGGGCTGGGGCCGTTGTACACCACCCCGGGATCCGAGGTCTCATCCCGCACCGGCGGTATGTTCTGCTTGCTGGTGGCGCCGCTGCCGCTGCTGCAACCGGTCGCTAGCGCCAGCAGTCCCGCAACTGCCAATGTGTAGAGCGCGCTGCGACATCGCAGGAGGGCCGTTTTGCAGGGTTGGCAACTCAGGTAGAAAGTCAGGCTGCGCATATTCATTCACCCTTGCAATAGTCAGCCGCGGCGGCGAACACGGTTTTCAACCGATAGTTGTCGGCGGCGAAAGCCTGGGTCATCTGTACCACCGCGTTGCGGTCCGCTTGATCCTCAGGCGAGCGCAGACACACGGCGCGAAACACCTTGGTCACTTGGCAGTCGGCAAATGCCTGACTGTGCGCCAGCTCCTTTCCCATGCTCTTGGCGCCGTAGCCGCTGCCCGGCAGCTCCGGGTCCCAACCCAACTGGGCATTGAGACCTTCGCGCCAGTAGTTGTCCCAGCGGTCATCCAGGGTGACGAAGCCGTGGGGAAAGGTGGTGCTGTTGATGTGGTATTTCTTCTTCACCCGCGTACCTGTGGCCTCGTCTATGGCGCCGGGGCCGTTGTAGTCGATGCGGCCGTTTTCACCGGTGAGGTCATTGTCGGCATCGTAGAGGTAGTCGTAGTAGGCAAAGGCCTGGGCCAATGGGTCCATGCCGCTGTGGCAGCCGATACAGCCATTGAGGAAGGCGCGGGCATCACCGCCGGGCGAGCGGGAGACATCCTGGCGAATGCGGTCGGGAATACGGGTGATATCGTTCACCTGTTCCAGATCACGGCACAGGTGATTCATCAGGGTAAAACGCAGCTGGGCGCGGTTGGTGCCGGCGATAAAGAAGGCGCGCGCCGCCGCCCGGGTGGTGATGACACCCGCCGTGGCCTCGGCCGGCAGACCTGTGACGCTGGACTGGGTCTGACGCACCAGCCGGTCTTTGAAAACATAGGGCTGACCGCCGGAGGTTCCCGTCTCCAGCATCTCGTAGTGCAGGTTGTTGCTGGTGCTGTACGCCGGCGTCACGCCGCTGGCGATGTAGATCACGTCGTCGTGGAGCACCTCGCGGAAGTCGCGCTCATCCAGCACCAATCCCATGACGGTGGCTATGTAGTCGTTGAGGGGAACGAACTGGGTCTGATCGCGGTTGGTCCAGGGCGCCACCCAGTTTTTCAGGGTCACACGGTAGAAGGCGTCATTGTTCATGGCCATCTCGGCCGCCGCCAATCCGTTGCCTGTATCTTCTATGCTCTGCCACATGGCCAGCAGCACGGTCTCTGTGGGCGGCACTCCCGTCAAGCGATCGTGGATGCGCTTGGCCTGCTCCAAAGAACCTGCGTAGGCCGTCGACAACAGCAGTAGAAATGAACCGGCGGCGAAACACCGCAGCCGGTACAGTAGATGGGGCCTGGGCTTCCCCTGGTGGGTCAGGTTGCTCATGGTCAGGTTCTTCCTCTTCTGAGATGGCGCGCGCCACTGCGCGCACCACCAAACTGCAGTCATCCGGGACTTTTACCGGTATCCCTGTCGCGCAGTGGCTCGGTTGAGCAGTTTTTGTTCCAAATTCCGCCCCGGCGGGCCACCCGCACAGAAAATGTTCGGAAATATGCGCTGGCGCAAATTACGATGCGCAGGTGACACGGGACAAAAGCGGCTGGAGCAATTTCTGCAGTCCCGGGGCACCAAATCCATGGGTATTGGCGTTATTTGCCGCCGTGAAGGAAAGATTAGCCGCCAAGCGCTATTTTTGAGGGGTGATTGCAGATGTTTCTTGTGATGCCTATAGCAAAAAAAGGCCGGATACTTCTCTCACGCCGGCGACATAGACTCTATAACTAGTTATCCGTGTTTTTATTAGAAGCTTCATTTGTAAGCTAATGCCTTCGGGCTATAAAAAAACGGCCAAATCCAATTTTGGGTTTGCTGCGAACATCAGCGGAATTTCCGCAGACATTGGGCGTGACACAATCGAAATTGAGCCGTGAATGGTCACTTAGGAACAGATTGCGGCAGACTCCGGATGGCAGGCGTGCCACTGGTTTGACAACCGACAGCAGCAGCGAGGCGCAAAGTGACAACCCGATTTTCCGTGTCTGTTTTCCTGCGATGGATTGGCAGCCGCTGCATCTGGCTGCCGGCGCTGACCCTCGCCGCCTGCGATGTCACCGACAACAAGGGCGGCACCCGCGTGCAGGCCGGCGATCCCATAGTGGTGGATTTTCCCATCGCCTATGTGGAGCGCCCGTTGCCCCTGGACGACAATGGCGGGCCGGGTGCGCGGGAGATACTGGAGCCCGCCGCTTTCAATCCAGGCGCGCGACTGGTGCTCAAATCGCGCGCCAGCCCCTCGGCGCCGGAAGTGGTCATCACCGATACCGCCTTCCCCCCGGATGCCGAAGGCAATCCCCCGCTCTACGACGTGAAGGATCTGGCCACATCGCCGGACGGCAGCAAGCTGCTGTTCTCCATGCGCGCACCGGAAATTCCCAATGCCGGTGACGATGAGCAGCCCACCTGGAATATCTGGGAATACGACCTGAAAGAGGGGGTGCTGCGGCAGATCATCACGGACCCCATCTTTGCCGAAGAGGGTCACGACCTGGCCCCCCAGTATCTGCCGGACGGCCGCATACTCTTCTCCTCCAACCGCAATGAGCGCGGCCGCGCCATTCTGCTGGTCGAAGGCAAGCCCCAATACCACGGTCTCGACGACAAGCGGCAGGAGGAAGCCTATTCCCTGCATGTGATGAAGCCGGACGGCAGCGAGAGGAAGCAGATCACCTTCAACGTCAGCCAGGATCTGCAGCCGACCCTGCTCGACAGCGGCGACATACTCTTCCTCAGGCGCGACGGCGCAGGCCCCCACGACCGCTTCAGCCTCTACAGAGCCAAACCCGACGGCAGCGACCTGGAGCTCTATTACGGTTATCACACCCAGAATACCGGCACAGGCAACACCCAAGGTGTGCTGTCCCGGCCCCAGGAACTGCCGGACGGCCGCATTCTGGTCACCCTGGTGCCCAGATCCACCCCCCATCTGGGCGGCGACATAGTGGCCATCCGCGGCGAGGACTTCATAGCGGCCAACCAGCCCACCCGCCAAAACGCGGGAGCCACAGGTCCCGGCCAGGAGAGCCTGGTGGCCCAGGCCATAGATACCCGGGTCAATCAGATCTCCCGCGGCGGCTATTTCAGTTCGGCGACACCGCTCTACGACGGCTCCGATCGCTTGCTGGTGAGCTGGAGCCCGTGCCGTGTCATCAACCCCGCCAATGGCGCTCTGGCCCCCTGCACCGAGGCATTGCTGAGCGATGAAACCGTGCAGGCGGCGCCCCCGCTCTACGGTCTGTGGATCTACGACACCCTCGACCGCACCCAGCTGCCGGTGAAAATCCCCGAGGAGGGCGTGATGTTCACCGATGCCGTGGTGATGGCGCCGCGGCCTGTGCCCAGTCCCTGGAGTCCCAGTGAGGTGGACCCGGATCTGGTGAAAGAGGAGCTGGGTGTGCTGCATATCCGCAGCGTCTACGACCGCGACGGACTGGATGCGGCACCCGGTGGCCTGGCGGCGATTTCCGACCCCGCCCGCACCCCCACCGACAACCGCAATGCCCGCTTCCTGCGCCTGGTGAAGAATGTGCCCATCCCCGACGATGATGTGCGCGATTTCGACAACAGCGCCTTCGGCGTCAGCGCTGGCCAGGGCATGCGCGAAATATTGGGCTACGTGCCTCTGGAGCCGGATGGCTCCGCCAAATTCAAAGTACCGGCCGATGTGCCCTTCATGGTGGATGTGGTGGACGCCCGCGGCAAACGCGTGGCGGGAGAGCTGGGCCAGCGCCATCAGAACTGGCTGCACCTGCGTCCGGGGGAAGTGCGGGAATGCACCGGCTGCCACAGTACCCAGAGCGAAATGCCCCACGGCCGGCGCGATGCGGAAGCGGCCAGCGCCAATCCCGGCGCCCTGGGCGGCATGCCATTCCCCAACACCCTGCTGCGCGACATCAACGGCATTCCCCAGGCCAACCCGGCATTCGGCGAATCCATGGCGGAATATCACGCCCGCATCTACGGTCCGCGCACGCCTTCCGTGGATATGGTCTTCAGCGATGAATGGACCAGCCCAGCCCTCACCCCAGGAGCGGACATCAGCCTGAGGTACGTGGATATAGAGACCAGCATCAACCTCAATCCCCGCGACAGCCGCTGCCCGCCCCTGGACCCGGCACCGCCCACCTGGCGGACACCGGCGTCCGCCACCTGCGCCAATGTCGGGGACTGGGACAACAAATGCCGCATCACCATCAACTACATCGACCATATCCATCCCCTGTGGGAGGCCGACAGGCGCAGCTGTGATGACATGGGCAATGTGGTCGACGACCGCACCTGCACTGCCTGTCACAACCGCATAGACCGGGACGGCATGATCCAGGTACCGGCGGGCCAGTTGGAATTGACCGGGGATGTGTCTGCGAACCGCAACGATTATTTAACTTCCTACGCGGAGCTGCTGTTCCAGGACAATCTGCAGGTGCTCGAAGGCGATTCCCTCATATATTTTGTCGAGGAGCTACCCACAGGGGAATTTCTGCTGGATGAAGACGGCAACTTCATACTCGATGAAGACGGCCAGCCGATCGAGATCACTCGGCCTGTGACCACACCCGTGCAACAATCCATGTCCAGCGCCGGTGCGCGCAGCAGCAACCAGTTTTTCTCCCTCTTTGAGGGCAATGGTTCACATGTGGGGTATCTATCACATGTGGGGTATCTATCAGGAGCCGAACTAAAATTGATTGCTGAGTGGCTGGATATTGGTGCCCAGTATTACAATGACCCGTTTCAAGCGCCGCTGGATTAATTGTTAACCCGATGATCAATTTCCTGCATTTTTTGCTGCACATCTCCAGTGCGATCCGGGCGCTTCTGATCAGAATCACCGCATGCGGGTTTCTGCTGGCGGCCACGGGCACAGCCCTGGCCCAGGACACCGAGTCAGAGTGGCGCGACACGGACGGCGTGGTGGTGGTCGTGGGCGCGCCCTTTATCGAACTCTATGTACAACCCGGACGCGGCTTCGCGCGTTTTCACGCGGTGGAAAAAAACGAGCGCATCCGCATCTTCAAAAGCCGCACCGACTGGTACAAGGTGGAGACCGAGGACGGCAAGATCGGCTGGGTGCCGCGCCGGGCGCTGCAGCAGATGTACGACACCGAAGGCTATCCCCTGGATTTCAGCATTCCCTCCTGGAGTGACCGCAAGGATCCCTGGCAGCTCGGGCTGCAGGTGGGCGAAATGGAGGGCGCCATCTGCTACTCCCTCTTCGCCGGCTACAGATTCACCGCCAATATTTCCGCCGAGATCAAATACACCCAGGCATTCGGAGATGCATCCACCGTGCGCCTGGGCAGTCTGATGCTGCTGCATCAACCCTTTCCCCAATGGCGCGCCTCCCCCTTTTTCACCCTGGGCGCGGGCACCATGAAAGTCTACCCGGACGCAGTCCAGGTCAATGCGGAAGATCAACAAGACACAGCCGTGACAGTGGGCGGCGGCCTTATGTTTTATGTCACCCACAAAGTCATAGCGCGGCTGGAGTACAACCAACACACCTTGTTGACGACGCGCAACGAAAACGAAGAGGTAGAGGAATGGAAAGCTGGCTTCAGCGTGCTCTTTTAGTCCTGGCACTGGCGCTCTGCCCCGCGCTCGTCAATGCGCAACAGGACCGCACAGTACTGGACGACGTGATCAGTCCCGATCTGGAACGCCGCCAGATCGACGAAGACAAACTCGATTCCGAGAATATCGAGATCGGCTTTTACGCCGGCGTGCTCAGCTTCGAAGACTTCGGCTCCAACGATGTGTTCGGCATACGCCTGGGACTGGCCATCACCGAAGATTTTTTCATCGAGGCGACCGCCGGCTCCTCCAAGTTGTCGGAGACCTCATTTGAGACATTAAGCGGCGACGTCCAGCTGCTGAGCGACGAAGATCGCGAACTGGTCTACTACAATCTGGGATTGGGGATAAATGTGTTCCCCGGTGAAATCTATCTGGGACGCTGGGCCTTCCACAGCAATCTGTATCTGATCGGCGGCGCCGGCAATACAGATGTCGCAGGCAGTGAATATTTCACCTATTACTTCGGCGGCGGCTGGCGATTGTTTTTGACCGACTGGCTGGCATTGCGCATGGATTTTCGCAATCACGTGATGGAACACGAAATTTTCGGCGAGGAGAAGAAAATCCAGAATCTGGAAGGACACATAGGATTGAGTTTATTTTTCTGAAGAGGTGACGTATGAAGTACCTGCTGTTTTGTCTGACCGGTCTGTTGATGAGCCTGTCGCTGCACGCCAAGGAATTATCCGGCCCAGCTCCGGATTTTACGCTTACCGACCTGGAGGGTAAAAAAGTCCGTTTGGCGGATTTGAAAGGCCAGGTGGTGATGATCAATTTCTGGGCCTCCTGGTGCGGCCCCTGCCGCCAGGAAATGCCCTTGCTCAACGATATTTATGCCAATTACAAAAAAGCGGGTTTTGTCCTGCTGGGTGTCAATGTGGATGAATCGGTTGCAGACGCCAAAGGATTTCTCGCAAAAACGCCGGTGAATTTTCCGGTATTGCACGACGGCAATGGCAAGGTGGCGGACCTTTACAAAAATCAGGCTATGCCCTCCAGCTTTTTTGTCGATCGCAAGGGCAATTTAGCCTATCTGCACCAGGGCTATCGCCCGGGTGAAGAAAATGAATACAAAAAAGTCATCAAGAAATTGTTGGCGCAATAAAAGCGCTGCGGAATTTTTATGAAACAGGCTGTGATTTTGCTAATGCTGATATTCAGCACCGGCTGCTCTTCCTGGAAACCCTGGGTCAAACCCTACGAGCGCGGCAATCTCGCCGATCCTGTGATGGCGTTTGACCGCGACCCTGTCTCCACCAAGTACCTGCACCACGTCTATGATGCGCGCGAGGCCGCGCGCGGCGCAGATGGCAGTGCCGGTGGCGGTTGCGGCTGTGGCTGAGCGCCCGTCTGACCGCCGCTTGTCCCTGGGCCTGCTGCTGGCAGTCGCCTGGCTGCTGCTCCCTGCAGCCGTGCAAGCTCTGGTGTTGCCGGAGGACCGCGCCGACGTTCTGTATCACGCCTATGACGGCGGCGGCGTCAAAGTGGATGGTCCCTCCGTGCTGGTGCGCAAAGGCTACAAAGAAAAGGTGTCCGCCTACGCCAACTACTATCAGGACTTCGTCTCCAGTGCCTCCATAGATGTGCTCACCTCCGGCAGCAAATATGCCGAGGAGCGCACCGAATACAGCCTCGGCGTGGACTATCTGGCGGACCGGGCCATGCTCTCACTGGGCTATACCCACTCCAGCGAAAGCGACTACGAAGCCAAGACCATCAACTTCGGCATCAGCCAGGATTTCTTTGGCGATATGACCACCCTGGCCATGGGATACAGCCGGGGGGATGATGAGGTGCGGCAGAATCAGGACGGCGTGTCCGTCCCTGTCGGCGAAGCCCAAAAACAGCGCTACAGTCTGGGCCTGAGCCAGATCCTCACCAAAAACTGGATCATCGCCTTCAGTGCGGAAACCGTCGTGGATGACGGCTTCCTGCGCAACCCCTACCGCCAGATACGCCTGATACCCAATCCTGCCAACCCGGGCGTCGTAAGGTGGGAATTCGAACGCTATCCGGAAACCCGCAACAGTGACGCCTTTGCTCTGCGCACGCTCTACTACCTGCCTCACCGCGCCTCCATCCGCCTGGAGGGCCGCACCTTCAGAGACAGTTGGGGCATCAAGGCGGAGAACTACGAAATCCGCTACACCCACACGGTGCGCTCGCGGCTGCTGATGGAGCTGAAGGCGCGCACCTATTCCCAGACCCAGGCGGACTTCTTCTACGATCTGTTCCCGGAGGAAATCGGCACGGAGGGGGTATTCGTCGCGCGCGACAAGGAGCTCAGCACCTACAGCGCCAACAGCTTTGGCATGGGCTTTACCTACGAGTTCGGCTATAGGTTGCCGTTCGCCAAGAAGCACAGTCTCAGCTTCTACTGGGACTTCATCCAGTTCGACTACGACAATTTCCGCAACGCTCTGCTCAGCCGTGAGGAAGACGGCGTCCCCGCCAGATACGCCGTGGGCGAGGAGCCCAGCTACAGTTTTGAGGCCAATGTCATCCGTCTGTTCTATACGGTCAACTACTGAAACCGGGTCAGCGCTGGCACAAAAAAATATCAGTTGGCGCACCAATAAACATCAAAACCCGGACTATACTTAGCCTCATAAGCACCCGAGGGCTTTCAGCACCTCAAGCCGCCATCGAATCCGACAGGAGATGCTTATGAGTGAAGCCGAGGCCCGCTTTCTGACGCCCGATGAAGTGGCGAGCTATTGCGGGGTCACCTTGCAGACGGTGACAGGTTGGCTGGTGAAAGGACGTCTCAAAGCCGCAGACGCGGAAAAAGCCCAGGTAAAGGCGCGCGATCTCGTGCACTTCATGCACCAGAACCACCTAGCCATCCCGGCTGAGCTGCTTTCCAATCATACAAGTGCCAGTACCAACCCCACCCCCAAGGTCCTGGTGGTGGATGAAGACAAGCCCATGGCCACCGCCATAGAGCGCGTACTGCGCAACATGGGGCTGGAGGTCATACAGGTCAACAATGTGTTTGATGCTAGCGTGACCTACATCCGCCGCAAACCCCAACTCATGACCCTGGATCTCGCCATGCAGGGCATGAATGGAATCGAACTCATAGAACACATTCGCTCCACTCAGACCCACAAGGCGCGGATTCTGGTGATTTCCAACTCCATGCCCAGCCTAATGGCCAAAGCCAAAGCCGCCGGGGCAGACGCTGTGCTGCCCAAACCCTTCGACAACGACAGTTTGCGACGAGCCGTGAGGATATTGTTGGGATAGGTGCCAGGGGCGACCTGACACCAGAGAGAGATTTACTTGACGCCGCAGTACTCGCGCACGAAATCGCTGTGGGCGGGCAGCGGATCGACCAGTTTGACCACCTGCTCGTGAAGCCCGCGCAAAAACGCGGCGAGATCATTGGGCTTCATGGCGCGCACCATGGGATGGTACTGCTCAGGTATCAGCCCCTGTCCCAGCATCACCTGGGTCCAGGAATTCAGCCTGAACAATTCGCCTTCCACTTGGAATATTTTTCCGGTCTCTTTGAACAGACGCAGGCGGTGGGCCAGATCCTCGGGAATATCCATGTTTCTGCAATACTGCCAGAAGGGGCTGTCATCGCGTTCCGTGACCTTGTAATGCAGGATGATGAAATCCCTGATGTGGTCCATCTCGCTGGAGGCCTGCTTGTTGTATTCCTCTATGATGGTCGGCGTGAAATTTCGATCGGGCAGAAGTCTCAAAATCCTGACCAACGCCGTCATGATCATATGAATACTGGTGGACTCCAATGGCTCCAAAAATCCTGAAGCCAAGCCTATGGCTACACAATTCTTGTTCCAGCTTTTCTTTCGTTTACCGGTTACAAAGCGAATGATCCTGGGCTCGGTCAGCGTTTTTCCTTCGATGTCATTCAGCAATTTGCCAACCGCCTCATCTTCGGACATGTATTGGTTGCTGAAGACCAGACCGTTGCCGACCCTGTGCTGCAGCGGAATTCGCCAGCGCCAACCCGCGTGATGGGCTATAGCCCGGGTGTAAGGCACAGCAGGCCCAGTGGACTCTGTTTGTACGGCAACCGCGGAATTGCAGGGCAGCCAATGGGTCCAGTCCTCGTAGCCAGTACGCAACGTCTGCTCGATCAGCAAACCGCGGAAGCCGGTGCAATCGATAAATAAATCGCCGGGAATTTTTTGACCGGACTCCAACAACAACTGAGTGATATTGCCAGAATGCGGATCCTGCTCAACCTGAGCAATTTTGCCTTCAATGGCTTTGGCGCCGTGGGCTTCAGCGATTTTTCTTAAAAATTTGGCATAGAGCCCCGCATCCAAATGAAATGCATGATTCAGTTTGGGCTCGCAGCGGGTGGAAAATCGGTTGAGCACCGCCGCCCTGTGTTCCGGGCAGTAATCCGGATATTCCTTGGCGACACCCAACTCTTTTCCCCGCAGCCAAAAATGTATGAACTCCGTTATCAGAGTGTCTTTTCCGGTAAAACCAAACGAGTGGATGTAACTGTCGCCAATGGATTTCCAATTCTCGAAGCGGATTCCCAATTTGAAAGTGGCGTGGGTCGCTTTCATAAAAGCCTGCTCGTCGATGCGCAGCAGGCGATGGAAAGCTTTCATGGGTGGAATGGTGGCCTCACCGACACCTACAGTGCCTATTTCGGCGGACTCCACCAGAGTTATGTCGAGAACCTCGCCCATTTGATGTGCCAATGTAGCCGCTGCCAGCCAGCCGGCAGTACCCCCGCCCGCAATGACAATTTTCATTTTTTTTCTATCATCAGCAGGTTTCATGGATTTCACTATCGATTTAATTTATTGATGAGCATGGCCCGCAGCTTGCGCGCATTCACATCGTCCAGGGTTTCCAACAAGCCTCTGGCTTCCGCAGGAATTTTCTCATTGGCCATTTCCGGCCCGTCGAAAATGTAATAATTGAACAGGTGCCGCCAACCCTCGCGCTCATGCTTCGGCTTATCTCTTATCCCCAGCATGGCCAGATACAAGGCATTCATGCCGGAAGTCAGATAGCGCGGGGCGTCATTCCACCAATAATTGATCAATATATTGAAGGGATCGAGCGCCTCTACGTGGTGCCACCACATGCTGGGCAGAAATAGCGCATCGCCCGGCTCGAGCTCGGCGACATAGGCGTGCTTCCGCGCCTCCGCAAAACGCGGGAAAGCGTCGAAATCGGGATTTTTGAAATCCACCAGGGTGATCACCTGTCCTCCTGGAGTGGGCTCCAGGGGACCGGGATAGAGATTGGCTACCTGATCTGGAGGAAAGAGCGTAAACCGTCGGCGCCCCGCCACGCAGCATGCGATATTGTCCAGCGCATCGAAATGACAGGAGGCGGTAGTGGCACTGCCGATCCAGATACTCACTGTCTCGGGATCGAGAAAAGGGCTCATTTTGCGCGGCACAGTCAAATCATTGTGCTCACGAAACCCTGGCAGGTGTGTGTCGATGATATTGGAGGCAATATAAAATCCCGGCGGATTTTCCTCGGTGGTTCCCGCCAGAATTTCATCCAGAGTCTCGTCTATACGACCTTTGTAACTTTCATAATCAAGCTTGGTCAGGTTCTCATTGTAAAACAACCTGCCCTGGGCCTGAGGTGGTGTTTTGCATACAACCGTGGGGCGCCCGTTGTAGAAAGATTTCACATAGTCGACAAGATCCCTATTGCCCTTCCTCGCTCTCTCCACAATGGGCCAGCCGCCAACAAGCTGTTTGATGACAAGCGGTTCAACAGACTGAATGACCTCCGGCGGAATATTGTCCTTATCAATACCTTCGATACTGGTAACGAACTTGACTGCCTCGGTCATACAGAAAAACTCTTGGTAACTCTTGCCCCACCACTAGCCCTGCAAGCGCAGCCGGCGGTTCTTTTCGTCGACCAATCTTTGAATATTGGCGAGGGAAGCCACTACAAAATACGCCGCCTGCAGAAAACCAGATTTGCTCAATTCGGCGAGAGCTTCCGCGCTCAGCGCCTGAAGCTTGTCCGCATTTATGGTTTTAAATCCAGTGATTTTATATTTGTCGTTATTTTCCAGACTGATGTCTATTGAAACATCTTCAATGAGATCATGGCGTTGATATGCATCAAACATGGGCTTGTTCAATCGCATGCCATCGCGAATCAAATTCAGCACACTGGATATTCTATTGAGATAAGGTGAATTGCCCCCCTGGGACAAGAACACATTGACGCCACCTTCTGAAGTCACCTTGGGATGGGTGGTATCAACATGAATCACCGGAACCACCACTTCTTCGGAATTCTGCTGCTGCTTTTGCAGACCTATGGAAAATGGACCGCGTGCAATAACAGCGGGAATATAGGCCGCATTCCAGCCGAGGTGTCTCTGCCAGCTGGCATCCGGTTTGACCAGGAACAGGTTTTCAGCTTCCTGGAATCCAAACAACACTACCGCCTGATACTCGCCATCTTCTGGCGCTTTGCGAAACAGAATGGGATATTCCTTCTGAACCTCCGCAAATTCAGTAATAAAGGTAATAGTGCTGGCAATATTGTCTCCAAGCTCCGCCGAATAACTGGGGATGACCTGTAGATCCTTATGGGTAAGATTGTCTAGTAATTCAATTTGCGGCATATCGTCTCTACCTGAAAGGTCCCGCTCGCGTGCAGGCCCATGAACAGCGAAAAAATCTCTACTCGTTAAAAAGAAAGAGCCACTCGAGAGTGGCTCTTTGGGGATGGTAAAAACAGTTCAGGTATTAGAACGTGTAACGAACACCCAACTGATAACGCGCTCCGAGGTCTTCCAAGCCCCACAACATGGACTTGTTACGGGCATATTCACGACGGTCTTCGCCTGTCACGTTGATACCTTCGAAGGAGACTGAGAGGCCTTCGATGATTTCGTATGAGACGTTCAAGTCGATCTGTGAATGAGCCTCAACATAGCCGGGGTTGTTGAAGTCCCCAACGTTGTATCTGGACAGGAACTTATCACGCCAGTTGTAAGCCAAGCGAGCCGTAATACCGTAGTTTTCGTACATCAACACCAGGTTTGCGGTATCACTCAGACCAACCAGAGCGAACTGCTCTTCATCTGGTGCAGCCATGTCGTCAAACTTAATGTCGCCGCGAACCAGGGTATAGTTGGCCATCACACCAAAACCGGTTTCACCGAAGAAGTGCTGCACGGCGAATTCCGCACCGTGGATCTTCGCTTCTTCGTTGTTGACCGGCCCGCTGATGTCGAACGGCAGATCCGGATCGTCAGCCTGGGGACCGAAGTCATAGACGCCGCCCGGCTCTTCGTTCAATTGAGCGGCATTGGCAGGATCGAACTCTGCTGCTCCACCCGGGAACTGGCTTGGGTTGCGCAGAATAACCATCATGGCGTGCAGGAACTGATCGCTCAGAGCGTAGCCACCATCCACCAGTGCCTGACGCGCTTGAAGTGCCAGCGGGCCTGAAGTCTGGTCTTGAACGCCGATGGATCGAGTCGATGTTGCGTTACCGATAAAGTTGATTACGCGCTTCTCCCAGAAACCAACTGACGCATAGCTGGCGTCGCCGAAGTAGTATTCAAACGACAAGTCGAAGTTGGTGGACTCAAGCGGCTTCAGGTAGGGGTTGCCACCTGTGGCTGTAGCCACGTTGCCAAACAGTGTCGAGCCGTTGATGTCGAAGCCTGTAATGGCAGGGTTCAAGCTGGCCAGACCAGGACGCGCGATGGTTTTGCTGAACGAGAAGCGTGCAACAAACTCATCAGTCAGATTGACGCTCACATCCAGGTTGGGCAGCAGCGCATCATAGGAGTTCTTAGCTACGGTGGCAGTACCCGCCGGGAGGAATCTGGCCGCGAAGTCATCGTCAGACTGCCATTCCATATAAGCCAAAGGAGGCGTGTTGGATGTGGCGGTTACATCAGTATTCTCGTAGCGCAAGCCAGCCAACACATTCACTGTACGTCCTGCCAGTTGACCTTCAGTTTGCAACTGGAAGTAAACGCTAGTGGTATCTTCGTCGATCAGGTTGTCACTGCGGACGTTGCGGCCATTGTTCTCGATGCCGATATAGGGATCAACACCAGCATACTGAGGCGCGCCTACGAGATAACGCGCCAACTCACGCGCATCAGCCTTGAAGCCCATGGCCGGTGCAGGACCAGTGTTGAAATCTTCGAATTCACCGACCAGATCATAGGGTCGCAGCATTCCATCGGGGAATTCACCCGGGTTGTCCGCGCCCCAACCACCCAATATCTGGTTGTTTTCGGCGTTGTAGTCGATGGTATCGGATGACTGTTCGCTGCGCTCCAAACCAAATTCGAATCGGCCATCATCGAACTGCCAAGCACCATCCAGACGGATCTGAGTGATCTCGGTTTTTTGCTCTGCAGACCACATACGCATTACCGCAGAACTCAGGTCGCCTGCATCTATGATGCCATTACAGTTGGTGACGTATGTCTTGCCGGGGTTACGATCCGCGTGAGCACAATCATCTATGTAGGTGCCGCCACCCGGTCTTACATAATCCCAGGACGGGAGATCGCCACCGAAGTAAAGAGTCTTACCAGCTTTGATCGGAGCGCCTATACCCACATCGATTTCACCGACGCGGCCAGGACCTGTGGGCAAGCTTTCCATGGTTGAGTTGTGAGCATCGAATGTCAGAGTCAGTTGGTCATTGACATTCCAAGCGACGTTAAAGCCGATAGAAGTCAGAGTGTCTTCCTGGCTGCGGTATTGTTGTGCAAAACCTATGTCACGGGTTTCGAGCGGGTTGTTAGCGAAATATTCCTCGCGGATCAAGACGGGAGTCTTGATTGCTGAGTCATCGAATACAACTTCAGTCAGGAAGTTGTTGTTCTGTACCCAGTTGGCGATTTCTCCACGATGCTCTTCGCGATCATTCTTGGCGTAGGTGAAATCCAGAGTGGTGACCACGCTATCAGTGGGCGCGAATTGCAATGTCAACTGCGCATTGGTGCGCTCGCGAGTACGATCAGAGTATGCGTATCGAATATCGTTGGGCCGCGCAAACATCTGACCCAGTTCAGGAGCATTTACGAATATGTCATCAGCATTAGCTTCGGCATCGGCACCGTAAATTCTTGATGTGTCTTCACCCCAATAACCGATGTTCCAACCGTTTACAGTGGCGCCTATATACCCAGAGTCACGCTCTTGATAGCTGGCGCTCAATGAAACACCGAAGCGCTCATTGTCGTCAGTCCAGCTGATCAAACCAGAAATTTCGGGTGTTACATCACTGCCTTCAACGTTGGTGGTGTCGTGTACCGCTTTGGCACCGACGCTTGCGTTGAAGCCGGGGTTGTCAAGGGGACGGGCAGTTTTGATATTGACGGTTGCACCTATACCACCAGCGGCGATGTTTGCTTTACCGGTTTTGTAGACGTCTACACCAGCAATCGCTTCAGAGGCCAAGTTGGCGAAGTCGAAAGCTCGGGCGTTACCACCACGGGTAGCGTCATCCGCACCGGAGCTACCGCCGTAGGTGCTACCGCCGGGCATGGTACGACCGTTCAGGGTTACCATGTTGTAGTCGGGACCGAAGCCGCGGACTGTGATGCGAGAACCTTCACCGTTGGAGCGGTCGATAGACACACCAGTTATACGCTGCAAGGATTCCGCGAGGTTGGTATCTGGGAATTTACCCATGTCTTCTGCAGAGATCGAGTCAACGACACCTGCTGATTCTCTTTTGATATCCATGGCGCGCTCCAAAGACGCACGGATACCAGTTACCACCACTTCTTCTACAACCGGAGCGTCTTGAGCCAGGACTTGGTGCGAACCCGCCGCAAGCAGGCTGACAATGGCCACTGAAAGTTTGTTTTTATTAAACATAAAGTTGATTTCCCCGTATTTAGCAAGTAAACGCCCAACAAAATCGATTCACCCGTATTACGGATTAGTCAATTTCACTGAAGCAGTAACCACATGATGCAATACATTGGGATGCATTGCAGCTGCCCTTAGGGTTTCCCCCAATTTTTTATTCTAACTATCAAAATTCAGGCGTCGGATCATTACCGCAAAAACTCCGACACCCCACCCGCTTGCCCTGCAAAACAAAGAAAACTTTTGCAACCATCCACCGACAAACCCACGACATTTCTGATTTATCTGCAGACTGGCTTAATTAATAGCGCAAGTTCATTCGTTTGTGAATTTTCGCGGCTTTAATAACACGCATTTAGTTTTGTGTTTATTGCGCTTTCACGAGTTGTCCCGATCGCGAATCGACAACAACTGCAGTTCAATTCTGACCCGCTCACATCCATATCGACCCTGTACTGACACACCTTTGAGGACGCATATCCGCAGTTCGTTATGTATACGCGCAGCCAAGTCCTGGAACGAGCGGAAGCAACCTTACTAGCCTATTAACCACAGTGTCAACACTGAGTTGAGCATTTGGCGGGGGTGGGAGAAGGGTATATTCCCTAATAAAAGCGAACAAAATTCGCTCATATCGATTTGGCACTTTCCCCAAATGATCAATTTTTATACAAAACGATCGAAGTTTGCCTTGGAACACCTAAAACCTAATAAAAATTCGGAAATGCATTCAAAACTAATATATGCAGCGCAGCGTGCTGCCGCCAGACATTCCATTGATCAAAAAATACACAACAAAATATTTATGACTTCCGCCAAACGGCTCTATGTCTAAGCACCAAGATCAATACGGGTGCTGCCCGCCACTCCTGCTGCCCGGCTCCTGGAATTCACGAATGAAAATCCCCCAGAACGCAATAAACAGTGCGGCTATGAGTGGGCCTACAACAAAGCCATTGATGCCGAACAACACCAACCCCCCCAGAGTCGACAGTAACACTAGATAATCCGGCAGTTTGGTATCCCGCCCCACCAGTATTGGGCGCAGTATGTTGTCTATCAGACCTATGCCTATGGCGCCGACCAATACCAGGACAATCCCCTTGATATAGGCACCAGTGGCAAACAGATAAATGGCCACAGGCAACCAGATCAGGGAAGCCCCTACCGCCGGCAGCAGGGAAAAAATCGCCATGACCACGCCCCACAGCAATGCGCCGCCTATGCCCAAAGCCGCAAAGGCCACCCCCCCAATGGTCCCCTGCACTACGGACACCACCACATTGCCTTTCACTGTAGCCCGGGTAACTTCGGCGAATTTGACGAACAGCAGGTGCTCGCGTTCATCTCCGAGCGGCAGGGCACGATACAGCAGTGCAACAATCTGATCGCCGTCCCGCAGAAAGAAGAACGCCACATAGAGCATCACGCCCACGCCGAGAGCAAAACCAAACGCATTCTGGCCAATGTTGAGTGAGTGCTGTGCGACCAGCTTGCCCGCAGCCACAACGGCGGAAGCGGCATCCTGCCGGAGGCTGTCGAAGTCGACTCCGAAACGGGCGAGAAAACGCTGCAGATCCGGAAACGCGTCCTGTACTTTCTGCAGATATTTCCCTATATCAAATTCATTCGACTCCACCATTCGATAAAAATCGGCCACCTGTCCCACCACCGAAGAGATGGTGAATATCACGGGGATGATGACGATCACCAAGCAGATCAGAAGGGTCAGCAGCGCGCTTATATTGGGGCGCCCAGGTATTTTCTTTCTCAGCCAGTCCTGCACTGGGGCAAAGATGATGGCTATGGCGACCGCCCAGAAGATGGGACCGAAAAAAGGTTTGAGTACCCAAAAGAAAGCCAGGGACACCAGCACCAGCATCGCCAAAAACGATTGGGTTTCGATTTTTTTGTACATTTGAGGATCTGCCGGAGATGGAAGCGGGAATGCCGGCCTATCTTAACCCGACAGGAAAGGAACAGGAGAGAAATTGGAAAGCTGCCCGGACGGAGCCGGGCAGTTGAGAGGGAAAAGAATCAGCGCTGAATGGTCTCGACGCTGGCGCTGACTCTGGCAGTGACCCGGCGGTTCAGAGCACGGTTTTCCGCTGTGTCGTTGCTGACCAGGGGACGGCTCTCGCCATAGCCGGTGGAGCTGACCCGGGCGCGATCTATGCCGAAGCGCTCCACCAACAGTTGCGCAACGGCCGCCGCACGTTTTTCCGACAGTTGCTGGTTGTAGGCTTCAGCACCGCGGTCGTCTGTGTGTCCTTCCAGGTTGACTTTGGTCAGCGGATATTCGCGCATGAACTGGGCCACGCTCTCGATTTCCGCGTAGGAATCCGGAGTCACCACGAAGGAATTATTTTCAAAGGTGACGCGCAGCTGAACTTCTTTGGTTTCGGTGATGACGATATAACAGCCTTTTTCGTCCACCTTGGCGCCGACGGAAGTGCCCGGGCACTGATCCACCGCATCAGCCACACCATCGCCGTCGCTGTCCACCACAAGCTCGCAACCGTTAGCGTCCACGCGGGTACCCACGGGGGTACCCGGGCAACGATCCAGAGCATCCACCACACCATCCTGATCCGCATCAGCGGGAACAGGTGTTCTGGCAGGTGCCGGAGCCGCGGAGCGGCCGCCGAGGAGGAAATTCAATCCCAAACCGACGGAATAATGTGTCAACTCGCGCTCAAGATCGTTTATGACACGCAGTTCGGAGCGCAGGCTCAGCATGTCGGTGATGGCAACTTTCAATCCGCCGCCCACGTTCACCATATCGTTTTCGATTTCCACGGTTCCCAGATCGAATTTCTGTTTGCCACCGCCCACCAGCAAATAGGGCTGTACACCATCATTGTCATTGAAGTGATAAAGCACATCGAGGCGGAGAGCTTCCAGATCCACATCCGGGCCGCCGCCGGTGGGCTCGCTGCTGCCCGCCGCATAGGCCAGTTCCACCCCCCAAGGAGTGCTGGTTTTATAGCCGAGACCTATGACGCCCAAAAAGGGATTGTCCAGCGGCAAATCCATATCCAGCATGTGGTATTCAAAGCCGGGGGAGATGGTAAAGCCGCTGGCCTGTTCTGCCGTTGCCTGCATACTCAGTCCAAAAGCGGCGCCACAGAGCGCCCAACGAACAGCGCGGGTAAGTTGTGAATTCATAATGCACTCCTATTTTTTGCTGATTTATGACGGACGATGGACAGGCCGGCCGCTGCGAATTCCACTCGGCCATATTGAACGGATTAAGAAACCGCGCTTTTTAACAAATTTGCCGCGATTGCGAAAGTTTAATCGTATGGATGGCGGATATTAAACCTGTTCGACACCGGTTTCGACGGATTGGAGAAAAAGCGATCCCGCCGCTGAATATCCACGCAAGGCATCCGCGGCCAGAATCACTGCACCTGCGGTCCAGGTGGTTTTCTCTGCGGGCCAGATGGTGCGGTCGCGAAATACATAACCGGTCCAGTAACCGCCGTCCGTATCTCGCCATTGAGAAAGAGTATCGAAAACAGCGCCCGCCAAATTGCGCTGACCGCTGGCCACCAGAGCTATGGTGAGTTCAGAGGTTTCCGCCATGGTGACCCAGGGTTCGTCACTGACGCAGCGGCAGCCCAGGTCCGGCTCAAAAAATTCTGCCCACCGCTGTCGCAGGCGCGCCTGTGCTTCCGACTGACTGCAAATACCCGCCAGTACCGGGTAGTACCAATCCATGGAGAAGCGCGCCTTACTCTCCCAGGTGCGATCGAATCTCTGCGGTTTGGAGCGCAGCGCGTCTTTCAGTCGAGCTGCCGCAGCAGCCCAGACACCACCATCGCGATTCAAGGTCGCGGCTATCTTCAGCGCGCAATCCAGGCTTCTCAGAATCGAGCAACAAGCGGTGACCAGCGCATCGTCCTGCCCCACACCATGCTCATCCACCGCCCAGGCGATATCGCCGTGCTCCGTCTGATAGCGCACCACGAAATCCACGGCTTTTTTCACACAGGGAAAAAGCACATTGAGAAATTCCCGATCGCGGGTCACCAGATAATGGTGCCAAACCCCTGTGGCCACATAGGCCACGAAATTGGTTTCGCGCAGCTGGCTGTGTCTCTCTGCAGCTTCGGCCAAAAAGTAATTGGCGTACCAGCTGCCATCCTCCAGTTGCTGGCGCGCCAACCAGAGGTAGGCGCGCTCCGCCGCATCCCAATGCCCGGCAATGCTCAAGGCCATGGCGGCTTCCGTGTGATCCCAGGGATCCAACTTGCCCCCCTCATACCAGGGAATAGCGCCGTCCGGCATTTGAACGCTGCGGATGAAATCCGCCGTCAGGCGCAAGTCGGAGGGCAGGGCATGCAGAATCGGGGCGGCCTGGTTCAAAGGTCAGTCCTTTTGTTTGATGAAATAAAACACCACGCTTTTGCCCATCAAAGGATTGAGCAGCTTGTCGATGACACGGGTGAGAATGGGTCGGCGCATGAGATCCCAGACCAGCATGCCGTGATACCCGCGGATAGGTGCAAAGTCGGCTCCCTTGTCCCAAAACAGGCAGCGCAGCCACCAATAGGGCACATGCAGCGCGTGGGCGCCGTGACTGAAAACATGCCTGAATCCCAGACTTTCGATTTCGCGGCGCAGGGATGCGGCCCGGAAGATTCGGATATGACCACCTTCCACCTGGTGATAGGCGCTACTTAACCACCAGCAGATACGCTCCGGCCAGGCGCGCGGCACGCTCACGGCCAGAATACCGCCAGGGGTCAGCACCCGCTTGGCCTCTGCCAGCATGCCGCCATAATCAGGGATATGCTCCAGCACCTCGGAGCAGATGACCACATCAAAACTGCCATCAGGGAAGGGCAGCCGCAGGCCATCGGCAGCCAAAATATGAAGATGCTTCTGTGGGTCCGGCTGTGGGAAATCCCCGCGCCGGCTGCACGCGGTCTCCAGATCGCGGCGGTTGATATCCACCGCCACCACATGGTGGGCGGCACCGAACCAATAGGCGGCAAGCGCATGGCGTCCCTCGCCGCACCCCAGATCCAGGACGCGGTGCTGAGGCTGCAGCCGCAATCTGTCGAGGCGAATGGTCTGCACAGAATCAGGCGCTCACGGCCCGGCGATGCAGAGGCAATACTTCCTGCCAGTAATAATCCGTAAGGCGCGCGGCCACCCGGTTCCAGCAAAATTCCCGCACTATGCGCTGACGCCCCATCTGCATTAGGGCCTGCGCCAGCACGCGATTGCCCAGCACTTTGGCGATGCCCTCAGCCAGGGCAGAAGCATCACCCGCCGACACCAAGATTCCCGCCTCTCCCACCACTTCCGGCAATGCGCCGCCGTCACTGCTGACCAGCGGCACGCCACAGCTCATGGCTTCCGCCGCCGGCAGACCAAAACCTTCGTATAGAGAAGGACACACAGCCACACTCGCCCGCGCATACTCCTGTACCAGCTCGATATCGGTGATGCCGCTGCGAAAACTCACCCAGTTTTCCAGGCCGAGCTGCCGCAACAGGCGCTGGTTGCGTCCTTCCGGTTGCAGCTTGCCAATCACCACCAGGTGCGCTTCCGGCCGTCGCAGACGCACCTGTTGCAGAGCTTCCAGCAGAACACCGAAGCCTTTTAGAGGCTGGTCCGACGATGTAGTCGTGATGATGCGCCCGGATATGCGCTTTATCTGCGGATGCGGGCGGAAGAGATCTATGTCCACACCATTACCGATCACCTGGGTAAGAGCCTCGGCGCGACCAAATTCTGCGGCTATGTCGCGGCGGGAGCATTCGGACACAGTTACCACATGGTCCAGTTGGCGCACCACTTTCTCCTGCATCTTGAGAAAGCTGTACCAGCGGCGGATCAGCAAACGGTGCCCCCAGCCGCTGGCTGCCTGCAAAGCCAGATCTCGGTCGCGGGTGATGGGGTGATGAACCGTAGCGATCACCGGCAGGCCCATTTTCTGGAGTTCGAGCAGGCCGTAGCAAAGGCTCTGGTTGTCGTGAACCACATCGTATTCGCCGAGGTGTTCGCGCAAATAGCGCACCACCCGCCGGCCAAAGGTATAAGGCTCGGCAAATCCGCCCGTGGCCATGCTCCACCATTCAAAGGTGTCACTGAAGGAGCGCAGATGGCGCCAGCGCAGCGCGCGTATGTGATTGGGTGTGGCGTAAAGATCCAGGCTGGGAATTTTCACCAGCCGTATCCCGGAGTCCAGCTCCGGATAAGGCGGGCCGGAGAGCACATCCACCTGATGGCCCTGCTGCCGCAAGGCCCGGCTCAGATATTTCAGGTAGATACCCTGGCCGCCCACATGGGGGTGGCTGCGATAGCCCAGCAGGGCTATGCGCAAAGGCGCAGAGCCCACGGTATCCGGGATATCAAGGCGGTCGGAGCAGGGGCGCATTAGAGGGACTGCAGAAACTTTTCCGGCTCATAGGCCGAGGGCAAACGGCGGATGAAGGTGCCATCGGCAGCGGCGACTATCAGCGTCGGGTAGGTTTGGACACCGTAATATTGTCTCAGAGCGTCTGTATCCGGATGTTCGGAATCCACGCGCACAAAGACATACTGCTCCTGAATCCGCGCCTTGACCCGCTCGTCGCTCAACACTTGGCGATCCAGACGGCGACAGTAGCGGCACCAGTAGGCGGAAAATTCCATCAGCAGAGGTTTACTCTGTTGGTGCGCCAGGGCCTGGGCTTCAGCCAGGGTGCGTTCCGGGAGTCCAGTCGCAGAAAAAGCCGCACGTCCCTGACGCTCCGGAGAGGTCCACCAGAGCACAGCCAACAACCCAATACCGAACACCCCCAGGGTGATCAGCACTTTGGTGAGATGTTTCAATGGATTGAGATTCATGCGGGTTCCTGGCGCGCAGGGCGTTCAGGCTCGTGAATCAACGCCAATGTGGCTATAATCCCGGCCTCTTTCACAAAGGGCGAACAGTATGGCCGAACGCAAGGCTTCCATCAATCGGGACACTCTGGAGACACAGATCTCCGTGAGTGTAGATCTCGACGGCGCGGGCAAGGGCACCTTCAACACAGGTGTGCCGTTTCTCGAACACATGATGGATCAGATCGCCCGCCATGGCATGATCGATCTGGACGTCACCTGCAAAGGCGACACCCATATCGATGATCACCACAGCGTCGAAGATATCGGCATTACCATCGGCCAGGCCATCAACAAGGCTCTGGGCAGTAAAAAAGGCATTCGCCGCTATGGCCACGCCTATGTGCCCCTGGACGAAGCGCTTTCCCGCGTGGTGATCGACTTTTCCGGCCGCCCCGGCCTGGTGATGCAGGTGCCTTTTACCCAGAAGCGCATCGGCACTTTCGATACCGAGCTGTTCTACGAATTCTTCCAGGGCTTCGTCAATCACGCTCAGGTGACCCTGCATATCGACTGCCTGCGCGGCCACAACGCGCACCACCAGATCGAAACCGTCTTTAAGGCTTTCGGTCGCGCCCTGCGTATGGCGCTGGAGCGCGACGAGCGCCTCGGCGATGCCATGCCCTCCACCAAAGGGACGCTGTAAGGTTTTATGAGCACACACATAGCAGTCATCGACTACGGCATGGGCAACCTGCACTCGGTTGCCAGCGCCCTGCAGCATATAGCGCCGGATGCGCAGGTCGAGGTGACCTCTGATATCAACCGCGTCCGCGACGCCGACCGGGTGCTGTTCCCGGGCGTGGGTGCGATCCGCGACTGTATGGCGGAGATCCGCCGGCTGAACTTCGACAAAGCCATTGCCGACACCATCGCCTCCGGCAAACCCCTGCTGGCGATTTGCGTGGGTCTGCAGGCGTTGATGGACAGCAGCGAGGAAAACGGCGGCGTGCCCTGCCTCGGCCATTTCGCCGGGGAAGTGAAAGGCTTTGCTGCCAGCGAGGATTTTCAGGCGGCCCAGGCCAATACCGACGAGCGCCTCAAGGTGCCGCATATGGGCTGGAACCAGGTGCGCCACACCCTGAACCACCCGCTGTGGCACGGCATCCCCGATAACAGCCGGTTTTACTTCGTGCACAGCTACTGCGTGCAATCCCGCGATGCGGACGTGGTCGCCGGCACTTGCCATTACGGCATAGACTTCAGCGCCGCACTCGCCCGCG
>Ga0065721_10049469_pt1 | contig 33671 bp, 28 predicted proteins | sample Mesricmetagenome_FD_59108 | JGI IMG/M metagenome (GOLD analysis project Ga0065721, IMG submission 59108) | Mesophilic microbial community from rice straw/compost enrichment Sample: eDNA_1 v2 (version 2) | ecosystem: Engineered > Solid waste > Grass > Composting > Bioreactor | place: USA: Davis... | reverse complement strand
AAATAACAGCTAAAAAAACACATGAAACTTTCACAGTTCCGGTTCGACTTACCACTTAACCTTATTGCCCAACACCCTGCCAAAAAACGCGAAGATGCCCGTCTCATGGTTGTGCATCGCTCCACCGGCCAGATCGAAAACAAACATTTCCGCGATATCCAGGATTACTTCGACGACAAAGACGTATTCGTGGTGAACAACACCAAGGTTTTTCCCGCCCGTATGTACGGTCGCAAGGAAAAAACCGGCGCCAAAATAGAAGTGTTCCTGCTGCGTGAACTGAACAAACCCAATCGCCTGTGGGATGTGATCGTAGATCCGGCCCGTAAAATACGCGTTGGCAATAAACTGTATTTTGGAGAGAACGATGAGCTGGTTGCCGAAGTGATAGACAATACCACTTCCCGCGGCCGTACCATCCGCTTCCTGTGGGAAGGCACCGACGAAGAATTTCGCCAGATGCTCGAATTCCTGGGCGAAACCCCGTTACCCAAATACATCAAACGCAAACCCGAGGTAGAAGACAAAGAACGTTACCAAACGGTATACGCCAAACACGAAGGCGCTGTTGCCGCCCCCACGGCCGGCCTGCACTTCAGCATTGAGCTCATCAAAAGGCTGGAAATTAAAGGCATTCGTTTTGCCGAAGTAACCCTGCATACCGGTTTAGGCACTTTCCGCCCCATTGAAGTGGAAGACCTGAGCAAACACAAGATGGATGCCGAGTATTACAAGATAGACGAGCTGGCCTGCAAAGTGGTGAATAAGGCCATCCAGGGTAATCACCGCATATGCAGCATTGGCACCACCACCATGCGTGCGCTGGAATCGTCGTATACCGCTGAAAAACTGTTGAAGCCTTCCGAAGGCTGGACCAATATCTTTATACATCCGCCTTACCAGTTCAATATTGCCGATGCCTTGGTAACCAACCTGCACCTGCCCAAGACCAGCCTGCTGATCATGGTGTGTGCCTTTGCCGGCTATGACCTGGCCATGGAAGCATATAAAAAAGCCATCAAGGATAAATACCGCTTCTTCAGCTATGGCGATGCCATGCTGGTATTATAAAAGATGGGCGAAGCTGCAATAGATTCGCACTGATGGGTGAAGCCCATCAAACAAACTTTACGCAATCCCGCGTCCGCACCGGACGCGGGATTTGCTTTATATACACTGCCACATCAGCAATCCCGCCAACCTAATTCATCTATCCCTTACTTTTGCGCCATGCCAGAAAAAATAGTCAACTATCAAGACCTCTACAATTTCACACAAAACATCTTCCTGAAAATCGGCTGCTCCGCCTCCCACGCCGCCCTGGCCGCCAAAGTACTACTCAGCGCCGACCTGCGCGGCATCGACTCGCACGGCGTGGCCCGCCTCAGTGGCTATGTGCGCCTATGGGAAGTAAAACGCGTAAACGCCACCCCTCATATCCGCATCATCCACGAAACCCCCTCCACGGCCGTCATCGACGGCGACAGCGGACTGGGCCTGGTTGTAGCGCCCTATGCCATGGAAGTAGCCATCGACAAAGCAAAGAACGTGGGCACCGGCTGGGTGAGCGTTCAAAACAGCAATCATTTTGGTATTGCAGGCTATCATGCCATGATGGCCCTGCAACACGATATGATCGGCATCAGCATGACCAATGCCAGTCCCCTGGTAGCCCCCACTTTCTCGGTAGAACGATTGCTGGGCACCAACCCCATTTGTGTGGCCATTCCCGCCGGCGAGCAACCACCCTTTGTAGCCGACCTGGCTACCACCACGGCTGCCAATGGCAAACTGGAAATTTTGCAACGCAAAAACCAGAAAGCCCCCCTGGGCTGGATACAGGACAAAGAAGGCAATCCCAGCGTGAACGCCCATGAATTGAAATCGGGTGGCGCTTTAGTGCCCCTGGGTGGCGACCGCGAGCATGGCAGTCATAAGGGCTATGCCCTGGGCGCCATAGTAGATATTTTTTCCGCCGTATTAAGCGGCGCCAATTATGGCCCCTGGGTGCCGCCATTTCCCGCTTATGTGCCCATGCCCACCGAGATGCCGGGTAATGGCATCGGTCATTTTTTGGGCGCCATGCGGGTGGATGCTTTCAGACCAGCCGATGATTTTAAACTGCATATGGACAACTGGATACAGCGTTTTCGCCATGCGAAACCGGTTTCAGGGCAGGAAAAAGTGCTGATACCCGGCGATCCCGAGCGCGAAATGGAAGCCCATCGTATGGTGGCGGGCATTCCGTTGGTGCAGGCCGTGGCCGATGACCTGCAATTGCTGGGCGAAAAACTGGGAGTTCCCTTTGTTTCGTAGGCAGGAAACTGCAAACTGCATCTTATCTTTGCTGCCCTTAACTAAAAGCAGCACCTAAAAACAAATCGAACAGATGAAAGTCATGAAGTTTGGCGGTACCTCGGTAGGCAAACCCGAAAGGATGCACCAGGTAGCGCAATTGATCACCCGGGGCGACGAGCCTGTGATCACCGTGCTCAGCGCATTAAGCGGCACCACCAATGCGCTGGTTTCCATTGGCGAGGCCATGGCGGCCGGTAATCGTGAACTGGCCAAGGAACATATCGATAAGCTGGAAGCGCACTACCAGTCGTTTATAAAGGAACTGGTAAAGACCGACACCTGTTATTCAAAGGCCAGGAAGATCGTATCAGAACATTTCGAGTTTCTCAATATCATTCTGAAAATATCATTCAGCGAAGCCCTTAGCAAAGATATTCTGGCGCAGGGCGAATTGCTGTCTACCAAATTGTTCAGCGTATACCTCGAGGAAAAAGGCATCGACCATATGTTGCTGCCCGCACTCGAATTTATGACCATCGATGCACAGGACGAGCCGCAGCTCAATGTGATCAAAGTAAAGCTCACCCGCCTGCTGCAGGAAAACAAGGCCAAAAAACTGTTTATCACACAGGGCTATATCTGCCGCAATTCGCGTGGCGAGGTAGATAACCTGAAACGTGGCGGCAGCGACTATACCGCATCGCTGATAGCGGCTGCTGTGAACGCATCGGTTTGTGAAATATGGACCGATATAGACGGTATGCACAACAACGACCCCCGCGTGGTGAAAAAGACCATGCCTGTTGAACAACTGAGTTTTGAAGAAGCCGCCGAACTGGCCTATTTCGGTGCCAAAATATTGCACCCCACCTGTATTTGGCCTGCCCAGCAACAGAAGGTGCCCGTAAAGCTGCTGAACACCATGCAACCTGAAGCCCAGGGTACCACCATCACCCAGGAGGCCGGCTCTGTAGGTGTAAAGGCCGTAGCCGCCAAAGACGGTATCATTGCCATCAACATCAAAAGCAGCCGCATGCTGCTGGCCTATGGATTTTTGAGGAAGATATTCGAGGTGTTTGAAAAGTATCGTACTTCCATCGACATGATCACTACTTCGGAAGTAGCTGTTTCGGTAACCATCGACAACCCCAGTAACCTGAAGTCGATCGTCAAGGAACTGGAACCTTTTGGCACCATCACCGTGGAAGACAATCAAACCATCATCTCGGTAGTAGGCAATGAAATTGCACAAACCAAAGACATATTGCATAAACTGTTCGAAGCCTTAACACCCATTCCCGTGCGTATGGTAAGTTATGGCGGTAGTAAGCACAATGTGTCGATACTGGTGCCTTCGTCGTATAAAACGCAAACATTACAAGTGTTGAATAAAGGTTTATTCAACCTCGAATAAATAAAAAAGAGCGGGGCAGTAAGCCTCGCTCTTTTCTTATTATGATGATAGCTCCGCTATTTTTTCAGCCATCCGTTTTTACTCATCCAATCCTGCACCAAATCCATCCATTTTACTTCACTCGTAGCATTGTTCAACCCAAACCCATGACCTCCCTTCTCATACAAATGAAAATCGAAAGGCACTTTGTTCTTTTGCAGGGCGGTAGCAAATAGCAGCATGTTTTGCACCACCACACCTTTGTCGTCCTCGGCATGTACCAGGTAGGTAGGTGGTGTTTTTCTGGTCACCTGCAATTCGTTGGAGAATTGTTTAACGAGTTCGGGACTTGCATTCGGTCCAATCAGATTTTCTTTCGATCCCTTATGCGTGATGCTATCTGCCATACTGATCACCGGTACACCAGAATCATAAAATCAGGTCGCAGGTTGGTGCGCCGGGGCACGTTGATATAGGGACGATTAAAATGGGTGCCTGCTGTTGAAGCCAGGTGTCCGCCGGCAGACAAACCAATAATGCCCACGCGGTTTTTGTCTATGCCATATTCCTCTGCCTTTTCACGCACCAGTTGAATGGCGCGCTGCGCATCCTGTATGGGACCAATTTCTTTATGTATCATGGTTTCATTGCTGGGCAACCGGTATTTGAGCAGAAAGGCGGTCACGCCCATTTCATTGAATCGTTTGGCTACTTCGGTGCCTTCGTGATTATAGGCCAGTATACGATAACCACCTCCAGGCAGCACAATCACGGCGGCGCCGGTAGCTTTTTCTTTGGGTGGCTGGTACACAGTGAGCGTGGGCTGGCTTACTTTACTGATACGGGTAATGCCTTTTTGATCGGTTTCGGATGATTCCTGGTTGGCACCCGGTTTTGAATTGGGGATTTCGCCATCGTAGAGCGGCAGTACGGTTTGGGCATGGCAATACATGAAGCCGGTAGTAGTCATGAGGAATAACAGCAATTTTTTCATACAGGGAACACTTAGTTATCAAATTTACTTTTTTTACAGAATATTAAGTTAAATGCACAGGTGTGAGGGAATGAATACAAGAGACATTGCAAACCTTTGTTGAAAATAAACCTGTGTATATGAAAAAAATTTACCTGCTTTTATTTCCTGCATTATGTATACTGGCTGTGGCCTGCAGCAAGGATTTCCTGAAGTCGTACGACAAGCGTATTGAGGGGGGCATCTGGGAATTGTATGATGTGAATAGTTTTGGTATTGGTAGTGGCTATAGTTTGCCCTTTACCAGCGGGCGGTTCAGGTTTTTTGATAATGGGGAGATGGAGTATGAGGATAACCAGGGGAATTTGTATAGGGGGAGTTGGAATATAAGGAAGGAGTATCGGAGCGATGAAACGGTAAGGCAACTGCATGTGACGGCGGTGGATTTTCAAACGCAGCGGGTAATATCGGAGACGTTTGATAATATGGTGTTTACGGGGACGAACAGGTTCAAGGCGTTTGTATATGCCGGGGCGAAAACGTTTACGTTTAAATTCAAGCGGTAACTGCCCCTAAGGCGCGTCACAAGGCCGCACTACCCGAGCCTCCTGAAAAGGTCTATGGCTCCTCAGGAGCCGCAAATGAAACCCACGAAACACCGATCCCGGAGGGATCGGTGTTTCGTGGGCTGGTGGGTGGGCCCCTCCGGTGGGGTGTGTTTCTGTTTGGGACCTGCGGATTACCAAATTACGTCCCCTTCAACTTCATATTATTCGGATCCCAATATATCATCCTCTTCTGGAAATAACTGTCATTAGCCGCCAAACAAGGCGCCGCCGCCCTGAACCCAAACTCCGCCCCTTCATTCGCCGGCTTACCCGTGCGTATGGCATCAAAAAAATTAATAAAATGATCCAGGTGATCGCTATACCCCTTATGCGCAGCATACTTCACGGTTTGTTTCTCCGGCCGCTTTTCATCGTCCTTTGTCCACTTGGCGGTATACTGTTTGTACAGTTCTTCCTGCATGGCCTGCGGATAGGTGTTCAACGCGTCATAACCGCCAATACCGGGCGCCTTGGGCAATATGCTGTGCGAGAGGGTAAACCCATTACCGCCCAATTCAATCACGCCTTCGCTGCCAATCAGGCGAATCACACTTTTGTTGCCGCCGCCACTGATAAAATTCACCCGCAGCATCACCTGGAAGGCAGGATGTGTCGAAGTTTTGGGATAATCCATAATGGCGGTCATTACATCGGGTACATCACGCCCGTCTTTCCAGTATGATAATTGCCCGCTGGCCATAATGCGGGTAGGCCCTTTTGAATCGGTGATCAAATGAATACCCGATAACAAATGCACGAACAGGTCGCCCGCCATACCGGTTCCAAAAGCCCTGTAATTACGCCACCAGAAAAATTTCTTGGCATCGAAGGGAATGGGCGCCGAGCCCTGTATATAACGTTTCCAGTCTACCGTTTCGGGCGATGCATCGATGGGCATGGTATATTCCCAGGCGCCAATAGCGCTTTGCCGGTCGTAGGTGGCTTCTACACAGTTCAATTCACCTATTTCACCCGCCCTGTACAATTCCCTGGCTTTTAAATAGGCAATGCTGCTTACACGCTGGCTGCCTACCTGTAATACTTTTTTGCTGAGACGTGCAGCGCCAATCAGCGGCAAACCTTCCCACAGTTTATGCACTATGGGTTTTTCCAGGTACACATGTTTTTCCTTGCGAAAAGCTTCGGTGGCTATGCGCGCATGCCAGTGATCACTGGTGGCAATGATCACGGCATCAATGTCTTTTTTATTCAGCAGTTCGCGGTAATCTTTTGTAGTGAAAAGGGTATTGCCATAAAGTTCTTTCATGCGTTCCAGGCGGCCGGTATACAAATCACAGGCGCCGGCCAGTTCAACACCCGGTACTTTTAAGGCGGTTTTCAAATCGCCATGGCCCTGAATGCCTGTACCAATCAGACCTATACGTATGGTGTCGTTTGCACTGATTGGCTTTTCATAACGTATGATCCGTTCTTCTATTTGTTCATGATTGGCTACCGATGCAAAGGGGCCGGCAGCCAGCATGGCCGAAGTGGCGCTTAATTGTTTCAGGAATTGGCGGCGGGTTTCGGCGCGTTTGTTCGGGTTGCTCATAGATTAGTCTTTGTTCACCTACGCATTTTAATTGCCATAGCGCAGGCAACGACATTAATGCTTCGGCGGATAAATGTGGAAAGAAAATTTACTTCAACTTAAAATTCAAGAACTAATATTCACTACATGAACTTCAACCACCTGAGGCATACAATAAACAACTCATATGCCACACTCCGATTCCAAGTTACACATTATTGACAATTTTTTGTTCATGTGTCCTGTATATTTACAGTCATGAAGATCACAACCGTACTCACCTGGTTAGTTCTCGGCTTGTATTCTTTCTCTGTAGCGCAATCCCGTCGGGATGAAATTTATAGCGATTTTGTTTTATACAATAAAAGACAGCTTCTGTACAAAGACCTCCACGAAAATGTAATTGGCAAAGCCTTCAACATGAAGCTCGACAGCAATACCGAGCACAAATACGAAGCAGCCTGCCGCGCCATCACGCAGTTTATGCTCGATAAGGATATTACCCGGCAGGGCATTACACAGCTCTTTGTACAATACGATCAGTTGAAATACGATACCAAACGCGCCATGCTGGAAGCCGTGTATGGCTTGTATCCCAGCCAGTACATACAAAGTGTGCAATACCTGTTGGCGAAAGAAACACACCCGGTATTGTTTACCATGGCGGCTGCGTACTCATTGCGTTACGATACGTCAAAAGCGAATATAAACGCCATTCGCTACCGGCTGTATGAGCAATTCCCGAATTACACCAATACGCCCATACTGGCCGAGCTGGCTAAATACCTGAACAACCACAACAGGTTCAGGGCGCTTACCGGCAACGATATGGTGGAACTGTTCCTGCACCAGCAGTTGTTGAAGAAAAAAGTGGTATATTCTTTCCAGCGTCATAACCGCGATTACCCGGGGCTGGCCATCATACAAAATGCCAATGGCAGTTTTATGCGGTACAGCGATGGCAGGTTGATGGTATTTGAACAACTGGCGCGATCGGCATCGGGTATGCCCTATTTTATTCCCGATGGCAATACACCGCAGGGCATTTACAGTATACAGGGAACGGCTACCACATATAATAAGCTGATAGGGCCCACGCCCAACCTGCAAATGGTATTGCCTTATGAAAGAAGGTGGGCAAGTTATTTTCACTTGCCCGATACCGTGGCATTCAATGCCAGCCAGGATGCCCTGGCCGCCTATATGCAATTACTGCCGCCTACCTGGAAAAATTATACGGCTTTAACCGAAGCTTTTTATGCCGGCCGGATAGGGCGCAATTCCATCATTGCGCATGGCACCACCATCGACCCGGAATATTTTAAAAATAAACCCTATTATCCCTTAACACCTACCATGGGTTGTTTATGTGCCAAGGAGTTGTGGAATGTATCGAACGGGCGCTTACTGGAAAGCCACCAGTACAGCCTGGTGAATGCGTATACGGCTTCGCCGGGCAGCAGGGGATTTTTGTATGTGATTGATATAGATGACCAGCGGAAGGCGGTGAGCAGGGGAGAAGTGGAGCGATGGGTGAAGGCGTTTGAACAAATTAAATTACAGGATCCCGGATATAGGGTATCGCGATAACTCTACCTGAAAAGCGAAGGGCCGGTGGCATCACCACCGGCCCTTCGCTTTTATCATCATCAACTTTCTGGTCGTCATTAAAACGGCAGGTCATCGATGGGCTCGGTAATATCACTACCGCCCGATGATACACCCGCACCTTTGGAGGAAGCAGCATAACTGCTTTCACCGCTACCGTACGCACCACTACCGCCTGCATTGTCAGGACGGCTGCCCAGCAGTTGCACAGATTGAACCCTTAAAGTAAGCGAGGCGCCGAACGTTCCATCGTTCTTGGTATACGTCCTCACTTCAGGATTGCCCTCAACGTACACCTGTGTGCCCTTGCGCAAATAAGGTGCAATACCTGTGCGGTCGGTCCAGTAAGCACATTCCACCCAAATGGTTTTGTCTTTCTGGTTACCCTGGGCATCACGAAACCTTTCTGTGTGAGCCACGTTGAAATTCATCACCGTTTTGCCGTTCACATTGTTGGTAATGCAATCTTTGCCCAGGTTACCGATTACTTGTAATTTAATCATACTTGAAAATTTAGCTGCGTACTTAAAATTGTTTGGCAGGCAATTTACGGTTTACGCCAATAGCAGCCATAATATGTTTCAGATATGTTAATAAAATGTAAATAGATTAATTAATCGTTCCTGGCCGAATTTTGATCGATCAATCTCCCAAAAAACAAGGCATTCAAAAACAGCTTGCTTCCACCCAGCCAGAAGGCGCGGAAATTTGGATTATCCACCAGGGAAATCACCCTTCCACTGCCTAGTGCATTCACCAATACAGATGCGCTGTTTTTCACTGCCTCTAAATTTTGTTTTGTAACAAAACCACTTTGCAACGGGCGCCCGCCATATACGAAGGGATGGGAATAAGGATTTTTATTTTTTTCAGGAAACACATGGTTTGCCTTGAACATATCCACGAACGGGTACCTGTAACCGTAAGCCAGCGGATGCGTACCATCTACCGTGGCCCTGAATATGGCGCCACGCATACGCTGTGCGCCCTTACGGTATTCCATTTCGGCATAAGCGGCCTGTTGGGTACTGTCTTGTGGTGGTTTTTTAAACCTGATATTGGTAAAACCATTACGTGCAGCCCATTGTACGGCTTCTTCAGTAACAATGAGTGTACCACCATCCTGTACCCAGGTTTTCAGCTTCTCTTTATTCAGCTCATTGTAATTGCCGGCCACCATAATAATGGTATTGTATTTATGCAGGTCGATGCGGTTGAACACGGGTAGCTCGAGGTGCGTGCAGGGAATATGAAAACGCTGGTCAAGCAGGTACCATATTTCACCGGCATCCAATGCCGATATACCTGCCCCGGTGATCATGGCAATGGATGGTTGGGTAAGGGTGGCCATGCGGCTGCTGCCCAGGTCGCTGCCACTGTTTACCTGACCGCTACGCACGGCATACATGGTGATGCCATGGCCCACGGCTGTTTTTTTCACCAGTTGATACAAAGTTTCCGCATCCATTTTTTGGGTGGAAACCGGTATGGATATGGCGCCATAACCGAATTTTCGCGTACCACCTTCCACGGTTATCTCAAATGGGTTGGTGGCAGCCCGCACATGAATACCGGCAGCCTGCAATTCATACAAGGCAGCGGGTGCATAATAATCCTCCCATTCAAACAGGTAAGCATAGCTGCTTTTGCCGCCGCGTACCTGTCCAATGGGTTGTATCGATTTTTCAATTTTGGCGCCCAATAACGACTGGTTGTATTTACCGGCATTCAATTCAGTATAAGGCAAACCAAATGCCAGCGGCAGGGTCCATGCGGTGATATCGTAAAAAAGACTGTCTTTATATTGCAGCGTTTTATCAAAGATGGCCCTGACTACCTTGTATTGCGGCTGGTGGGTGGGAACAATATAAGCCTGGCCTTTTTCGAAATGATATCCATCGGCGCTGAGATCATTATTCAATGCATATACATCTATTTGCTGACGGCGCAGCATATCCACAAAAATGGCGGTTTTGTTTTTGTCGCCGGCATCACCCAATACATATGCCTTTACAGGTGCCGCAGCGGCTTCGGCCATAGTGTTTTTATAAAAATCACGCTGGTAAGCCAGGAACTCCCTGCGTAATGCCCGGGCGCCTTCCAGGGTAGACAAGGTAGTGGTAAACTGGTTCCTGATGGTAAAGGGAAAACGCAGTATGCCATGGTTGGTTTCCTGCGCATGACCGCGTGAGGAAGCCTGCTCAAACAGGATACCGATGGCGCCATTGATATCGGGATAGGTGGAGCCTTTACCGTAATAAAAATCATCGTAGTTCTCTTTTGTAAAATACAGGGAGCCTATACGGTCAAGAAAGGCAGCATGAAAAGCGCCCAATTTACCGGTGAGTTCCTGGTTTTTAGACGGTGTTAAAGGATTCACACGGCTGGGCACACCCGGTTGAAAAAAGAAAGTGGCATTGCTTCCCTGCTCATGATGATCGGTGAGAATATTGGGTTTCCATTTGTGAAACCACTCCAGCCGGTTGCGGCTTTCCACATGCACCAGGGGCAGCCAGTCGCGGTTCAAATCGAACCAGTAATGATTATACCGGCCGCCGGGCCATACTTCATGGAATTCGCGGCTATTGGGATCGGTGACCAGGGTATTGCTTTTATGCTGATTTACCCAGGTGGAAAAGCGTTGCAGTCCATCGGGGTTAAACGAAGGATCGAAAAGGATCACCACATTGTCCAGCAGATCTTCTATTTGTTTACCTTGCGCAGCGGCCAGGTAATAAGCGCTTACCAATGCGGCATTGGCGCCGCTGGGTTCATTGCCATGAATGCTGTGACCTATGTACACCACAATGGGCATGTTATCAATATTCAATGAAGCAGAAGCGGTGGGGTTGCACAATTGCACATGCTGCTGCCTGATTTCTTCCAGGCGCTGGTGGTTTTTAGGGGAAGTAATGATGAGTAATACCTGCGGACGTGTTTCATAGGTAAAACCCATTGTTTCCAGTTTGATGCGTTCGGGGGCGGCAGCTGCTACGGCCTTCATATAATTCACCAGCCGGTCGTGGGTTACATGCCATTCGCCCACTTCGTGGTAAATGATGTGTTTGGGTTTGGGAATAGATGGATTGTAGCTGATGCTGTCGGGGAGATAATAGCTAAGGTCCTGCGATTGTACGGTAGTGATGATGAAAAAAAGTACTATGACCTGGGCACAGGCTTTCAATTTTCTCATACCGGGCTGTTTTGAATAATGACGAAAATTAAGTTATTTATGGCCAATGTCAGTTTTCCGGCTGCAAGTTCAAAAATTTGTAATTTTGCAGGCTAAATTTTCAGGATAATGAGCCGGAAAGGAAAAGTTTTGGTGGCCATGAGCGGCGGTATCGACAGTACCATCACCGCCCTGATGCTCAACGATCAGGGGTACGAAGTGGTAGGTATTACCATGAAAACATGGGATTATGCCACCAGTGGCGGCGGAAAAAAAGAAACCGGCTGTTGCAACCTGGATTCTTTCAACGATGCCCGTATGGCAGCCGTGCAGCACGGGTTCCCTCACTATATATTGGATATCAGGGACGAATTCGGCGATTTTGTGATCGAGAACTTTGTAGAAGAATACCTCGCAGGCCGTACGCCCAATCCCTGTGTGATGTGCAATACGCATATCAAGTGGCGCGCCCTGTTAAAAAGGGCCGATGCGCTGGGCTGCGATTATATAGCCACCGGCCATTATGCCCAGGTTCACCAGCATCATAACGGCCGTTATTATATCAGCAAGGGGGTGGATGAACTGAAGGACCAAAGCTATGTATTATGGGGGCTGCAGCAAGACCTGCTGAGCCGCACCCTCCTGCCCCTGGGAACCTATGAAAAGACGCAGATCAGGCAAATGGCCATGGATTATGGCTATCCCGAACTGGCCAAAAAGAGCGAGAGTTACGAGATTTGTTTTGTTCCCGATAATGATTACCGCGGTTTTTTGAAAAGAAAGGTGGTAGGGCTGGAAGAAAGGGTTACGGGCGGCAATTTTGTAGACAAAAACGGGAAGGTGCTGGGCCGGCACAAAGGCTACCCCTTTTATACCATCGGGCAGCGTAAAGGCCTGGATATCACCTTCGGAAAGCCGGTATATGTAACCAATATCATTCCCGAGACTAATACCGTAATGCTGGGCGATGAAGAAGACCTGAACTGCCAGGAAATGCTGGTGAGCAAGATCAACTGGCTGAAATACGACGGTATTACCGATGGCATGGAAGCCCTTACAAAGATCCGTTATAAAGACAAGGGCGCCCTGGCCAACCTGTACAGCCATCCCAATGGTGTGCAGGCCCGGTTTTTCCACTATGCCAAGGGCATTGCACCCGGGCAAAGCGCCGTATTTTATGAGGGAGACGATGTGATAGGCGGAGGTATCATCCAAAGGGGATAAATTGCCCTGATTTTCAGCAATAATAACCAATAATACAACGTTTTAACTGGTTGTATGAAGAACCCTGTTACTGCTGCTTTAACAGGCAGCCTGCTTGTTTGGGCCCTGTTTACTGCCTGCGAAAAAAAAAATGACGACTTTACCTCTAACCTGGTAAACGAGTACATGCACCTGCAGCCGGGTAAGTATATTCGTTATATCCTCGACAGCACCCGCTATGTGGATTTTGGCCAGCGTGATACCGTGATTTCCTACCAGGCTAAAGATGTGGTGGAAGATACATTCACCGATGGCGCCAACCGCACCAGTTACAGGGTGGTGCGTTACCTGCGCGATGTGAACAGCACCAATGAAGAAGACTGGACGCCCAATATTATCTACTCGGTTACGCCTTTCCGCGAAGCCATTGAAGTAAACGAAGAAAATTTCCGCTTTATCAAATTGTCTCTGCCCATTCTGGAGGGCAGAAGCTGGCGGGGCAATGGTTATTTGCCTGCCAATCCTTATAAAGACCTGTACGAGTTCAGCAACGACGAAGACATGGGCACCTGGGAATATACTTATCAGGATGTGGGCGCCACCCTGAATTTGAACAATACCAACTACGAACATACTATTTCAGTATTACAGATAGCCGATTCCGTAAATGTAGGCGTGCCCAACGCAGCGGCCAGCAAATCCTATTGGGTGGAGAAATATGCCAGGAACATAGGACTGGTGTATAAAGAAGTGGTGATGTGGGAATACCAGCCGCCCAACCCGCCCACCACCCAGGGCTACAAACACGGATTTGGCATCAGAATGACGATACTGGACCATAACTAACAGTATGAATAAAATCGGTACGCTTGCCTGTATTTTGCTGATAGCTCAGTTAGGTGCAAAAGCGCAGTTTAACCGGTATATCGTTCAATTCTCCAATAAAAAAGGCACGGCTTATTCTTTGTCCAATCCTGCTGCCTTTCTTTCCCAAAGGGCCATTGAACGCAGGATCAGGCAAAACATACCCATCGATTCCACCGATTTGCCTGTTTCCAAAGACTGGCTCGACAGCCTGCGCGCCATACCAGGTGTCACCATCATCAATGCCTCCAAATGGCTGAACCAGGTTTGTATTCAAACCACCAGCGCCGATGCGGTCAATACAATCAATGCGTTTCCCTTTGTAAAAAGAACAAGCGGCATTGCGCCCCGCATCGGGCAGCCTGCCGATACCATCAACTATAAAAAGCTGGATCCGGATATCAGGCCGCTACCGCCATCGGACAGCCGCATCAATCAGGTGCATGGCATTACTTCGCTGGAGTACGGTAATATGTTCGATCAGATACATATACACGAAGGCGAGTTCCTGCACAACCTGGGTTTTACCGGCAGGGGTATACATATAGCGGTGCTGGATGCCGGTTTTCAGCATTATCTATCCAATCCCGTTTTCGACAGCCTGCGTTTGCAAAACCGCGTACTGGGTGAATGGGATTTTGTAGATAATGAAGCCAGTGTGAATGAAGATCATTCGCATGGCGCCCTGGTATTATCGGTTATTGCCAGCAACCGGCCCGGTATGCTGGTGGGCTCTGCCCCACATGCCAGTTACTGGTTGCTGCGCACCGAAGATGTAGCCAGCGAATATCCCATAGAGGAGCAGTACTGGGCCGTAGCCGCAGAATTTGCCGACAGCGCGGGCGCCGATATGATCTCCAATTCACTGGGTTATGATGTATTCGATAACCCCGCTTTTAATTACAGCTATGCCCAGCGCGATGGCAATACCGCCATGATCACCATAGCTGCAGATATGGCCGCCAAAAAGGGTATGCTGGTGGTTAGCTCGGCCGGGAACAGCGGCGGCGCCAATAACGACAGGAAATTTGTAGGCGTGCCGGCCGATGGTGACAGCGTGTTTACCGTGGGTGGAATAGATGTAAACGGAAACATATATGCCAGCAGCAGCTGGGGTCCCAATGGCGCCAACCGGCAAAAGCCCAATGCAGTATCGGTGGGCGCCGGTACGGTGATTGCCAATACAAATGGTGCGGCTGCAACAGGCAGTGGTACTTCCTATTCCTGTCCTAACCTGGCTGGTTTGATGGCTTGTTTATGGCAGGCTTTTCCCGAGTTTACCAATATGGAGATTTTTGAGGCGGTGCAGCAAAGCGCCGACCGCTATACTTCTCCCGATCCCCGTTTTGGTTATGGCATTCCTAATTTTCGCAAAGCCTATGAGCAGCTGGCTGCCATACGGGAAATACGCAAAAAAGACTCCCTGCTTGCCAATAGCTGGATGAAAGCCTATCCGGTTCCCGCACGCAACGACGGCTTCCGTTTAATATTTAAAGCGCCTGCCAGTGGGCAGGCTACGCTGCGCCTGATCAACGTAGTAGGGCAGGTATTGGAAACAAGAAAGCTGGATGTAAGTGTAGGACAAATGTATTTTGTGAATTATAGAAGGGCGCTGACACGCGGGGTGTATTACATACGCTACGAAGATGGAACCAACAAACACACGCTGCCAATAATGCGATAGCTTTGGCGCTACCTGCAACGCAGGCCCCACGTTTTTTAGCCCTGCTTCACCTGGCTAAAAAGTGCGGCAAACATGGTATCAGCTTTCAAACCGTATCCTTTAAATACTTCCATGCGCTCCATCTTCCCCTTCACATGTTGCACTACTTCTTCATTCTCCTTCCTAAACACGGAACAGGTAATATACAGCAAGTGACCCCCTGGCTTCACATGCCGAATAATATTATTCACAATTTGCTTCTGCAACCGGCTGTACCGCTCTATCTCCGAAATATCAAAATAGTACAACTGCTCCGGCGTCCTGCTCCAGGTACCCGAACCCGTGCACGGCACATCCGCAATTATCAGATCAAACTGTTCGTTACGCAATGCCGATGCAGACCTGGCCAGGTCTGTAACAACAGCCCGGTAATTTTTGATACCTGCCCTCGCAAACCGCTTTTCCAGGTTCACCATAATCGATTTCCTGATATCAGACACCGTCAATTCCGTCGGCTTTAATAAGTCATAGGCCAGAATAGATTTTCCACCACTAGCCGCACAGGCATCCCAAATGGTTTGCGCCGGCGGCATCAGTTCACCCACACGCTGCGAACTATAATCCTGTATCACCGCTTCCCGGTCCATTTCAATAACCGCGTCGGCCTTCGACGCATTGGGCAATGCCAGGCAGTAGGGCGATCGTTCTTCAAAGGGGATGCCGGCGGCCTGCAATTTTCTTTTTACTGTTTCTTCCTTACCCGGCCGCAAACGTAAAAACAGATCCGGCTGCACCAAAAACGACCTGCAAAATGTTTCATGATCTATGCCATGACTCAACTCATCCCGAAAAGGAAATATATCCGTTACGTGCTGCAATCGTTCCGCGCCATGTAATATCTTTTCTTCCATGGATAATGCCGGCAGGGCTTTCCCCAACCTGAAATACGAATAACAAAGCTGGCTGATATGTTTCCTGTCTTTCGATCCGTATTTTTTATGGGCGTTGAAATACTGTTTGATATAATGGCCGAAGGGTTGCTCTCCGTTGTACTGTTGCAACAATTGAATGGCCGTATTGAGGTGGGAGTAGTACATGGAGGTAGGAAGTAGGAAGTAGGAGGTAGGAAGTAAGAGATGAGGTGTTGTATTTTCCTACTTCCTGCCTCTTACTTCCTGCTTCAAATTACAGTTCCAACAAAGTCTTCACCGGATCTTTTCCAAACAACAACTGGTCGGGATTTTCCAGCAATTCCTTCACACGCACCAGGAAGCTTACCGACTCCCGGCCATCAATTATGCGGTGATCATAGCTCAGCGCCAGGTACATCATGGGTTTGATCACCACCTGTCCGTTAACGGCCATGGGGCGCTCCTGAATTTTATGCATGCCCAAAATAGCGCTTTGCGGCAGATTGATGATGGGTGTGCTCATCAGCGAGCCAAACACACCACCATTGGTGATGGTAAAGGTACCGCCTTGCAATTCATCCATGGTTAATTTGCCATCGCGGGCCTTGGTGGCCAGTTCAATCACTTTCTTTTCAATATCTGCCATACTCAGGCTTTCCACATTGCGAATAACCGGCACGGTAAGTCCGCGGGGAGTAGATACGGCAATCGAAATATCGCAATAGTCGTGGTATACCAGGTGATCGCCATCAATATAGGCATTTACCGCAGGCCATTCCTGCAAGGCAATGCAACAGGCTTTAGCAAAAAAGCTCATAAAACCCAGGCCAACACCATGGCTTTCCTTGAATTTATCTTTGAACTTGCTGCGTATTTCCATAATGCGGCTCATGTCGGCCTCATTAAAGGTGGTGAGCATAGCCGTGGTGTTCTTGGCTTCTACCAGACGGCGGCTGATGGTTTTGCGCAGCTGGCTCATCTTTTCCCTTCTTTCCTCGCGGCTGAACAGTGGATTACCGCCGGTTACCTTACCGGGGTTAGAGAGGGCGGCCAATACATCGCCTTTTACAATTTTGCCCTGGTAACCGCTGGGGGTGACCGATTTTGGATCTACTTTTTTATCGGCAATGATAGCGGCTGCTACCGGTGTGGCTTTTATGTCGTTGGGCACAGAAGTGACAGCGCCCTGTGATTTGAGGTCAGAGGTCTGAGGTCGGAAGTCTGAAGGTTGCGATACTGAAACATGTGTACTCTCCGGCTTCTGACTGCCGGCTTCTGCCTTCTGACTTTCGGTTCCTGCGCCGTTGCCGGATGCCTGGCCTTCGGGTTTGGCGGCCGATTCGTCGATGCTGGCCAGCACATCACCGATCTTCAGGGTATCGCCTTCCTGGGCAGCTGTTTTTAAAACACCGGCCTGCTCGGCATTCACTTCGAATGTGGCTTTTTCGCTTTCGAGTTCAGCAATCACTTCATCCCGTTCTACATAATCTCCGTTATTGCGTACCCATCTGAGTAGGGTTACTTCGCTTATGGATTCTCCTACTGTTGGAACTTTTATATTAATCATATGAACCTTTTAAGCTTTATTTAATGAATCGTACGGCGCAGCCCTGCCACCCGGGTCGTTTTGGTGCCTGACCAGGTCAAACTTATATTGAAAAGGCTGTATCTATTATCTCTGCCTGCTCCTGTGCATGCACCTTGCTATATCCGGTGGCAGTAGCAGCACTCGGCTGCCTGCTGATCACGCCATAATTAATACTCTTCAAATTCATTTGCAGGAACGAAGCAGCCCCCATATTCAACGGCTCTTCCTGTACCCAGAACCAGGTAGCCTTACTATACTTCCTGTACAGATCTTCCAGCTGCCTCAAAGGCAAGGGATACAACTGCTCCAGCCTTATGATAGCCGTATCCTTTTTATTTTCCTTCTGCTGCCTTTCCGCCAGGTCGAAATATACCTTACCGCTACAGAACAACACCTTGCGTATACGTGCAGGATCGTCCACGGTGGCATCATCTATCACTTCCTTAAACCCTCCCGTTAAAAACTCCTGCATGGTAGAATAACTACCGGCATGACGCAAATTGGCCTTGGGCGAAAACTCAATCAGTGGCTTGCGGAAAGGCCATGCTACCTGCCTGCGCAGGGCATGGAATAAATTGGCCGAAGTAGTGATATTGGTGACTACCATATTCAGCTCGGCACACATTTGTAAAAAGCGTTCCAGCCTGGCGCTGCTGTGCTCGGGGCCCTGGCCCTCATATCCATGGGGCAGCAGCATAGTGATGCCGTTCATACGGTTCCATTTCTGCTCACCGGCGCTGATAAACTGGTCGATCATGGTTTGGGCGCCATTGGCAAAATCACCAAACTGCGCTTCCCATAGAACCAGGCCATTAGGATTGGCCAATGCATACCCGTATTCGAAACCCAGCACGCCATATTCACTCAGCAGGGAATTGTAAATCCTGAACTGGCCTTTGGCGCCGGGTATGCGGCTCAGGCGGCTGTACGCCCTGTCGGTATTTTCGTCGCGCAACACGGCATGGCGGTGGCTGAAAGTGCCGCGGCGAACATCCTGTCCGCTCATGCGCACATCCTTACCTTCCAGCAATAAACTGCCATAGGCCAGTAGTTCGCCGGTTGCCCAATCTATTTTTCCTTCTTCGTTAAACAGTTTGATCTTGTCGTGCAAAATCTTCTCCACCTTGCGCAGGGGCTTGAAGTCTTCGGGCCAGCTCATCAGTGCATCGAATATTTTGCGAAAGTCTTCTTCGCTGATGGCGGTGATGGGGCTTTGGTGGAAATCGTCTTCTGTGGCCTTGCGCAAACTTTTCCAGGCCAGCTCGGGCTGCTGGTAGTTATAGGGCAGTGGGTTCTGTTTCACCTCGTCCAGCCGCTCCTGCAAATCGGCCCAGAATTTTTTCTCCATTTCCTTTGCCATTTCTTTGGCATCGGGCTCCCCGTTCTCGAGCAGGTAGTTGGTGTATACCTCGCGCGGGTTGGGGTGATTATCAATCAGTTTGTATAACTGGGGTTGTGTGAATTTCGGGTCGTCGCCTTCGTTGTGACCATGACGGCGGTAGCACACCATATCTATGAACACATCGCTGTTGAAGGCCTGCCGGTAGCGGGTGGCTATTTCCACGCATTTTACCACCGCTTCGGGATTATCGCCGTTCACGTGCAGCACCGGCGCCTGTATCATGGCGGCCAGCGAAGTACAGTAGTCTGAACTGCGGGCATCTTCAAAATCGGTGGTAAAACCAATCTGATTATTGATCACAAAATGAATGGTGCCGCCGGTATAATAACCATCCAGGTCGCTCATTTGCAACACTTCGTATACTACGCCCTGTCCGGCAATGGAGGCATCGCCATGAATGAGGATGGGTAGTATTTTATCGAAATCGCTGTTGTACAACACATCGGCCTTAGCCCTGGCAAAACCTACTACCACGGGGTCTACTGCTTCCAGGTGCGAGGGGTTGGGCATCAGTTTCAGGTGTACGGTTTTGCCGTCGGGTGTTTGCACCTCGCTGCCAAAACCCATATGGTATTTAACGTCGCCGCTGCCCATGGTTTGGTCGGGGGTAGCTGTGCCTTCAAATTCGCTGAAGATCTGCTCATAGGTTTTACCCATGATATTGGCCAGCACATTCAAACGGCCGCGATGCGCCATACCGATCACCACTTCCTGCACATCGTGGTTGGCGGCGGTATTAATGATGGCGTCCAGGGCGGCGATGGTGGTTTCGCCGCCTTCCAGCGAAAAGCGTTTCTGGCCAATGTATTTGGTATGCAGAAATTTTTCGAAGATCACGCCCTGGTTCAGCTTTTCCAGTATGCGTTTCTTTTTCTCAATGCTGAACGGAGTGTTGAAATTCCGTTCCATTTCATTGGTCAGCCAGTCTACCTTTTTCTGGTCGCTGATGTATTTGAACTCGATGCCCACAGCGCCGGCATAAGTTTGCTGCAGATGCTGCAATATAGCGCGCAGGGGGGCATGCCCCAGGCCAATCATATTGCCGGCGTAGAATTTCTTGTCCAGGTCTTCTTCGGTGAAGCCAAAAAAGGCCAGGTCCAGGTTGGCGCCGCGGTCTTTGCGGGGGCGAATGGGATTGGTTTTGGCAATCAGGTGGCCCTTATTACGGTAACCCAATATAAGGCGGTAAGCACCAACCTCTTTACGCCAGTCGATACCCGTTTCGGCGGCAGCCGATTCCGGCGCGGCAGCGGTTCCCGAGGCAGCAGGGGCTGCGGGAGCGGTGGCCTCGGCGGTATGCGCGCCATTGACCCCGTTTTTGGCCTGCCCGATGGCAAAGTCAAAACCTTCAAAAAATTTCTTCAGTTCGGGGTCAATACTGTTAGGGTCCTGTAAAAAATCCCGGTACAGGTTTTCGATAAAGGCCGGGTGAGAATTGGTGATATACGAAAAATCCTTCATGAGGATAATATTGAGTTCTAAGTATATTGAATTGAATGTAAAATTCGGGGTACAAATATCGGTCAAAAATGGATGGCGTGCTAGCCAATTTGATTGATTTTGTGATTTTTAGTCTTTTAACAACGCAATCGTTGCCAAAATCCCTAAATTTATTTTTCTTTTTTTACCACAAATCCCTACCTTTGCCGTCCTAAATTTTGGAACGAAATGGCAAATCATAAGGCTACCAAAAAAGATGTGCGTCAATCTGCCAAAAGGCGTGAAAGAAATAGATATTACGGAAAAACCACCCGTAATGCAATCCGTGATCTGAAGGCATTGAAGACTGGTGCGGAAGCTTCCAAAGAGTTTCCCGAAGTAGCTTCTATGATCGACAAGCTGGCTAAAAGAGGCATCATCCATAAGAACAAAGCAGCTAACCTGAAAAGCAAGCTGGCCAGGAAAATCAACGCCCTCGGCCAATAAACGATATTATTTTTTTGTTTTTTTCCTCCCGCTGGTCGGGAGGTTTTTTGTTTTGGGACCAGCCTTGCCTTCCCAGCCCCTTACAGGCTGGCCAGCCGCTTCAAAAAATCATCTTTTCTGCGCGTACTTACGCCAATAGTGGTGTTATCGTGCATGGTAATATAACCGCCTTTTCCCCTGGTATAGGACTTTACATAGCGCAGGTTTACCAAATGCGAATTATGCACCCGGTAAAAATCATAGGGGCTCAGCATATCTTCAAATTCTTTCAGGGTTTTAGGTATCAATAGTTTCCGGCGGTCGGTCATAAAAATATGCGTGTAATTGATTTCGCTCTCGCAACGTACAATATCACTTATATGTACAAATTCCAGACCATTGGCAACAGGAATGCACAACCGCCTGTTGGCGCTTTGCAGCGCCTGTAAATTGTGCATCAGGGCTGCCAGTTGCAAATCGGCGCCGGCCTTTTCATTTTTATGCGCCACCTTGTTCACCGCCTGTTCCAGGTCATCGGCATCAATGGGTTTTAACAGGTAATCGATGGCGCTGAATTTAAATGCCTGCACGGCATACTCGCTGTAAGCAGTGGTAAATATTACATCGAACGGTTTGTTTTGCCTGTCTACCCGGTTCAGCAGGTCAAACCCGGTTACATGGTGCAAATGAACATCCAGGAATACCAGGTCGGGCAACAAGCGATCTATGGCTGCTATGCCTTCCTGCACATTGAGCGCAGTGCCTGCCACCTGTACCAGGTGGGCGCAACGCTGTTGAATCAACCCGCACAACCGGTCAATGGCATGGCGTTCATCGTCTATTACCAGGGCATTTATCATTTGGGTAAAACTACATTAAAACCGTAATTCAAGGGGTAATGTCAACAATACCTTCACGCCTGGTGCAGCTGGTATTATTTCCATTGATGCACGATGATTGGCCATTTTGTTGATCATTTCTATTCTGCGCCTCGTAATGGCCAGCCCCATCGATGACCGTTTACCACTGCTTGCCGTGTTGCTGTCAGCAAATCCCCGGCCATTATCTTCTACCATACAATACAATAAATCATCATCGGCATCGATGCGCACGGTAATATGTCCATCGCCGTTTTTTGAGACCATGCCATGCACGATGCTGTTTTCAACCAGAGGTTGCAACAACATGGGCGGTACCAGCATATTGTTTTTGTCGATGACGCTGTTGGTCACTATTTCCCAGGTGAATCGGCCCTGGTGGCGCATGGCTTCCAGTTGCAGGTATAATTCCAGTGCCTGCAGCTCGCCGGCAAGCGGCGCCAGGCTTTGTTCAGAGTGTTCCAGTATCAGGCGCATCAGTTTGGCAAAACGGGCCAGGAATTGATCGGCCTGCCTGATATCGTTTTTCATCATGTAGTCGCTGATACTGTTCAGGGAATTGAATATAAAATGCGGGTTCATTTGCAGCCGCAGCACCTTCATTTCAATATCGGCTGCCTCGGCCCGCAGTTCTGCTTCCCGTTGCCGGGCTTCGGCATCCCTTTTTCGTTTGTAGAAAACAAAGATGGCCGCGGCCGCCAGCAAAACCAGTATCGCGCCGGCCAGCAGGAGGCGATTGATGAGCCGCTGTTGTTCAATGGCGGCGATGCTTGCTCCTTCTTTTTTCTCAAACTCAAATTGCATCACCCGCCGGGTGAGTTGTTTTTCCGTTTCTACATTGTAAAAGCTGTCGCGAAAAAATACATGCTGCCTGTGCGCCTGCAGGGCATTCCTGAAATTGCCGCGGGCTGCATACACATCGGAAAACGATTTCCACACCTCGCTTAATCTATCCACGGCGCCGGTGGCCTGGGCCAGGGGCAGGGCCTGCTGCAGGTATCGCTGCGCCTGTTCATAACGAAGGCTGTTGTTCATTCCCCACCTCGCCAGCGTTGAATCCGGCGCATCGATATACAATGCTGCCAGATGATTCAATACGCTGGTCATATTGTTTTTATCATCTGTATCGGTATACAGCTCCAATGCCTGTTGCAGGTAATGCCGGCTGGTGCTGTATTGTGTCATTCCCTTGTATAATATACCCAGGTTGGTAAGATCGCCCGCTATGTGTTTTTGGTTGCCTATCTGCCTGTTCAGGGCCAGGGCCTTTTCAGAATATTCCAGTGCTTTGACGGGTTCTTTGGCCTTGTCGTAAGTGACGCCTATATTGCCCAGTGCATTGGCCATGCCCTGCCGGAAATTTTCTTTTTCATACAGCGCCAGGGCGCGCTGGTGGTAGTTGATGGCATTGGAGTAGTCGCCGATGTTTTTATAAATGATACCGATATTGGTGAGATTATTGGCCATGGCCTGGTTTTGGCCCAGTTGCTCCTGAATAGCCAGGGCACGCAGATAATAATCCAGGGCGCGGCGGTAATCGGCCAGGTATAAATACACCACACCTATATTGTTCAGTGCACCGGCCATTCGTTTTATATCGCCCAACTGCTCCAGAACGGCAAATGCCCGTGTATGGTAGTCCAGCGCTTCGGCATAGCGGCCTCTGTTTACCTGCACAATGGCCATATTGTTCAATGTACTGGCTATGCCTGAATGGTTTTGCAATTTGGTATGAATGGCCAGCGCCATGGTATATAAATGCAATGCGGCCGAATCGTTGCCCATAGCAGCATAGTTCACGCCCTTATAACTATAGGCTGATGCCAGTTTTTGTTCCTGTTGTAACTTTTTGGCCAGTGCAATGGCGCGGTCGGCATAATGCAAACCATTTCCGGGTTCACTGTAGTTGTATTCAAAGGCAATTTCAGTAAGCAGGTTCAGCTGCACCGTATCTTCCTGCGTATGCCGCTGCAATGCCGTCAAACAGGAGTCCAGGTAAGTTGATTGCGCCAGCAAAGGGGTGCAGCACACACACAATAAGCCACTCAACACCCATGTACCCATTGTTGTACGGTTCAGGAAGGGATGATTGCTCATGGCAGATGGTTTGGGGTAATATAAAAATAAGATAATTGTCATTATCCCGGTTTTCATGTGGTTGCATGCAGAAAATAAGTGGGGCCTTACGAATAATAAATGGGATATTGAACAGGCTGCTGCCCGCAATAAGTTTGTAAAAGCCACTAACTAAAACCATTGTTATGAATCAAAATGTTATGCATAGGCAGCGCCAGCTCTTGCTTATTGCCGCAGGGCTGGGGGTTATTTCAATTTTTCTTCCCTGGGTTAAAATGGATGTAGGCGGCTTTTTACAGGGTATGGGTGTAGACAATAGTCTGAACGGCCTTCGGGGTATGGGCATTCTGGTGTTTATCAATTTCCTGGTAACGGGCTTTCTGGCATTTATGGGCGAGCAGGAAAAACCATTGGATAAAACGCCCTGGCTCATTGTTTTGATTGCCGGCGTCCTCAGTGTATTGGCTACCGGCGCCTTTATACTGAGATCGGAAAAAAACATGCAAATGGGTATGGGCCTCATCGATGTAAGCATCGGGGCCGGCGCCATGCTGGCTGTTGCGGCCGCTGCCTTGTCGGTGGCCGGCGCCTGGATTTTCAAAAAGCCCGGATATTCCATTCGCGATAGCTGGGAAACCATCGCCAAAAACAAACTGCCCGCTTTTACTCGCAATACACATACCGAAACGAAGACGGTGAACATGGACGACCTGGAAAAACTGGTCACCATGCGCAACGAAGGAACCATCACCGAAGAGGAATACCAACGACTGAAGTCAGAATTGTTCTCGAACGAACGGCATTCCGGATAAAATGAACCGGTATTTTCGTACTTTAAGGTTTCTAACGTGAATGAAACATATGGTACGAACAATACAACTGCTGATCCTTATTCAATTGATATTTGCCGGCTTTATTTCAGCCCAGACCATCACCACCCATTACGAACAAACCCATGCCCGTGAAACACCCACTTACCGCCAGATCATTGCCTTTTGGAATAGGATGGATGAAAAATTCCCCACCATCAAAATGCGCACCATGGGTCCCACCGATGCGGGCTTTCCCCTGCACCTGGTGATCGTATCCGGCGATCGCGATTTTTATTTCGCCAGCCTGCGCAAAAAGAACAAACGCATCCTACTGATCAATAACGGCATTCATCCCGGCGAGCCCGATGGCATTGATGCCAGTATGTTGCTGGTACGTGATATCGTTACCGGCAAAAAAACATTGCCTGCCAACGTGGTACTGGCCATTATCCCGGTATACAATATCGGCGGCTGTTTGAATCGCAGCCCCTGGTACCGGGTAGACCAGAACGGACCGGCGGAATTTGGTTCCCGCGGTAATTCCCAAAACCTGGACCTGAACCGCGATTTTATCAAATGCGATTCAAAAGAGGCCCGCTCCTTTGCCGAAATATTTCACTTATGCGATCCCGATGTATTTGTAGACAACCATGTAAGCAATGGCGCCGATTATCAGCACGTAATGACCCTGCTCACCACCCAGCACAGCAAACTGGGCAGCGTCCTGGGCAAATACCTGCACGATGAATTTGAACCGGGTATGTACCGGCTCATGAAACAAAAAGGCTACGACCTGGTGCCTTATGTTGATTTCAGTGGCAAAACACCTGAAGCCGGTATGACGGCTTATTTCGACGGCCCACGGTACAGCAGCGGGTATGCCGCCTTGTGGCACAGCTTTGCATTTGTGCCCGAAACGCATATGCTGAAACCCTACCAACAACGCGTGGAGAGCACCTATGCCCTCATGGAATGTTTTATTGAGTTTACCAGCAGGAACAGCCACGCCATAAAAAAGCTGCGGGAGCAAACCAAAGCCCAGGTAAAACTACAACAGGAATTCCCGGTGAACTGGAAACCAGATACCACCCAGCATGAACAGATACAGTTCAAAGGATACGAGGCCGGTTATAAAACCAGCGAAGTATCGGGTTTGCAACGCCTGTATTACGACAGGAATAAACCCTATGAAAAATCCATCAACTACTTCAATACCTATACCGCGCAATTAAAGATCAAAAAACCAAAGGCATACATTATACCGCAGGGATGGTGGAAAGTGATTGATTTGCTGAAACTGAACAAGGTAATCATGCAGCAATTTTCAAAGGATACATCGGTGCAGGTAACGGTATACAGAATTGAAGATTACAGATCACTGCCCCGGCCTTATGAAATGCATCATTTGAATACCGATGTGCGGGTAAGCACCCAAACGCAAACCCTGCATTTTCGTAAAGGCGATTATTATATTCCCATGAACCAGGTAGCCAATCGTTTTTTAATAGAAGTGCTGGAGCCACAAGCCGAAGATTCCTATTTTGCCTGGAATTATTTTGATGGCATATTGAACCGAAGGGAATGGTACAGTGCTTATGCTTTTGAAGACAGTGCAGCGGCCTATTTAAAAGCACATCCTGAATTAAGAACGCAAATGGAGAAAGATACCAGCGGGTTAAATAAACTGGAGTTTGTATACAGGCATTCGCCTTATTTTGAAAGAGATTATATGCGGTACCCGGTGTATAGGGTAGAGTAGGGGTGATTTAAAACTTCAAATGCCTTACCGTTAGCCCACCGTTGATCAATTGTTTCAACGAATCGATGCCAATGCGTATATGCCGCTCCACGAAATTGGCGGTCACCACCTTGTCGCTGGCTTCGGTTTTAACGCCTTCCGGCACCATGGGCTGATCGCTCACCAGCAGCAAGGCGCCGGTGGGGATTTTATTAAAGAAACCTACCGAAAAAATGGTTGCTGTTTCCATATCGATGGCCATTACCCGGATCTTTTGTAAATATTCCTTGAATTGGGCATCGTGCTCCCATACACGGCGGTTGGTGCTGTACACCGTACCGGTCCAGTAATCGATGCCATAATCGCGAATGGTGGTAGATACGGCTTTTTGCAGGGCAAAGGCCGGCAGCGCCGGTACTTCAGGTGGAAAATAGTCATTGGAAGTACCCTCGCCTCGAATGGCGGCAATAGGCAATATGAGGTCGCCGATATGATTACGTTTTTTCAATCCCCCGCATTTACCCAGGAAGAGGGCTGCTTTGGGTTTGATGGCAGCCAGCAGGTCCATAATGGTGGCCGCAGTGGGACTGCCCATCCCAAAATTGATGATAGTGATATTTTCAGCGGTGGCGCATTGCATGGGCCGGTCCACGCCCACTACCGGTACATTATTCCATTCAGCAAACATGTTTACATAATTGCTGAAATTTGTGAGCAGTATATATTCCCCGAAATTCTCCAGCGATTCTCCCGTGTAGCGTGGCAACCAGTTTCGTACAATATCTTCTTTCGTTTTCATGCCCGGTAAATATTCTATAAATTTCGCCTTTTTTAGGTAAATGTTGCATTTCAATTTGCTGTCATGATCCGGATCGATTATCCCGCCAGTAATTTTCGCATGAAAGCGGAAGATGGCAAGGAATACATCTTCGACGAGCAGCGACGTCAATGGCTGCGCCTCACACCCGAAGAATGGGTGCGGCAGAATTTTGTGCAATACCTGGTTCAGGTAAAACAATATCCTGCGGCGCTCACAGCCATTGAAAAAGAGATCAGGATGGGAGAATTGAAAAAGCGATTCGATATTTTGATCTACGACCGGCATCATCAACCCTGGCTCATGGTGGAATGTAAGGGCATGGATGTGCCACTCAACCAATCGGTGCTGGAACAATTGCTTCGTTATAATATGGCCCTGCCGGTTCCCTACCTGGTGATCACCAATGGCCGGTATTGCGCTGCCTTTAAAAAGGCCGGTAATCAATTAGAAGTGCTTACAGCCCTGCCTGATTTTGATGATAATAAATAAAAAAAACGCAACTCAGGGAGTTGCGTTTTTTGCAAATGAGCAAGCCATGCATTATGGGAATATCCCCAACTCCGCATAACTGGTAGCCACCTTGTTAATAGCCACCAGGTACGAAGCGGTACGCATATCCGGCACCTGCGGGTTCGACTTCCATACTTCCATGATCTCGCGGGTAGCGGTGATCATGGTCTCTTCCAGGCCGCTGCGCACCAGGTCAACCTCCTCAGGTCCGTGCATGATGAGTTCTCTTTCCTTACCATTTACTCTTTTGCCGGTAAGGTCTTCAATCTGTCCTAATATATGGGCATTGAGATTTTCGGTAAAGCGTTTTTCCATGCGGCCATAACGCACATGGCTGAGGTTTTTCAGCCACTCGAAATACGAAACGGTAACACCGCCGGCATTCAGGTACATATCGGGCACCACCAAAATACCGCGTTTGATAAATACTTCATCGGCTTCGGGTGTCAAGGGTCCATTGGCGGCCTCGCCGATGATTTTGGCTTTTACATTGGGTGCATTTTCACCGGTGATTACGGCTTCCAGTGCGGCTGGTATCAGAATATCGCATTCCATTTCCAGCGCATCGGTATTTTTGGCAAAATTGCTGCTGCCGGGGAAATTGAGAATGGAACCTGTTTTTTTGCGATGCTCCATCACGGCATCCACATCCATGCCTTTTTCGTTGAATATAGCGCCTTCAAATTCGGCCAGGCCCGTAATGATGGCGCCATGCTCCTGGAAGAATTTGGCCGTATGATAACCCACATTACCCAGGCCCTGCACCACAACGCGTTTGCCTTCCACGCCGGTGGGCAGTCCCATTTTGTCCATCACATCTTTCATATTACATACTTCGCGCAGGCCATAAAAAACGCCCAAACCGGTGGCTTCGCGGCGGCCGCGTACACCACCCTGTGTAACCGGTTTACCCGTTACACAACCCAGGGCGTCTATCTCGCCGGTACGCATGCTCATATAGGTATCGGCAATCCAGGCCATTTCTCGTTCACCGGTGCCATAGTCGGGTGCCGGTACATCGATACCGGGGCCTATAAAATTCTTTTTGATGAGTTCCGACGTATAACGACGGGTAATTTTTTCCAGTTCATAGGGTGTATACTTTTTAGGGTCGATGGTGATACCTCCTTTGGCGCCGGCAAAAGGCACATTCACAATGGCGCATTTGTAAGTCATGAGGGCGGCCAGGGCCATCACCTCATCGAGGTTTACGGTGAGGGCAAAACGAATACCGCCCTTGCAAGGCAGTTTGTGATGGGAATGCTGAACACGGTAGGCTTTGATCACCTCTATTTTATCACCGATTTTAACCGGGAAGTGCATGCGGTATACAGCATTACACTGTTTGATCTGTTCCAGAACACCCGGATCCCATTTGGTGAATTGTGCGGCCTTGTCGAAACTTTTCTCCACCGCACCAAAAAAACTGTAATCTGACATGACTAAGCTGTTTTTGTTATTGTATTGAGCAGTATTTATAGGAAGCTACATTTTCTCCAACTTACTTATTTTTCTATCCAAACGAATCAGGTACAGGATCAAACCAATGAGAATGGTTACGGCAACGGCCAGCACAACATATATCTTGTTACCGGCACGCAAACCGGTGGCTTCCTGAACCGCCGTGCTGTCTTGCGCAAACACGCAAATCCGGGCAAAGAAAACGATCAGGGTAATTATTAATTGTTTCATACTGTGAATTATCGGCTCAGTTTTTTCTCTTCCAGGAATCGTACCCGCAGCAATAAAGTGGTGATCCAGGTGGCCAGTAGTATCCAACCCAGTACACCAGGCCAGAACACGGCGCGCATTGCCGGATCGAGGCTGCTGCCACCCAAACCCGGGTTGCCTTCAGAACCCTTGCCGCCGGGGTGCAGCGATTCGGTCAAACGCGGCAATATCATAATCATGGGTATGTAAATAAAATAGGCGAAAATATTGTACACGGCAGCCACACGTCCACGTTTATCGATATCGGTCATGGAATTGCGTAATACAAAATAAGCCACGTATATCAGCAAAGCAATGGCCGCGCCTATTTGTTTGGGGTCGTTGTTCCAGTAAGTGCCCCAGGTATAATTGGCCCAAATGGCGCCGGTGATGAGTCCCAGGCAGCCCAATACAGTGCCGGTGCGGGCAAATTCGGCGGCGTATATGTCGTTGTGCAAATCGGGATGGCGCAGGTATTTAATAGAGTACACCAGCGATACGGAGATCATGGCCAGCTGCGAAAACCACATGGGCACATGAAAAAAGAAGTTGCGCATGCTTTCATACAGGTTACTGTCTTCATAAGCTATCCGGTTGGGAAGTGGAACTAAAAGACCGCCTATAAAACAATACAGCAATAAAACAATACTCAGTATTTTCCACCACGATTGGCGCATAATTTATGTGGGTTAACCTGTGATAAGTGGGGCAAAATTAGGGGAAAGGGCCTTAATCTTTCCACAAAAAAGGGAACAATATCACTGCCAGCACCATCACCAGTATATCCAGCGCTACCAATAACAGGATGATCTGCAACAGGCCGGCCTGAATAACATCGGCAAAAGCCGTGTTCGACATACGCATCAGCAGTAAAACCTGCGGAATAATGAGCGGAAAGCCCATAATGGCCATTAAAGCCGCGCCCTGGCGGGCCCTTGCCGCAATGGCAGCCAGGAAAGTAAATACCAGGCTCAGGCTGCAGCCACCCAGGCAGGCATAACCTACAAATTTGAATGGATGCTGCAGTGGGTTGCCCATCAGCAATTGAAACAACAGCAGGCTTACGAGGCTCATCACCACCATCAGCACGGCATTAAAAAGCAGTTTGGCCAGTATAAAATCCCGTGCGCCGGCAATGGTGTAGAAGTAAAGCATACGGCCGGCATTTTCCTGTAAAAAACTTTTGGCCACGGCGTTTACACAAACAAATAACTGGGTCATCCAGAACAGGCCGTTCCACACATTTTCTTCGGGCTGGTTCATGGCCAGGTATAATACAAAGATGGTGCTGGCCACGTACAGCAGGATGCCGTAAAAAGTGTATTGCTGCCTGATTTCCAGCAGCAGATCTTTTTTAAGTAAAGCTATTATGTGATGTAGTGATTTGATGGCGCGAAAATAGTTTAGAAATAATGAAAAACTGCGCAGCAGTTTTTCATTCCTTATTAAAACATACCCGGCACCGCGGCTCATACACATCCTTCTCGCCCAGCAATACCTGGCTGCTATGGGTTGTTTTACGATAGGAGTAATTGGCTATATGACCGCATTTTACGCAAATAGCATGCAGTTTGGTAATAAAATCGGCTTTGGCCAGCAGAAACGGCATTTGCCCAAAGGGTTTACCCGTAAAATCCATGTCTAAACCAGCCACAATGACACGAACGCCACGTACGGCCAACTGTTCGCATACATCGGGCAGCTGATCGTCGAAAAACTGTGCCTCGTCAATTCCTACCACATCCACACTCCCGGACAATAATAATATAGTTTGGGAGTTATCAATAGGAGTGGAAATAATGGCATTCTCGTCGTGCGACACAATGTTCTGAGCATCATAGCGCACATCGATTTTTGGCTTGAAGATCTCTACCTGCAGGTTGGCGATTTTTGCCCGTTTCAGTCTCCGGATCAACTCTTCGGTTTTACCGGAGAACATGGACCCGCAAATAACTTCAATACTGCCGCGTCTTTCGCCCGAGAAATTAGGTTCTATAAACATGTTTACGGAAATAGGTACAATAATTGTTAACTTTAGTAATTAAACTCTCTAAAACCATAAAAAGTACCCGCTTATTATGGAACGATTAGCACAACTTATTGGCAAATTAAACGAACAATTTGCTAACAATGCCGACCCGTTTCAACTGTTAGTTACCACCCAATTAATTGAAACAGAATTGGTACAGATGTCTACGGCCACCAACCGTACGGCAACACCCGCAACTGCCGCCAACACCTCGAAAGTAGCGGTGGTGATGCCGGCATCCAACGGCCATTCATTTCATACCCGGCAGGTGGCCGAAGAAATAAATACCCAGGCCGTGGTAAATGGCACCGCTGTGGAGGCTGAAAAGTCCCGCAACGGCCACGACAATGCGGCCCAGGCCGAACATAGCTGGAAATTCGATCCCCTGCGCGAAATTCCCACACTGGCGCACCAGCAATCGGTAAAAGAACTCAACGAAGTGATGGCCTCGTCGCAGGAATCTTCCCTGAACGACAAGTTAAAGGAAGAAGTAAAAGAAGTGGCTCATGTGCTGAACGATTCACCCGTTCGCGACCTGCGCCGCGCCATTGGCATCAACGATCGTTTCGTATTCATCAGCGAATTATTCCGCAACGACGAAGTGATGTACGAACGTAGTATAAAAACTATCAACAGCTTCCGCATTCTGCCAGAAGCCCAATACTGGATTGAAAGAGAGTTGAAAGTTAAACTGGGCTGGGACGAAAACAAGGAAAGCACCCGTCATTTTTATCAGCTGGTTAAAAGACGGTTCTCCTGAATGAATTGCATCACCATATTGGTAGCGCCTTTTTTACCGTACACGTAATTACGGGCAGCCTCGCATGCCTGCCTGTAAGCGGCGGCATCGTATAACAACCTGTTGAAGCATTGCTCCAGTTCCAATGCTGTTTTGATCACAAAGGCGCCCTGGTGTTGCACCAGCTCCACGGCTTCAATGAATTTTTCATACACAGGCCCTATCACCACCGGTTTGCCATAAACGGCCGCCTCCACCACGTTGTGCACGCCATCTTCGCCAAAACCGCCGCCTACATAAGTAATGGTAGCATATTTGTACAACCTGCTCAGCATACCAATATTATCAATGATCAGGGTATTGGCGTTGGTTACTTCCTGCAGTTCCTTTAGCTGCGAATAGCGAACGGTGTTTTTAAACAGCTTTTCTATATCACGCAGGTGCTCTTCATCTATTTCATGGGGCGCAATGATAAAGCGGGTATCGGGATGTGTATTGGCATAATGATCCAATTCTTCTTCATCTTCAGGCCAGGTGCTGCCGGCCACTATCACCGGGTGCTTGCCGCAAAAAGTGTTTATCAATGGCAAATGCTCCGATGCTTCGGCAATTTGCACCACGCGGTCGAATCGGGTATCGCCGCTTACAGTTACTGAACTGTTGAAGCCAATGGTGCCCAACAGCCTTTTTGATTCCTTGGTTTGCACAAAAAGGTGCATAAAACAATCCAGCATATAGCGGTGCAGGCGGCCATACCATTTAAAAAAAGGCTGGCCCGGCCGGAATATGCCCGAGATCAGCAGCACAGGTATTTGCCGCTTCTTCAGTTCGGTGAGATAATAATACCAGTATTCATATTTCACCCACAGCACCAGTTGGGGTTTTACTTCGTTCAGAAACTGACGAACGGCCCCTTTACCATCCATGGGGAGGTATACCACATGATCAGCGCCGGGATAATTCTTTTGAACTTCGTAGCCCGAAGGAGAGAAGAAGGTGAGCAGCACCCTGATGTGCGGATATTGTTTTTTGATTTGTTCCAGCACGGGGCGGCCCTGCTCAAATTCACCCAGCGACGAGCTGTGCATCCATACCAGTGGTTGGTCAGATTTCGGAATTTTTACCGGATTCTTCCGGCCTTCGAGCCATTTTCTGGCCTTCGGATTCCATAGGGCGGTGATACGGATACCTAAAGCATATACCAACAAGAAAACATTGTATAAAAACAGGTGCACAGTAC